>LWDU01031770.1_pt1 | contig 32697 bp, 28 predicted proteins | sample 727161 | NCBI WGS metagenome assembly LWDU01 (sample SAMN04566230, study PRJNA314399) | hydrothermal vent metagenome | isolation source: deep sea hydrothermal plume seawater | place: Mexico: Gulf of California, Guaymas Basin | collected 2004-07-11 | reverse complement strand
GCCTCATCGGTCGCGAACTCGAGCATTCGAGTAATCTCTTCCTTGTGGAATGAACCACAGATCGCAGCGATTCTCATCCACTCACACCCATGCGGCGAATCGTGTCGACGACAGCCTGAGTTCGCGAGTCGATCTCGATGTTCACCGAGTCACCCACTGACTTTCCACCGATCGTCGTGACTCTCAGGGTCTCTGGAATAATGTGTAGAGCGAAGCCGCCATCTGACACCTCGCCGATCGTCAGCGACAGTCCATCGATGGCGACGAAGCCCTTCTCGAGAATATACGGGCGTGCCTCAGCAGAATTCTCAATGACGAGGTCAATCCCTTCTCCGCGCTCGGCGCGTTCGAGAATCTTCGCGGTCATCATCACATGACCGGACAAGATGTGTCCACCGAGCTCATCCCCCATCTTCAGTGAGCGCTCGACATTCACCTTCTCGCCGGCTTTCAGTCCCCCGAGCGTCGTTCGGCTCAGCGTCTCTTCGATGGTATCGAACTTCGCTGCGGCTCCATCAATCGAAACGACGCTCATGCAGACTCCATCCAGAGCTACGCTCGCACCGATCTCGAGTTCATCATCGAAGCCATCGAGATCGACAGTCAAAGTCCGAATCTCATCGCCGTCCTCGACAGCGACCACCGAAGCAGTACCGGAAACGATTCCGGTGAACATCCTTAATCCTCCTCGTAAAGATCGCCGGTCTCGCCCGACCAGAGTTCGAGGATTCGAGAGATGATTTTCCTCGTCCCATCCAGATCGTCCGATAAGCCCTCGACCCGAATAATCTTGACATGACCCCAACCATTCGCGTCCAGACCTGCCCGAATCGCATCACGGGAGTGCTTCTGGTCATAGCCGAGCGCTATCACGTCGGGTTTCACGACATCGAGAATATCGAAGATCGGAACGCTCGGTGGGTTACCGACGAGCGCTTGGTCAACTGGTTTTAGACCCTCAACCATGCGCCGTCGAAGTTCATGATTAGTCACCGGTTCATGCTTCTGCTTGCGAACCGTTTCGTCGTGGGCGACTATGACTACGAGTTCGTCACCAAGGGTTTTGGCTTGTTCGACATAATGCAGGTGTCCAGCATGCAACAGATCGAAGACGCCGACCGCCATGACTCTGACCATTCAACTCCGCCTCCCCTCGAATCCTCTCAATGCTTCGGTCACTCTTCAATGCCCAGAGCGGACAGAAGATCGGCGCCGGTTATCATCGGAATGCTGTGCTTCGCCGCATATTCACGCCCATCTTCAACACTCAATGCCCCATCGCCATCCGGCTCCAACATCTCCGCTCCGATAGTTGCGGGAACCTGACCCGCAAGCCTTGCTATCGCCACTGCCAACTCTGTGTGGCCTTGGCGGGTTTCGAGGCCGCCGGGGGATTCTCGGCAGACTGGGATGTGGCCGGGAGTGCGGAATTCGGCGCCCAACGCCTCCAGTGCGGCGGCGCCGGTGACATCGCTGGAGAGTAATTCGCCCGCGAGCTCGCCGAAGCGACGTGTGGTCAGCGAGCGGTCACGGTCGGTTATCCCCGTGTAGGTGTCGCGGTGGTTGACCGAGAGGGTGAAGGCCGAGCGCGTATCGTATTGCAGGTCGTTCGTAACGAGGTGAGCGAGCACTGGATTGTCGGCCACGAGGGCTGGGTGAGTGTGGATGTCCTGCAACCATGGCAGGTCGAAGAGCCGGCCGATCTCGTCTCCGATTGCCAGAAAGAGAAGTCCTCCGCAGTCTTGGCGCAGACGGCGCATGACTTCGGGGGTTGCCGCTGTGGCGGGCCATAGCAAGTCGGTCTCGCATTCACGGAAGGCTGAGTCGAAGACCATGACAGGCTCGCCGGCTGCGAAAGCAGCAATCGCGGCTTCGACACCACCCACAGCGTCAACTGTCATGGGGATGCGAGAGGGCGTTCGTACCCTATATTTCCGGTCGCGCCATCAGGGGCGGCCGATGGGTTATCATGGGTGGAGTGAGGGAATAGAATTGTGATTGAGGCAAGAGCGCCGCTGCGCGTCGATTTGGCCGGCGGTTGGACCGACCTCTCGCCATTCACCATTCATCACGGTGGTGAGGTGGTGAATTTCACCATCGACAAGTACGTCAGAGCGCGCCTTGGTTCGAGCGGCGAGGTCGAATTCTCCTTCGATGTGCCAGCAGGGTCCGGACTTGGGACGAGTGGTGCTCTGAATGTCGCGAGAATCGCAGTTCTCAACGACGGCGATATCGACGATCTCCAAGGGCTGGCCGAGCAAGCATATCAGGCTGAGATTGCGAGTGGCAATCGCTGCGGCAGACAGGATCAATGGGCCGCGGCGCTGGGTGGATTCAACCGCTTCATGTTCGTCGGAGATTCTGTTGAATCTATGCCCTTCGAAGCCCCGAAAACAGCCCGAAACTGGCTTCGGAAACATCTGCTCATCGTCAACAGCGGCATCGTCCACGATTCGGGCGAGATCCAGAACGCTATCTGGGCTCGCTACGATGCCGGTGAAGAAGCTGTGACCGAGGGACTGCTAATCATCCGAGCGGCGGCGCGCAAGATGGTTGACGGCCTGCAGCGCGACTACCGCCACCTCGTCGTCGAGGCCCTCGACGACATCTGTCGCGGCGTCGATCTTCTCGACCCCGCGATACACGATCCATTCCGCTCCATCATCGACCCTCTTCTGGAGACGAGGTCGGTGATGGCGTGGAAGGCACTCGGCGCAGGAGCGGGTGGATGTGCGGCTCTTCTGTGCAATCCTCTGGGCTTCACAACGGTTCGTGAAGCGGTTGATGCAGCGGGTTGGAAAATCATCGAGTGGGACTTCGAAGACACGGGATTGACTATAATCGAGAGTTGAATTGTCGCTGGAGAAGCCTCAAACACCCCTTGAGATTCGTCCTACCCATGGTAGGACGTCATGGTATCATCGCTTCGGTGTTGATACTCGTTCTACTGCTGCCCATCGCGACCTCGTCGTTCAACATGGAGCGGGGTCGAGGCGGTTACGACGCCGATGGTGTCTGGACTGAGAGCGTCGAGCTGGCACTTCACCACCAGTGGTGGCTGGATTGGAGCCGCGATGCGGACCATGACTTCGTTGACGACCGCATCGAATGGCTGCTGGAACAACCGGTTGATGTCCAGCAGGATTGGTGGCGCAAGGCCGGTCCTGAGCATGCTCGAGTCTTCATCGATTACGACCATCAGCCGACCGACGCCGATGTCGAGGCCTTGACAAAGTTAGGCGTCGAAGTCACACTGAGAGCTCATTATCTCGATACAGTCGCTGCGACTGTTCCCCTCGAACTGCTGCAGGATCCAGCAACTCTGTTGTCCTTGAGCGGCTTGGTGATGATCGAGGATCTCGGCCTCGCTGAGCCACACATGAACGAGGCTGTCCCGACGATGGGAGTCGATGATGTGTGGAATGATTTCGGATTCATCGGAACCGGTGTGACCATCGCGATTCTCGACACCGGCATCCGCGGCGACCACGAAGGGCTCAACGACCTGGACGACGATCGGTTCACCTGCATCGACGACCCTCCTGACCCTCTCGACCCGAATCCTGACCCGATTCCGGCTGATTGCGACCCCAAGGTCACGGCATTCTACGACGCCGTCTACACCCACTCCGAACAACCTCCTGAGGACTCCTTCGACTCTGGGACACATGGGTCTCATGTCGCTGGAATCGCTGCCGGGACCGGCGGCGGCCAGACGGCGGCTGACGGTTCACGATACATCGGCGCCGCCCCCGGCGCTTGGTTGATCAACATCCTCGCTTGCTGCGAAGGAGACATCGAGGACATCATCGAAGGCGCTCAGTGGGCCATCGACAACAAGGATCGACTGGGTATCGATGTGCTGACATCCTCACTCGGAGAACAGCAGTTCGAGATTCACATCGACAATGACGGCTCCAGCGCTTGGAGTCGTCAGATGGATGCCGTCGCCGATTCAGGCATCATCACCACGCTCTCGGCTGGCAACGAGTTCGGCGGTGCGACAATCGTCGGTTGCAATACCATCGACAGTCCGGGAGATGCGAATCTGCCGGTGACTGTGGCCTCGCTCGACAAGAATCTCGACCTTGCCATCTACTCCAGCCGTGGATACACTTCTGATGGGCGAGTGAAGCCCGATGTGGCGGCCATCGGTTCCAACATCATGGCTCCAGACGCCGCGACGAATGATGGCTACACGAGCAAGTCGGGAACCAGTATGGCAACGCCTCTGATGGCTGGGATTGCCGCACTGATGAAAGAGGCGAATCCCGACCTCACTCATGCCGAATTCAAGGATATCATCGCCGCGCACGCGATTGAGCGTGAGATTTCACTCGGTGACCCTGGATTGAACGATTGCAGCCTGCTCGAGAGCCGGCCTGACAACGAATTCGGCTACGGTCAGGCCGACCCGCTCGCCTTCGTCGAGGCGGCCGGCAGTATCGACCGCTCACTGAACGTCTCGATGGACATCATCACCTTGCAAGAAATCGGCAATGAGAGCTACATCGCCGGAACCTCATCAGGAGGCGCGCTGGGATTGGGGCTGGTAGAGGTCAAGGTCGGCGGCGGAGAGTGGAAGGGTGCTGCAGACCTTTCGAATAACGGTGACTGGGCTACTTGGAGGGTCAAGTTAGACCCTCACCTCGAATCTGGCAACTCGACAATCTATGCTAGATTGAGAGTCACCGATGACAGCATATCCCCAATAGACGCTCGCAGAGTAGTACTAATCGATGAGATGGCAATAGCTGGAGCCGCCGAGGGCCTGACCTCTTTCGGCTCGTACGTCTTCTTCGTCCCCTTCGTATTGGTACTGGCTTTACTGGGTTACATCATGACCACAGAGCGGTGGGATAGAAAGTTCTACCTGGGCCTCTCCAATAAGGGTGAAGACAGCGACGGTTTTGATATCCGTAGGTATAATCTACGAAAAATTCCCGGGGCTCTGAGGTCAGTTAGGCAGTCGTGGGTTGAAGATGGTGAATCCTTAGCGGAGAACAAGGTGAGACGTTACGTCTCTCTGAGCATACTCTATGTCGCACAGGGCCTCCCCTCAGGATTCGCGAATGTGGCCTTCGTGGCATTCCTCGTAACCAATGGAATCGCCGTAGAGCAAATTGCCATACTGTTCGCCACAGTATACCTGCCATGGACCTTCAAATTCATCTGGGGGCCAGTTATCGATATGATCAGGTTCCCTCAATTCGGGATAAGACGACCGTGGATCCTATTCGCCGAGACGGGCATGATAATCTCCCTAGCCACTTTGCTTTTCGTGCCGGATTTAGTCGCCTCGATACAATTAGTCACCATATTGCTGTTCATCCACAACCTGTTCTCATCACTGCAGGATGTCAGCGTTGATGCGCTCGCAGTCGACATACTCGAGCCTGATGAAGTGGCCACGGTCAACGGTCTGATGTTCGCCGCCAAGCGTGGCGGAATCATTTTCGGAGGCGCAGTCCTCGGAATGCTGGTCGTTCCTTTCGGAATCAAATCGGCGATAATGGTCCAACTTCCATTGCTAATTCTAATCATGCTGCTGCCTCTGTACCTGCGTGAGAGGCCGAGTAACAGACTGTTCCCATGGAGCAAGCAGGAAGAGGTAGAGGAGGCCTGGTACACAGAGATCGAGGAGGTAATGAAAACCGAGGCGCCCCTTCTGTGGGAGGAGGATCACCCGGAGGAATTCAGGCAAGCCCGATGGGTCGCAACAAACCTCTACGATGACAGGATATCTCCAGCTGCTTCCATCCTCTGGGTAAGCATCTCTTTCTTCCTGTTGTGGGGACTTTTTGCTATCCTGCACGTACTCACTAGCAGCTTTACCGAGGCTTGGGAATTTACATTCGGAGACCTGGCTTCTCCTCTCAAAACAATTGGAATGTTCACATTCCTAATTTCAGCCCTTCTCTTGCTGGCGGAGTGGTTTGGGGCAAATATACCCCAGATTCGAAATCCCTTGCCAGTATCGATCCTTGCATCTGAAACAGCTTACAACATAGTCAAGGGCTTCTCGACGCGTTCCTCTTTCATCCTGATCTTCCTGTGTTTGCTGGCCGAACTCTACCTGTTCACCGATCCTATCGTGGTTGACATCTTCATCAACGAGGCAGGTTGGTCTCAGACCAAGTACAACGCAATCGTCGGCGGCGTGGTCATCGCCTGCATGATGGTTGGGCAGATCTTCGGCGGTATGCTGGGAGACCGGTTCGGAGTCAGGGAAGTCTCGATGATAGGCTTCACACTACTCGCTCTGTCAAACGCCACACTAGCTCTATTGAGCGACTACTGGACCAATACGAACATGATGGTAGCCTACCTGTGCGTTCGCGCAGTCATCAACGGAGTTGCATGGATCTGCGTCATAGCCGTATGCATGAGGCTGACCTTCAGCAAGGCCGGCGGCTCGCAGTTCACGGCCTACATGTCGATGTTCAACCTCTCAGCAGTGATGGCGTACCTGTTCACGGGCAACATGACCCAGAGGTTCGACTACGTCACTTGCCTCTACATCGGGGGCGCGCTAACACTGTTCACGGTGATACTGCTATGGTTCATCGACCCCGATGAGACCGATAGGGTTCTTGAAGGACGATTCGGTGACGATGACGGCGCAGACGGTTCGGGCGCAGACGAAGCCGTTGAAGCGATACTGGAGGTTGAAGACTTTGGAGAAGTTCCAACAATTGCTTGAAGAATGCGAGACAGACTTCCTCCTCTTCACCCAGACGGTCTGTCCTTACTGCACTCTGGCGAAGCGGACTCTCGATTGGAAGGGCTTGACCTACACTGTGGTCAACTTTGACCACGAGGGAGACCTGCGTTTCGATGTGGTTCGCGAGACCGGTCATCGAACCGTTCCAATCTGCTACGACATACGCGGAGATGAGCCGATTTTCGTCGGTGGCTCGGACCATTTGCTGAAATATCTCTGACCGTCACTCAAGCTGTCTGTCTGGCAGCGATTCAGGCAGAATCGGCCATCCTCTGAATCGCGGCCTGCAATTCTGCAATCTGATTGAGATTGACCATGTGACCCTTCTCGTGGGCGAGGCGAGTAACTGGCCAGCCCGCCGCCTCGAAGATCTCAGCATGTTCCTCTGCCTGGGCGAGGGGCAACAAATGATCGCGCGAACCGTGCATCCAGACGACCTCGCGCGGGCGCAGAAAAGGAAGAGCGGCCGTCAACTCATCAGGCCGCGTCGTCTTGGTTCCAATCAGAACAAGTCCAGCGATGCGATTCTGAACCTCGTACTCGAGCATCGCTGAAGAGATGGCCCCGCCTTGAGAGAAGCCACCAACGATCAGCGGGCCAGCCGGCAATTCAGAAATCACCCGCTGCACCGAAGCGACAACCTGCAATTGTGCTTCAGCACTCAGAGGTTCAGTAGCACTGTCGCTTCGAAGCCACCAAGCAAAGCCCCCAAGCGTAGGATGTTCTGCCTCAGCCTGTGGACAGAGGATCTGCCAGCCGCTAGGAACAAGCCTTTCTGCCAGCGGCTGCATTTTCGCTGAATCACCAGTCATGCCATGCAGCATCACGAGTGTTCCAGTGTCAGACATGAGTCTGCCTCAGAGCGTCCAGGATTCGGTTATGCCGCCAGCGATTTTGAGCCGTAGGTTCGTATTACCTGTGAATGTGAGGGTCAGTGTGTACTCTTCACTAGGATAGGGAATCGTCCCCAGAGTCCCCAACTCCTCCGCCCCGGGCCCCCAGACTCTCGCAAGAGCCGAAATGGAGGTGTGGTCGCGTAATGTCAGCGAGATGGTCGAGGCGCCGCTGCCGCAGGATGCGTCGAGGAAGTAGATCATCTCGGTCCACTCTCCGCTCGAAGGATGGTCGCTGACGAGGAAAGTGTCGCGGAATTCAGCGTCTGGGCCAGAATTGTCCCAGACGTTGCTGTAGAGGTCGCCGCCGCGGACGAAGAAGACCTCGCCCGTGTGCGCTTCGCCGCCGGCTGCGAGCATCATTCGCAGGTTTTCGCTGCCGTCAGCGTCAGTCCAGATGAATGATGAGAAGAATCCAACCGCCTCGTCGTAGACGTAGTCGAGGGAGGCGCCGTCGCTCGATTGGGCTGAGATGATGGCTAGATTTCCCGAGATGTCGAGAATGGTCGCGCTCCAGTCGTTGGAGAAGAGGCTGAATGACCAGATGTCGCCTTTGGCGAGGGGGAAGGTCAGAACCGGTTGTGCGATTCCGTTCTCGAAGGCGCTGAGGTTGTCTTTGGTTATGCGCCCGAGGAATGGGTTATGGTTGAGGACAGCGTGTCGTCGAGCCTCGGTTTCGCTGGATATCGCGAGCATGTAGGAGCTGCCGTCCTCCTCTGTGTCGCTGGCGACGACGAGGCGGGCTGTGTCGTCGCTGTAGTCCGGCGTCGAGAAGGTGTAGAGCCACCAGTCGCCGACTTCCCAGAGCGGAACTTCCATGCTCTGGTCAGAATCCCTACCATCGTCGCCACCCCCGAGGCCTGCGCATCCGGCGAGGGAGGTACCCAGCAGAAGCAGAGTGAACGCGAGTGCAGACGCTGTGCGCATCGACTCCCGCTCACGTCAGCCCATGATGAGGCTGACGCTGGTGCGTTTGGTGTGTTTTCGCCCGTTGCCCAGCCCTGCTCAGAGCAGGCCGGACATCGAAAGTCCCGGTGCGATGACGACAGCGACGATCGACATCAACTTGATGAGAATGTTCAGCGAAGGTCCGCTGGTGTCCTTGAATGGGTCACCGATCGTATCGCCTATGACCGCAGCATCGTGAGTAGCATCGCCCTTGGACGCTCCTTCGATGTGACCTTGTTCAATCGCCTTCTTGGCGTTGTCCCAAGCTCCTCCAGCGTTGGCCATGAAGAGAGCCATCAGAACGCCGGTGACGAGTGCACCAGCGAGCATGCCACCGAGTGCGGCTGAGCCAAGGACGTAGCCGACGATGACTGGAGATGAGATTGCGACGAGTCCTGGCATGCGCATCTCGCGCAGTGCTGCTTTTGTCGAAATCTCGATGCAGCGCTGACTGTCAGGCTTGACACCTTCTCGGCCTTCGAGCAGACCATCGATCTCTCGGAATTGTCGGCGGATCTCGATGACCATCTCGCCGGCAGCCTTGCCGACGCTGGTCATCGTCATGGCCGCGACGACGAATGGAAGTGAGCCACCGATGAGGAGGCCGATGACGACGGTTGGCGAGGTCAGAGAAAGGTCAGCGGCTTCGAGTCCAGCCGAGGTGGCGAAGGCAGCGAAGAGTGCGAGTGCGGTCAGTGCAGCGCTGCCGATTGCGAAGCCCTTGCCGATAGCAGCGGTGGTGTTGCCGATGCTGTCGAGGCTGTCCGTAATCTCTCTGACATCAGGGCCCAGCTTGCTCATCTCTGCGATTCCACCAGCGTTGTCAACGACTGGTCCGTATGCATCGACGGTCATTGTCACACCCACGGTTGCGAGCATCCCCATCGCTGCCATCGCGATTCCATAGAGTCCGTGAGCTGAGGATGCACCCTCTGCTCCCATCATCACATCATTCGCGACGTAGATTCCTGCTGCGATGAGAATAATCGGTAAGAAGGTCGACATCATACCGACCGAAAGACCGGCGATTGCATTTGTGGCAGGGCCGGTCTTCGACATTTCCCCAATGTGTGGAATTGCCTTGACTGGAACTCCGAAAACCGGCTCGATACCGGTGTAATACTCGGTGACGAGCCCGATGAGGATTCCAACGATCGAGCCTGCGATGACTGCAAGCATCGGCTCTGTACCTGTAGCGAGATCGAAGTGCCCGATTCCATAGTAACCGGCGATCCAGAAGAGTCCGGCGCCGATGAAGGTCGTGTTGCGAAGAGCCGCAGCCGCGTCGCCACCCTTGAGGAACCTCATGCTGAAGACGCCGACTAGACTCGCTGCATAGCCAGCCAGTCCGAGGAAGATTGGCAGAATGATGTAATCGACATTCATCGATGTCGATGCTTGAGCGATGACCATCGCTGCGATGATCGAGCCGACGAAGGACTCGAAGATATCAGCACCCATTCCTGCAACATCGCCGACGTTGTCTCCGACGTTGTCGGCGATGACGCCTGGATTACGGGGGTCGTCCTCTGGAATTCCAGCCTCGACCTTGCCGACAAGGTCGGCACCGACATCAGCAGCCTTGGTGTAGATTCCACCACCCACGCGCGCGAAGAGCGCGATGGAAGAAGCACCCATGCCGAATCCGGCTATGCTCTGGATGTCTTCGCCAGTTCCCAGCCAGATCGCCATAGCCGAAATTCCAAGAAGTCCTAGACCACCGACTGAGAGGCCCATCACCGCTCCGCCGTTGAATGATACTTCGAGGGCGGCGGGTTGGCCACCGGTCGCAGCAGCCATTGCTGTGCGGCCGTTGGCGCTGGTCGCAGCACGCATTCCGCAGAATCCAGCAACGACGCTGGTGACCGCACCAGCGAGGAAAGCAATCGCAGTCATCTCTCCATTATTGACGAATAAGAGAGCGAAGACGACGGCGACGAATACGGCGAGTATTCTATACTCCGCGTACAAGAAAGCCATTGCCCCATCTTGAATTTGCTGAGTGATATCAGCGACGGTTGGATTGTCGATCTTGATCTTCTGAATCTGTGTGTAAAGCACGTATGCGATGATCAACCCGAAGGCTGCTGTTCCCGCTGCTAAATGTGTAATGTCTATCATGGTGTTCACCTGTGTCGTCCCGCCGACCCAAGAGCCCCTTATAATCGGAATCCATCGACACCGCCCCTAAAGGGGCGGAGTTTCATACAGTGTTTTCGAGCACGATGGCCGCGAATGAATTGAGAATTCCGGCGCCATCGTGTTCGCCCTTGAATGCAGCCAGTTCCTCTTCGGTTATGTGACCCCATTCGTAGGCGCGCTCGATGCGCGCCCGCGCTGCCTCTGGATGAAACTGCAAACCCCAAGCGGGCAGCGCTTGACCCGAATCGTCCTTGACGCGCACGGCGGTAACAACGTTGTGCGAGGTATGACCCAGCAGAGTGCAGCAGTCTGGAACTGTGGTAACGTGGTCTTGGTGGGTGAAAAGACCGGCGATCGAGGCCCCGCATTCGTGTGACGTCAGGAGTTCGTCTTCACCACCGTCAGCGGTCAGATCGAGATCCCAGATGCCGCTGGAGAGAGAATCAGCGCGCTCGATGTCGGCACCGAGCGCGTGACAGAGGAGTTGGTGGCCGAAGCAGATTCCCAGAGTAGGCGTGCCGGAGAGTGCGGCGGCCCTCAGCATCGTTTCGGCCGGTCCCATCCAATCCTCCCAGATGCTGACGTTTCGGCGAGAGCCGCTACAAACGACAGCATCGACGCCGAGTTCCTCGAGCCATTGACGCATGCGAGCCTCATCATCGTGCATGGGCATGACGATTCTGCGGAATGTCACGAGTCGACCATCGAAGTCGACCTCGGTCGATTCCCAAAAACCGTAATCGTCGTCCCAATGAGGTACATCGTCTTCGCAAAGACAGACATCATATCCCTTCTCGGCCTTCACTCCGGCCTCAAAGGATTGCATTTGAGGAGTGACGAGAAGCATTTCGACATCGCAGCGCGCCGCGAAAGGTCGGATGACTTCCTGATTTCCTCCGTGCCCGAAAGTGGCGCGCTCGACCAGAAGATCGACCATCAGCACTCGGGTTAGACACGACATCAGGGCGGCCACACCACCAATGGTTCAAAGCACCTCGCCCTGCAGCGTGATGCGAGGAAAACCGATGGCTGACGTCGATAAACAACTCATACTCGAGTCAGTGGGTCCAGTTCAGGCCATCCTCGACGCTCACGACGGAGTGGTCAATGTCGTCGACACAACTGATGGAATCATCATGATTTCACTAGAGGGTGGCTGCACCGGATGCAGTTCGACACCGATGACTGCGATGCAGATCTATTACTCGCTGATGAAACTCGCAGAAGTGAATGATGTTATTTTCCAGAACGGTGAATTACCCGCCTATATGCGCGCCTTCATCGACGACAAGTTAGGCGGGGCAAACTAAGCTTGAGCCATTTGGCACGCATTCAATCATTCTTCTTTGATTTCTGGTATTGTCGCCGATTCAAGCGACTCAGCTGCTTGTGCCTCTGCCCTTCGCATCTTCATGATCTGATGAGGGTTGGTCTCGCCCTGCACATCAGTGCCCTTGATGTTCAGACTACCCGCCGCTGCGACAATCAACGCAGCCACCGCGAATGGACGCGCCACATTCCGTGAACCCCAGAGTTCGCCCCCCATCGAGTGCAGGCTGAAGAGGAGTATAGCCGAGATCACGCACAGCGCCGCAATCAGGCGCTGTACGAACATCTCGCCACCTTCTGAGCGCGAGAAAGTCCCGATGCTCATCCACAGAATTGTGGCGAGGCCACACAGACTGACGGAAAGCGATTCCAGCGTTGCAACCAGTTCCACGGAGGCTCTTGTGATGTCTTGGTTTGTGAGTCTTGGGGAGTGGTCGGATTCGACTCTGCGAGGAATGGAGCCGCGATGGACATGCTCAAGGACGGTGACTCCGCGCTGCATCCGTGGTCAGCGTCAAGGGATGGAGTCTGCCGAAGCCGAGAAGCGCTGGCCCACCGTATGCGACCAAGTCGCAAGTGGTCGCGGTTCTCGAACAGGTCGCGGTTCTTCTCGAGTTGAAGGGCGCGAATCTGTTCAGGACTCGCGCCTATCAGAATGGCAGCCGAGCCCTCGCTTCGATGGAGGAGGATCTGCTGACTGTGGTTCAGGAGGGTCGTTTGACCCAAGTCAAGGGAATTGGCAAAGGCATCAGCGGCCTCGTCACAGAGGCCGTTCTGGAAGGCACTTGGGGCGAGCTCGCAGGATTGTACGACAGCGTGCCCGCTGGCTTGATCGAGATCATCGGAATCCCTGGTCTCGGGCCGAAACGCGCGCGCGTCATGTATGAGGAGTTGGGCGTCGATTCGGTCGAATCACTGAAGGCAGCCTGCGAGATGGGTCACATCGCTCCGCTGGCTGGCTTCGGCGACAAGAGCCAGCAGAAATATCTTGATGGAATCGAATTGCTGCGACGCTATCAAGGCCGAAGTCGAATGGATATCGGTTTGACCTTCGGGCGCGCCTTCGAGGCGCGCATCGCGGCTGTTCCGGGGGTTGTGAGGGCACAATTAGCGGGCAGCGCGAGACGGCGTCGCGAGACTATCGGCGACCTCGACATAGTCGCTGCGGCTTTGCCCGAAGACCACGATTCGGTGATCGAGTCGATTCTCTCGTTCCCCGGTATCGCTGAGGTCAAGGGTCATGGAGAATCGAAAGTCAGCCTGATTCTCGAGCAGGAGATGCTCGCCGCCGCAAGTGGCGGCGGCAGCATGGATGCTCAGTTGGTCGAGGCGATGATGGAGCGCAGTACCGATGCGACCATCGATGCGCAGGTCCGCATCGTCGCCCCTGAGACTTTCCCCTTCACACTGGCCTACTTCACCGGCTCGAAGGAGCACAACATCCGCCTGCGCCAATTGGCTATCGACAGGGGTCTTCGACTCAACGAGTTCGGCTTATTCTCCGAGGAGGCAGCCGGCGAGGCGATCGGCATGGAGGCTGCCAAACACACTCTGCCATGCACCGACGAGGCCGCCATCTATCGCCATCTCGGCCTCGAGTGGGTTACGCCCGAACTCCGCGAGGATATGGGCGAGGTCGAAGCCGCAACCATCGGCACCAGCGCAGGCTTACCCAATCTCATCGAAACCTCCGACCTGCGCGGCGCCCTGCACAATCACACCATCGCCTCCGACGGCGTCAACACCCTCGAAGAGATGGCCGCAGCCGCGCAGGCACTCGGTTGGCAATACCTTGGCATCGCCGACCATTCAGAGGTCCTCAACATCGGCGGTCGCCAGATCGGCGTCCCAGCCGATGGAATTCCAGCCCAAGCGAAGATGATCCAGACCCTCAACGAGACTTGGACCGACGCTGGCACGGATTTCCGCATCTTCCACGGCTCCGAGTGCGATATCCTCGTCGATGGCGCGCTCGACTATCCTGATTCGACCCGACGATCACTCTCACACATCGTCGGCTCGGTTCACGCTCTCGGCAGCTGGCGCGGACGCGACGAGATAGCCAACACAGAAGCGCTCATCCGCGCCATCGAAGACCCGACTCTCACCATTCTAGGCCACCCCACAGGACGCATCCTGCAAGGCCGCGAAGGTTTCCCCGTCGACATGCACGCGATCCTGCGAAGAATGGGCGAGCTGAACGCGGAGGGTCAACTGAAGGCAGTTGAAATCAACGCTTCACCATATCGGCTTGACCTCGATTGGCGACTTTGCAAGTACGCGAAGGAACAGGGTGTACCGGTTTGTATCAATCCAGATGCGCATGATACTGAGGGTTTGAAGGACGTCTGGTACGGCATCCAGGTGGCTCGAAAGGGCTGGCTTGAGGCTGTTGATGTGCTGAATACGCGCAGTGGCGTTGAGTTGCAAGCGCTCTTGGGGCTCTGACGAGAGGTTGATGATGCACAAGCGCGAGGGCTGGACATGCAGAAGATGCGCGCGGTGGTTTTCGGAGCAGTATCGATCTTTCCGGCGCTATTCATCGGAATGATGTCCTACGTGCTGCTGGGCGGCGAGACCGAATTCCCCGAATGGGAGGTTTGGATGTACGGTCCTTGCTACTTGCTTCCGTCCCTGATTGTCGTCGGCTCCTTCCTCATCGGGCTGAGCGGGCAGGAGGATGCTCAGTGATGCGGCGAGCCGAGCGGGCGGACAGAATCGGAGCCCAACTCGACGAATTATATCCTACTACTCCTATTCCGCTCGACCACGTCGATCCATACACTCTTCTGGTCGCTGTGATGCTATCAGCGCAGACCACTGACAAGAAGGTGAATCAGGTCACTCCGGCGCTGTTCGCTGCTGCTGATTCGCCGGCCGGAATGGCTGCGCTGGAGGTTGAAGAAATTCTCGGGATCATCCGTGAAATCGGCCTTGCGCCGACCAAGGCGCGAAACCTGAAGCGGATGGCAGAACAGATTCTGGAGGGTGGAGGCGAGGTGATTCCCGATTGGGATTTCCTTGAGTCGCTGGCCGGAGTCGGTCACAAGACGGCCAGCGTTGTTATGGCTCAGGCATTCGGCATTCCGGCATTCGCCGTCGACACCCACATCCATCGCTTGGCGGCGCGCTGGGGCTTGTCGAGTGGGAGGAACGTGGTGCAGACAGAGAGGGATCTGAAGGCGGTCTTCACTGAGGATGCCTGGATTCGCCGGCACCTGCAGATCATCTATTTCGGGCGCGAATATTGCCCCGCGCGCAATCACGATATGACTGCATGCACTATTTGCAGTTGGGCGGCTACGAAGAAGCGTATTCGCGAAGAGATGGGCTGAGTGCAGCCAAAATCTAACTTCTGAAAACGAGCAGTCCACCTGCTCCAACTAGGATTACTCCCAGACCGAGGAGAGGGGTCTGCAAGCTGGCGACTGTGGCTCTTGTATCGCGCCCATTCTCGCATTCACCATCGTCCCAACCGGTGATTTGACCAATCTGACCGGTTGTGCTGTCACAATTCTCTTCCAACTCCGAGTCGATGTAATCGACCATCATACCCGCGCCAATCCAACCTAGAATAGCGAGGAATCCGATGATCAATGAGAGTGTGCCTCCGAAGGTGCCGAGCTTTGCCATGAGGTCGGGCGCTCGACCATCTCTCTTGAATCCTCGCGGTACGAGCATTCTTCATACTTCGAGTCATGGCGTTGGGGGTGGAGGAACAATGGGTGACATTGGAGGTCGATGCGAAAGCGCCTGATTTCGAGGCCGAATTGACCGACGGCTCGACTATTCGATTGTCTGAGGTTCTCGCAGGCGGACAGAGGGTCATCCTCTATTTCTACCCAAAGGATTCTCAGAGATGAATTCGAGGCTTTCGAGGCTGCAGGTTACCGTGTTTTCGGGGTCTCGAAAGACTCGGCCAGATCCCATGAGAGATTCATCACAAAGCATGGATTGAACTTCGAATTGATAGTCGATTCAGAGATCGTTCTGCATCGGCTCTACGGCGTCTGGCGCGAGAAATTGAACTATGGGCGAACATATCTCGGGGTTTCGCGCTCGACTTTCGTCATCGATACCGACGGTACTCTGATTTCGGTTGGCTACAATGTCCGCGCCAAGGGGCATGTCGAGCGATTGATGCGTGAATTGGGCGTTGAGTGATGGGTATGGATATAGGGCAGAGTCGAGGCATCGTCGAGCGTTATCTGCGACGTTGCGTGACATATTCTGATGCCTCGATAAAGCGCAAGATTGCTCGCGGTGAGGATGCGGCGGAAATCGCTCGCTGGCAGGCATATCGAGAGTTCACCGCTTACTCTGCTGAGGAGATCTCCGCGGGTGTTCTCGATTCTTGGCTGACCGATGATGATTTCGATTCACAACCGGGAAGTTCGCCACTCTTGGGTGGTGAGACTGTGAGCATCGATTTGGCTGGTTTGGACCATACGAGTCGACGGAATTGGTTGGCTGGCTTGTTGATGCCCCGCCCCGTCGTGCTAATCGCAACCACTTCTCGATCGGGGGTCGAGAACCTCGCACCGATGTCTTCGGTGAATGTGGTTTCAAATTCTCCAGCGCTGCTGGCGTTGGCGCTCTCTGTGGATATCGAGGACCGGCCTCGCGACACTCTGGTGAATCTACGCGAGGCGGGTGTCGGTGCCGCGGCGACAATCTTTGTTCTGCCAGCTGATTACGATTCGGCACAGGCAGTCGTCGATACCGCTGCACCGCTGAGCGAGGAAGAGTCAGAGTGGGATCTGGTGAATGGCGAGCCACCACTTCTGACCGGAGCGCTCGCTGCGATCGACTGCAGTTTGGTGGAACTTCATCCGTTGCCTGCAGGAGCCTCGGGCACGCTGGTGATTCTTTCAGCGAACAGCATACTCATTCCAGACGGAGTCGGCTCCGATTCACTTCCGTCCAAACTCTTCCAGATCGGTTTCAACAGCCTCGGCCCTGGACCCGACGAGCGCGCATGGCGTCACAACCTGGATTCTCCAGATTGATTCTCATCCTCGGAGAGTTGACCCCACTTCGCCATGCCAAGAAGATGTTTCTCAGTATCGACACGCATGTTCCGACCAGCGATCATCAACAGCGTGTCGGCCTCATTCAAGGCGAAGACCGGCAAGCCCGACTGCTCACCAAGAGTCTGGATCCGGCGACGGCAGACATCCTGTTGAGTGGGCATGTGAACCAATGATCCAAGGTCGGCGATGATCAGATCACCAGCGGTCAATCGGACCTCCATGCCGTGAAGATTGAGGCGATGCAGATCATCGGGTTTGACATAGTGAACGAAGCGTTCTGGTTTAGACATCATCCGCTTCGTGCGATCCTCCCAGCGCGATTCACCAAAATCGTGGAATGAATCATTCTTCTGAGGACCAGGGTCGGCAGAACGCTTCGGCCTCGTCACCGCGGGTGACGCAGCCTTCGAAGGATCTGGTAATCCGAGCAATCGGAAGAGGTTGACCACGGCTCGGGCTACTCTTCCTCATCCATGAGTGCTTCGCTCTGTTCATCGGCGAGATCGCCATTCGCGTCGTCTTCATCGTCCGCCGAATCCTGATCTTCATCATCTACTTCCGAACTCTGGTCAGTTTCTCCTTCGACGTCTCCCGACCCATCTGTCAGATCATCGAGAAAATCACTGATATCGTCACTCTCGCTGCTGATTTCCTCGTATTCCTCATCCAGCGCAGTCTTCTCGATGACCGGCGTTCCCTCAGCCTCTGAAGCGACCGCCTCAGATTCTTCAGCATTGGTCGAATCTTCTTGGAGATCAGTTTCCTCTTCTGTTTCTTCGAGTCTCTTGACACGTCTCTTCTTGGCATCCTCGCTGAATGGGTCGTACTCTGGATCATCGAAGGCATCGTCCATCGAGACACGCCTTCCCCCACGTGCTCCAACTGGCGCCTCGACAAGGTCCTTCGGCTTGCGGAGCCGCATCGAGAGAACTCCTCCGAGAGCGGTGATGACAACGACAAGAAGGATGACGATTCCATAGGGGCCAACCAGTTCGCCGAAACTGAATGCCTGCTTCTCTACATTCACCAACAATAACATCGAATGACTAGTCGCTTCGTCCCAAGCGGTGAGTTTGATTGTTCGACTTCCAACCCCTTCGGCTTTCCACTCGAACCAGATTCTTTCATCGTCGACATCGTTGGCAGCATTGCCGTCCCCATCACTGTCGACACTGGTATCGAGGTCCCATGTGTACCTCATATTCGCCATGTCGTGAATCGAATCTGTGGTCAGATTCGCCGACAGGATAACCATGGATCCTTCAATGGGATTCTCGTTACTGGCCATGGCGTGTGAGGAGGGTTTGACATTGTTCACAGTGATTGGAATCTCTATCATAGCGACTGCTCCATCGTCGTCTGTGGTGTGGAAGATTATGCTTGATGGAGCCACGGCAGCGTCCGGCCATGATAGAGTCACAGCGATTCCTTCGACATCGCAGTCGTCTGTTGAATTTCCTTCACCGTCCGAATTCGTGCTTGGATCGAGGTCGAAGCAATTCAACAGATTCTCCCTATCACCAAGTGTGTCCCAGACATCGATGGTGAGGCTGAATTCGCCGTCTTCAGCCACCGGCAATGGCGGGCTGACTGGAGCGATCGTCGGTGCGAGATTGAAGACTTCGATGGCGACGACCAGAGTCTCAGCGCTCTCGCCATCGTCATCTGTGACAACAAGTGTAGCGAGATGTACACCAGAGGTGATGTAGACATGTTCTACTGTCGAATAACGACCCGAACTCACTTGGACGAGGCCTGGATGGTCCTCTGCATCGGGCGACCATGTGTGAACGAGAGAATCAATATCATTTGATGAATCCTCGGCCGAGCCACGAATCTCTAGCAAGTCCCCTTCGGTAGCGCTGTACATACCACGACTGTCGGGTAGGAGTTTCGTCGCGCCGTTCCAGATTTCAACCCCTGGATCCCACGGTGCGATATTGGTTACAGAAACGCTGACTCGCTCGCTGACAGTATCGCCATCATCATCTATTCCAACGACTTCTATGGTGTACTCACCTTCGATCGTGGGCGTCACCGTACAGCGTGCGCTGACTGTGCTGCCCTCTTGACACGAGGTCTGCCACATTATGTCGACAGGAGCGAATTGATTTCGTGTGTCCAGATCGCTCCGCTCGGTCACCTCGAAGGTGATTGGCGAAAGCACTGGAATTGTTTGTGATTCGGCTTCAACGGTGATTTCAGGCGGTCTGTTCTGAACGACGATGGTCGTCTCGACTCTATCGGAATCACTCTCTTCATCGGTGACCAAGAGGCTGACTAGGTATTCACCATCGTCGTCCCATTCATACTCGAATATGCAATCATCTTCGAAGGCGGAGATCGTTGCACCGCTGACCGTCTCGACTTGGAATTCACAAGAGATTGAACCTCCATCAGGGTCATTCGAATAGAGTCCATTGAGGGCGATTGTCTGGAGAGTTTTGATTGTCGCCGGTGCGTTCAGAACGGCACTCGGAAGGCGGCCGATGAAGACAGAGAATGACCCTGCGTTATTGGAGCGGTTGCCATCCTCGGAAACCTCCTCGTTCTCGTCGACGACGAAACTGACAGAAGCATCCCCAACTGGCTGTCCAGCCGGTACGACCCAATCCACTTCAACACGCTCCTCGCCAAGGCTTTGCAGGCTTGGAACGGCACTTGTTGAGCCCACTCCATCGGGACCTGTGACCCTGATGGTGGTCGCAGGTGAGGTGAGAATTCCACGATTCATCACGGGTACGCTGAATGTCAGGATGTCGTTCGGAATCGCGGTGAATCCGATGATGGAATTCAGGCTGATTGTTCGATTGTCCCGAGTCCGCTCGACGGTGACTCCAGCCGTGTTTGCGACCAGATCGACAGGATGGACATCTGGGTCGATGGTCACCGTCGCAGCTCCGATTTGATTAGCCGAAGGCAGCCAGACGATGATTCCATGACTGCCGAGTTCAGTCCCACCAACCGAAGCATCGGCCTCGTCTCCGCTGTTCAAGGCGAAGACGATCTGTCCATTCGTATCGGTTGTCGCTGAGCGAATATCCTCCTCGATTTCATACCTGAATTCGACCGATTGTCCGCTGACAACTTCACCAGAATTGTCGGTGACAGTGATCGTTGCATTCATGTCCATGTCAAGAGGTGAGAGTTGGTATTCGATGTCTAGATCCAGCGTTCGTGTCCTCGTGGAGACCTGGTAGAAATTCAGTTCATGCGTCGCGATGAAGCCGATGCTCTCTGTCGTCGAGCTCTTGATGTTGTTTCGAATCGCTGGACAGTACCAGTAATACCCTGTCTCCTCGCCATCACTATCGTAAGTCGTGATGTTGTAAGATTGGCCACAGCCGCCGTAATTCACACCTGACTGCCCGCGGCTGACTACTTCCCAAGAACCTGTATTCGATCCGGTCGAGCCGTCGGGAATCGTCACATAATCGCTGGTGCCGGTGTAAGTTGTAGTCTGAGTATAGTCCGTCGACCATTCCTCTCCGACACTGATTGGGAAGTCATATTTCTCCAAAGAGGGGCTGAATTCGTTGGTGACAACGAGGTCGGCCACGTGTATCGTGTAGGTCCAAAACCAGATCTGGTAGTCGAAATCGATATCGATGGTCGCTTCCTGCTCGATCGTTGCGAGATCGGAAGCCCGGATGATCTCAATCGTATCGATTTCGATGATAAGGTCTCCATCATAACCAGCTAGATTAACATCTACAGCCTCATATTCTCCGTCTGATTCGACTTTGTAAACCAGAGTCGAGACATTCTCAACTATGGTTGTATAAATGGCTGTGACCTGAGAATCGAGGGTTCCATCAAGTGTTTCAACATTCGTGCTGATGCCGCTGTCGGCGACGAAATCTATGACATCGAGGAAGCCATCGTAATTCCAACGGTCGCCGATTCTCCAAGTCGGTACATCGACGAGGGTCGAAGTTCGCTCTGAGGCTTCTGCGTCGATTCGCTTTTCCAACCCCTCTGAATCGACAAGATCAGCCTGAAAAAAACCGGCTTGAGCCGAAAACAAGAGAATCAAAACGAGTAACAAAACCGGATTACGCTGTGCTGACACGTGTGTCTGCAAACATAGTCTGTACATCAAACCCCCGCTTCCAAGGTTTAATCGTCTCATTTGTCGACAAATTATCTGAAATCCACATTCAAGAATTATTGTGACGAACTCCCTGACTCACGCTCACAGCGAGATTTGACGATTGCCGTGGCCGGATGTCGCCACAAAGCGGCGTCATTCTGCTTTTCTCAGCCTTATTCGGCCTCGGCCAATCGGATTCAATCGCTTCGAATCAATCAAAGCAAGTCAGCGAGTTCGTCCTGTATGAATTGGACGGCTTCGAGAATCTCAGATTTGTCCCGAGCTCCTGTGATGACCATCTTGCCACTGCCGAAGATCAGGCAGACGACCTTAGGGTAGTCGAGCCGATAGATGAGTCCTGGGAACTGCTCCGGCTCGTACTCGACCTTGTCGAAAGGCAGGTGGAAGGTCAGATTGTTCAGATTGAGTCGGCGAGGTACCGCTGCTAGCGGTTCACCTTCGCGGATGCCGCGAATACGAGGGTCCTCTTCTTTGACTTCCTCGTCGGTAGCCGCGCGGATTCCGCCGCCCTCGACATCGATCACGCGGGTGTGGTTATCGTCCATTCGAGCGGTGCCTTCGTAGTCTTCAGGGTAGAATAATGCGTAGGTCGCGACCATGTTCTGGACTTCTATCTCGACGTCCTTGAGGTCCCAGGTCTCAATGCCCGCATCGCGAAGGTCGCCGATCATTCGCTCGATTCCAGTGTGGATGTTATCCTTGTTCTTGCCGCCGGTGCAAACCGCACGACCCGAACGGAACATCAGGATAGCCAACTTCGGGTCGACAACCCTGTAAACGACACCAGGAAATTGTTCTGGTTCGTATTCGCAATTCAATTGGATGGCAATGTCTGGCAGGTCAAGTTCCTCCGCCACTCGGGTGGAGGCGACTACGTTGACCACTGTGAGGCGTTCCTCGTCGCTTAGCATGAGCCGCGCCACTTATGAATCGTTTATAAAGAATCGTAGCCGAACTCGACTCTTGATTTTCTGAAATCCGACCTTTGGTGCTGCGAATCAGTCGAGAGTTCGGACGCCTTTCGCGCCGAGACTCGAAATCAGAGGGCGTCCCCCAGCGATTTCGATGGCTTCGGAGACCCTTTGTGGGTCGTCGGTCAGGGCCACCATGCAGCCTCCCCCACCCGCTCCTGTGAGCTTGGCTCCGAATGAGTGGGGGCGGGCGGCTTCAACGAGTGCGTCGAGCGCCGGACTGCTTACCTGTAGTGCTTGGAGGCGCTCGTGACAGGCGTCCATCGCCATACCGACAGCCCGCAGATTTCCAGCCGAAAGTGCTGTTAATCCTGCTTGAGTTATGTTGGCAATCGCTGCCATGTCGGCGTGTCGCTCAGGTTCTTCAGCCAGCAATTTCGCGACACCGGCGACCATGTCGCCAGTCGGCGAGCCGACGCCGGTGAATCCGAGAACGAGGCTCGCGTCGAATTTCGCCGGCAGATCGACCTTGCAGATTGACCAGTTCCGCTTTCCCTCTGGAGTTTCGAGACTCGCGTCGAAGATGTGCTGAGTCCCTTCGACCTTCTCCGCCGAAATCACAACACAACCACCCAGGGCACTGGCCGCCGTATCAGTCGGACTGGCCCTTCCACCCTGCGCCTTGGCCTCGGCAGAATGTCCGATGCGAGCCAATTCAACAGAATCCAATGTCTCGCCGGGCCGCATCAGCGAATGAATCGCAGCACCCATCGCATTCGACAGCGCGGCGGACGAGCCCAAGCCAGCAGCGGAGAACAGCCCGCTGCTGATATCCATCTTCAATGGTGGACCCTCGTACTCGAAGACATCGTAGAGGATGTGCGAGATGTGCGGATGCCGCCACGAATCGAAGGCCATCCCCTCAATCGTCCAAGAATCCGATTCGGTCAAACTCACTTCCACCCCCGAATCGATGGCGACGGCCACCGCAGGGTGGCCGTAAACCACTGCATGCTCTCCGAAGAGGATGCATTTCCCGGGAGCGAAGGCTCTGACCATGGGGTGTGGTGGGGTGAGGAGGAAATGAGGATTGGGGATGAGGTGGTAGAGGATTGGCGATGAGGCGGTTGATTCAAGGAGCGCACACCTCTGCATGAGACTGGTCTGGTCTCAGGCCTGTTGGTGATTGTGATGGAACACCCGCTTCTGCAGACATACGGTCCCTTGGATGGCTGGATGATTCTGCTGATTCTGGGCACGGCATCGATCGGCTTCTTCCTCTATCAGGTGATTCTCGCGACTCGTCTCGTGATGCTCGGCGCGCCGGACGATCGCTTCGATTCATGGGGCATACGTGTGAAGGAGGTTCTGACCGGTTGGCTAGGTCAGAAACGGGTGCTTGAGGACCCCGTCATCGGCATCATGCACGTCTTCATGTTCTGGGGATTCCTGATGCTCTCAACGGATATGTTCGACCTCGCGACGGCGAATTTCTTCTCACGCGAGGTCCTTCCAGAAGCAATGAATGGACCTTGGAACGGCATGGTCGAACTCGGTTATGCAGCGGCCTTCCTCGGTTGTGTCGCCGCCCTTGCTCGACGCGTCTTGTTCACACCTGAGAAATTGCGGGACGAGCCTCAGTTGGAGGGCAATGTCATCCTCTTGCTGATCATCGTCATCACGATGACTTCCTTCATCATCGAAACCATCGAGTCCCCCTCTGCGACTTGGGAACCAATCGGTCATTGGGTCGATTCGTACGAGCCCTCGAATGCGGGGGTTCTGATGGCTTATTGGTCACACATTCTCTCGATATGCGTCTTCTTCATCCTCATCCCACTCTCGAAGCACATGCACCTCGTGATGGCTTTGCCGAATGTCTTCTTCTTCGATACCGGGCCGAAGGCCAAGATGCGTCCACTTGCCGTTGATGAGAGCGGTCAAGCGATTCCTCTGGATGACTTGGACATCGATACTTTCGGAGTCAGCACCTACGAGCAGTACACCTGGAGGCAATTGATCGACGGCTGGGCCTGCACGACATGCGCGCGTTGTCAGGATGTCTGTCCGGCCTTCGAATCCGGCAAGGGCCTCAACCCGATGCAGATCATCCATGATGTACGGAACTACGGCAACGACCACGCCCCCATTCTACTGGCTGGTGATCAGCCTGGTGAGACCATGATGGAGCGGCTGACGCCTGAGGCGGTCTGGGCCTGCACGACCTGCAACGCTTGCGTGGATGCATGCCCCGTTTACATCGAGCATGTGCCGTTGCTGACCGATTTGCGGCGTAATGCGATGATGGAGACCATGGAGTACCCTGAGGAGCTGAATGTGGCAATGGGTAATCTCGAGTCCGCCTCGAATCCCTATGGCTTCGGCGGGCACGAGCGAGGCGATTGGGCGGCGGATCTCGATGTCAAGATCGGCGAGCCGGCAGAATACATCTACTTCGTCGGCTGTGCGGCAAGCTTCGATGAGCGCAATCAGAAAGTCGCGCGGGCGACTATCGGCCTACTCAAGGAGGCTGGTCTCGATGTTGGGATTCTCGGGATGCAGGAGGGTTGCTCGGGTGACCCTGCTCGGCGAGCCGGGAATGAGTATCTCTTCCAGATGCTGGCTGAGACGAATATGTCGACTTTCCAAGAATTGGGTGTGAAACGGATAGTCGCGTCGTGTCCACATTGCTTCCACACTCTCGGCAAGGAATACGCTGACTTCGGCGGGGCCGACTTGGAGGTCTTCCACCACTCCGAGATCCTCGCGAAACTGCAGGAGGAGGGCAAGTTGCCACAAGCTGAGAAGAATGGCTCGGTGACCTTCCACGATCCATGTTATCTCGGGCGTATCGGCGGAATCGTCGAGGAACCTCGCAATCTCATCGGTGGCGTCGATGTCGAACCCGAGAGGCACGGCAAGGATTCGTTCTGCTGCGGTGCCGGTGGCGCTCAGATGTGGATGGAAGAGGATTCCGACAAGCGCGTCAACCAGATTCGCGCCAAGGAGATTGCAGCGACAGGATGCGACACCGTCGCGGTCGGATGTCCTTTCTGCTCGGTCATGGTCAAGGACGGACTCGACGCGGTCGGGGCCGAGATGGATGTCAAGGACGTGGCTGAGATTCTCTGGGAGCAGATCGTAGCGCGCGACGAAGAGATTCATGCTTCTGCGAGTGCGGGCGCTGCTGAGTGAGCGTCAAATACCAGCAGTCGACGACGACAGATATGAGCGATGAATTCCGATGCTGCGGACTGACCGTACCTAGACTGGCGATTTATGGCGGAGGCCTTCTTGTTCTATGGGGAATCGGAGCATACTTCGGATCTGGACAGGCTTCGCTCACAGCCATGATTCCATCTTTCATGGGCGCTCCGCTCCTGCTTCTCGGGATTCTTTCGGAGAGGAAGCCTGAGCATGTTCACCACTTCATGCACGCAGCGATGTTTGTCGCTCTGGCCATGGTAGCCGGAGGTGCGAGAGTCTTCAGCGGAATGGATGAGATGAGCAATTTGGCAATTTCCTCACACTTCGCACTCATCATCGTGGGTGTGTGTTTCATGGTGGCTGGAATCAAGTCCTTCAGGCACGCACGTCTTGCGCGTCAAGAGGAATGATGACCTTGTCCTCGCCACTGATCGGCGTCACGACCTCGGTCAATGTGCACGATTACGAGATTCCCTCTCAATCGGTCGTGATGCTGCCCAGCAACTATCCCGAATCGATTCGAAGGTCCGGCGGTGTCCCAGTGTTGATCGCCGAGGGAGATGACGTCGATACGATTCTCTCGAGGCTTGACGGCCTGATCATCGCAGGGGGCAGGGACATCGATCCGACGCTCTATGGCCAGGAAGCGCACGAACGGACGACGGATCTCCGACCTCAGCAGGACGAGTGGGAATTGGCGCTGATGCGGGGTGCCATCGAGCGAGACTTACCCCTGCTCTGCGTCTGCCGCGGCCACCAATTACTCAGCATCGACCAAGGTGGCCGCCTGCATCAGCACCTGCCGAGTACTCCAGGCCACGAGAGCCATGGTGCTTGTGGTGGAAAATGGTCCGAACATCGAGTGAATATCGAGCCCTCATCGAAGTTGGCTGAGATTGTGGGCACGACGGTGATAGGAAATTCCGGCCATCACCAAGGTGTGGCCGACGCGGGTAACCTCTCGGTGGTCGGCCGAACAGAAGACGGCCTCATCGAAGCGGTCGAAATGCCTGACAAACGCTTCGTCATCTCGACCCAATGGCACCCTGAAATGGTCGGCCAAAGTGCCGTCTTCGATGCTCTCATCGACGCAGCGAGAGAGTAATCAGTCGCGTAGTTGATGTATCTACAGCCTGAGGGCCGCTCGATGGCTGCAAATGGCAAGGCGCCTGTGATAGGCATCACAGCCTGCAAACGCCCCTCGACTTTCGGTGCTTGGAACATAGATGCAGTGATTATTCCAGCAACCTACACCAATGCGGTGAGCGAAGCGGGTGGCTCACCCCTGATCCTGCCACCCGGTTGCTGCGCCTCGATGCTCGATGTTCTCGACGGCATCGTATTCTCTGGGGGTCCAGACCTTCACCCCTCGCTTTACGACCAAGAACTCGATCCACATACCGCTGAGTGTTATCCCGAGCAGGACGAATCGGAATCAGCATTGATGCGAGGAGCGATCGAACGCGACATCCCGCTCCTCGGAGTCTGCCGTGGCATGCAGCTGATGTGCATCCTCCACGGCGGCAGCATGCACCAACATCTGCCTGAGACCGCCGGCCACGAGGAACACGGTGGTTGGAACGGCGTCATCACTGAGCACGGCGTCAACATGGTTGAGGGCACACGATTAGCAGAGATTCTCGGCGATCACGTCACGGCCAATTCGACGCACCACCAAGGTATCGACGACCCCGGAACATTGCGGGTCAGCGCAAGATCGAGCCATGATGATCTGATCGAGGCAGTCGAGCGCGACGACCTCAGATTCTGCCTCGGTGTTCAGTGGCACCCCGAGCGCATCGGCCACATCGGATTGTATCGCTCGCTCGTTGAAGCGGCGCGGGGTTCATGACGGATACGCCGGCACAAACGGCTGAGAAGATGGCGCTTCGAGTCTACGACACCCGCTCGCGCGCAAAGCGTGATTTCGAACCCCACGTCCCCGACAAGGTCAGAATCTACGCTTGTGGAATCACTCCTTACTCGCCCTCTCATCTCGGTCACGCTCGTCAGGCCATCGCTTTCGATGTGATTACTCGATGGCTACGCCACTCTGGTTACGACGTCCATTATGTGACTAATTTCACCGATATCGACGACAAGATCATCGCTGCTGCGAATGAGCAAGGCGTCGACTTCTCACAGGTGGCTGAGACCAACATCGCAGACTACTACACCGTCATGGACGCGATGAATGTGTTGCGCGCGGATGCCTATCCGCGCGTCAGCGAAACGCTGCCGGAGATCATCGACATGGTCGAGATCCTAATCGAGAAAGGCCACGCCTATGTCGGTAACGACGGGGTCTACTTCGATATCGACAGCGCTCCCGAGAAGTACGGTCAGTTGACCGGGCAGACTCTCGAAATGGTAAGAGCAGGAGCCGGTGGCCGCGTCGCTGAGACCGGTTCAGGCAAGCGCGACCACCGGGATTTCGCTCTGTGGAAGTTGGCGAAGTCAGGCGAACCATCCTGGGCCAGTCCTTGGGGAGAGGGCCGTCCGGGTTGGCACATCGAGTGTTCGGCTATGTCACTCAAGCATCTGGGTGAGACCTTCGATATCCACGGCGGCGGCGCCGATCTCCTGTTCCCCCACCACGAGGCTGAGATATTCCAATCCGAGTGTTGTCTCGGGATAGAGCCGGTTGTCAAGTATTGGCTTCACAATGGCTTGATCAATGTTGATGGGGAGAAGATGAGCAAATCTCTGGGAAATTTCTGGACGATTTCTGACACCTTCGAGCATGTCGACCCGCTGTCGCTGCGCTATGCTCTGTTGAATGCACCTTATCGCCAGCCGATCGAGTTCAACATGGCGATGCTGGAAGAATCTGAGAAGCATCACGAGCGCATGATTGCTGTTTATGGGGCTGCGCTCGTGGCCGCAGGAAGCGCTGCCTGGGCTGGTTGCGATACTCTCGAGGCAGCATCTGAACGCTTCACTGCGGGAATGAATGACGATTTCAACTCGCGAACCGCGATGGTCGAAGTCCAAGCCGTGGTTCGCGAATTACGAGCTCTGCTCGACAAGGGGACCGACGCAGAACTCATCGCCGCCGGCGTCGGCTGGCTCGATGAGTTCGCTGGTGATATCCTCGGGCTTCTGCCGGCTGAAGAGACGGTGCGAGCTTCAGTTGCGCAAGGCGAGGGGGCTCGCTCGGACCTCGCGAGCATCGTCGAGCCATTACTCGAGCAGCGCGCGGCAGCACGAGCTGCATCGGACTGGACTCGCGCCGACGAGATTCGTGAGGAACTCAACGCTCTCGGTGTGGTCGTCGAGGACAGCCCGGATGGCCCTGTCTGGAGACTCGAGTGAATCACTCTTCGCCGTCGTCTGAGCGGCTGCGAAGATTGTTGTTGATCATCGAGATCGAGGCAGCCAACAAGCCCACCATCGAAATCACTGCGACCCAGTAGAGTGGGCCATCCATCCACGTGGCTTGGGGATCTTCAGGCTGAGGCTCCGGTTCGGGAGCTGGTTCTTCCTCGTCCAGATCGAGGTACGACCAAGCGTCCTTGCAGGTCACTTCGGAGGGGTGTGTTCCAGCGTCTTCGCAGAGTTTTCCGGGGACGGTGATGGCGTCCTCAACCTCGAGTTGGCAGAACCAGCCATCGAGGTTGATGCATTCATCGGTCGGCTGCATGACGACGAGGATCGCGCCGCAGAGCAGTTCCTTGTTCTCAGGCGTGGTCTGTCCGTTGTCAGATGTGCAGACCTCGAGGTGGATGCCCTCCGCAATCGTCGTCGGATGAGCGAGCGTGGCACCACGTGGTCCGTAGGTCGGCCAGATCTGTGGCAATTCGGGTTCGGGGACCGTCTCACCACCGCCGCCATTTTCTCCGTTGCCTCCATTGCCGCCGCTGAGATTGGTTTCGATCGGGTCAGCGCCACCAACGGTTCCACCGACTCGGTGTCCGGCGGCGTCGAGTTCGATGTCGTAATAATCACCCCAGAGGTTGATGCTGCGGCCGTTCTGGAAGCTCAGCGAGTTGTTGAGGACATCGAAGTAACGCTCGTCGCCGAGCGTGAATAAGTATTCGAGAGGTACGCTCGCGCCTTGGTTGCAGGCTTCGAGAGAGGTCTGTAATTCGGCAAAGGTCTGCTGGGCTTCGGGCACGCCATCATAGGTGATGTCGGTTGCCTTGCTGAAGCCTACACCGTCGATGATCTCGGCATCGTCTTTCATCGCCTGCATGATGTCGACGTCGCCATAGACTGGCAATCCGCCGACGACCACGAGCCTCACATCGGGGTCGATGGCGTCGATGACGTTGCGGTATGGATCGGCGCGGAAGGTGTCGAGTACGACAATATCCGCGGCGAGTCCTGCTTGGATGCGCCCTGTATGTTCGGACCAGCCGATGGCATCGACGATGTTCGTGGTGATTGCCTGAACCAATTCGTAATCACTGAAGATATCGCCCATGACATTCTCATCCCACCAATCGGCAGTCTTCAGTTCGTGCATCGAACTCTTCGAGCCCGATGGCCCCCAATCAGGGCCGATCATGATGTTGACACCCTCGGCCTTGGCGGTCGCCACATCAGTCGTGTCGCCGTATAGCAGTAGATTCGAGGTCGGTGACCAGGCAAGGCTGCCACCGACATCGCCCAGCGCCGAGAACTCTGCCTGAGTCAGGCCCGTACCGTGGACGATGACGATCTCGCCGACGAGCAGGTTGTTCTGAGTCAGAATATCGAATTCGGCTCGACTCGACTCGTCGACACCCTCAGCGAGATGGAGGAACCATGCATCGAGTTCGCCCGAGGAATTACCGTCCTTGATGTGCTGACCGGCGTAATCAGATTGAATCTCTGTAACCTTGGTGTGGATGTAGTCCTTGCCGAAGTTGTAGAGTTCGATATTGCGCGCGAGCATGGTCTCAAAAGTGTCTGTGTTAGATGTGCTACTGCCTTGCAGTGCGGTGTTTCCACCTACGACCGCGCGTAATTCGGCGAAGCGCATGACCTCGGAATCATAGAGCGAGCAGCCGATGTCCTTTGCATCGCGATAGGAGTCTTCAGCCTGCCATTGGTAACGATTCTGCCAGCCGTTGGTTCCGTGGTCCCAGAGCGGGATGATGTTGTATTTCGCATGGTTGTGAGCATCGATGAAGCCCGGATAGATGGTTCCGCTGGTCGGAATCGAGACGACTCCTTCCGCTGTTGCTGGGGCTCCATCAGCCGCACTCCAGACCGCCTCGATCATGCCATCGCGCACGAGGACTCGACCATCATCGATGACATCATCCTGAGCGACCATCGTCACAACACGCCCCTCGAGGATGTACTCACCAGAGTGGATGTGATCTCGGGGCGGGTAGCAATTGCCTTGGATCACATTACCGACGCCGACCCATTCCTGATCATTCGCCCCGCCCGGGGTGGGCGAGCCATCGGAGAGTTTCATCCAAGTGCCACTCGAGTCGTAGCCATAGGGTATGTCCCAATCGGAATCTTCTCCACCGTAACTCACAGCATCGATCTCATTGCCAGTCCCATCGAGAACCCGAATGGTGTCTCCATCCCAGAAATCAAACTCGATCTGAGTCCATGAGCGGAAGAAAGTGATGTAAGTTCCAGGCGCGAGAATCGTATCCCATTTTATGCTGCAAGCAGGAGATCCGCCCTCAGCGATATCGTCGAGCCACCAACCGCCGATATCGATGTCAGCAGCGGTTGGATTGTAGAGTTCGACATATTGATCGTTGTAGGTTCCCATCGACCCATCACCATTCCAATCAGTGCCTCCGTAATTGGCATTGTTCGGTGAGACGAGAATCTCATTGATGATGATAGAATCACCAGTTCCTTGTGCCGTGGTGGTCGCCATCGGCGAAAGAGCCATCAGAATCATCAGGAGCACGAGTGCAATACCACGACGCATTATGGGTGCACGCCTGACTTCTCCACTTCAACCCAACCGTTCATTGGCCCGTTCCAAAGGAACGGTCACGCGTACCCGAAGGTGCGAAATACTGACTGACCGCGACCCACTAGCGATGTCCATGCAACGTCGCGGTCGCGTAGCCTTCTCCGCCTTCATCGTCGTCAGCATGTCCTTCGCTGGATGCCTCGGTGGCGGCTCGGGCGGCAACGGCGGTGACTCTTCCACGCCTTGGAACCAAGGCATGTCATACATCGACGACCCAGTATCTCATTTCGATGCTCGCTTCTTCGATGTAGGCGACCCGATGAGCAATGATTCCTGGGGTAATGCATCTTGGGCAGTCTTCGGAAACGAAGAGGGTGGAAACTGCTGTGAGCACTATCTCGCCGGCACGAAGGAAGGCTGGATTCTCAACTTCGGCGGCGAGTACCCCACGTGGTCTGAGGATCGCGGCCACACGTGGCAGGAATATCTGCCAAGCATCCTCTCGCAGATTGGCTGCAGGGAACCCAAGCCGACGGTGCCAGGCCAAGAGGGGCTGGGCGAGGGGAGCATAGTCCAGGCGACGAACGGGGATCTGATCTCGATGGGCTGGTTCCCATATCCGAGCAGCAGCGGGGCTGACCAGTTCTACGCCTTCTTCTACGATGCGGAAGCGGGCGAGTGGAGCTGGTGCTACAACCGCACTCCCGAACCATTCTACGACAGATCGTGGCAGGTCGAGGTCGTCGGCCCAGTCAATGGCGGAATCTACGGCAACGGGCCGTGGGCCAGCCTCGTCATCTCGAATTTCTGGCATCAGGTTCAGAATCGAGGCGGTCAGATCTCGACAGATGGTCTGAATTACGAATACTTCGAATTTCCCGACCGTAACGCGAATCTCGACATCATCGAGGTCGACTTGACCGCAGAATCACTTGGGCTCGAGTGGGATTTCACCAAACCTCACAAGGAGATGCGCTCCTTCCCTGTGCCCTCGGGCGGGCTCTACTTCCCCGATTACTTCGATGATGGGACGGACGCCTTCCTCGACACTTCACTGAATTGGTGGGCAGCGACGAGCCTCAACGGCTCGAGCCTGCCAACGGAATACTGTGCGTTTGATTCTTCGACCGCGCTGCATTGTTTCGCGTCGATTTCTGGCGGGGTCGGCCTGACCCATCACATCTCATGGGATGGAGGTGAGACTTGGAATACTCAAGAATACAATCTGACAGGGGTTGGAACCGAACTCGAAGAATGGGAATGGCATTCGAATGGAGTTCACGATCTGTTGGTCATCAACATCCGCTATCAGAGCGCTGAGGGTCCGGATGTTGACCTCGCCTACCATGTGCGAGGCTTCTCCGAGTCGCTCGAGCCTGACATCAAGGTGTATCTGGGATTGGGTGACCTCGACTCGACCTCGGGTGCTGGAAATGACATTCGCTTCGATTTCGCCAGCATGGGGATCCTGCCTGATGGTGGTGCCTTCATCGCCTATCATGATTCCAGTGATGCAGACCC
>LWDU01039568.1_pt1 | contig 32746 bp, 16 predicted proteins | sample 727161 | NCBI WGS metagenome assembly LWDU01 (sample SAMN04566230, study PRJNA314399) | hydrothermal vent metagenome | isolation source: deep sea hydrothermal plume seawater | place: Mexico: Gulf of California, Guaymas Basin | collected 2004-07-11 | reverse complement strand
ATCGCGCTGCCTCCAACCGTATTCGGTATAGAGTTCCTGTGGCACATACCACTTACGCACGACAGGGTCGAGGGCATCGAAAATCACCCCGGGGCCCTTCGGTTCGAAAGAGACCTTCCCACCGCGTTTGACCGAACCGAGACGGGCACCGTATTCTTGAGCGCCAACGGCAACTACCACCACAAGTGAAAGCAGCGAGACCGCCAGGCGAGTTTGTCGTAGGCATTTTCTCATATTGTTATAGCGCATGGTCTTTGACAACCATAATTACTTCCAGTCGCATATTGCATTTTAATCGATTTCGCGATCCCAAATTTGTCCCTCATGCTTCTTCAATAGACCACCGCGATCGTCCCGCTATGGCGCTCTTCAAACGAGTCCGCCTTCACCCGCAACACCCATACGTACAAGCCCGGCAACACTCGTTGCCCATCCGCTGCCCGCCCATCCCAGCGGTGTGTCGCCGGTCCCAAACGATGCTCTTCGCCAAAGACCGTATACACTTTGTGTCCGGCCAAGTCGTATAAGTCGAAAATCACCGGGGTCGGCAGCGTCAACTGCAACAGATTGAAGAAGATTTCCAGTTGGTCATTTATCCCGTCGCCATTCGGAGTCAACAACCGGCTCGATAGCACGATATCGCCTACGAGTTTTCCCACTTGCGCGCGGGGAATCGCCACCGACAACCCCGATAGCTCCGCAATATCTTCAGGACCAAAAGACACGGCATTACCAGGTTCGAGAATCTGCGGAACTTCCGGCCAAAGGCGATTGAATGCCCGCCCCGAAAACGTCGAGCCAAATCGGAAAATAGGCAGGTCGAAAGTAAACTCGAGCAAATCGTCATTGCCGTCGATAAGGGAGAAATCGACGATAAAATATTCCGGTTCATTCTCGACAACCGTAAAATCGACCGATTGCCCATTGACGCGCAGTCCGCGAATATTACTGACGCGTATATTAGTATCAATTTCCAAGCGGTCGTAACCACGCACCGGTCCCGTTGCCTTGAGCCGCACCGCATAGTGAAAAGTGGCTGGTTTTTCTGCCTCCGCCAGACGGGGGAAAACCTCGGCGCGCAACGTATCGGCGATCGGCGGCTGCAGATAGTCGAATTGCAACCGAGCCACCTCGCGCGCGTCGAAGATACGGCCCGAAAAATCGAGGCGGAATTGCACATAACGCCGGGGGCCAGGCGCCGTCACCAACGCGTCATTTTCAACTGACTTCCACCGGCTCCAATTCTCCTCGTCGTCAATCAGCGGCGCCTGTTCGAAACGCTCTAATTGATGATATTCCTCGCCAGTCACCTCCAGAATAAATGTATCACCGAACGCGCCCTCCCCCTCTCGGCGGTATAAGACGGGGGTATCGTCGTTGCCCGATCTGACCCGCAGTGAAACATTGGAGAAAACTTGCTCTCCAACCGCTTGCTGCAACCAACGCACTCGGCCGACGGTTGCTCGATCACCCAAGTCGATCAGGTCGGTGTAGTAAACGGCTTCGCTCAGGTACCCAGTGCCATAGACCTCAACCTCATCTACCTCGAAAGGTGTCGTAACTATCGAACGCAACTTAACCAGACGGACGTATTGAGGCGGCACGGCCAGGTCGACGATAGCCTTTTCGTTACTGGCCTCACGAGCAATGAGAAAGTCGGGCGCGTTTTGCGCGGTATTGGTCTCTCGTTCGTTGATCCACAGCTCGTATCCGCGCATAAAATCGTCTTGAAAAGGCGCCGAGGGCGTCGCGACCAGCGCATTGCGCGGATAAAAGCGCACTCGGTGGATCCCGACGGAGACACCGAAGTCGAGAACGATCAAAATCCCATTGGCGTTGGCGTCGGGAAAGATCGCCGTGGGTTTGCGCTGATAGGCAACCTCGTGATCACCGTTGACCGTGCCTGCGAGCCATTTATTAACGATTGTGCGCGAGGCGTGCAGCGAGTTCGGGGACGAGATACGACCCCGCTCAAGCAGAACGCGCGAGGCGATATTTTCTTCTGGGTCGAAAAACAGCGGACTAATCCAACCGCGTCGTTGCGTGAAATCAATAGCATTTTCGGGCGTGTTAGTGGTATCCACAACCATCCGCGCTCCATTGCGCAGCAGTACCTCCGGGTCGACGCTATCACCACCGCCCTGCCAAGGACGCCCGCCCAAGCCGAGGGTAAAGGTGCCCACCGGCTGAGCCCAAAGACCGCCGGCCAACCCCACCACCACTAACGCTACCGCATACATAATCGCCTAGAGCCCCGCGTTGATAGACAGAAAGAACAAACTAGTGCGTTGCTTTTCACCATCCGCGAATGAACGCTGCCCCAAGCGCAGACCCGCGCGAATGGCGAGCCGATAGCCCTGATAGCCGACTCGATTAACAAACTGCCCCACTGCAGTCCAGCCATTGAAATCACTGTGCACGTCGAGTAATTGCCCATCGAGCAGACGCAACCAGGTCAATTCCAACCCGAGTTGCAGTTCGGTATTGAATATCTGTCGGCCATAGCGCGGATAGTACGCCACGCCGACAGTTTCGGCCAAAAGCGGTTGGGTCCAGATTAAGAATAGCGTTTCCTCGAGCACCGTCGCCGACGGCTGTCTCCGACTAAAGGGCTGTACTTGCCGATATTCACTTTTGAAACGCGGTTCAAAAACGGCCAAACCAATCGGAATGCTCCACTCCGCCTTATTTATCACCCCCAGGAAACCCGAATGAACTCGACCGTCGCGCGCCACCACCTCCTCCGTGACACCGCGCTGGCGCCAATATTCCCACTTGGCCCGATGTAATAAACGCACTCCTCTGCCAAGTTGGTGCGCATAATCAGCGTACACGGTATTTTTCCAGGTATCGCGCCCCGGCAACGAATCCTCAATGCGCCGCATCCGTCCCACCGCCCCCAATGGCTGAACCCACTGATTGACCGGATCGGCTATGTCGTCTTCGACCAACGCCCCGTGCTCAAAGACTCGCAGCCTACCCGAGGGCGCCTCTCTCGTCCAAGCCCACATAAAATACCACGATTGAGTCCGTCCATCGCCGGAGAGCAACCGCAATTTTTGCCGGCCCAATAACAATGTCATACTCGGCCCGGCGTTGACTCGCAAATACGTGTTAAAACCGCGTTGATCGCGCAGATAGGGATAGTCGGGCAAATCGTCGTCTTCAAAGCGGTCAATCGTGCCATTGTGGTTCATATCGAAGCCAAAGAGAAATTCCGGCCGATCAGAGCGGAAGCGCAGAAAAGGTTCGTCGTAGTCGGGCTGTAGGTTGCGATTCTGGTTGTGGTCGTATATGAAATCGCCATTCTCGTCATAACCGGGGAAAACCGTCGCTTGCCAAGACTGGAACGGGCGTTCCCACTCTGCCATCGCATCCGAATCGTCGTCGTCGTCGACCAGTTCGTACAGTTGCGGGACGCGATCCTTATAGCGAATGATACCATTGGCTTCCGTCAGCCAATAACTGGTCGAATAGGTGTCGTCGAGCGAGAAGGCTTCGGCGTACAACGCCCAGGGGAAACGACGATAAAGCAAGGTCCCATAGGCCGCCGTAGCCTCCTCCGCAGCCTGATATCCACGCGAAATATTGGGGCTGGGATAAAGGCCATGCCGACGGTTGACCACAAATTCGCCCTGCATCGACACCCCCTTCCAATCGGCTAGGTTCCAGTTGAAACCGACCAGTTCGTTGGCGGTAGGCAGCGCATAATCGATTTGCAACAGGGCACTATTGCTGCCATCACCGACATTGCCCTCGGCGCGGGCGAAAGTGAGAAAGACCGGCTCGGGATTGCGGACCTCGCCGTCAGTCTGCAGATCGGAAGCCAGTTCAACCCGGTAATCATTCGCCAGAGACAGTTCGACGGTGGTCCGCCGCAGATCGACCGAACGCAGATTATCAACGCCAAAATCCCTAAGGTCGTAGTGCAACATGATCTGCTCGGAGCCGTCAGCGACCAGTGAACTGCCCTTGGCCCGCCCGCCCTCGATAAAAGGCAATAAACCGATTTCACTGGCGCGTATCTCCCGTCCGCTGGTATCGATCATCACCAAGTCATGGGAAAACACCACCGCCCCGTCCCGCCCATCTGCCGGCGAATCGTCGCGTATGCTGACCCATAGATCCTGTAAAGCCTGGTTCTGGCGGGAGGTGAGGATCCCGTGCATCGGGTTGCCGCTAGTGAAGTCACCCTTAGTGTTGGCGTTGTGGGCGCTAACGTAGGTAAAACCAAGTCGCAGATCCGGCCCGGCATCCCATTCAGCATGCCCACCCATCACATGCGTCACATCCGTGCGCATATCGCGATTGGGCTCGCTGGGACGCGACAATATAAGGCTAGTGCGATACGTATCGGCCGCGTAGTCAAGGCGCATGCCATTGAACCGAGGTTTATAGAAGGTCAACGGCGTAAAACTAGTGTAGATCTCATCGCCTATCATCAGGCGATAAGAGCCTCGGCTATCGCCATCGGAGGCGATCACCAAGCGGTTAAAAAAACCAGCATAGGTATTTCGCCCTCCTACCCCAATCGGTCTTTTGCGCAATACGCTACCCTGTGCGGAAGGCTGGGTTTGCGTCCAGTTGTAAACCAACCAACCTCGCCCCAGCGAAGTGCCAAAGCTATCATACCATTGCGAACCCTCCAAGAGTTGTTCCACATACCGCCGATAGCCGTCTTCGGCATAGAACGCGTCCGTCGCGTACCAGGGCCGAGCATAGGTCTCATGAAGCTGACGAGGACCATACCATTTATGTAGCTCCGGCACAGCGAAATCGAGACCGAAGCGCGGGCTCCCCTCGCCCACCAGTCCGCTGCCTCCTAATATCGCCCGCCCCGGCCGTTGATATTGAGCAGACGTCGCCTGCACGCAAACGAGCGATAAAACGGTTATAATAGTCCAGTATCGCCGCACCACGCCTCCTCAGTAGACCAATGATACTGATGCGGTGAAGGACGGTGTCTTGTCGGAATCAGTACTAAACCCGACGTGCAACAAATAAACTCCAGGTTCCAGTAACCTTCCCAAGTCATTCCGCCCATCCCAAACCAGGCGATGCTCGCCACTGGCACGCTCTAAGGCAAAGGACAGGTCGCGCACTTTGCGACCAGCCAAGTCGTAGACGCCGGCCACAAAAACACTCGGTCCATTTAGGCGAAACACCGAAAAACTCAAGACGGTCTCATCGTTGATACCGTCGCCATTCGGTGTGAAGGCACGCGGAGCGACAGCCTCGTCGGTCAACAGCGATGTCTGTCGCAGATCGGCGATCACCACTAGCGATTGGCTCGCAGACGCCGTGCCCACATCTCCCTCGCTCGCCACCTGCGTGATACCGGGCTTGAGGCTATTGGCCAGGCTTAGAGAAAAGACCGTGCTGTTGAGGAAAATCTGCGTGCGAAAACGGATGGCGTAGACCGTTTCCCCCCCGCGCACAACAGCAGGGAAAGCCAGTTCAAGCAGGCTTGGTTCCGGTTGGGATATTTCGAGTTCGCCGGGCCAGAGCGGCCTACCCGTGCCTAAACGAAGGGCGAGGTCACTACCGCTGTGAACCGAGACTAACTGCAATGGCGCCGAGGCAGATGATCGCAGCGAAATCTGATCGAAACCCGGATCGGAAACAGCAAAGCGCGGTTGCCAATAGAGTGTAAAATCGTGCTCTTGTCCTGGTTCGAGACCACGCACCGGCCAAATTTCGGCCGTAGCCTGGTCGACCAGCGGCGCAGAGAAATTGAGTTGAAAGCGACTGATCTGCGCCGCGCGCAACGGTTCGCGGCTCAGCAACCGCAATTGCACTTGCGCCATCTGTCGTGGACTTGGCGATTTGAACGCTTCGCCGCTCTCGCCGTAGACCTCGCTCCAACTACTCCAGCGGGGTCCCGGAAACTCTTCGACTACCACCGGCCCACGGTGCGCCTCGTTGCGGAGGTTGGTCCAGCGCTCTTCCGTGATCTCGCGGCCGAATGTATCGTAGTGGCGAGTGACGATCAAAAGGTCATCACCCGAACGAGTCCGCACTTCGAGGCTTGTGCCCGGGGGCGCCAGACTCTGCCATTCGACCGTAGAAAAAATCCTCGTCTGTCCCAACTTGATCAGCGGCGAAGTCAGCTTGACCTCAGACACATAACCTTCACCATAGGCCTGGACTTCGCTCAGTGTCGCCCGCTCGGCGCTCGAACCAACTAGATCCAAACGCCGCACCTCAATGTGCCGTATCTCCCGCAGCGGAAAGGCCTCTTCCAGTTGCAGGAAAGAATCTGGGTTCAGGCGTTCGTCGAAATTGGTCCAAACTAAACCGCCGGCCGGGTTGATCGATCCATCCGACACCCGCATCTGATAAGCCACCGGCGGATCCTGCGGGCTGACCAAGCGCACCTTGTCGATCCAGTATTTAGCCCCCAAATCCATATCGACTTGATTGGTATTGCCGAAAGGGTCATAGACCTTGAGGTCAAAAAAGGTGCTGTGCAACCCGTCGGTTAATTGGCGGCGGAGGAAATTGCTATAAAATACCTGATCTTCAAAGAGCGCACGCTGCGTAAGTGTTACGATATTATCACCCAGCGCGATGACTTCGACTTCGGCCAAACGGGGGCGCTCGCGACGGTAGTAGCGCACCGGCCCGCGCTCGGCGGCGGGCAGAAAATCATAGGTTTCGGACAGAACGGGGATTTCGCGGCCGACGGATGTCAGCCTGAAATAGTCGATGGCCCCCTGATCGGCTGGAGACAAAAGTGCGTATTCGTCAGCGGCGACCTCGGCCCCGCGCGCTCCGTCGCTGTCGATCGCATCGATGCGCACGAACTGCACCATCTCGCCTGTCACCCCTGCCGGCACGGGGCGCAGGGGCTCTACATCAAAGACGAATTCGCGCTGGTCTTTATTGGGTTCGTTTATCTGGCCGACACGAAAAAACTGCTTGCTGCGCGACTTGCCGAATACCATCCGGCCATCCGAAACCATAACGCGGAACTTGAGGAACGGGTCGCCCTCCGCAACAAAGCGCACTGCGATCTGTTGCACGACGGTAGCCCGACCCAGATCGATCTCGACAAACCAGTTTTCGACCGCATCCTCGACGTCGGGTTCCCAAAAAGTCGTCTCGTCGCCATCAATTATATTGGCGGCCGACGCGAAATTGCTACCGGCCCCGCTAATCCCGCCTATTAGCGTATCCCCCTCGGTCCCGATTCGGCTGAACAAGGCGGCATCAGCTACCGCGTTGATATTCGCTCGCAGAAAACGGGGCCGCACCACACCATCGTCTTCGATCTCATGGACCCCGACAGGTGCCTGCCAAGCCGCCCATTGCCGCGCGCTCTCGACGAGCACCCGCCGCCCTTGCAGATCATATCCGTCTTGGGCACCTACCTCAGCGCAAAACAAAACCGCCGCAATTACCACATACCCCCGCATCAGTAGGCCACCCCCACCACACCCTGGCGCTCCACCGCACCGGCATCGGCTTCGAGTCGCAAGCGCCAAAGATACAATCCGGGCAACACCCGCCCCCCTTCTTCGCTGCGACCGTCCCACACTTGCGAACGCCGCCCGCTGATCATCGGCTCGGACGCGACGTGCCTGACGCGCCGGCCACCCAAGTCGTAAATATCCAGGGACGCCGTGGCCGGTTGCGTCAGCTTGAGCAGCGCATAGGAGAGCACGAATTCGTCATTGCTTCCGTCACCGTTGGGGGTAAAAGCCCCGCCGCTGACGCGAAATTGATCGACTAGCGGCAACTCACCCTGCTCGTCTTTCACTCGCACGACAAGGCTCCCTCCCAACGAGAGCGGATCAACATCCTCCTCGCGCGCAGATTGCCGAACATTGAGCAATTTTGTATATCGAAGCGGGTAGCATCGCGAAAAACGATGCCGCGCAAAACGATTTGCACAAAGGTCCCGTCCTGCAACACGCTGCGTCGAAGGAGGATTTCCACGCCCTCGCCTGAGGGAAAGGAAGCAGAAAACTCGACTTCGCGATCGTCGATCTGGACCTTTTCCACCTCTGTAATCTGTGCCTCGGTCGCAATGCGGAGGCTCTGAAACCCCGTATCGCCGTTCGGCAACAGCGACCCGTCGCTGCGCAGGCGGCGGATCCGGGTCCGCAGCGAGACCGTAAATGTCGTGTCGCGGCCGGCCTCGACCTGCAAAGGAGCAATCTCAGCTTCGAGTAATTCGGCGATGGGCGGATTCAGATATTCGATAATCAATCTTTTGATCACAACACCTGGTTCGGTGAGCAAGAGGCGGAATTGGATATAAGAGCGGGTACCCGGAGAACGCACCTGGCCATCGGTCACCGTTTCCCAACCACTCCAGGCGGGATTGCGCACGATGGGGCCTCGTTCGATCGAATCCAGTCGCGTCCAAACCCCCATACTCACCCGTTCCCTGTCGGATCCGACGCCCGTAAGCCGATAGTAGTGCAGCGACTCCTTATCCGGTCCCGAACGAGTCTGTACGGTAATGGGAAGCTTTTGTATTTCCCCACCGTCGTAACGGACCTTGCCCCACAGCGGCCGAGGGCCTGCCTGCGCGAGAATAGGCACCGATACAAACTCGCCGGCCGGCAAAGTACCATCGCTGTATATTTCTATTTCGGCGAGTTCCCAACGACGATATTCGCGCACCAACAGACGGAGATAGCGCACATCGCGGCTGACGAAGCGCCTTTCGACCACGGGTTGGCGATTGGGATTGGCCAGAGAAAAATCTACGACCGTCCTAAATCGCCTTTCCAGCAGGTTCACCCCCTTATCCACACCGTCATTGGTCGCCAAACTAAAAGCGCGGGGGAACAGCTGTTTGTGCTCGGCGTCCAAACGGGGAAAGAGACGAATGCGATTTACGCGGAAAGTAGCCCCCAAATCAATGAAAATCGGCGAAGTACGCATCAATGAGAAGCGCTCGGCAAAATCATCCGGGTTAAAGGCCGTCGTCGGGTCGCCGTCGTAGAGCACTGAAGCGCCCTGGATAAAGGTCGCAACCCCCTGCGGGTTCGGCGTTAGCGCAAATCCTGCGCGTTCCGGCGTTCCCGGTCCAAGATTGCTATTGGGTAGCACGTCCCAGGTCCAAATCGAATCCTGATCCAGCCCGACCAACTTGGATTCAGCCACGGCTTGGGTCCAGCGGGCAATGCTGCCCCGCCAACCAACACCCAGCGAATCAGCGGCAAATAACGGGTTAGCGATAAGCAAAAACCATAAACTTACCGTTAATGGCAATTTACACGACCAAAGGATGACAATAATAATAACACAGAGACCAACTTAGTTGACATATGATAGACATAATGAAGACAACTATCGATCATTTGGCATATCAATTATCGCGCTTGCCACCGACTACACTAACTTGCAAATATTCGCACTTTCAAGAAAGCCTTTTTTATTATATGTTATTCATATTATATTAGTGACCGATTATATTAGTGAACGAAGATTCGACTTGTTTCCCAGCCTTTAAATGAGGCTGTCTCGCACGGAGGTTCTGCAGATGATCAGGTTATTGGCGATGGTGCTTTGCGCCACGTTTATTTATAGTGATAGCCATGCCGAAATCAAACGATGGCGCGTCGGTGATGACGCGCATCCATGGACCCTGCTACCGGTGACCGGTCGCCTCGACTTAGGTCGTAGCTGGGCTGTCGAGGTGATCGCCGACGACGACGGCGACGGGCTCATCGACGAAGACCCCATCGAGCTGATCGACAACGACAACGATGGCTCAGTCAACGAGGATCCTGTCGACCCCCAGATCGACAACGATGGAGACGGCCTGATTAATGAAGACCCGGATAACAACCTCGACGACGACGGCGACGGGCTCATTGACGAGGACCCGCCCGAACTGATCGACAACGACATCGACGGCCTGGTTGACGAAGACGGTCCCGATCCGCAATTCGACAACGACGGCGACGGGCTGCTCAACGAGGACGGGCTATACTCTGTTTACGACGATGACTGGGACGGACTGCTCAACGAAGACGAGATCGACGGCATTGACAACGACGGCGACGGGCTCATCGACGAGGACCCGTCGTTGCCCGCTCACGGCGACGGCGTTACCACCTGGCTCAGGCCGGTGCGCCTCGACAGCTCGCGCAACCTGACCTATATGCTCAACCAACGCTTCAAGGCCGGCGAATACGGTGGCCTCGTGCCCGGCAAGGCCGTTCAGCGGCCCTTTATGGTGGTGCCGAGCGAATACGGTTTCCGCCGCGAGGTCGGCGACCCGATTTCGGCCGACTACTGGGCGGCCGCGGGAGTGACGGTTCGCGAGGATTCCGAAAAAGCCGTCGACGGCAATCTGAACACCGCCTTCACCTCCACCAAGTACGGCCGCGGCGGACTGGGCGTTAACCTGATGGGCTTCTACTATCTCAACCGCATCGTCTTCCGCCCACGACCGACCTTGCCCGGCGGCACCATCGCCAACTACTACATCCGATTCGGCGACCAAAGCTCCATCGACATCCGCAGCGAATCGATCCAACCGCGCAGATCGCTCGTTCCAGTCACCCGCGGCCAATTCAACCCGGTCATCAAGGATCTACGCTTCGACCCACCCTTTATCGCCGGTCGCCTCGACTTGATTTCAATCGACCCCGAAGGCAAACTTAGTCAGGCCGCCGAAATCGGTTATTTCGGCGATGGCTATGTCATCGACGGTCAATATACCTCCGCCATTATCGATGTGGGAACGCCCACGCCGCGCATCCGCCGCTACGACCGCGAAATCGAGCAATTCTCCGACTCCGAACGAGATGCATTCCTAAACCAGTTTCCAACGGATGTCCCGGGCGCCACGGTCAATTGGGGCAAGGTCCGCTGGCNNNCCAACATCTACGCCCGCCGCTTAGGCCCCGGCCTTACTACCACCGAAGACGGGGACGGCAATGCCCTGGACTTGTTTTCGTGGATCAAGATCTCCGAAGGCCGCGTCCCCGAGCGCGAGTTGCTTTACAACGAACTCGGCGTCGACCTTGGCAACGATGGGCGCCTGGGCTGGAGCTTCTGGTCCGCCCCCTTTAATCTCGAAGACGGACTAATAGACGAAAGCTTACCTGAAGATGAGTGGCACCAAAGCGGTGTCCAGTTGCCGCTACCCGGTGGCACCCGCTACATCCAGTTTCGCATATTCTTTGACACCGAGCAACACAGCGCGGGATTGTTGGACTTTATCGAGTTCGACCACGGGTTCCGCTGGGCGAAGAAATATCCTTCCACTACTATATGCGACCTCTATTTGACTTGGGTGAAACCTCTGCTTTTAATCGCATTGAGATCGCCATTCCCAGCATTGACACCCGCATTGATACCCTGCGTCTTGACGGCCAAGACTGGACTGAGATCTTCGGAATCGGCAACGGGGACGATCCCCTGCTGAGCACCAATCCCGAGCGGCTCGCCCCCAACACCGACAACGCCGACAGCTTGGGGCAATTCGCGCAATCAGTCATTATTGATCCGGTCAGTAACTCGCCGAAGTTGCTGATTAAAGTGCCCAGAATGAGCTCGGAGCACTTTCAATTCGGCCAAAATATTGAGGTCGTCTTCAAATCCAAGCTCTTCCGCGGATCGAAAGAATTCGCGAGCCTGGTCTGGAATGATGCGGTCGGCGAACCCGGTTCAACCATCCCGCAACCGGCCAGCAACGGCGATGCTACGCCGGAAGTGGCGACCAATGCATGGCTCGTCGTCGTCGACGATATCGCCAATGTCGTCAATCCACCAATTATTACACCCAACCCCTTCACGCCCAACGGTGACGGCATTAACGACGAGATCACCTTCACCTTCAACTTGTTCCTGCTACTCGAAGAAGCCGAGGTCGAACTCGCTATCTACGATCTCTCCGGCCGCCGCCTCGCCCAATTGCAAAAGGGCGAGTCAAGCGCCGGCAAACTCGAAGTCAAATGGGGCGGTCACAACGACGAGGGAGAGATGGTGCCGCCGGGTTTATATCTCTACCGGCTCCTCGTCGATTCCGACAATACGTCGACGGAGCGTTCCGGCACACTTTCACTCGTCTATTGATCTCGCCCATTGGGCATATTGTCCACAGGGAGGGACGGAAGTGCAAAGGCATTCCCGTCCCTCCCTGCCGTTCTGACGCAGTTTTCCCTCAGCTATGACGAACAGCTCAACCCGCCTCTTGCCCACCGCGCTCTTTGTCGCGGCGCTCGCACCACGCCTGACCTACCTCTTTGAACACCGCGACAGCCCATTTTTCGACGCGCCGGTCGTTGATGCGAGGACCTTTCTCGACAAAGCCCAACTTATCGCCGGCGGCGAAATATGGGGGGGGGGCGACCCCTACTGGCAGCCTCCCCTTTATATTTACCTGCTCGCCTTCTTCTGTTGGCTGCTGCCCACTTCGTATTTTATCGGGATCCGGCTGCTGCAATCGGCATTAGGGGCCATGTCCTGCGTCCTGGTGTATCTGCTCGCCCGGCGCGCCTTTGGCGAACGGGTTGGCCGCATCGCGGGCGGGCTCTCTGCTGTCTGCGGATCTTTTCTCTATTTTGAGGGCGAATTACTAGCAGTTCCCGTAGAAATAGCCCTCAACCTGCTGTTATTGCACCAACTCTGCACCGCCTTACAGGAAGATCGCCGCCGAGACTGGATCCTCGCCGGCGTTATAGCGGGGCTTGCCGCCCTTGCGCGCCCGAATATCCTGCTCTTTACCGCGGTCTTCTGCATTTGGATGTTTTGGCAATCGCGGCGCGATGCCGAGCCCACTCCACGACGACGGGTCATCTGGTTCTTGCTGCCCACGCTATTGGTGATCTTGCCGGTGACCTGGCGAAATTGGGCCACCGAGCCCGACCTCGTCTTCATCTCTTCCAATGGCGGTATTAACTTCTACATCGGCAATAATGTCGACTACGAGCGCACCGTTTCGCTGCACCCAGGCATGCAGTGGGAACAAATGGCTATGGAACCGGTAAACGCGGGGCACGAAACCGCAGCCGCGAAGTCATCGTTTTTTTTGCACAAAGGCTTGGCGCATATTATCGCCAAACCCTTCGATTTTTTTGGCCGCACCCTCGAAAAAGGATTCCATCTTTGGAGCGGCCCAGAAATAAAACGCAACCAAAATATCTACTATGCCCGAGAACACTCGCGAATCTTGAGCATTTTACTCTGGGATTGGCACCTCTCCGTCCCCTTCGGACTGATCGGTCCATTGAGCTTACTCGGCCTGTGGCTGAGCATCCGCAAGCGCGAACAGCCAATAGCCCTCCTGCGTCTCTACGCGGCCTGCTATATGGTTTCAGTGCTGCTATTTTTTCCCGTGGCCCGCTACCGCATGCCGGTACTGCCGGTGTTAATCGTCTTCGCCGCCTTCGGCCTATGGTCTCTTTACCTAAGTATGCGCGAGCAACCATGGCACCGGACTGCAAAATTGGCGGTGCCTTTGGGCTGCCTGCTAGTCCTCTTGAACCTGACCCGGGCTGAGTCGATGGCGAACGACGCACAATTGTGGTTTGACCTAGGCGAAGTGCATCTGCGCAAGGGCGATTATGCCCTAACCGAACGCCATTCGCTCCAAGCACTAGCGTTGGAACCGGATTACAATTACGCCCGTCACAATCTAGCCGTTGCCCATTTCCAGCAGAAACACTATCAAGACGGCGAACGGGAAGCACTGGCGACCCTAGCGAAAAACCCGCTGCGAACCGACACTCGCATCCTCCTTGCCCGAATCTACCTTGACACACAAAAACCGCGAGCAGCGGCGACCTATTTACAACAAGCCCTTGAGCGCGAACCTGCATCTGGACCCGCCAATTATTATTATGGCCGCCTTCTTTACGGCCAACGAAAATTCGCCGCCGCAGTGCCTTATTTGCGTAAAGCAGCCAACGGCACTCCCCGCGACTTCTGGCTCCGTTACGAATTAGGCCGCGCGCTACAGCAAGCCGGCCAGCACAATGAGGCAATCGTCGCTTATAAAAAGGCCTTAACACTTGAAAGAAGACCCGAAGCCCTTGTCGCCATCGGCGCCCTACATCTGATCGCAGGCCGCGAACAAAAAGCACGGGCGCAATTCGACCTGGCCCTGGGGCTGGATACAGAAAACCTGGAAGCCCATATCAATCTGGCTTTTATCGATATGCAAAACGGACATTATAACAAGACTATCGCCCGCTTGCGCGCTGTTCAAGGAGGGCAACGCGCATCTGCACAAGCACAAAAACTGCTTGACGAGGCCTATAGACGGCAAAGGGCGAATTGAGCAAATTGTCTCCTCTGTTAGTCTTTCTGCTGTTTTGTATAGCCTTGCCCGCCCAGAGTGCCGGACCGCAATTCACCGATGTCACGCAAGCGGCCGGCATCGACTTCGTCAATGCGGCGGGAAGCATCGATAAGCAGTATATCATCGAGACGCAAGCGGCCGGTGGCGGCTTTTGGGACTATGATCTCGACGGTCGTCTCGACCTCTTCCTCACCGGGGGTGCCCGCCCCGACTCGACGGCGGGCACAGCGCTCTATCGGGGCATCGGCGAAGGCCGGTTCAACGACGAAACGACTCGGACCGGCACGGGCATGAAAGGCTGGAATATGGGGGTCGCCTTCGCCGATTACGACGGCGACGGCGACCCCGACATATATTTGACACGTTGGGGGCGCGATGCACTCTTGGCCAACCGCGGCGACGGCACTTTTGCCGACAGCACCTCCGCCGCAATGCTCGGTTCGGAAGGTTGGGGCATCGGCGCGGCTTTCGCGGACTACGACTTAGACGGCGACCTAGACCTTTACGTGGCCAATTATATCGACTTCGAACTCGGCGGCTCTCCTTTTTACGACGACTGGTGCAGCCACAACGGGGTAGCAGCCGCCTGTGGCCCCACAGGTGCGACCGCGCAAGCGGACATACTGTACCGTAACGAGGGCGACGGCACCTTTAGCAATGCCACCCGCGAGGCCGGCATGCTCGGCACTAACTATTACGGCATGGGTGCCGCCTGGTCCGACCTTGATGCCGACGGCGACCCCGATCTCTATGTAGCGAATGATGGACATCCCAACAGCCTATGGCGCAACGACGGCGGCCATTTCGTAAACAACTCCCTTGTAGCAGGCACCGCCTATAGCGGCGACGGGCGGGCCCAGGCAGGCATGGGCGTGGCCGTCGCAGACTTTGACAATGATTTACAGATCGACATCTTCGTGAGCAATTTCACCCGAGACCACAACACGCTCTACCGCAACACCGGCCGCGGTTTTTTCGCCGATATCAGCGGGCACGCCGGCCTGGCCGGCAGCAGCCGCCCCTTTATGGGCTGGGGCACATTCTTTTTCGACTACGACCAAGACGGATGGCAGGACCTCTTCGTCGCCAACGGCCACTTATTGCCTGCCATAGAACGCGCAGGAGGAGGACTGCGCTACCGCCAGCGCAACCAACTGTATCGCAACCTAGGCAACGGGCGTTTTCGCGAGGTATCCATCGATACTTCCCAGAGTGCCCGACAGGTCAGTCGCGGCGCAGCTTACGGCGACTACGATGAGGACGGCGATCTCGACATCCTCGTCTGCAACCTCGACGCCAGACCGGCCCTCTTGCGCAATGACGTACCGGACAAAGGCCACTGGATCATTTTAGCGCTTCGCAGCGGAGGGTTGGAAGCGGTCGGCGCGCGCGTATTCGTTGACACCGGCGATCAACGGCAGACCCGCGAAGTACAGACCGGTTCTAGCTTCCAATCCCAATCCGATACGCGTTTGCATTTCGGCTTAGAGTCGGCGATTACAGCCGATATCGAAATAATCTGGCCTGGCGGCCAACGGCAAGTGTTCCATGCCGTCCCCGCCAACCACCACTATACCATCCGCCGAGGCGTTGACCACCTCATAACAGAGTGAGATCCATGCATTTTTTTATAATATTATTAATCTGTGCTGCATGCGGCGACGAACCACCAGCCCCGGCGAAGATCAAGCTGCCCTTATTAGAGTTGCAACAGGCTAACATAGGTGTACAAGCTTTTAACGCCGGCCGAGCACTTCAAGCACGCGGTCAATTTACCCAAGCCGAGCAAGCTTATCGCCAGGCACTCAACGAGGCCCCGTCCAATCCGCAATACCACTATTATCTCGGCGTCGCCCTGCACGCCCAGAGCCGTTTTACCGAGGCGCAGAAACAATTCGAGAAAGCCCTGGAGATAAAACCAGACTACGCCGGCCCCCACATAGCCCTCGGCAAAATGCTCTATGACGTGCACGGCATGGTCTCAGAAGCACGCGAACTGCTCACCACGGCCTTACAATTGGCCCCCGAAGCGACGGAGGCGCGCTATATACTCGGCCTGATCCATCAACGCGAAGGCCAGTGGCCAGAGGCGATCAACATCTTCTCCGCCATCGTCGCCGCCGATACCAGCCACTTAAAAGCCCGTACGCAATTGGGTTTCGCGCATCTGCAACAGGGCGACTACCCTCAGGCCGAGCGTGAATTGAGGCAAGTCATCCGCCTCAACCCGCATGAGCCGGCCGCCTTCCTCGGGCTCGGACAGACATTGTCACGGTCGGGTGCGGACGAGGAGGGACGGCGTTTTATCGAAAGGGCCCGCATATTGGGCGAGCAAAATACCCAACTCAAACCCCATCATGAAGCCATGTTGAAATATCCGAACCAGCCCAAGGCCCACTCGAACCTCGCCGCGCTCTACAATCGGTTCGGGCGCCTAAAATTGGCTGCGGAGCACTATCACCAGTCGATACGCATCGACTCGACCTACGGCCCGGGCTACCAGGGCCTGGGCAACATGCACCAACGACGCGGTAAAGACGCCTTGGCCGCCCGTTATTATCTCGAAGCGCTGCGCTGGGACTCGACATTGGCCGAAAGCCACAACAACCTCGGTTTGCTGCTACACGGAAAGGGCGAATTGGAGAAATCGATCCAACAATACGAGAAAGCTGTACGGCTTGCCCCCGACGTGGGGTTCTACATTTCCAATCTTGGCAATGCCTATTTGGAGGCCGGGCAATTGGACCGGGCGAAAACGGCGGCAGACCGCGCGATCGCCAAAAATCCTTCCCTTGTGAGTGCCCATATCCTGCTCGGGGATGTCTATGCACGCCAGGACGATTTCGCGCAAGCGCTAAAACAATGGCAAGCGATACCGGCCATTGCAGCCGACAACGAGCGACTGCGCGCCAAGATCACCGACGCCCAACAACGACTCGCTGCCCAAGCTAAATAATCGCGATGCGCTATCCGGCGATAATCGGCCTTCTGTTGGCCATACTCTGCGGTTGCAACCCGAAATCCGACGATGTACAGATCCTGGTGGCGGCCGGGCGCTCGTTCGCGAAAGAACATCGCTATGCCGAAGCGCAAATCGCCTACGAAAAAGCCCTTGCGCTCGACTCGCTCAACGCCGAGCCCCACTACGAATTGGGCAACCTCAACGCCCGGCTCGGCCGTCTCGACGCCGCCGCCCAAGCGTATGCCGCAGCCGTGGCCGCCGACCCGGCACACGATAACGCAAAACACAATTTGGCGGTGGTCGAAGCCGATCGAGGTCGATTGCCGCAAGCCATCGAATTACTCGAACAACTGCCGGGTTATACGCCGGCGCTCAAGACACTGGGGCTCTTCTACAACAAACAGGGCCGCTACGACCTGGCCGAGACCACATTGCGCGCGGCATTGCAGGTAGGCGATGAACACCTAGAGACGCGGCAGCAGCTCGGCCAGCTCTATATGCGCCAAGGACGCTATGCCGAAGCGCGAGCAGAACTGCAAAGCGCACTCGCACTCGACTCGACACATACTGAAAGCCATCGCTTGCTTGGCTTGTTGCACCTATCGGAAAGGCGATACGGCGAGGCATTGACGGCCTTTAGCCAAACCATTGAACTCGACCCCTATTTGATCGAAGCCCATTATAATTTGGCTTCCGCACTCTCCGCGCTCAAGCGCGAGGAAGAAGCACAGGCGGCGCTCCAGCACTTTGAAAAACTATCTGCGCACGCTGCCCAGATAGCCCGGCTTCGCCGTCTGCTCGACGCGCAACCCGATGACCTTGCTACGCATATCGAACTGGCCTACCACTATCGCCAACTCGAAAACCACGAAGCAGCGCTGACACATTATCGCTCCGCACAAGACGCCCACCCGAACGACTTGCAGGTCTTGCTGCAGTTGAGCGGGTTCTTATTGGAACTCGGAGCCGAAGATGAAGCGCTCAAACTTTGCCGCCGCGGTATCGCACAACACCCCGAAGACGCGCGGATAAGCACGCTGTATTTCAACCAGGGTTATGTGCATATGCGCAACGAACGGTATACGGAGGCCCGGACGGCATTCGAGCAGGTCGTAAAATGGGACCCAAACTCGGCTAAGGCCTGGAACAATCTCGGCAATGTGCAACTCGCCCTCGGTGAGCCCGATGCCGCTCGGCAGGCGCTCACCGCCGCCGTCGCCGCCGACCCCGGCATAGCCGAAGCCCATTACAACCTTGGCAGCCTGTTCCTGCAGGACCGACAATTGCAACAAGCCCGACAGGCTTATCTGGCGAGCATTGCGGCAGATTCAACTTTTATCCGTGCCTACTACGCCCTGGCTACCGTATACAAGAGCCAGGGCGCGATGGCGGAGGCGGGCAAAGCCTATCAATTTTTTATCGACAAATGGCAAGGCGACCCGAGTTTCCTGCGCCAAGCGAGGCAACAGCTCGCACTTCTGCCCAAGCCGTGACCGAAAGTAAATCGATGTATGCCGCGATCTTATTAGGCCTGCTGCTTCTCGCCTGTAGCTCAAATGAAAAAAATGCAGCCCCACCGTCACCCAGCGCTGTCCAGCCGGAGACCGTCGCGCCGTCGATCCGCTTCGTCGAAGTGGCGACAACAGTCGGCCTGAGTTGGCGCCACGAAAACGGCCGGAGCGACAAACGGCATTTCCCCGAAACGATGGGCGGCGGCGGTGCCTTCTTGGACTACGACAGCGACGGCGACCTCGACGTCTACGCCATAAACGGCGCGTTTATCGACGCCTCACCGCAAGCGCCCCGTCCCGTCAACGCGCTTTACCGCAACGACAGTGGACGCTTCGGCCTAGTCGATGCCGGCCTCGGTCATCCAGGCCTCGGCATGGGCCTGGCCGCTGCCGACTACGATGCCGACGGCGACCTCGATATCTATCTTACCAATTTTGGTGCCAACGCACTCTATCGCAACGACGGCGAGTACTTCTCGGAAATAGGAGAATCGACAGGGGTTGCCGACTCTCGGTGGGGCACCAGTTGCGCATTCGCCGATTACGACCGCGACGGCGACCTCGACCTCTATGTCGCCAATTACGTCGAATACGACCCCAGTGAGGCCAATGCGGACCAACTCCCTTATATGGCAGCGTCCCAAAGTTACGGCGATGAGATCCCACCGGGCTATCCGCATCCCGACAATTTTCGCGGTCAGGCCGATCTGCTCTTTCGCAACGACGGCGATGCGGGTTTCTCCGATGTATCTCAGCTTTCCGGAGTCGCGGACGAGGGCGGCAAGGGGCTCGGTGTGGTATTTGCGGATTATGACGACGACGGGTGGCCCGATATTTACGTGGCCAACGACGCGGTGCGCAATTTTCTCTACCACAACAAACAAAACGGGAGTTTCGCAGAAAAAGCGGCAATAGCCGGGGTGGCCTACGGGCAGGACGGGCAAATGGAAGCGGGCATGGGGGTCGATTGGGGCGACTACAACGGCGACGGGGTTTTCGATTTGACGGTGACTAATTTTCAGGCAGAGCCGAATAGCTTATACCGCGGCGAAGAAGGCTTCTTCGCCAACGCGACCTTTGCCGCGGACATCGGCCTGCCTTCGCTGCCCCTGCTCGGTTTTGGCACCCAGTTCTTCGACCCCGATCTCGACGGTGACCTCGACCTCTTTGTGGCCAACGGCCATGTCCTCGACAACGTGCTGGAGATCGACCAATCCACCAACTACGGACAGCGTAACCTGCTCTTTCGCAACGATGGCGGGCCCCGACCAGAGCAAGTCCGCTTCACCGATATTTCCGCACTAGCCGGGCCGGGTTTACAACTCGCTCGCGTCAGCCGTGGCAGCGCTACCGGCGACTACGACAACGACGGCGACCCCGACTTGTTAGTATTCAATTCCGGGCAGCCGCTCAGCCTGTTGCGCAACGACCGCGCAGACGACCACCACTGGATCACCATCCAACTCAACGGGGCCGACCGCAACCCGCACGGCATCGGGGCTCGCTTGACGGCTACCAGCGGCCCTGTCGTCCAGATGAGGGAACTGCGAGGCAGTCGTTCATATCTATCCCAGAGCCAGCTCCGCATCTGTCTCGGCCTCGGCAGCCAGCCGCGACTCGATTCGATAGAAGTACGTTGGCCCACCGGCCGAATCGAGCGCTTCGGCCCCTTTGCAGCGAATCAAACCATCCGGCTCAACGAGAGCCACGGCATCAACGCGGGGACCTCCCCGCCCTAACCCGCTCGACAAGCGCCTGCCCGAAGGCCTGCTGCCCTTGCTCCGCGGCGACCTGCACGACATAATGTTCGGCGTCGGTCAAACGGTCCGCTGCTATCAGTTCCGCGACCAATATCTCAAGCAAATCCTCAAAGAATTGCCGCCTTATTTTTGCGTCTTTGACCGCCGTTTCAAAAGCAGCCAGGGCCTTGCCCCGCTGTCCGAGGAAATGATAGGCATAACCTTCGATAAAGGCTTGCAAACCCTGTGAGAAATCCGGTGCCTGCGCCATGAAGTGCAACCGGTCCAACAGTACGCCGAGCGCCGCACGCTCCGCAGCACCCAATGCTTGCCCCATCATCTGGCCGCAGCGGACCCAGCGCAACGTAGCCCATAAATCTCCCCATATCGTATACGGCTCTTCTAAGCGGGCGGCGTGATAATAGGCTTGCGCCCGCGGATAGTCCTGCGCCGCAAATAGCGCTTCGGCGACATTTAACGACAATACATCCGACGCCTGCCCCGCCATCCAACGCTCAATCCCCCGCCGTTCTCCCGCGCTCAAGCGCCCCCAAAGTTCCTCGGCTTGGCGATGCAAAATGCGCGCCCGACGCTCATTGCCCTGATCCATTGGTGGCGCGCTGAAAAGCGCAGCCATAGATCTCAGCACAGCGAGCTGTTCTACCGGCAGATCGCCGAGGCGACTGCGGTATTCGTCGTCAGTCCGCAAACGCTGGTCCGCTTCAGACGCAATATCCCAGGGCGATGGCGCTTGTTCTAACGCAGCAATAATTGATCTGGCTAACAACACTTGCCCAGCCGCGGTAGGATGTAGATGGTCGGCGACAAGTTCCCACCCCACTCCTGCGTCCGGGCTATGCGCCAGAAAACGAGACTCTACTTCGGCTAATAACGTAGCTTCTTCTCGGGCTACCCTGCGCACGGCGAGATTCGCCGCAACTGGAGCCCGCCAAGGTCTTGGGTCCAAATCGCGAGCCTGCACAAAGGCGGCCCGCGCCGTAGCGCCCTCGCCCATTTTCTCCAAGTGATATCCTAGTAGAAAATGTAGATAGGCGTCATCGGCCCAAATATCTTGTGCCTGCCTTAGAGCCACCACCGCGGTCTCTGACGGATGCTGACGCTCGCCGGAGGCAAGCAGATCCGCATAACGCTTGCGTTGCCCATCCTCCACGGGCGGCTCGACACGGGCCGGCGCAAAACCTCGCTCGTTGCTAGTCAATGTGCAAAGCACCAAGGGGATCCCCTTTTCGCGACAGAAAGCTGCAACGTCGCGTAAATTACCCTCGAGATTTTCCGCGGCCTGTGCCCGCCGTGGGTCGGCGGACGGAACAGCACCCGTCCTCGACATAACTTCGATCAAGGCGGCCGGCGGACCAGTCTGTTTGGCCGCAAATGCCCCCAACAAACCACCTACAAGGCCCGTCATACGCCACTGCATCAACGCGTAGTGAACCTGTTTGCTCCACAGGCTTTGCCCACCCTGGGCTAGTGAAGCCGCACCGTATACTCCATAAAATTCGTTGTGTCCGGTATAGACCACGACCAAATCAACCGCCAGTTCCTCTACTCCGTCCTCTACCGCTCGTGCAACGGCAAAACTGGACGCAGCCGTAATCCCAACGTTAAAGACCTCGATCTGGCGTTCTGGATAGAGATCTTGCAGCATCTCCTGGAGATAGGAGGGGGCGGACAGACGTTTAGGATGAGGATAGCCTTGGACGGTCGAACCACCCGCGAATAACACGCGTAAGGCCCCATCGGGCGCTGGTTCGATATAGGGGCGAGGGGTCATGCGGATACCCCGCAACGGAATATCCCCTGCGACGCCGGCGAAGAAGCGGCGTGCATAAGCTGGATTGACCGCGTGCAGCACTCGATCTTGCAAACGAGACAGTTCAAGCGTAAACGCCGGAGGGGCCAACGACGACACCAGGCGCAAGCCCCCTTCAAGCAGCACAACCATCATCAGACCGAGCAGCAATGCCGCTAGCCGATTGCGCATGGACCCCGCGTTCATTTTGAGCGGTTGACTAACTTAACGCGTGGCAGCGTAGCGGGAGAATGCTTCTTCGTCTATCTGCACCTGTCCGGCATACACCTGGCGCAGCGAATCGATCAAGGCGTTAAAGAGCGCGCCTTCCCGTTGCTGGCGAAGATCCGTGCGAATTTGCTGCTGCAACTTATTATCGAGAGACATCAGTAGCTTTTCATAGGGCTGATCGAGGCGAAAAACGCTGTATTTATCCTGTACCTCCATCGCCCCTTGCAGCACACCGACATCTTTGTTATTGCTATCGCCGAAGTGCGTACGATAGGGCGACTGGATGAGCGACTCTATCGAAATCCGGCCACTGTCGGCAAACGTGTGGCCGCCCACAGGCTTCATGGCGGACCGAATCGAATGACGCACGGCCAATTCCTCCAGACGCTCTCCAGCTTGCGCCCGAGCAAGGATCTCCTCGGCCTCGGCGCGAGTATCACACAACACCTCGGTCATTTCAATAATGCCGGGCAGGGATCTGTAGGTTTCGATATATCGCTCGTAATAGGCCTTCACTTCAGTATCCGTCGATTTGCCCCTGCCCGCCACTACGTCCACGCGCAACTGCGAAGCGATCAGCCCTTGGCGCTTCTTGTCTTTCCACGCCACGACATCACCCCGTTGGTCCCGTCCCCGTGCACGAGCTTCGAGCGTCAACAACGAATCGGAGATGACCACGATCTCCAGCGCCCGAAAAGCCGACACACTATCGGGCGGCAGAGCCCCTTTTTCTACATTGATCAGTGCTTGCACTGCATCAAGGACCTTGATTGCGCCGCCTTTGTACTCAAAAAGAGGTTCCAACGCCATCGTCTTGTCTAAGCCACGACGATGCACCCCGTCGAGCACGGCATGGATGCGATTGCGGTGATAGCGCAAACCGTAGGCTTGCTTCAGCGAATCGATGACCGCCTTGTAACGCTCATTGCCCTTGCGCCGAATCACTCGCTCTATGATACTGGGCCGCATTAGCTCAAAAGAAATACGCCTCTTTTTAAGCACCTTGACCACCTCATAACCATCGATGGTCTCTATCGGCTCGCTGACCTGGCCTTGCTCCAGATGAAACACGCCATCGCGCAGACCAGTTACCGCACCCGACTCGTCGAAGTAGCCACCAAGGTTCCCGCCCTTTTCGGCATCACCGGCCAAGGAACGCTCGCTGGCCAGTTTGGAAAAGCCACTGCCCGCATCCAACAGGCGAATGATCTCGCGGGCGTCTTCTTCGCTGGCGGAGAGGATGTGCGCCGGCCAGATTTCCCAACCCAATGAGTGCTCTTCATAGAACGCGCGCAATTCCTCCTCAATAATCGAAACGCCGGCGGAGACGATTTCGTCTGATAATTCTCCTGCGATGCGTTTATTTACCATCTTTGTGAGCTTCTGCTCGAGGCCGGGCAACTGGCCCAGCCCCCGTTTTTTCGCCTCGTACAACACGAGTTCCTTGTCGACTAGGCTTTGCAGATATTCACGATAAGCGGCTACACCGTCTTTTTTCGAATGCAGATTTAGGGGCAACGACCGCTCATAGCGGTCGAGGTCTACTACAGTGATCGTCTGCCCAACCACCGTGGCCAAACCTGCTGCTGCAGAGACCCCTTTGCCCCCAGAGTCGGCAGTTTCATGGTCTTCGCCCTCAGGGTCTTCGCCCTCAGGGCTGCAACCTGTCAACGCGAGGAGAACGGCCAGCGGTATAAATCTACACAACATAGGTTTCCCATTTCCGTACATAATCTGCGCGGTGCCGTCAGTATACGACACCGCGCATTAACAAATATGATTGTTCCTGGAGGCTATGCTAATTACCAGTTGCCACCTTGCTCCCGTCTGGGTAAACGCGACCGATTTTTCGTTTAAAACTCATCTCAACGTCAACATCTTCGACCGGATCTCCCTTGTAGTCGTAACGCACTATGACGTCGGGAATATGTACGGTTAATTCATCGACATCTGGGGCCAATGGCTCAAAAACGAGAAAACCTTCGCTCTCTTGCGCACTGAAGACCTGCTCGTTGACAAACATAGAACGCCGCATGATGCCGTCGCGTTCCTTCCAAACACTATGGGCGTTGCCATTTACTCCTGGTGCATTGCCCCCGGTACCGCCCTGCACATACCGACGATAATATATCGAGAGCTGTTCACGCGTCAGCGCGTAATATTTGCGCCCATTTGAGGTCGTGATATAGACCTTAGTGGGATCTAGGTGAACCTTGGGATACTCGTAATTAGAAACAAACGCGCGGAAAACTGTAAAACGTTGTGGAGTCTCCCCAGTGCGGAAATATGTCGAGTTGCCAAAAGTGTAGGGGTTGCGTGAATCCGCTCCTTCACTAGAATAGGCACTGAACTGACGGTTCAATTCCTCATCGGTCATCGGCCTTAGGCTGATTTCGAATCGGGCCTGCTTGTAGGCCACGGTGCCATCATCAGCCACCGTCTTGTTCTCACCCTGCTCGGCCTCGCTGACTGGCTTGAGTCCCTCAGCGTAGTAGCGATACGAGCACCCCGAAAAAAGTAGCAAAGCACAAAGCAGCGAAATTTTGCATTTCATTACGTTATAACCCTCCTACTCTAAACCGGCAAAGACGGTGACAAACATCGCCGTCTCCGTGCGTGCCTTATCCGCCGAGGCGCGGTCGATCCGCGAAACTCGAAAGCCGGTCTGGGTCCACAGATTGTACCCCAGGTAGTCGGCGTTATTCGTGATCTGCATCGCATAGACCAACTCGGTGCGATCCGAACGCAGCTGATCGTTTTCTAACTCCTCGCGAAACTGTTCGACGAGCAGATATTCGAGACCGGATTGCAACTCTGTGCGCGACAGGATCGGCAGGCGCACGACCAGCGACCAGAGTTCCTGCAATTCGGTAGTCGCCACGCGCACCTGGGTGTCCTCACGGCTCGACGGTCGCTGGCGTTGGAACTCACTCTTCCAACGCGGTTGAAACTTGAATGGGCCAAGATCGATGGTATAGTCAATCTTATTGAGAATACCAAAGAAGGAGGCCGTTTCGCGAAGATCTTGTTGCTCTATAGGTCGTTTATCGTAATCCGACTGTTTGACGATTTCCCACTTAAATCGATTCTTGAAATGAATGCGATCATTTTGGAAGTGATAACCCATATACAAGGTATTCGCCCAACCGTCCCGCAAAGGCAATGGATCGGTAAAAGGCACCAAGTCTCCGCGTGAACCTTGACGCACGACCCATTCGATCACATCGTCGCGAATATCGTCTTGGACTCGGCGGTAATTGTTGAAAATCTGAACATTGCCCTTGCCTGCGTAATTCTTGTCAAAGGCCAGCAAGGCGTAGTTGCTGACATTCTCGCGTTTGTCCGCCAGTTGACGCTCGTCTAAGCGACCAACAGTCAACCGCGCCTCCGGACCCAAGTGGGAACCAACGTAGATATTGTAACCGCGCCGATCGCGCTTATAGAGAAAATCCGGCAAGTTGTCGTTTTCAAACCGGTCGACAATGCCGTTGTTGTTCATATCGACGCCAAAGAGAAACTCAGGCCGGTCAGAGGCATAGCGCAGAAAAGGCTCCTCGTAGTCGGGCACCGTGTTGCGACGCAGATCTGAGTCGTTTTGGTTAAAATCGTTAATGAAGTCGTTGTTCTCGTCGAAACCGGGAAACACCCTGCGGTCCTGCGAGAAATTAGCCCGCAGCCAGTCGGGGTTGCGGTCTTGGTCATCGTTATCATCGACGAATTCGTAGGCGAAGCGCGTCGCGTCGTCGTAGTTAATATCCGCCGCGTCGTTGAGCGTCCCGGCCAAGAAGGAACTTGTGCTGTAGCTGGGATCGACGCTAAAGACCTCACCGAAACCGTAGTAGGGATACTCCCGCTTATAGGCATTGACAAACCAGGCATCGGCCGAAATGTTGTGGGCCTGGTGATTGGTCACGTCGATCTCTGACCGCCGCGGATAGCGAAAGTTCTGGCGGTTGCTATCCCATTCGCCCGAGAAATAGAACCCGCCGACATCAGTGAGATCAAGGGTGACACCGAAAATCTCATTGGCCACGGGCAAGCCGTATTTGACGCGGACGAAACCCTGGTTTGAACCGTCCTTCACATTGCCGTCCGCGCGCACCGTGCGCTCGGGAATGCCTTCGGACAACAAAACTGGCTGGCCGTTGGCATTGAGCTGGCGATTGGAAGTGACGTCGATCCGGTAGTCGTTGGCCAGAAGCAAGAGAAACTCAATGCTCTTGATCTGCTCTGGTTGGGGGCCGAAAGCATTGCGGTACTGGGGACCTTCAAGATCGTAGATCAGCACAATGACTTCGTTTCCATCGGCCGAGAGGAAACCCTCACGACGAAAGCCACCCTGCACAGACGGGCGGTAGTCCAGAACATTACTTTCACCAATTTGACGACGGTTACTTATCCGCTCGCCCTCAACGGTAGTAATGATCATCTCCTCCTGAAAGAAGGCCGCGCCGGCGCTATCGTCCTCAGGTGAATCATCGCTCAACCGCACTTCAATGCGCGTAATGTCGGCGTTGTTTTGCCCCTCTGTAAGTGTGCCCTTGAAAGGATTGCCCTCGAATGCTTGCCCCTTGGTCGTAGAATTAAAAGCATTAACATAGGTAGCACCCAACTTGACGAAATCGCCGAGCTGTATAGTACCGCGACCGCCGAGCAGATTCGTATCATTCGAACGAAAACGGGCAGTGCTCGCCGTCTGCGCTGTTTCGACTTGCCCTGGTGAGCTAGGACGCGAGACGATCAAAGTCGCCTCGTATTTGTCGGTGGCCAAATCGAGCTGAATACCGGCAAACGTCGGCTTGGAAAAGGTCATCGGCGTCAATGTGGTGCGGATGCGGTCGCCAATGGTCAGGGCATAGGCATATTGGCCCTTCTGATCCGAGGCAATGACTAGGCTAGAGAACCAACTGGAGAAAAAAGGCGTTTTGAAGAGACTACTACCCGCCGTCTGCGGTGCCGCAATACTCCAGTCATAGACGAGTTGACCTCGGGTAATATAATTCCCATAAAGATCGTAGAAGTACTCGCCTTCTTGATTTGTACTCACATAGCGCTGAAAGTGTCGGCGAGCATAGTTGGTGTAGCCTTGTTGCTGCCACTGATATTCGTTGAATAGCTCCTGGGGTACATACCATTTCTTTACCGCCGGATCCAATGCGTCAAAGAGCACGCCTGGCCCCACGGGGTCATAACCAACTTCCCCGCCACGGCGCACACCCAGCCGAGTACCAAAATCCTCCTGTGCGGGGAGGTTTCCCACGATCGCTCCCAGCATCAGGACTGCAACCGCACCAATGCGGAAACTCCTAGCTGTGTTCACAAATGCCCTCCCTTGTTTATCAATTCCGGTCCAAACTATAACGCTACAATAAATCTAAAATCTGCATTTAATAAGCGACATGGACGAGATGGGTTTGTTGACTATCGCCATTGTCAGCCTGCACCTCAATCCGGCAGAGATAAATTCCCGGCGGCACAATCTGTCCGTCCATATTCCTGCCGTCCCAGGTAAAAGTCTGGTCTCCGACCTTGCCGCCGGTCACCGTGCTTTGTCCATGACCAACCAAACGACCGCCGAGATCATAAAAAGCCACATCCAACGGCCGTTTTTCCAACACCTTCAACAACGAGAAACCGACCAAAAGCTCGTCGTTAATCCCGTCGCCATTGGGCGTAAAAACGGGGGGTAACGCCACGTCTTGGATCAATGAGCCTCGCAAAGCCACTAGGCTGACTCGAGCCGTGGAAGAATCCACTAGCTCGGTGGCATCCTTGGAGTTTGCGTCAACCCGCTGAAAAATGCCTTCCTCCGTATCCGAACTACGGACATACGAAACATACTCTATACCTTCGCGGAAGACCTGCGACTCGAACTGTACCTCAATAAGGGCATGCGTATCCGCCGGAAGGTCGGCATTGAGCGAAGACGGAAAACGAATCCAGACGGAATCTGCGCCCGTCGCCATCTGTGTCAGCGCCGCCCCGTCCTCAGAGCGCAAGATACCGTCGGTACCCGGCACAAAGACTCGGTCGAAACTCGTAGCTACCGCGTTTGTAACCGCTTGATCCGGGTCGAGCAGCGAGGATACCGCGACAACTTCGACCTGACCGAGACGAACCCCAGTCAGGCGCGCGGCGCGCGGCGAGACAATCAGTATTTCATTGAAACCGTCGCGCACAGTGGCGTCAGTCGGATCAGGCTCGGCCGCGCGAATAAAGTAGGAAAACTGCTGTGACTCGAGCGGATTGATATCACGCGGCGGGGTATAGTCGATCGGCAAGACACTTAGATCTGCCAAGCCTTTCTGCGTCCCCTCTTCGCTTATCAGCGCCAGTTCGCCTGCCAGTTCCAACGCCAGCGGCGGTGCTAGTTCAATGCGTAGATTACTAATGCGGGCCGTTTTGAAAGGGTCTTCTGACGAAATATTGACGCGAATCTGAAGAAACTTGCGCGGGTTCGGAGAAGTGATTGTCGCCTCATTGATGCCATTCGTTGGCAAATAACTCTCGCTCCACTCGCTCCAGCCGACAAAGGCCAATTCGCCGCTTTTGTCAAAACTCGTACGCGGCGCCCGACGTAGCTTACGACCATCCTCGTCGATGAGGCCATCGCCATCATTGTCAATGAGGTCAATCGGATCTTCGTCCTCAAATCCGTCGCCGTCGTCGTCAGTTTTGGAGGCGTGTTTTTTGTCGGCAGGTAAGGATTCCCAAATACCCCAGGCCGTCCACTCCAAGGCGATGCCGTTATAGATGTCTTCGGTTACTTCCGCTCGTTCTTCGGCACCAGCTGCGGTAACCACCTGATAGAAAGTAAAGTTGGTATCGGTCTGGTCCGAAGTTCGGGTCTGGATCTGCAGACGAACATCGGGATGTAAATCCAAAGGCTCTATCCGCTCAACGGCCTGCCCTGTGACTGGATCGGTCTCGCGGACAATGACGTCGCCTTCCCAAGCGATGTGCGGGAGGGTCTTGCGAATGAAATCGCCACGCGAATCGGTGCGCGAGATCGGCGGCGAGTAAGCCCAAACGCTGACTGGATAGCCTTCGCCGTGAAGCTGTATCTCTGCCAAGGTCGCCAGTGCACCATAACGACCAGACTGATTACCGGTGATGTCGATATCTCGGATCTGTAGAAAGCGGATTTTGCGGGGGGAGAAATCCTCTTGGAAAATCCGCACTACCGGAGTGTGGTTATCGATATGCTCATTGCTAATTATATTGTCCCATTTCAGCCCCTCTTCGAGCTGGGGAAAGTCATCACGGTCGTCCATGCTCAAGGGTTTGAGCAATGTGCCATCGGAGACCAGTATACCCGGGCCCAAGAAAGCGCCCTGGTGGCTCTGATTAATACGCTTGTTGAGCACCGATATATTGTCGACCCAAAATACGGCACCTAAGTCATACCAAGCCGTGCCCTTGAGATAAACAGGTGACCAAGTATTGGCCTGCCACTCCGAGTCGTAGAGTCCGTCAGTCGCCAAATTGGGCGCACCCAAACCACCGTTTTCGTAAGAGGCTCCACCGCGTTTTTCTGGCTTTAACGCATAATTGTCGCCCCGCGCCCAGACCTGAATCTCGGAGATACGCGGGACCTCCTTGACATAATAGAGGATCGGCCCGCGCCTTTCCTCGGACAGGGCCTGGTATTTTTCTTCAGCCGCTTGCACGACGTCATCTTGGAGATCAACGAGTAAACCGCCGGCCGTCTGACGCTGATAGACGAGCGCGCCACGTCGCACCTCAGGCAGGGCCTCATAGGCAATACGAGCCTCTTCGCCGGCGCCTAAGAAAGAATCGCGCCAAAGATCAGAATCCGCGACCTTAATGCGAAGGTATTGCACGAATCCCCCAGTGATATCGGCTAAACCGTCCAGATCCCAGTCGGCCCGATCTAGTGGCTTAAGCGGAAAGGTCATTTGCACGTAGCGGCCGTCCGTACCGGGCACGGGAACCAGGACAACCTGTCCATCTGTCTCCCCACCACCACCTTCACCACAACTAGTCGCACCCGCAAAATCTGCACTTTCGTCACGCACACAGCCCTGAGCCAACTTCCCCGCTATGAATCCAGTCGAAACCTGTTTGATTAGAGAGAACTTGAGATTATTACCCAAGGGAAAAGGGAAACGCTCGCCCATTGAGGCGAAGAGCACGAGGGACTTGACCGGTTGACCGAGATACTCATCCTCGAACTGACCGGCGGGGAAGATAATCGTCACCCTGTCGGCGTAGACCACCCGGGCTAGATCAACTTCGAGTTCCCACTCGCCAAGCCCATCGAGATTGAAGTCACCAGGGTCGTCCAGACGACTGGCATAATCGTTCGGGGTATTCGGTTCCCAGTATGTGCTCAAATCGCCGTCAACGACATTGTTGGCCAAAGCGGCGTTGGACTTGGCGATCACACCACCAATGGTCGGATCTCCGCCAGCGCGGACCAAGTCGGGATACGTGAAATCACTAGCCCCGGGGGCGACATTGATATTGCGGCGAAAGTACACTGGCCGCAGACCACCAACGTCAACCTGGAAAATATCCGCTTCGTTAATCGGCACATTCAGGCTTGCGACGAGATCGTTCTGGTAATTCCAGTTTTCCCAGTGTGAAACCCGATCTATACGGATCGAATTGCCGAGCAGGCGATAGGCATCACCGTTTTGAGCCATAGAAAAATTCGGCAGAGAAACTACGGCGAGGGACATCCCCCATATTAACATTAACAGCCGTTTCAAAAGCAATCCTCTCTTTCCGTGTTTTTCAACTTAGGCTAGTACGCTACAGAAACAAGGCGCGTCCGGGCGGGCCCCGCATCGTCAGCTTCGGTAGAAATTCGCAAAATGTATAGACCAGGCGGGACTATGTGCCCGCCGCCGTCACGACCATCCCATTGCTGAGAATACCCTCCCGACGACAATGCACGCTCAATTAAGTGCAGGCGCCGACCGTTCAAGTCAAAAACTTCTAAGCGCACAGGTTTCGGCGTCAACAAGCGCTGGACGTCAAAAATTACGGTCGTCTCATCATTGATACCGTCACCATTCGGCGTAAAGGGATTCGGTTCAATCTTGAAAGTGCTCACCAAATTCTCACTCTGCTGCGAAATATCGGCGGTAACCGCCAGCGAATTGCGGTCCGTGAGCTGGTCGGTCTCGACAAAGTCCACGATATCGCTGCCCTCCACCCTCTGTGGAAGAAAAAAGGCGAGCGTATCAGGTGCTGACTCACTACCGGCGATGCCCAGGATACCATTACTGGTAAAATTTCTTTCAACATCGGATGCTAGGGTGTCGAGAAAGACACTGGCCGAAAAGTTGGTGCGAAAATCGATTACCCGGCTGCGGAAGCGAATTTTAACTTGTGCATCTCGCACTTGACCACCATCGGCTGGACGTATCGTCGGGAAACCGACAACAAACTGGTCGTCGACTACATGCAACTTCCGAAACTGTCCCGCACCCACCTCACCTGCTCCTTCTCCCGCGCTCGTTAACGACAGGATTTCACCATCTCCGAGATCTACTTCCATCCCCTCAATAGCACCAGCCCGAGCTGGAGTAAAAACCTGTAAACGATTAAAGCCGTTGTTATCGGCACCAAGGGAAGCCTTCAAGGCCAACACGAAGGAAGTATCGCGGCCAGCGATCACGCCCACGGCCGGAGCGATCTCGCCAAGCACCTGGTCAGTAATCTGTGGAGCCGAATATTCGATGCGCATGTTGCGGATAATCGTGGCTGCATCCGGAGCTTGGCTCAGAAAGGCCACCTCAACCTGAATAAAGGGCCGCCCGCTCGGCGCATTGACCAGTTCGCCATTGTCTGCCGTCTGGGCACTGCTCCAAAATTCAAGATCGGGCTCAATACGACGGCGCACACTAACCGGTAAGCCGATGTATCCCTCGCGGGTCAGGCGGATCGACTCGCGAGCCTCGGGCAGGGCAGCACTAAAGATTTCCCGAGCCTCAAGGTTGAATTCCGGAGACTCAAGATCCACTTCCTGGCCACGAGTCGGGGAACCGAGCCGTTGGTCAACGATAAGTGCTCCCTCCACGCGCCACTCCACCTCACGATCGAAAAAGTTGACGCGAAAGAGCACATCGGGCTCAGGAGTAACTCCGGTGCGCACGCGCACAATGGTTCTCGATAGCGTGGGATCGCCGATTTTTTCCTCGTCCCAAAAAATCCTCCCCAAGGTCGCTGGGGGCAAAGGAAGCCCATTAG
>LWDU01042433.1_pt1 | contig 32784 bp, 42 predicted proteins | sample 727161 | NCBI WGS metagenome assembly LWDU01 (sample SAMN04566230, study PRJNA314399) | hydrothermal vent metagenome | isolation source: deep sea hydrothermal plume seawater | place: Mexico: Gulf of California, Guaymas Basin | collected 2004-07-11 | reverse complement strand
TAAAAAGACGTGTTTTTGTTTGACATCAACACTCTCTTTCTGTAACGTGTGCATTCCAAGGAGAGGTAGTTAAAATGATTAGATTTGGTATTTCGTGGGTGGCCCGCCTATTAGGAGTAAGTGGCTTTACTATTCAACAACGCGCCAGCAGTGGTTCGTTGCAAGCGCTTAATATTCCCGCTCGAGCAATACCATCTAATCCTACCAATTTAGCCTTCAAAAACCCATATTCCGAGCCCGCTTATCACTTAAAGCGTATGCAAAATGCTCAAGTAAACATGGGTCAATCGAAGCAACAAACAAGCGCCAGTAACGACGACGATTTTGTCTCTGTTATTGCGACTTTGAAATCTAGATTATATAAAGAGACACAGAAAAACCAGCATTACACAAAAGTCTTTAATGAGTTAAACGAGCGTTTGGCAGAATTAGAGCAAGCGGCACAACCTGAAAAGCAGCCAGATTTGCAAAAGTTACAAGGTTGGGTGCATTCAAAACGCGTTCTTCATTAAGAACAACACTTAACAACTGTTACTATTCCGCTAGTTCTAGCGGCACTTCATTTACGCACTATTTCCTTTTTTAAGGATTTTTTTAATGCGCATACGTCAAAGAAAAGGGATGAAGTTTAAGAAATGTTGTTTACAATTGAAAGGGCAGGTTCGCTCCTGTTCATGGTGTAGAAGTGAAAATCATTGACACCTCTGGCTTTCATTTGCAGGCACATTTCGCTAACCACATCTAAGCCAAACGCCCTCAGGCTGTCCATATCGTCTCGATACATTTCCAACCGGTTAAGGATCCACAAAGGAATATCGGCGTCGCATATTTTCGAAAAGCGCGCTAATTGCTGGTAATTGGTGATGGGCATAATGCCTGGCACGATAGGGATGTTAACGCCAAGTTGTTGTGCTTCATCGACAAAACGAAAATAGGCATCGATATTGTAGAAATATTGAGTGATGGCGCTATCAGCGCCGACTTTCACTTTATTGGCAAAATGCTCAATATCAGTCGCTACTGTTTTTGATTGCGGGTGTTTTTCTGGGTAGGCAGCAACGTCAATAGTGAACCGGTCACCGTGCTGGTTTCGGATAAATTCAACCAACTCATTGGCGTAATGAAATTCGCCAATATCACGGATAGCGGGTGGAATGTCTCCTCTGAGAACAACCACACGGCTAACATTAAGGCGAGCATATTCATCAAGCAAAGTAGTCATTTGTTCTTTATCGGAACCGACACAAGTTAAGTGCGGCGCAACGGACACGGTAGTTGCATCACTGAGTTGACTAATGGTGTCAAAAGTAGCATCTTGAGCCGAACCAAGTGCGCCAAAAGTCACAGAATAAAAATCAGGATTTGTGGCATCAAGCTTTGCAAGGGTTTGGTCTAAATTTTTCTTTCCTTGTTCTGTTCTGGCAGGAAAAAATTCGTAGCTGATACTCATGGTCTCAAGTACTCTTTGGTGTTGATTAGGCGTTCATTATAAAGAGAACATTTAATGAATAAAAATGGTATTATTTCATTTAACTATTAATAATATTCATAGAAACTAAATAGGCCTCTAATTATGATTGAACGATCTCACCTCTCCATTCTTCGCGAAATAGAGCGCAGTGGTACCCTCACTGCAGCTGCAGAAAGTCTGCATCTGACTCAGTCAGCCTTAACCCACGCCATCAAGAAACTTGAACAGCGCGCCACCGTCAAATTGTGGAATAAAGAAGGTCGCGCTATACGTTTAACGCAGGCGGGAAGTTACCTTCTGTCTGTGGCAAACCGCTTACTGCCACAACTTGAATATGCCGACCAAGTGATTGAGCGTTTTGCTAGAGGGGAAAAGGGTGCAATCCGCATTGGTATGGAGTGCCATCCTTGCTATCAATGGTTATTAAAAGTAGTGACACCCTATATTGAGCGCTATCCCGAGGTTGACATCGATGTTAAGCAACAATTTCAATTTGGTGGTATGAAGGCATTACTTAATTACGATATTGATGTTTTGGTCACACCAGATCCTGCTCACCAGCCGGGTGTGACATTTAAGCCGGTACTGGATTATCAGCAGGTATTGGCTGTTAGTACGAAGCACACTTTGGCTAAAAAAACACAAATTGACCCCAAAGACCTTGTTGAAGAAGTGCTTTATAGTTACCCTGTCGACATTGATCGGCTGGATATATACAGCCATTTTTTAACCCCTGCACACTGTAGACCTAAAGAGCATAAAAGCATTGAGGCGACTGATATTATGCTGCAACTCGTTGCCGCTGGGCGAGGTGTGGCTGCGTTACCTCATTGGCTCGTGAATGAATACGCCGATAAGATGGCAATTAAAGCGGTGCGTCTTGGGAGGACAGGCGTAAGTAAGAGTATTTATCTGGGTCTTCGTGATGACGATCAAGGGGTTGATTATATTCAGGCGTTTATCAAGCAAGCTGAACACCTAGATTAGTAGTGGGTGTTTAAGTATCCAGAATGGTGCATTTTATATATCACAGTCTTTCAAATAGTGAATTAACTAGTAAGGTATAATTTCCTCTGTTTTTTGTGAATAGTGAAATATAACAAAGTATGTCAAAGAGTGATTACATTGAGTTAGAGGGCGTGGTTAAAGAGAAACTACCCAACACAACTTTTACCGTTGAGTTGGAAAACGGCCATAGCATCCTTGCGCACATCTCGGGTAAAATTCGTAAGCACTATATTCGTATCTTGCCGGGCGACAAAGTAACAGTTGAAATGACCCCGTATGATTTAACCAAAGGTAGAATTACATTTAGGCATAAATAGACCTAACCTTTGCCGCTGTGGTGGAATTGGTAGACACGTCGGATTCAAAATCCGATTCCTTTACGGGAGTGACGGTTCAAGTCCGTCCAGCGGTACCACAATATTAAATTAGAGGCGTCACACGGCGCCTTTTTTTATGTCCGAATTCCTACAGTGTATGGATATTCGGAGATAGGGTTAAGCCAGACAATGTCGCTTAGTCTTATGCCAAAGCGCAGCTCTTCCCACGGCTAGTTAGCATTATCGAACGCTATAATTAGAAGTAAACATTGTTGGTAACATCGCAAATAAACTATCGAAATGCGATATTCACAAGGTTAAGAAGGAGGTCAAGGCAAGGGTAGGAATTTAATAATTCGTATTGTGAAACTTCTAGTTTGATTAATAGGCAGTGACATATTATAATGTTGTCGCTATTCATGCATGTTTATGGTTGAATTTAAAATCGAAATGGAATAGACAACAGGACTAGTAGATTGAATTAAATTTATTTTCCGTGTTAAATCAACAATATATCAAAATAGTGCAGTGTCACTCAGCGGCACTATAACTTAATTAGGAGAAGTGAAAATGGACAATCTCTTAGCAGATGCAATGACTTTGACCTTATTTGGCATGGGTTTTGTATTTTTATTTTTGACGTTAATGGTTGTGTTAACAAGCATGATGTCTGCACTCGTTCAAAAAATTCAGCCTAATTTAGCTAGCGCTGGAGCGGCACCAATTCAATCGGCCAATGTACTTGATGAAGACACCAAGTCTATCATCGAGAAAGCCATCAAAATTCACACTGGAGCTTAATTTATGTCATCTAAAGTAAATACTAAACCGGTAGGAATCACTGAACTTGTCCTTAGGGACGCGCATCAGTCACTTTTTGCAACGCGCATGAGAATTGATGACATGCTGCCAATTGCCGATAAGTTGGATAAGATCGGTTACTGGTCTATGGAGTCTTGGGGTGGTGCAACTTTTGATTCGTGCATTCGTTATTTGGGTGAAGATCCTTGGGATAGAATCCGAGAAATTAAAAAAGTTATGCCTAACACGCCTCAGCAAATGCTGCTTAGAGGTCAAAATTTATTAGGCTATCGTCATTACGGTGACGACGTGGTGCGTAAATTTATTGACCGCTGTGCTGAAAATGGCGTTGGTGTTTTCCGTATTTTTGATGCGATGAATGATATGCGCAACTTAGAAACAGCCATCGATCAAACGCGCAAAGTGGAGCAACACGCGCAAGGTACGATTTCATACACAGTCAGTCCAGTTCATACGACTGAGTTGTGGGTTGAAATGGCGAAGAAAATTGAAGACATGGGTGCTGATTCACTATGTATTAAAGATATGGCCGGTCTTCTGCAGCCTTACGTTGCCTTTGATCTCGTCACGAAATTAAAAGCTGCGATTGATATTCCAATCCAACTTCACGCTCACGCAACAACCGGCCTTTCAACGGCTACTATTCTTAAGTCAATCGAAGCGGGCATTGATCGCGTCGATACAGCGATTGGCTCAATGAGTATGACTTACGGTCACTCAGCAACAAACTCTGTGGTTTCGATCCTAGATCACGGCCCGCGTAAAACTGGACTTGATTTAGAGAAATTAGAAGAGATTGATGCTTACTTTAGACCGGTACGTGCCAAGTATGCGAAATTTGAAGGCTCTCTGAAGGGTGTTGATTCTCGAATTCTTCTTTCGCAAGTTCCTGGTGGCATGTTAACCAACATGGAGAGCCAGCTAAAAGAACAAAACGCCATTGATAAAATGGACGAAGTATTGTTAGAGATTCCACGTGTACGTGAAGATCTTGGTTTTATCCCGTTAGTGACACCAACATCACAAATTGTCGGCACCCAGGCGGTGTTAAATATTTTGACTGGTGAGCGCTATAAGACAATCACCAAAGAGTCTATGGGTATCTTAAAAGGCGAATACGGCGCATCACCTGCGCCAGTTAATGCTGAATTACAGGCTAAAGTTCTTGACGGTGCTCAGCCGATTACTTGTCGCCCAGCAGACAATATCGAACCAGAACTAGATATCCTTGAAACCCAGTTCGATGAGATTGTTGCCGAAAAAGGCATTGAACTTGCAGCCGATAAAATTGACGATTTACTAACTTATGCTTTGTTCCCACAAGTGGGCATTCAATTTTTAGCAAATCGTAACAATCCAGATTTCTTTGAGCCAGCGCCACAAGCGCCAAGTGCTGCATCTGCATCAACCAAAGAAGACGGTGTTTACACAGTATCGTTCAAAGGCAATTCTTATGTCGTTGAGGTTTCTGCCGGTGGTGATATCACTTCCATGCAGAGCGCATCAGCTCAAACAGCGCCAGGTGCTACAGTTGTAGCAGCGCCTGCAGCAGCTCCAGTTGGTGATGCTGAAGATGTCAATGCCCCACTATCGGGAACTATATGGAAAGTATTGGTCAGCCCTAATCAGCAAATTAATGAAGGCGATACTTTGGTTATTTTAGAGGCCATGAAAATGGAGACTGAAATTAAAGCAGCGCGCTCTGGCACCGTTGTGAATGTCAGTGTCAAAGAGGGTGACTCGGTCACTGTTGGTCAAGCGTTGTTATCACTAGCATAATACTATGGAACAGTTAAACTTACTTTGGATGGGCTCGGGCTTGTACCAAATGACCCCAGGCCAGGGCTTGATGATGTTGGTTGGCATCTTGCTTATTTATTTAGCAATTGTTAAAAAATTCGAACCACTTTTGCTTTTGCCAATCGGTTTTGGTGCGCTTTTAAGTAATATTCCTGGCGCCGGTTTGGCTGAAGGAAATGGCATCCTTCATTTGTTTTATACAGTGGGTATCGAGTCGGGTGCATTCCCGCTGATTATTTTTATGGGCGTGGGCGCATTAACCGATTTTGGTCCTTTACTTGCCAACCCAAAGACACTATTGTTGGGCGCTGCTGCGCAATTCGGAATTTTTGCAACCCTACTAGGTGCTGTAGGATTGACTACACTAGGTGTTTTTGATTTTAGTCTTAAACAGGCTGCAGCCATTGGTATTATTGGTGGCGCTGACGGACCAACTTCGATTTATGTTGCCACCATGCTTGCTCCAGAACTTCTGGGTGCCATTGCGGTTGCTTCGTACTCTTATATGGCGCTGGTGCCATTGATTCAGCCGCCAATCATGAGATTCTTTACGACAGAAAAAGAGCGTCAAATCAAAATGGTGCAACTGCGTGAAGTGTCAAAAATAGAGAAAATTGTTTTCCCGCTGTTACTATTGATTGCTGTTGCTTTGCTATTGCCAGACGCGGCACCGTTATTGGGTATGTTCGCCTTTGGCAACCTAATGAAAGAATCGGGTGTGGTTGATCGTCTAAGTGATACCGTGCAAAATTCTCTGATTAACATTGTTACTATCTTCCTTGGTTTGGCAGTTGGTTCGAAATTGATGGCTGAGCAATTCCTTAAGCTAGACACATTGGGTATCTTACTTTTGGGTTTGGTGGCGTTTGCCATTGGCACAATGTGTGGCCTATTAATGGCGAAGCTAATGAACTTGCTTGGCAAGCATAAAGTTAACCCGTTGATTGGTTCTGCCGGTGTTTCTGCTGTACCGATGGCTGCTAGAGTGTCAAACAAAGTAGGTCTTGAATCCGATCCGCATAACTTCTTATTAATGCATGCGATGGGTCCAAATGTTGCTGGCGTTATTGGCTCTGCCATTGCCGCCGGTATCATGATTAAATTTCTGGCTTAAATACACTCAAAATTCCCACGCTAACCACTTTATTGAAGGCGAAGATTCATCGTGTCACCGCTACTGAGTGCGAGCTTCATTATGAAGGGTTGTGCGCTATTGACGGTGTGCTTTTGGATGCGGCCGGGATTTGTGAATATGAGCATATTCACATTTATAATATCAATAACGGCAACCGTTTTACAACGTACGCCATTCGCGGCGAAGACCACTCCGGCATTATTTCGGTTAATGGTGCTGCAGCGCATAAAGTTGATGTTGGTGATTTATTAATTATTGCTGCTTACGCGAAGTACGATGAAAGTGAAAAAGACGCTTACGCACCAACACTTTGTTACGTTGATGGCTCGAACAAGTTGACTAAGGTTAAATCAAAAATCGACTAGTCGGCCGCGTTATTAGTGGATGATCCTGTCATCCTCGGTGGCGGGCTGCACTTCTAGTTCGTCAAGATTCATGTCCCACTCAATTTTAGGCATAATTTGTTCAATGAGGCTGGAAAGGCTGTCGATAAGGCCTTGATTGAAATTAAGCGTTACAACGACGCCGTCAATGCCAGTAAAGCTAAATTCGGTAATACCCTCGTCTTTGTAATTAAGACCAAAGCTGGTGATAAGCACAGCTTCATCGCCTGTAAGCAGGCCTTCGTTTAGCTCAAAAGATTTGTCATTATGACTGATTACCCCCGTTCCTGATGGTTTGTTTTTAGCATCGCTCGAAGCCGATTCAGCAATGTATTCACTCTTTAGCGCGTCGATTGCTTGCTGTAAAACTGGCCAAAAAACATGGATAAATCGTCTGGTATAAAATAATTGAATGATTTCACCGGTGGTTGTGCCGATACGCAAAATCAGTCGATCGTGTTCGGGGGAATAGCTAAGTTCTAATTGGTTGAGTTGCATATTTATTTAAGAGTTAGGTTGCTAAGTGTTAAGATTCTGTCCATTTTATTGGCAATCGCTAGATCATGGGTCACAATCAATAGCGAAGATTGCCTTTCTTTATTAAGTTCTAACAATAAAGATAGTGCTTCAGAGGCGCTGTACGCGTCAAGATTGCCAGTAGGCTCATCTGCAATAAGACACGCTGGCTTGGCGACCAATGCTCTGGCAATGGCCACTCTTTGGCGTTCACCACCTGAGAGTTCGCCAGGTTTGTGTTGTAGGCGATGTTCAAGGCCGATTTTTGTTAGTAGTTGTTCTGCGCGTTGTAAGGCGTCTTTTTTACCGTCACCTCTTATAAGAAGTGGCAAGGCGACATTGTCTAGAGCGCTAAAATCGCGTAATAAGTGGTGGAATTGGTAAACAAAACCAAAGGTCTCGGCTCGAAGTTTTGTTCTTGCGTTTTCCGTCAGAGAGCAGGGGTTGATGTTGCTTATCAATACCTCACCTGAAGTTGGTGTATCAAGGCCAGCAATCAAATTAAGCAAGGTGGATTTGCCGCACCCTGATTGGCCTAAAATCGCCACGGATTCGCCAGGTTTCATCGAAAAATCAATATTATCCAACACTTGAGTTTTGCTTGCATCATCGCCGTAAGAAAATCCAAGCGCATGACATTCGATTAAATTACTCATAGCGCAGCACCTCAGATATTTGCACTTTACCTGCGCGTCTTGCTGGGTAAATTGCTGCAATAAGTACTAGAATAAATGCACCAAAGGCGACATTAATGACATCACTTGCTTTTATTTCAGAAGGGAAACGGTTGATGTAGAAGACGTCGGTTGGGAAAAATTGAAAACCTAAAATTGATTCAATGGTCGAAATAACCGCTTCAATATTGCTTGCTAGCAGCAAGCCCAAGACGACACCGATAAAGATGCCAATCAACCCAATACTCACGGCTTGATAGAAAAATATTTTTACAATGCGCCTGGGCGTCATGCCGATTGTTCTAAGGATAGCAATATCGGATTTTTTGTCCGTCACCACCATCACCATCATCGAGACGATGTTAAAGGCCGCTACGGCAATAATGAGTGACAGTACAATCGCTATCATTTGCTTTTCAAGATTGAGTGCACGAATAAAATTACGCTTTTGTTGCATCCAATCGACGGCAATATAATGTTCTTCACCGATCGCCGCTACAACTTTAGCGCTTATTGTATCGGCTGCAAAAATATCATCTACTTTTAGTCGAATGCCCGAGATACGCTCGTCCATGCTGAACAAGGTCTGCGCGTGGGTTAAATGAATAAAGGCTAGCCCGTTATTGTATTCATTAAGGCCGGCGTTAAATATACCCACCACTTTGAAGCGCTCAGACTTTGGAATAAGCATGCCGGCATTGTTATTGCTGGGTGCAATTAGACTGATCGAACTGCCAATACCCACGCCTAATGAGTTGGCTAAGCCAATACCAATCAACGTTGATTTTGTCTCTACTGAGAGCGCTAATTCGCCGTATTTAATATCGCTCAATAATTTTGATGTTGCCAGCTCTAGTTCGCTGACAATACCTCTAACGCTAACGCCTTGTGAGGCGCCACTTGAGGTCATTAGGGCGAAATCTTCAACGTAAGGCGATGAGGCGACAATATGAGGTTGTTCATTAATAGCGTTATGCAGTTGTTGCCAGTTAGCAAGTGTTTGATCGTTGCCAGTAATGTAGCCATGAGAAATGGCATCTAAGACGCGATTTCTAAGTTCGCCATGAAAGCCATTCATCACCGATAATACCGTTATTAACGCCATTACCGCTAAGACGAGGCCTATCATCGAAACGCCAGAAATAAAAGAAACAAATCCTTTTTTTCGATTGGATCGTAAATATTGATTGGAAATTTGAAATTCAACACTCATGGTGGCAATATTTTGTCATAATTCCTCTATTTAAGGTAATAAAAGCTTCGAATATGTCCAGCCCAACAAGGATTGTTGATTTGAATAAAGTGCGTTTAACAAACCTGCTTTTGTTGCCCTTGTCTGCCGTTTTTTTTATCGTTAGCCGACTCAGATTTTACTGCTATAAGTTAGGCGTATTCAGAGTCTCCCATTCAAAAACTCCCGTGATTGTGGTTGGTAATATTACCGTTGGCGGGAGTGGTAAAACACCGATTGTAATTGCCCTTTGTCATTATTTTGAGAAGCAAGGTAAGCGAGTAGGTGTTGTCTCTAGAGGTTATGGCGGGGAGTATAAGCAAGATACATTGTTAGTGACAGACTCTACTAAGCCCTCAGAGTGCGGTGATGAGCCGGCACTTATTGCCAGTGAAACCAAGGCAAACGTTGTGGTGGCAAGAAGGCGGTCACTGGCAGTGCAATATTTAACCGAACATGATTTGGTAGACGTCATTATCAGCGATGATGGTCTGCAACACTATGCTATGGGTAGAAAAATTGAAATAGCTGTTGTTGACAGCGTTGATGGACTGGGTAATGGTTTTTTGCTTCCGGCAGGCCCTCTTAGAGAATTACCCTCTAGATTGGCGTCGGTTGATATCGTTATTAATAATGGCGCGGGTAGTGACGCTGATATTTCAAGTCATTTGGTGGCAAAGCAATTCGTTAATGTTGTCACCGGCGAAGTGAGGTCGTTAAACAGTTTCGAATCAACTCGTTGTTACGCCGTTGCCGGTATTGCCAAACCCGAGCGGTTTTTCGCTACTCTAGAAGCTTTAAAAATTGATGTTGTGCAAAAACCTTTTTCCGATCACCATCCATTTTCCGACAACGACTTGAGTTTTGAAGAGGGGTATCCGCTCTTAATGACTTCTAAGGATTGTGTAAAATGTAGGTTTTTTGCAACCAGTCAGATGTGGTATTTGGCGGTCAATGCTGAATTAAGCGATGGTTTTTATCAGCAATTGGAGTCTAAATTATGATTAATGAATCTCTATTAAAAATGCTTGTTTGTCCACAATGCAATGCCCCGTTGGAGCAAGTCGGCGATGAACTTATTTGCGAAAAAAGCCAATTGGCTTACCCAATCCAAGACGGCATCCCCGTTCTTCTTGTCGAAGAGGCTCGGGAGCTGCAGCCAAAGCCATAATGGACTTTTCCGTTATCATTCCTGCCAGATATGCTTCCGCTCGTTTGCCGGGAAAGCCACTCAAAAATATTCACGGAAAAACGCTAATTGAGCACACTTATTCAAACGCAATATTGAGCGCGGCAAAGCGCGTTATTATTGCCACAGATGATGAAAGGATAAGCGATGTGGCTAAAGCTTTTGGCGCTGAAGTGTGCTTGACAAGCAACAGTCATATTTCGGGTACTTCTAGGATTGCTGAAGCGGTGGAAATACTTGGTTTTGCAAATGATGAGATTATCGTTAATGTGCAAGGCGATGAGCCTATGTTAAGCCCTGCAGTGATCGATCAAGTGGCAATAAATCTTGATAAAAGCAAGATGGATATGGCTACATTGTGCGAGCAGATAGAGACAGAAGACCTCTACTTTGATCCAAATTGCGTCAAAGTTGTATATAATATGCGCGGCAAAGCGATGTACTTCTCAAGGTCACCGATTCCTGCGTTTCGAAACGCACAAGAATTGGACTTAGGGCTTTGTTTTCGCCATATTGGTATTTATGCGTATCGAGCTGGTTTTCTAAGCCAATATGCACAGTTGAGTAGTTCGCGCCTTGAAGGGGCGGAAAAACTAGAACAACTTACAATTTTGAACGAGGGTTTTGACATTCACGTCGCCCCAACTTGCGGCCCGACGGGTTTCGGCGTTGACACACAACACGATTTAGATAAAGTTATAAAGGAACTGAAAAATGGATAACATCATTGATGGCAAAAAAATCGCCAAAGATTTAAGAGGTAAAATTGCTGAAGAGGTAAAAACATTAGATCGCCCACCTGGTTTGGCTGTTATCTTAGTTGGTGAAGACCCTGCGTCTCGGGTTTATGTACGCAATAAAGAATTGGCGTGTATTGAAGCTGGCTTCTACTCAGATAAAATCAAAAAATCAGAAAATATCACAGAAGAAGAGCTGTTGGATGAGGTTGATCGTCTGAATGACAATCCTAATATTGATGGTATTTTGGTGCAATTGCCACTACCGAAGCACATCGATTCTAATAAGGTTTTAGAGCGCATCTCACCACTGAAAGATGTGGATGGTTTTTGCAGTGAAAATATTGGCAAACTGATGCAGAACAAGCCTTATTTACGTCCTTGCACACCTCAAGGTGTGATGACTATGTTGGCATCAGCGGGTGTTGATGTGATGGGTAAAGACTGTGTGGTAATTGGTGCGTCAAATATTGTTGGTCGCCCGATGGCTATGGAATTGTTAAACGCACGAGGCACGGTCACTATTTGTAACTCTAAAACAAAAGACGTGGCAGCCAAAGTTAGACAAGCTGATATTGTTGTCGCGGGCGTAGGTATTCCGAAGTTTGTTAAAGGCGACTGGGTGAAAGACGGTGCTATCGTGATCGATGTTGGTATCAATAGATTAGATGACGGTACATTGTGTGGCGACGTTGATTTTGATGCGATTAAAGATAAAGCGGCTGGCATTACCCCGGTTCCGGGTGGTGTTGGTCCAATGACGATTGCAACTTTGCTTGCAAACACACTAACTGCATATAAAGCGAAACCATGAAATTAATACTTAAAGCATTACGTGAAGGGTTAGGTCGATTAATCATTTTGATTGATTGGATTTTTAGTCCTTCAAGACTTAAGCGTGCCGATGATGTTCAGGCTGATGTCAATCAAAAAACAGTAACGTTAAAGCTTTATCAGTTTTATGCTTGTCCGTTTTGCATTAAAACGCGTCGTGCTATTAAGCGCCTAAATCTTAAGATTGAAACTCGCAATGCGCAAGCCGGCGAATTTAGAGAAGAGCTGGGATTAATGGGTGGTAAGATTAAAGTGCCTTGCTTAAAAATTGAAGGCGAAGATGAGGCGTCTTGGGTCTACGAATCCGATGCTATTATCAATTATCTAGAGAAGCGCTTCGCTTAATCAATAATTTATTGTTGACATGCTCTACGTACAAGGCGGCAATAAGCATCAAAAAAAACTCTCACAGCAATTATTCAATTTTTGCTGTGGGGATTTATTTCCAAATATAACCAAACCCATTATTGATCTGAACATCCATCCCATTGAGGATGCCATGGCGTGGACAGATTATGAGGGTGATGGGAAGTTCTTTATTGAAATAGAGTCCAGTCTAGCAGAGCGTCAATTTATCATAACTTTTTGTCACGAAATGATCCATGTCTGTCAGTTTTTAGCGGGTGTTGAAGTGAGTGAGGTGGCCGCCTATCAACACGAACAAGATTTAGCTGATCGGTTTGCGCAGAGCTTAACTGCTAAGGCATAAACGCTTCAAGCGCAGCCAATGTGGTGTTGAGCTCGTAAAGTGTATTGGCAGTAATAGTGATATGCCCTAATTTGCGACCCTTGCGCTCCGTTTTTCCGTACAAATGAGGGTGAGCATTGCTTAGCTCAAGTACTTTATCAACCGGGCCGTGTTTGCCAATAATATTAATCATTGCGCAGTATTGCTGCAGACAAGTTGTCTCACCCAAGGGCGAGCCGGTGATCGCGCGAACGTGGTTTTCGAACTGAGAGGTGCGAGCACCTTCAATGCTCCAATGGCCAGAATTATGCACTCGTGGTGCCATTTCGTTAGCAACAAGGCCATTGTTTGTTTCAAACAGCTCAATCGTTAACACGCCGACATGACCCATCTCATCTAGCAGTGTTTGCATGTAATACTCGGCTTGTTCTTGTGTCTTGGCGCTAATATTTTCAGCCGGTGCAATCGTCAGTCGCAAAATGCCGTTGTGATGTGTGTTCTCTACTAGGGGGTAGTATTTGTGGCTGTTATCAATGCCGCGAACCGCAATTAAAGACAACTCTCGTTTGAAGTTAACGAAGCCTTCAAGAATAGCTTCAACGCCATTCATGCTTTGCCATGCACTTTCTAGCTGGTCGTTGCTACGAATAACAAATTGACCTTTGCCGTCGTAGCCCTCGGTTGCTGTTTTTAGGATTGCCGGTAAGCCGACTTTATTAACCGCTTGCTCTAATTCTGTCAAAGAGTTAACCATTTGATAGGGCGCGCAAGGGATGTCTAGCTTATCGAAAATTGCCTTTTCTCGGCCACGATGCTGTGTTGTAAATAGCGATTTTGCGCCAGGATATACCGGTGTTTTTTTGCTTATCGCCTTAACAACTTCGACATCGGTATTTTCACTTTCGTAAGTGATGACCTCAGAGGCGTTGGTAAGTTGTTTGGTGGCACCTTGCTTATCATCGTTGATAAAAGCCTTGCCGAGCAGCACTGAGGGCTCGTTTTCTGAATTGGCAGTAAAAGCCATTTGATGGCCGAGTGGGTAGGCTGCAATAGCAAGCATTCTGCCGAGTTGGCCAGCACCTAGAACACCAATTTTCATAAGCTAGTCTTGAGGGTTTGGGTTATCCAGAACATTTTGTGTCTGCTCTGAGCGAAATTTTGATACTTTTGCGCGAATCTCTGTATTGTGGTTGCCTACAATCTGTGCAGCAAGAATGCCAGCATTTTTAGCACCTGCATCGCCAATAGCAAGGGTGCCAACTGGAATACCGCCGGGCATTTGCACAATAGAAAGTAGTGAGTCTTTGCCACTAAGGGCGCGTGATTGGACGGGTACACCGAGTACGGGAACAATAGTCTTAGCAGCAACCATGCCAGGCAAATGTGCCGAACCGCCGGCGCCAGCAATAATGACCTCTAGGCCACGTTCTTCAGCGCTCTGTGCGTATTCAAACATAAGGTCTGGTGTGCGGTGAGCCGAAACAACTTTAACTTCGTAAGGGACGCAAAATTCCTCGAGCATGTCAACGGCATGTTTCATTGTTGGCCAATCAGACTTTGACCCCATAATAACACCTACTAATGCACTCATTTAATACCCTCAAAGCAATGAAGTCTTAAATTATACCGAAACAATTTTTTTTGTCAGTCCTCTGGCAATGTAAAGCTTTTTTCTAGAAAAGGTAAATGCCCTGTACGCAGCAATTTTGTTTGCGTGCCGTGAGCTTGATACCAAGGCTCGATTGAACGAGGTACAAGCATATCAAGCTCACCTAAAATGACCGATTTTGGTACTTTGATTGCTTTAAAAACTTCTTGAAGGTCGGTATTAAGCAAGATGCTCAGACCTTGAGTCATGGCGTTGGAGGATGGCGGGTATTTTTCAATACCAGTAAAAAGCGTTTTCATTAGGCTTTTGTCTTTGCTTTGTAGGCTTACGAAACGGCGCAAGGTCTTGCTATAATTTTTCTTTAAATCTTGTGCAAAGCGACTAAATACTTCGGATTCCATGCCGTACTGCCAGTCCTTGTGATTGGTTAGACTGGGCGACGCACCAACAAGAACCAAGCGCTGGATTGCAGTCATACTGGCAATTTTTATTGATAAGAGACCACCTAGGGACGAACCTAAAAGAATAGAGTTTTTCGGTAATATATTTATGATGGTGTTGCACCACTCATCGATACCGCCATCGACATCATCACTGCGCCCGTGACCAGGGAGGTCAATGACAGTAATGCGGTATTCACTTTTGTATCGAGCCACAAGGGTTTCGAAAATATCACTACTAAATCCCCAGCCATGCAACAGCACGAGGTCCAGCCCTTGACCGACAGTTTTATGCCATAACATCGGCTACCTTAGTGAGAAGTGATTCGATCTGTTCAAAGCGATGATTTGCGCAAAGGGTAAAACGCAGTCTCGCTGTGTTAGGTGGTACCGTTGGTGGTCGAATAGCGCTGACATAAAACCCCATTTCGAGCAGCTTTTTACTGAGTTCAAGCGCTTTGTCGCTTTCACCAATAATCATTGGCTGAATGGCACTATCGGAATTCTCGAAATTAAGATCGAGTGATTTTGCAAAATTTCGGAAATAATCGATATTTGCTAATAATTTAGCCTTTTGTTCGCCTGATTTAATCAATTCCAAACTTTTGAGTGTGGCACAACACAAACTAGGTGAAATCGCCGTTGTATAGACATAAGGGCGTGATTTTTGCACCAAATAATCGATAAAATCGTCATTTCCTGCAACAAAAGCACCCATTGTGCCCGCTGCTTTGCCCAAAGTGGCCATGTAGATGGAGTTATTAGGGATATTGGCTTCAAAAACGCCAAATCCGTGCGCGTCGTCTTGCATCAATAGGGCGTTGGAAAAATTTGCGATTTTTTCGATTTCATCGATATTGGCACAATCGCCATCCATGCTAAAGACGTTATCGGTAACAATCAGCCCTTGACCCGTTTGTTTCTCACTTTTGGATGTGAGAGAGGCGAGGTCATTGTGCAGATACCGCCTAAGAGGTAGACCAATTAATTGATTGGCGTCTATTAATGAGGCGTGATTTAGTTTGTCTTGTAAGACCCAGTCAACATCGTCTCTCAGCGCCGAAAAAACACCCAGATTGGCGCTATAGCCTGACGAGAACAGTAAGGCGCGTTGTTGTCCTGTGTAATCGGCTAAAGCCTCTTCTAGGGCTTGGTGTGCTTTTGAGTGGCCACTGACCAGATGTGAGGCGCCAGAGCCAACACCGTATTGTTTAACTCCCTGAATTAAAGCCTCTTTCACTTGCTCGTTATTGGCAAGAGAAAGGTAGTCGTTCGAACAGAAATTGATGATTTTTTTACCATCGAAAAGCATCTCAACGCCTTGGGCGTTTTCGCTAATTTTGCGTGAGCGTAATAAATGCTTATCCTCGAGTGCGTTAATTTGATCATGGAAATTCATAACTCTATTTTAAAGAACTTTATTGCGTAGTTATAATGGTGGTGAATAATTAATCGGTAAATCGCAATGATGGCTAATTCAGTACGTTATTACTTCGCTTACGGCTCCAATTTATCGAAAGAACAAATGTTCGCTAGATGCCCTGATTCTGAGTATTTAACATCTGGCGTGCTTGCAGACTATTGTTGGTTTATCAATGAACGAGGTTATGCCAATATTAGGCCGTCAGAAGGCGACTTTGTTTTGGGCGAAATATTTTCTTTGAGTGAAAAAGACGTCGAGTTATTAGACGTTTACGAGAGCGTGCCAGAGGGTATGTATCACCATGAGGTGCATGATATTCAAGCGCAAGATAGTAGTTGCGATTGTTTGGTGTATGTTGATCTTAATCAAGTGTTGGGCGAGCCACAATTTGAATATATTAAGCGAATCAACCGGGGCGTTCAAAGTGCTAGCTTGCCAATGGATTATGTCAATAAATACATTCGACCTTTTATTCCAAGTTCTTCTGATGTCTAAGTGGTCAATCGAGAGGTAAAGTAATGAGTATAAAAGAGGATAAAGACACAAGATACTTTATTGAAATAGAAATAGAAACGCAAAAGGTTGTTTTTTCGGGATACGATCATAAGCTTTCCCCAAGGCTGGATAGAGGGAGACAAAATAACCCCAAAATACACCGATTACTTTTAAGCAGAGGTTAATATAATAGGTACGTTGACCGGTGTCTGGGCGAATCAAAAGATTATTAGTTATTTAAAATGGAGTTGTAACGATGTCACAATACGTTATTGTTTATACGGGTGGGTTTGATGGTGATCAAGTGTCCACACCTGAAGATACCAAAGAGCACCAAACAAAATATATGGCTTGGCTGGAAGGGCTTGGCGATGCGGCCGTTAGCCCTATGAATCCTTTGCTTAGCACAAGTACAATCAGTCCAGATGGGTCAGTAAATGAGGGTAGTAAAATGTCAATGTCTGGCTTTACAATCATTGAGGCCGATTCTTTGGATGACGTCCTTTCTATGGCAAAAAAATGCCCATTTCTGGAGGTGGGCGGCTCTCTCGAAGTCTCTGAACTTATGCGGATGCGCGGCTAGGCGATTAGTACTTACGTTTGTTTCTGCTCGGCCAGTAGCTCGTCGGCTATATTTTCAAGACTATCCAATTCCGTTTCGAGTTCATTTTGCTTAGATGCTAAGTAATCTCTAATTTGACTCTTCCTGAGGAATAAAAAGAAGGTTTTGAAATCTTCAAGGGCACGCAGATATTTGCCGCGCATTTGCAGCTCTACAACTGTACTAATAATCAAACTGAAGAAATAAGTCATTGCCCAGTTTGATCCTAAGAGGTAGTTGACGATTGCAATTTGTGTGACCCAAAAAAGCGGAAACAACACCATGCCAGCTAGAATTTTGTAGGTGTCGTATTGATCGAGTGTTTTGGCAAAAAATAAAAATGTTTTGCCAGTCAATTGGTATGGAATGAAATTGTTTAGTTTTCCCCAGAGCGAGGCGGGTAATGAGATCAAGACCTTAAATAGAGTACGAAGGATGTACATGAGAAGCACACCGGGCTGATACTTGATTGAAAGATGGTAGTCTTTGATGCCGCAGCATAGGCAAAGTTTGTCGTAAAGGCGCAGGTGGTTGATTAAGGTTTTGACGCGTTCTGGCTCATGCTCTAACAGCATTCTTTGTGCTTTAATAATGTACTTTAGTGCGTCAAATTGTTCTGACAGGTCAAGGTTTTCATCACGCCCATGGCGCTGAGCATAAAAACGCTCCACTCTTGTTAAAATTTGTAATTCTTCCCATGAGTTGGGATTAAGGGTGATCTTAATAATTCCTAGCTTGACACGCTCTGTTATTGCCTGAACCGACTGTCGATCATCACCATTTTCTTCATCACCTATAATAACTGGCTCACCAAACTGCACCAGTAGATCGCCACGAAAAAACCCTTTGTGACTAAATGTTAAGCCGACTGGTACTAATACAGGAGATTTTCCATTGAGTTTTTTTGCACCAAGCGCAATGCGTGCGGCGCCAGTATTCACCTTGCGCATCGTAGGATCTGAATGACTTACCCCTTCAGGGAAAATCATAATCGTCTTGCCTTCGCCAAGTTTTTCGTAACATTTAATAAACGAATCCACGTTTTTTGCCATTTTATTGCCGGGATCTTGAGCTCTGTAAATGGGTACAGCGTCAAGTAATTTAAGCATTGTTTTGAGCAGTGGCATTTTGAATAGCCCGCTGCGTGCGAGTGGGTGTATTTGTTTACTGGTTGCGGCTTGTATAACAATAGGATCAACAAGAGCGTTGGCATGGTTGGCGCAAAAAATAATTCCGACGCCGTCCGGGATTTTTTCATGACCGGTTACCTCGAAATTACTATAAAAAGTTTTAATCACAAATCGACAAGTCCCTTGCCAAAAAGCCACAAACCAGGCTCTAGATTGAGGTGATGAATTGGAGGCTTTATTCTTTCTGAGAGTAGTCATTAAGTTGTGCCAAGTATGAGCATTGAATTATTTTATCCCGAAAACTTATTGGCATACGGCAAGCTGTCGAATAAATCTCAAATTGATACATTGTTGACTCGTAAAAAACGATAAGATAGATATTATTTGAATAATGGCTGGATATGAATGGCGTTTGACGAAGGCACCGCTGAACGTTTGAGGGATATATTTGAGGTCATTCCTTTCTCAAGCGAAAAGAAAATGTTTGGTAGTCTGGTCTTTATGGTGCATGGTCATATGACTTGCGGTGTGATAAATGACCAGCTTATGGTTCGTATTGGCAAGGATCAATACCAAGGGGTCTTAAAAAAACCTTTCGTGAAAGAGATGGATTTCACGGGCAAAGCACTGACTGGATTTGTCTATGTTGAGCCAGATGGCTTTGAGTCCGATGAGGGGCTGGCATACTGGACAAACTTGAGTGTCGAATATGTTTTAACACTTCCAGCCAAATAGAATTGTTAGTAAATATGCTGAAAAACTACACACCTCTTAAATATGCTATTGTTTTCCTAGTGCTCAGTATTGGCTGTGTTTTAGTCTATAACGCAGCAGGCTCTAATGTAGATAGCAAGGGTGTTTTGCAAGAGAAGTTTGGCTTTATTCCTCTTGGCTGGCTGTTCTTTTTTATTGGCAGCGGATTTGCTATATATTTCTTAATTGGATTGCTTTGTAAGCGGCGATAAAAGCGTTTTTAAGCCAGATTAAATATTCCAGGGGTGAGGGAAGGGGGCAGAAGTGCAAGTTTTTTTTCATCATTCTTCCCGCAAGAAAAGATTCACGACCGGTTTTGATTGTATGTTGCATGGTGTTCGCCAGAGGCGTTTTTGACCCCCCGGGGTGGTGGGGCCAGTAATACACCTGTTCTTTCAATAACATCAGCAGGCTTGGATATTGTCACGAATTACCGCAACTAAATAATTAAAATTTTCTTTCTTTGTGTATTTCGCCCCATAAATAAAGCGTTTTTAATATCGGTTTTAGACTTTGTCCATAAGGTGTCAGCGAGTATTCAACTTTTGGAGGCACAACCGGATAAACCTCTCTATGAACTATACCATCCTTTTCCAGCTCTCTAAGCTTTTGAATTAACATCTTTTGTGTGGTCCTTGGGAGTAGCTTTTGTAATTCATTAAATCTTTTTGTTTCTGATAATAAATACCATAGTATTAATATTTTCCATTTTCCTGCTAAGACATCAATGGAGGTTTCAACCGGACATTTCTCAAATGCTGTATTCATGCTTTTATCCATGTTTTTCCTGTTTATATTTGAAAACGTAATAGTTTCAAAAAGTATAGTACCTTACTAAAAAGTAAGTTCTTATAATTATATTTCATTTAAGCTAAAATAAAATATTTAAAAATCGAGACGAAAAATATGAAAGCTTTTGTAGTGGAAAAAATCGAAGAGAAAAAATTTACAACAAGTGTTAAAGAAATTGAAAAACCTGTTTTGGCAGAGCGTCAAGTTTTAATTAAAACTTCTTATTCATCGTTAAATTATAAAGATGCTTTAAGTGCAATAGGAAATCCGGGTGTGACAAGAGTTTTTCCACATGTAACAGGTATTGACGTCAGTGGCATTGTTGCTGAATCCAGATCAGATGCATTTCATCCGGGTGATGAAGTTTTCATGACTGGTTATGATTTAGGGATGAACACAAATGGTGGTCATAGTGAATTTGTAAAAGCTCCAGAGGCCTGGCTAATCAAGAAACCAAATAATATCTCATTAAGGGAATTAATGATTTATGGAACTGCTGGTTTAACAGCTGCTTTAAGTATCAATGAGTTGTTAAATAATGGCATTACAAGTGGCGAAGTGCTAGTTACAGGTGCTACCGGTGGCGTTGGCAGTATTTCTGTAGCAATTTTATCCAAACTTGGATTTGATGTAATTGCACTTTCTGGGAAGGAGCAACAAGTGGATTACTTAAAAACTCTCGGCGCTCAAGAAGTTATCCTGAGAAAAGAGTTTGATGTGGAAAATAAAAGCCCAATGGGCAAAGAAAGATTTGCAGGAGTTGTTGATACGGTTGGTGGAAATATACTAGCTGAAGCCTTAAAACAGGTAAAGTATGGTGGGGTTGTTACGTGTTGTGGATTAGTGGCCTCAATTTCACTTAATACCAATGTATTCCCTTTTATTTTGAGAGGTGTAAGGTTGATTGGAATTGATTCAGTTGAGGCCTCATTAGATAAAAAAACGCAGGCCTGGGAAAAAATTGCCAATGAGTTTAAGATTGACACCCTGAATAAATTAGTGGATGAAATATCGCTTGATGAAATTCAACAGGCTTATCAACAAATATTGCAAGCAAAAGCAGTGGGAAGGTACTTGGTTAAGCTTTAATAATGTAAAGTGTGATGGAGTATTGATGCTGCCACACTCTCAAGTTTTCTGCAGTCTAGCTAGATTATGTTTTCCAACGGTGAGGAGGCAGAAGCGTAAGCTTTTTTCATCATCCTGCCAGCGAGGAAAGATTCACGGCCAGCTTTTACAGCGTACTGCATAGCGCTTGCCATTAACAAAGGGTCATCTGCATTGGCAATGGCGGAGTTCATCAAAACACCGTCACAACCGAGTTCCATCGCCTTTGCTGCATCACTTGCACAACCAATGCCGGCATCAACCAATACGGGAACGCTGGCTTGATCTTTGATCAGCTTAATATTGTACGGGTTAGCTATACCTTGACCTGAGCCAATTAAGGATGCAAGTGGCATAATAGCACAACAGCCAATCTCTTCCAGCTCTCTGGCAACGATTGGATCGTCTGAGGTATAGACCATTACATCGAAACCGTCTTTGATTAGTGTTTTGGCAGCATCAAGCGTCTCAACGATATTAGGATAAAGTGTTTTTTCATCGCCCAAGACTTCCAGCTTTACTAGATTGTGGCCATCCAATAATTCTCGTGCAAGCATACAAGTGCGTACAGCATCTTTGGCATTATAACAGCCTGCTGTATTTGGCAGAATGGTGTATTTTTCAGGCGAAATAACATCGAGTAAACTTTCTTCATTGGCATTTTGACCAATATTGGTTCGTCTGATGGCAACCGTAATAATCTCGGCACCTGATGCTTCGGTCGCTAAACGAGTTTCTTCTAAATCTTTGTATTTTCCCGAACCAACTAATAATCTCGAGTGAAAGGTGCGGCCGGCAATAACGAAAGGGGTGTCTGTTCTCATAGGGCTAATAAGATACCATGTGCGTGGATTAACTAACTCCTAATCTGAAAACAATCCCCATGTCGGGTTCGAATGTTACTGTAAGTAATAAAAAACCCACATTAAGTGGGTTAAATTTATGGCGGAGAGAGAGGGATTCGAACCCTCGATAGGAGATAAATCCTATACACCCTTAGCAGGGGCGCGCCTTCAGCCACTCGGCCATCTCTCCAAAGAAAACGTATTATACTGTATTTATTTCTCTTAAGTTATTTGTGTAATAGAGGAAAATTGTAACATCAATTAAGCCATTAAATCTGGCAGAATCCAGCGGTAAATACCGATCAAATCAATTGTCATAAAAACGGTATTAAGTATGATTAACGCCTTGTCTTTATTTTTAATTCCTTGGATTAGCCAACAACAAGATGAGATCAAAAAAACTAAAAACGCATACTTAGAGTAAGAAGTATTAAGAGCGATAGTGATGCCGCCTGTAACGCCGGTGACGGTGCCGATCCAGCCAAACATTATTCTACGATCTCGAAGTCGTGAGTGACGCTTGCTGTTTTAGCCATCATAATCGAGGCCGAGCAATACTTGTCAGCAGAAAGACTGATTGCCTTCCCAACTTTTGTTGGATTGAGGTCTGAGCCTTTAACAACAAAATGAATATGAATATTGGTAAAAACCTTAGGGTGATCGTCGGCGCGTTCAGCACTCACTTCAGCAACACAATCGTCAATATTTTCACGCATCTTTTTTAGCGTGCTCACCACATCAACCGTGGTGCAGCCAGCCATCCCGATAAGAAGCATTTCCATGGGTCTAACGCCCATGTTGTTGCCGCCAACATCCGGCGGGCCATCCATTACTACAGCGTGTCCACTGCCAGATTCACCGACCATCATCATGCCGTCAATCCATTTAACTTTAACGTTCATAGAAAAACTCCTTTAACTGTTGCCCTGGGCTTTCATGCCGCATAAATGCCTCGCCAACCAGGAAGCCATAAACATTATTCTCATGCATTAAAGCAACGTCCTCCCTAGATAAAATGCCAGATTCGGTAATCACCAGCGTGTCGTCATTAATTTCACTGAGCAAGTCGATTGTTGTTTGCAAAGAAACTTCAAAAGTACGAAGATTGCGATTATTGATACCAACCATTGGTAAGTCCAGTGTGAGGGCGCGTTTTAATTCTGCCAAATCATGCACCTCTACCAATACATCCATGCCGAGCGATGTCGCTAAATCATAAAGTGTTAGAAGTTCGTTATCGCTAAGACAGGATACGATTAGCAAGATGCAGTCCGCACTCATTGCACGTGCTTCGTAAACTTGGTAAGGTCTAACGATAAAGTCTTTACGAATTACCGGCAATGATACAGCGGCTCTTGCTCTAATTAAATACTGAGGGTCACCTTGGAAAAAATCTCTATCGGTCAAAATAGAAAGGCAACAAGCGCCACCTTTTTCATAGCTTTCGGCGATTTCTACCGGATTAAAATTCTCACGCAAAACGCCCTTGCTTGGCGAGGCTTTTTTAATTTCTGCGATAACTGCACTTTCGCCGCGTTCGGCTTTCGCCGCCAAAGTATTGTAAAAGCCTCTTGGCTTGTCGCCAAAGTTGGCATGCTCCATCATTCGCTCTACTGAGACGCGCCTGATGGATTCCTCGATTTCTTCGTGCTTGCGCTTGACGATTCTTTTGAGTATGTCTGGCGTTTGAGTTGTCATGGTCTTAAGACCTTTGTATAAGTGAATAACAAAAGCTATTTTAAACGAAACCAAGTTGTATTAAGTAGGGCATCAGCTCAGTTGTTACGAAACTTGTACTGTTGGTATAATCTGGCTTTATATTAAAGACATGAGTATTAAGGGTGAATCTATTAAACTTCCAAGTCGCTATCGACCGGCCTTTTTTCCTCATTGCTGGCCCTTGCGTTATTGAGTCTGAATCACTAGCAATGGAAACGGCCGCGTATTTAGCGCAAGTTACCGCTGATCTGGGTATTAACTTTATCTATAAGTCTTCTTTTGATAAAGCCAACAGAACGAGTGCCGACAGTTTTCGGGGCTTAGGAATAGCTGAAGGTTTAAGAATACTGGATAAAGTAAAGAATGAGATAGGCGTCCCAGTGCTCACCGATGTCCATGAAGATACACCTCTTGATGAGGTTGCGTCAGTGGTAGACGTACTGCAAACTCCTGCTTTTTTAGTGCGCCAAACCAATTTTATTCAAAATGTTTGCAAGCAAGGTTTGCCGGTCAATATTAAAAAAGGCCAGTTTCAAGCGCCTTGGGATATGAACAATGTGGTTGATAAAGCGAAAGCAACCGGCAACCAACAAATTATGGTGTGTGATCGAGGCACCTCATTTGGTTACAATACGCTGGTCTCGGATATGCGTGGCTTAGCAAGTATGCGTTCAACCGGATGCCCAGTGGTATATGATGCAACCCATTCAGTACAGCAACCGGGTGGACAGGGCGCAACTTCAGGCGGTCAAAGAGAGATGGTACCCGTATTGGCAAGGGCGGCCGTAGCTGTGGGAATCTCGGGCTTGTTCATGGAAACACACCCAAACCCTGCTAATGCTAAGAGTGATGGGCCAAATTCGATGCCAATTGACAGAATGGCTGAACTGCTTAAAACATTACAGGATATTGATACTGTGGTAAAAAATAATGGGTTTTTAGAGGATGGGTTAAATGACTAGAATTGCAATTTCCGGCGCCAATGGCCGCATGGGTCAAACTTTGGCTGAAGCGGCAGAGCTGAATTCAAATATTGAAATTGGTTGCACTCTAGACTTGGGTGATAAGCTTGAAGAGATGCTTGATAGCTTTGATGTTTTGATTGATTTCACGCGTCCCGAGGCAACCCTTGAGTATTTAGCTATTTGTCAAAAATCTGGCAAAGGCATGGTGATTGGTACGACAGGATTTAGTGATGAGGAGTTATTGCTCATTGAAGCTGCAGCCAATGATATCGCTATTGTTTTTGCGCCGAACATGAGTGTCGGTGTTAATTTAACGCTTAAGTTGTTAGATACGGCCGCCAAAGTTTTTGGCGATGATGCAGATATTGAAATCATCGAGACACACCATCGTTACAAAGTGGACGCGCCATCTGGCACTGCGTTGAAGATGGGCGAAGTGGTGGCCAATGCATTGGGGAGAGATTTGAGCGCTTGTGCGGTTTATGGTCGCGAGGGTATTGAAGAGCCACGCAGCCGACAAACCATTGGCTTTTCAACGGTTAGAGGAGGTGATGTTGTGGGTGATCATACGGTGAGTTTTTTTATGGAAGGCGAGCGTGTTGAAATAACGCACAAGGCCTCTTCAAGAATGACCTTTGCCAATGGCGCAGTTCGAGCGGCAAGTTGGTTAAGCGGAAAACAAAGTAAACTGTATTCCATGCAAGATGTGCTGGATTTATAAATTTTAAGAGAGAACTGCAATGTTATATGCCATTATTTCTCAGGATGTTGAGAATTCATTAGAAAAACGTATGAGTGCAAGGCCTGCACATATTGAAAGATTGAATCAACTCAAGGATGAAGGTCGTTTAATTTTGGCCGGTCCACACCCTGCAATTGACACTAATGAGCCCGGTGAAGCTGGCTTTACAGGCTCGCTTATTGTTGCGGAGTTTGACGACTTGATTGCTGCACAGGCCTGGGCGGATGCCGATCCTTATGTTGCTGCTGGCGTGTATCAGAGTGTTATCGTCAAAACATTTAAAAAAGTACTGCCTTAATCAGCCCTATGAACGTTGATGTTGTTATTCTTGGCGGTGGTGCAGCAGGGCTAATGTGCGCAGTTGAGGCGGGCAAGCGCGGTCGCAAGGTTGTTTTGATTGAAAAGGCCAAAAAAGCCGGTAAAAAAATTCTAATCTCAGGCGGCGGTCGTTGCAACTTCACTAATCTATACACTGAGCCGGAATCCTATTTATCGCCTAATTCTCATTTTCATAAATCCGCTTTGTCGCGTTACACGCAATGGGATTTTATTGCGCTCATGGAAAAGCATAATTTGCAGTGGACTGAGAAAACGCTAGGGCAGTTATTCTGTGATCAAAAAGCGGGCGCAGTGGTTGATATGTTGCTCGATGAGTGTCGACAAGCGGGTGTTGCTATTGTGCTTGACAGTGTTGTAGAAAAAATAGAATTTGAAAAGAAATATACGATAACAACACAAGCCCAAACCATCAGCTCTACATCGCTTGTGGTAGCGACAGGCGGGCCATCCATTCCCAAAATGGGCGCCACGGATTTTGGCTTACAAATTGCAAAGCAGTTTGGTGTGAAATCCAACTCATTCAAACCAGCCCTTGTGCCTTTCACCTTTCAACAAAATGACATTGATCGGTATTTTAAAGATCTTTCCGGTTTGTCACTGGATGCGATTGTTATGTGTAATGGTGTTAGCTTTAGAGAGGGAGTGTTGATTACTCATCGAGGCATCAGTGGGCCTGCCGCTCTGCAAGCGTCATCTTATTGGCATAAAGGGGACGAACTTGTGATTAATTTATTACCTGAAGTGGATGCTGTGAGCGCACTGTTTGAGGCACAGCAAGCACGCGGAAAGACCGCGCTTAAAACTGTTTTGTCCGAGTTATTACCGAGAAGGTTCGCCGAAAGACTGGCAAATACCTTGCTTGAAATTGAGTTGGCTGAGTTAACTTTGGGCGAGATAAAACAAAGCGATTTAAAACGATTTTCTATACTGCTTAATCATTGGCCTTTACACCCCAGTGGTACAGAGGGAATGCGCACTGCAGAGGTGTGCACTGGAGGCGTTGATGTTAACGGCTTGTCATCGAAAACGATGGAGTCGACAAAGCATTCTGGCTTGTACTTTATTGGTGAAACGGTTGATGTAACGGGATGGTTGGGCGGCTATAATTTTCAGTGGGCTTGGTCGTCCGGCTGGGCTGCGGGACAATACGTGTAAGGCTCTCTTTGATATCTATATCAAGGAAAAGGCTCATCATGGCTCTCAATAATGAGAAAGCCTAATAAGTCAGAAGCTGCAAAATCGCTTTGTAATAATTTAATAACTGCAAAATTTAGGTATTTTTTGCAGTTTATCCTGTAAATTGGACTAATTACTGCAAATTTGATTGAAGACTTGACCTTATTACGGCATAATTCTCTGCTTCATAGTTAAAAGAAAGAAGTAGGAGAGTACTTCTTAAAAACCGAATGATTACAATCAAGAACCTATCCAAGCATTTTGGCGGGATTAGAGCGGTTGATGGTGTGGATTTACACATCGAACGCGGCTCGATTACAGGTTTGGTCGGCCCTAATGGCGCTGGAAAAACCACTCTATTTAATCTTATCGCCGGTCTTTACCAGCCTACTACGGGTGAAATTATCCTAGATGGTGAAGATGTAACAGACCTTCTGTCACACCAGTTATTCCACAAAGGCGTACTTAGAACCTTTCAAATTGCCCACGAATTCCCAACACTCAGTGTCTTAGAAAACTTGATGATGGTGCCAGCGGGTCAGTTGGGTGAGAGCTTAATTAATACTTGGCTAAAGCGCAAGGAAATTCAAGAAGAAGAGAAAGAGCTTCAAAAGAAAGCCGAAGAGGTGATCGATTTCTTGAGCATTAGTCATTTAAAAAATGAGCGTGCAGGCAACCTTTCAGGTGGTCAGAAAAAATTAATTGAATTGGCTCGCACGATGATGGTTGATGCAAAAGTTGTGTTGTTGGATGAAGTTGGCGCGGGCGTTAACAGAACCCTCTTAAGACAAATTGGTGATGCGATTCTTCGTTTAAATGAAGAAAGAGGCTATACATTTTGTATGATTGAGCATGACATGGACTTTATTTCACGTTTGTGCAATCCAGTTGTGGTTTTGGCGGAAGGTCAAATTTTGACAACAGGTACACCAGACGAGATTAAAAGTTCTCATGCGGTTATCGATGCCTATTTAGGTCAGGGCATCAAAACAAAGGAATTGGCGTAATGGCATATTTAGAAGGAAACAGCTTAGTGGCGGCTTACGGTCCAGTGCCAATTTTGCACGAGTGTTCTGTGTCAGTTGAAAAAGGCGAGTTAGCTGTTATTGTTGGCCCGAATGGTGCTGGCAAGTCTACTGCGATGAAGGTGCTTTTGGGTATGCTAAACCCAAGTGAAGGCTCGGTCATATTTGATGGTCAAGACATTACTCACCTATCAACGCAAGAACGAATCAGCCTTGGTTTGGCTTTTGTGCCGCAGACAAATAATGTATTTACCTCGATGACTGTTCATGAAAATCTGGAGATGGGCGGCTTTCTTAGAGAGGACGACATTTCACACACAATCCAAGAGGTGTACGACTTGTTTCCCATTCTTTATGAAAAGCGTAAGCAGAATGCGGGCGAACTTTCAGGCGGACAAAGACAGCAAGTTGCTTTTGGTCGTGCAATGATGACAAAACCAACAGTGATGCTTTTAGACGAGCCAACGGCAGGTGTATCGCCGATTGTAATGGACGAGATTTTTTCCAATATTTTGGATCTGAAGAATTCAGGTAGAGCGGTATTAATGGTTGAGCAAAATGCTCAACAAGCGCTTAATATTGCCGACAAGGGTTTTGTTTTGGTTTCTGGCAGAAATACACACACTGGCACGGGTAAAGAGCTTATTGCTGACCCAGAAGTCAGAAAGAAATTTTTAGGGGGTTAGCGTGGTTTCTGAATCTGTAGACATTCTTAATGCATTTGCATTATTAACAAATTTCATTATTGTTCCAGCCATTGCTTATGGCTCACAGCTGGCACTTGGTGCGCTTGCGGTTACTTTGATTTATTCGATCCTTCGATTCTCCAATTTTGGCCAGGGCGATTCTATGGCTTTTGGCGCGGTAATGGTTATTTTGATGCTTGCCCTGTTCCAAAGCGATTGGGCAAATGCTAATTTTGGGGCGATCTTGCCGCCTTTTGAGTTTTTGAGCTTTGTACCAACGGCATTATATGCCCTGCCTTTTGCTGTTGTTTTTACGGCAATCTACTTATTGGTGATGGATAAGTTGGTTTACCAGCATTACCGTCGAATCAAGGCCAAGCCAATTACAGTGTGTATGGTCTCTATGGGTTTGATGTTTGTTACTGGTGGCATAGTGAGGATTATCAATGGACCGGAGCGCATGACGTTTGATGACGGCGCTAGATTCTTGTTTTCTGTCAGAGATTTTAAGGAATTTACCGGTCTTACTCAGGGTATAGCTATTAAAACTTCACAGTTCTTAACGGTGACTATGGCTATTTTATTGGTGGCTTTCTTGTTTTATTTCTTAAACAAGACCAAAACAGGTAAGTCAATGCGCGCTTATTCAGACAACGAGGACTTGGCGTTGTTATCAGGTATTGATCCAGATAGGGTGGTCAGAGTGACTTGGTTAATTGTTGCTACATTTACGGCGATTGCTGGAACACTTTACGGTCTAGATAAGGGCTTCTTGCCATTCCAGTACCACCAATTGTTATTGCCAATATTTGCCTCGGTCATTGTCGGCGGCATTGGCTCGCCCATGGGTGCGATTGTGGGCGCCTTTGTGGTTTCATTCTCAGAGCTGTTCCTGACCTACGCTTATAAAAAATTCTTAATATATTTATTACCTGGCTACGTTCCAGACTCTTTAGTGCAGCTGATTGGCGTAGAGTACAAGTATGCAATTTCATTCGTGATTCTGGTGGTCGTTTTATTAATACGACCGACGGGTATCTTTAAAGGTAAGGTGGTGTGATGATGAATATGGTTAGTGAAGTGTGGCAATCTCACCGCACGCAAGTAACTTTCGCAATAATGGCGACAATCTTATTGTTTGTTGGCTTTAATCAGTCGTGGCCACTGGCACTTGGTATTTTTAATCTTTGTGTGATCTCATCAATTATGGCGCTGGGCGTCAACATTCAGTGGGGTTACGCTGGCTTGTTTAATGAGGGAATCATGGGTTTTGCAGCGCTTGGCGGTTTAAGCGTTGTTTTGATTTCTCAACAACCGGTTACAGAGGCGGTTGAAGCAGGTGGCTTCAATATGCTGATTGCTTTAATACTTGGCGTGATTACCGTTGTGGTTGGTGTTGTTCTGCACAATAAAAAGTTTAACAAGTGGATTGTTTTTGCCGCTATATTTCTTGGCTTCTTTGCTATGCGTTATTTCTTCGCTGATGGCGCGAATGCTATTGAAAAAGTAAATCCTGCGGGCACGGGCTATCTTGGTGGATTGGGCTTGCCGGTGTTGCTCTCATGGCTTGTAGGTGGTCTAGCCGCTGCTGCCGCTGCTTGGTCGATTGGTAAAATTACCCTCGGCTTAAGATCGGATTATCTTGCAATTGCAACCTTGGGTATTTCGGAAATCATCATTTACGTGATTAAAAACGAAGATTGGCTGAGCAGGGGTGTTAAAAATGTAACAGGCTTACAAAGACCGGTACCGTACGAACTGCAGCTACAGCAGGCTCCGTGGTTCCAAGACTTGGCATTGACAGTGGGTTTTGGCGTAAGAGAATTCTCCACAATCTTTGTTAAGCTTTGTTATGCAGGGTTCTTTGTTACTATTCTGGTCGGTCTTATTATTATGGCTAACCTGGCACTTGATTCTCCTTGGGGGAGAAAGGTAAGGGCGATTAGAGATAACGAAGTCTCGGCGGCTGCGATGGGTAAAAATATTACTCGTCAGCATTTGCAGATCTTTGTCATTGGTTCGGCTATTGTTGGACTTGCGGGTGCAATGCTTGTAACTTATAACGGCCTTTTAAATCCAACGTCATATCAGCCACTACGATTCACCTTCCTTATTTGGGTAATGGTGATTGTTGGTGGATCGGGCAATAACTTGGGCTCGGTTGTAGGCGCCTTTATTATTTGGTTCTTGTGGATCCAAGCTGGCCCAATGGGTCTATGGGTTGCTGAAGTAATTAGTAATATTGCCGGCGAACAAAGTGCAGTCACTCTGTTTATCGAAGATAGAGTGCATCATTTGCGCTTGGTCTTTATGGGCGGTATTATGCTCATGGTGATGCGATTTTCTCCCGGTGGTATCCTGCCAGAAAAAAATAAAGAACTTTAGCTTTTCACCTTAATCAAAACGACCCATAAATAATGGTCATTTATGGGAGGAAGGTGCTTTTATTTTTATTATTTTGCAGCTTTTCTTCATTTAAAGCACTATTTTGTCAACACACGACCGAAGAAAATGTTTATCATTGACTGGTGTTTCTTCTGAGGAGATTTTTTATTGCGGAAGAAACTTTTTTGTTAAACTAAGGAGAGAAAATGAGAAATTATCTTAAAACAACTGCTGGCATCGCCCTTTCAATGGGTATGTCAACTGTTGCACTAGCAGACGTTAGTATTGGTAGCTTACAAGGCTACACGGGTCCACTTGAATCACTAATTGGTGATATTCATGATGGTACAGTTCTAGCTGCTTCAGAAGCTAACGCTTCTGGTTGGTATGCACACGGTACTATTAGCGTACCACAGGGCGATTCTAAATGTATCGATGCTGACGCAGCGATTTCAGAAGCTGAGCGTTTAATCAACGACGGCGTTATCGCTCTTGTTGGTCCTAACTGTTCTGGTGTTACTACAGCGGTTATTAACAATGTAACTGCACCTAACGGTGTTGTAAACATTTCACCTTCGGCTACTTCGCCGGCATTGTCAACTATTGAAGACAACGGTTTCTTCTTTAGAACTGCACCTTCTGATGCAAGACAAGGTCAAGTCCTTGCTGCTATTGCAATGGGCAGAGGCATTACAAGTGTTGCTGTTACTTATACAAACAATGACTACGGTAAAGGCCTAGCTGATGCGTTCGTTGGTTCGTATGAAGCTCTTGGTGGTACAGTTACTGTTAACTCTGGTCACGAAGAAGGCAAAGCAGACTACTCTGCTGACGTAGCTTCTCTTTCTGCCGGTGGTTCTTCAGTGCTAGCGGTATTTGGTTATGCTGACGGTGGTGCACTATCACTAACAACTGCTTCTGTTGATACAGGCGCATTTGACAGCTACATCTTTGCTGACGGCATGATCGGTTCTGGTCCAGCTCTTGGTGGTCTTGACGGTCTAGACGGTTCTTGGGGTACAGCTCCAGGTGGTAGTAATGCTGCTGCATCATGGGCTACTGTAACGACTGCTGCTGGAATCACTCCAGGACCATACTCTGGTGAAGCTTACGATGCTATGGCATTGATTATTCTTGCTTCTCAAGCGTCAACTGACAGAGGCGATATCCAAGCGGCTATGATGTCTATTGGTAACGCTCCAGGTGTAGAAATCAAAGCTGGTCAAATTGGCCTTGGTCTACACACGTTAGCAAATGGTGGTGAAATCAACTACGTTGGTGCAACTGGTGTTGAATTCAACGATGTTGGTGAAGTTAAAGGTTCATTCCTAGAGTACAACGTTGTTGGTACTGCTTGGACTAGCTTCAAGACTCATAAGTAAGTTGAGTATGAATATCTAATTTATTAGATATGAAAAGCCCGTCCTTGTGACGGGCTTTTTTTTGGTTTTTTTTCATATATTTTTTAGTCACTAAATTGGCTGAATGATTTTTATCAATATGCATATTGTGGGGCTATAATATGACTTCCTACAGCATCAATAAAGCTAAGCAATGAGCAATAAAGAAGTACTAAGCAATCTGAAAAGCGCGATCAAGCCATTATTTGGGAAAATTGATACAAATGAACTTTTTTCACTCGATGAGATGATTGCTCCAAAATTGATTACCATTCTCTATTGGTTGCTACTTTTCTTAGCGATCGGTAGTGGCTTTGGCGCCATATTTGAGGGCGATGTTTTTCGTG
>LWDU01035190.1_pt1 | contig 32807 bp, 23 predicted proteins | sample 727161 | NCBI WGS metagenome assembly LWDU01 (sample SAMN04566230, study PRJNA314399) | hydrothermal vent metagenome | isolation source: deep sea hydrothermal plume seawater | place: Mexico: Gulf of California, Guaymas Basin | collected 2004-07-11 | reverse complement strand
CAGCGGTAACTTGCTTGGTTACGTTGTCAGTTCCAATTAGGATACTTTTGAAATTCGGGGTAAATGCAGTTTAAAATTACTATCCTCATGAAATCTTCACAACTCAGATCATTTAAGCTCTGAGAAGAGTATATTCCAATCCAGAAATGAGCCTGAAGGGAAGGAGCATTAAGCCCTTGACTTGAGTCGCTCATGGAGTTGTTGAAATAGATTATCTCGTGCTGAATTCATCTGTTCAGCGGCTTCATTGTCAGTCATTTCAGTGGCAAATGCATTCAGCTTTTTGATCGTTTCACCTGGCTTCAAATATTGGCTGGGTCGAGGCAAGGAGAGGAGTTTTTCATAGGGCGTCATCATGTCCTGGTAAAGGTACTGCTTCCGGGACTTGCCCTTATCATCCATCACCGTGGTTGGGAAATAGCAAGGTCGATGGAAGTTGATATAGCGATAGACTTGCTCGCTGTTGAGCGCTGAAAAATCATCAGCATAATGTTGTGGTATGTGCATATAGCCATACAGCTTGCGCACAACAGAACCATTCTTACTTTCAACTAAACCATTATCATTACTATGTCTTGGTCGTGATTTTGTGAACTCAATGTGCAGCTTTTCTAACAGCTCAGCAACAGTATAGTTGATGTATTCCCCGCCATTGTCTGCATGAAAACCCCTTATTTTAAAGGGAAAACTAGCCAGTATCCGGTTCAGCGCTGGTAACATAAATACCTCACTGATCCGTTCCAGGGTGAACACCACCTGGAATTGGGTGACCTCATCGACGGCATTGATATGGTAGATCCCTTTGCGCTTATCCTGATCGCCTTGATGCACTGAATCGATTCTGACATATCCAGGCTGGTTATTCGGACAGGGCTTGCGGCGCTGACCGATAGGCGCAGTCCTGGGTCGTGTTTTTGTCAAAGTACATCGTTGTCGCTGATAGGTTTTAGATACACGCAGGTTGTACAAGTGTGCGACAGATATACCGGCCAACTGTTGATACTCGACCTGGCCAAAACGTTTGAATGCACGTTCGCAAAGCTTCTTGAGCACCGCGCCGCTGGGTTGACTATGCCGCTCATCCATGGTCGCCAACAAACGAATATCAGCCTCGGTGTATGCCCGCTTGAATCCGTTACGACGAGCAAGGCGGACTTTCACGGTGCCTGTTTTTGAGTATTGCTGTATTAGTCGTTTGGTTTGCGCCCGGGAGTAGCTGGTAACTTTCATCAGGTATCGCGTAATGGTGCCCTTGTCGGCTTTGCTGAGAAGCAGATAGTTGTGCTGCACCAGCGTCTTCTGGATCCAGCGGTAGCGCTCTTTCTTACTGGTCGCCACGCTGAAGGCCACTTCCTGGGTCCCCGCTAAAAACTGCTCTATGGCAGCCAATGTCGTTAATTGTCTCAAGCTCATGATCGTTTTCATCCCACTGATCATGAACGACTACAATGGCCGCTTCAGGCTCATCTCATATTGGAAACACTTTTCTGCCTGCTTCAGGCTCATCTCATGTTGGAGAAGACTGGGGTTGTCGTATTCCGAACGTATAGGGTAGAGTAGCCACAAATAGGGCGTTTGTTTTTCCTATACTCGAAAAGGCAGGCCACTAACTGTGCCTATCCGCTCAGATTTTCTGAGTGGAGCCTGATCAACTTTACTTGCGAGCCAGACTTTTAAGGAGACGCCATGAACACATTTCTACCCATCATACAACCGGCAGATAATGCTCCAGAGCCGTTGAATATTGGCGGTTTTCAGATAACCGTGCTTGCGTCAACCAAGCAAACCGGTGGCTACGAATTATTTCGTATCACTGGCCCTGAGGGGACGGGTCCCGGGCCACACTACCATCCATGGGACGAATCTTTTTTTGTTCTGAGCGGAACGGTTTATTGCGGGATGAATGAGGAAAAAACGCTGGCAACCGCCGGTACCCTGATTCATGTACCGGGTGGAACAACACACTGGTTCAAATTTGCCGAAGGCGGTGGAGAGTTTTTTTCGATAACCTCACATGGACATGCATCGCAAATGTTCACCGCATTCAACAAGGGAGTCAATTGGGAAAATCCCGACCGTGAAGCCCTGATTGCGCTGGCCGCAAGCTACGGGCAAGTGGTGGTAGCCTAAACGCCAGGAATAATGGGGTCGGAATAATGGGGTCAGAGTAAAAAAGGGGGCTTGCCACCAAAGCGCATGATCGTGCACCCAGGAGTAGGCGCCCCAGCCGAGCAGGTAGGCTTGTGCCGATACATCATCAGGCCGGCAGTATCCGCAAAGCGGCTATCGATGAGCCGAAACGGCAGGGTTCTCTACGCCCAGATGTTGGAGTTGGTGTGAAATAGAGTGGTGAGGAAGTAGAAATGAGCTTTCATCGGGTAGCAGGTGCGATAATTCACTGTAACTCAGGCAAATGCTGACGTAAATTGAGGTTCAATACATTCGAGGTTTCGGCAATATAGCTTTAATGCTTCCTATACTCTGAAACTAGAATTACTCTTGGTCTTGTCATCGAAGTAGATAGTTAGGTGATCAACAAGTGAAGAAAGGCATGTGTAATGTAGAAAAAAAATCAAATAAATTGACGTTCGATGGACGGCGACGATTTCTTAAAAAGGCCGGTCTCGCTACACTCGGCGCCGCCCTAGGCTCGCGGGCATTGGCTGCTGCTTCTCCAAAACCAGAAAATGTCATTTCAGCCAATGAGGCTTTGGATCGCCTTATGGAAGGAAATATGAGGTACGTAAATGGCGACTCTAAACTGCACGACTTCAACGCGGAGCGTGAAGCCCTGGTTGGAGGTCAGAACCCGTATGCTGGCATCCTCAGTTGTGCCGATTCGCGGATTGTGCCTGAGTACGCTTTTGATAGTTCTCGTGGCGACCTATTTGTAGTTCGTGTCGCAGGTAACTTTGTATCCACGAACGGTCTGGCCAGTCTCGAATATGCTGCTACATATCTTGGGACTCGGCTTTTGATGGTTCTTGGGCATCAAAAATGCGGCGCAATCTCAGGCGCCATATCTGCGATTCGTGAGGGTACGGTGTTGCCTGGCCGGCTCCCGGAACTGATCGAATCCATAGCACCTTCTGTTGGTTTGGCAATCGGTCAGCCTGGAGATCTTCTCGAGAACGCTGTTAGAGAGAATGTCCGGTTAAACGTCGCTGCGTTAAGAGCCGCCTCTCCGATCCTAAGCGGGATGGTCGCCAGGGAGGAGTTGCGAGTTGTGGGCGGCGTCTATAATCTGGAATCTGGCCGGGTTGATTTGCTTAGTTGAGCAACGCCAAATGCCACCTAACCAGTGCGATCAAGTTGCTCCCTTCGGTCGCTGGACTGGCCTATCGGCCAGCACTTGTTGCAGGCGTTAAATTACAATAGGTAATGTTGTGCTAGATAATATAGCCAATTTCAAATCTACTTGGTATAAGATTCCATGTGTTTTACTTATTCTGTCTCCTTTAATTGCTCCTCAGTACAATCAGGGGTATGACAGCTACATTCAGAACCTTTTCATTTCCTTTACCTTTGTGGGCTGTGTTTGTAGTGTTATCTGGTTTCTCCAGGTCAAAAAAGTCCTTCCTAGAGTTGTCATCGGGGTTATTGCAAGCTGCTATGTGATTTTTTCGGTATTGATAATTGGCGGGTTTATTCGTGGCAGCATACAAATTTAATCGGGTAGCCGGGGGTCTCTAACCCCCAGCCCCACAGCACTGTACATGTAGATATGCATATGGCGGTTCAGGTAGGTACATGTAGATATGCATATGGCGGTTCAGGTAGGCCCAGGGCTCTGGAGGCGTTTTCCGGATTTTTCCACCAGGTCATGGCTGACCCGCGCCTGGAGGAAAAATACCGGGAACTGGCGTACCTGAAAACCGCGATGCTGGCCGGCTGCAAGCTCTGCATCGCCAACCACACCGCCTCGGCCAAGGCCGTGGGCGTTAGGGAACAGCAAATCGCCGCCCTGGACACCTACCAGGAGAGCGGCGAATTCAACGAACTGGAAAAAGACATCCTGCGCTTTACCGAGCATGTCGCGGGCGAAAGCGGAAAATCGCCCGAGCCGTTGTTGGCGCGCCTGCGCGAGGGCCTCGGCAACGACGGCGTCATCATCCTGACCCAGGTGATCGGCATCGCCAACCTGTTCTCGTGCTTCAACAACGCCCTGCATACCTACAACAGCGAAGACTACGCCTAGCGGGACGGACACGTACTATGGCGGAAAACTGGTCGAACGAGCCGGCCGTCGTGGCCCTTCGGGTGTCGCGGCAATTGCTGCGGGACCGGATTTTCCGGCCCAAGGCAGTCAGCCTGGAGGATGTCCCCTCCTCGGTCGAAGCCATTACCCCGGCCTGGTGGACGGCGATTTTTTGCCGGGATACACCGGCCGCGCAGGTCATCGGGCAGCGCCTTCTTACCCTTTCCAAAGGCACCCACGAGCGCCATCGTTTCGAGCTGAGCTACAACGATGCCGGTCAGGCGGCGGGGCTTCCCGAAGCGATCTTCACCAAATCGCTGCCGACCCTGGTGACCCGGATGATCGGCGGTTACAACGGCACGGCCCGGGCCGAGGGGCGTTTCTACATGCGCATCAGGCCGGAGCTGGAGATCGAAACCCCGCTTGGCTATCACGCCGCCTTCGATCGTCGAACACTGGCCGGCGTCAACGTGCTGGAGGATATCGCCGCAACCAGGAATGCCCAATTTTGCGACTTCCGCACCCGCGTGAGCCGGCAGATGGCCGAAGACATGGTCGATCTGCTGGCCAGCCTGCATGGCCATCTTTACGACCACCCCCGGCTCGACGCGGAGTTCCGCTGGGTCGCCAACTTCGCCGACTGGTTTCGCATCGGCGCCGGCAAGATGAAGACGGAACGTTATACCCAGGCGGCGATCAAACGGGCCGGCGAGCTGATCCCGCGCGACATCGCCGAGCGCCGCGCGCAAATCTGGCCGGCCACGATCGCGGCGGCGCGGATCCACCAGACCGGGCCACGCTGCCTGCTTCATTCGGATGTCCATATCGGCAACTGGTACCAGACTGGCGGCGGCGCCATGGGATTGTGCGACTGGCAGTGCCTGACCCAGGGGCACTGGTCGCGCGATCTTTCCTACCTACTGTCAACGGCGTTGACGCCTGAAGACCGGCGAGACTGGGAACGCGATCTGCTGCAACGTTATCTTGAGGGACTGAGCGCCGCCGTTGGCGGCGACATCGCCTTCGGTCCGGCCTGGGATCAATACCGGCGGCAAATGCTGCATGCCTTCTGGATGTGGACGATTACCTTGTGCCATTCGCCGTTCCTACCGGCGATGCAGAGCGAGGAAACCAGCCTGGCGATGGTCTCACGCATCGCCACGGCAATGTCCGACCTGGACAGCCTGTTGGCCCCCGATTGATTGATCCGGCGCCGAATTGCGACGCTCGATATTTACCATGGTAAGGTAGCGGCAAAAGGAGAGGCGAACGATGCAGGAGCTGCCGAAAATCTCCGAGCGCTACAGCGCCGAGGAGATCAAGTCGTTTTACGATGCCGGATACTGGACGACGCAAACGCTTACCGACCTGGTCGATCTCTGGGCGGACAAACAGCCCGACGAGATTTTCGTAACCGATGCCACTTCGGCGCTTACTTTCGGCCAGTTGCGCGAGCGCGCCTATAGAGCTGCCGCCGGCCTGGCCCGCAGCGGCATCGAGCCCGGCGACCGGGTCGTCATTCAACTGCCGAACTGGAGCGAATTCGTCACCGCCGTGGTCGCCGTGGCGCGCTGCCGGGCCATCGTGGTGCCGATCATGCCGATCTACCGGCACGACGAAGCAAGTTATATCGTGCAGCATTCGGGCGCCCGCGCCGCGATTACCTGCAAGGATTTCGGCGGCTTCGATTTTGCCGCCATGTACCGCGACATCGCGCCCGATTGCCCCGAATGCGCCGCCGTTTACCTGGCCCGCGCCGCCGCGCCCGAAGCTGGCGCCCTGCCGCTATCGGCATTGCTGGTTGACGGCGAACTCGACGACATCATGGCCGAACTCGGAGCCCCGCCCGGGCCCGACGACGGCAACCTGATTATCTACACCTCGGGCACCACGGCGCGGCCCAAGGGCTGTTTTCATACCTGGAACACCATGGCTTTTTCGGCCCGCGTGATCGCCCGGAACCTGGCCTTCGGCAGCAAAGACGTAGCCTTCGGTCCGTCCCCGGTGACCCACGGCACCGGCTATATGACCAGCGTGCTGGTCCCCCTGTTTGTCGGCGGCAAGAGCCATTTGATGGAAGCCTGGGATCCGGCCGAGGCGCCGCACCGGATTGCCCGGCACGGCTGTACCACGGCGATGACGGCAACGCCGTTCCTGCAGATGCTGCTCGACGCCCATGATCCTGACGCCCACGACCTAAGCAGCATGCGGTTGTGGGTGGCGGCGGGCGCACCGATCCCGGCCCCGGTGTTCGAACGCTCCCGGCAGGTCTTCCCCGGGTTAGAGGTGCTGAGCCTCTATGGCCGCAGCGAAAACTTTCTCACCACCATGTGCAACACTGGCGACGACCCGCTGCTGTCGACGACATCGGACGGCTGCGCGCCGCCCGGCATCGAGATTGCCGCCGTCGATGGCCACGGGGCAATGCAGCAGCCCGGCGTGGAAGGCGACCTGTGCTACCGGGGACCGGGCCATATGGTGAAATATTTCCGCCAGTCGGAATTAACGGCGGAGCTGTTCACGGAGGATGGCTTCTCGCGCTCGGGCGACCTGGGCACCATCAACGAGGCGGGCTACCTGCGGGTCACCGGCCGCCTGAAGGACATCATCATCCGCGGCGGCATGAATATCTCCGCGGTCGAAGTCGAAAGCCTGCTGCTGAGCCATCCGTCGGTGCAGAACGCCGCCGTGGTGGCGATGCCCGACGAGCGTCTGGGCGAAAAGGCCTGCGCCTACATCGTCCCAACAGCGGGCGCGCAACCGTCTCTCGAAGACCTGGCCACCTACCTGCGTGAGGAGCATGACTTCGCCATCCAGAAACTGCCCGAGCGGATCGAACTGGTCGAGACCTTGCCGATGACCGCCACCGGCAAGGTGCAGAAACACCTGCTGCGCGCGGACGTGGCGGAGAAGCTTGCGCAGGCTGGGGGATAAACCGGCGTCCTGTGCGCGCTACGGAACAACATCCCGCCGTATTGAAATCGCCGCGCCGGCGTGCGAATTTAGCTTCCCAAAGGCGCGCCAACGCATGACATACGAAACCATTCAGGTGAAACAACTGAACCCGGTCCTGGGCGCGGAGTTCGCGGGCATTAACCTCTCGCAGCCGCTGGGCAACCAGACCTTCAAGGAGCTGCACGATGCACTGATGGAACACCAGGTGTTGTTCTTCCACGATCAGGAGATGAGCCTGGACGAACACAAGGCTTTTGGCCGGCTATTCGGCGAGCTGCACATCCATCCGACGGGGCAAAAGACCGGGGAGCACCCGGAAATCCTGACCCTGCGGTCCGACAAAAATTCAAAAGTGGTGGCGGGCATGCGCTGGCATTCCGACGTCTCCTGCGACCTCGACCCGCCGATGGGCTCCATCCTGCACCTGCACGAGATCCCGGAAGTCGGCGGCGACACCATGTTCGCCAGTATGTACGCCGCCTATGACGCCCTGTCCGAGCCCATCAGAAACCTCGTCGATCCGCTGCAGGCGTGGCATGAATCGGCCCACGTGCACCGCGACCGGCTGGGCCACAAGGGCAAAACCTGTGACGGCGAAGGTGCCTATCCGGTATCGCTACATCCCATCGTGCGCACCCACCCGGTGACGCGGCGTAAATGCCTGTTCGTGAACGAGAATTTCACCACCCGTATCGAGGGCCTGAACAAGAACGAAAGCGATGCGATGTTAAAAATGCTCTACGAGCACATCGCCACCCCAGAATTCCAGTACCGTTTCGCCTGGCGCGAAAAATCCGTCGCCTTCTGGGACAACCGCAGCACCCAGCACCGCACCGTCTGGGACTATCACCCCAATGGCCGCCTGGGCTACCGGGTCACGGTCGCGGGCGACCGGCCGTTCTGAGGGGCCGTCACGCCGGTGCGCCGGCGCCGATATCGACGTAGGTAAACTCGTCTGCCGTCGAGACGACGCGCGAAGGCGGGTCGTCCACTCTTACCCGCTCGCCCTGCCCGTCCATGGCGATATAGAGCCTTTTTGGTTGATCCGCTGACTTCGCCATTACCGGCAAGACCAATCGAAGTGTCGGGAAACTCGCTCCGCTCGGTCGGACGTAGCTCAATTTAACAAGCGAGCCGCAAGTGTAACCCTCCCAAAAAAGAGTACCAGGTCAATTAAGAAATTGAAGAACAAAGGGCATGACAAAAGACACAAAATGGCTGAGCAAGCAGCGAGCCGGAATGATCTTGTTGCACCATTAACCTGGGCTCAACGACTCAAAAGAGTCTTTAATATTGATATCACCCTATGCCCCTTGTGTGGGAGGGCTATGCGTGTCATCGCCGACATCACTGATCCAGATATCATCCAGAAAATCCTGGATCACATCGAAGCGCAACCACCACCGACTAAACCTGCAACAGCAATCCAATCCTAAAACATGCCTGGATAAACAAGCCAAATCACCCCTGCCCGACCTAAAAGTTGCCTAAGTGATCAACCCGCTCACCTGTAAGCCAGTAGATCAGCGCCATGACAGTCATTGACCATCCAAAAGATCATTACGTCACAACGTCCAAAATTTCGGTGAACATCTACAATTGTGATACTTGACCGTTCTCCCGAATATGTGGTTTATTTGCCTTATTCTCAGAATGTTGCGCAAATGGCGTCACTGTCAAAGTGTCGCGTTGGGGAATTTCTCCATGAGATGTCCAACCAGTTAATCCAAATCCATGGTGGTATAGGCATGACAGATGAATTTGATGCAGGTTTGTACCTGAAGCGGGCACGGACATTGGAGACTACTTTTGGGAATCGATCATTTCATCGCGATCGATATGCGACCCTGGCGGGGTTCTAAGCCAAACAACCATCGGAAATCATGGGGAATGTGATGAGTGTGCAAATTCGGGCGGCCAAATTGTCTGACGAAGTACAGTGTATGGAATTACTGAATTTACTGGGAGAAAAGGCGGGCGAGGCATTTAGCCCATTGGCATCAGAAGTGTTTAAAGGGTTGCTCGATGAATCAGGTGGCCAGATATTGGTGGCTTCAGACGAAGAGCAATTGTTAGGTATGGTCAGCGTCTCGTATAGCAGGGCCATGCGATATGGTGGGGAGTATTGCCAGCTTGAAGAACTGATTGTCAACCCGGCAGCGCGAGGTAAAAATGTTGGCGCACTCCTGATGAATGCTATCGTAGATAAAGCCAGGCAAAGGGGCTGTGCCGATTTCGGACTTTATCTCATCGCAACGACTGAATCGAACCAGTCTTTTTATGAAAAATTTGGCTTTACCAAAGTGGGCTCCGAAATGCGTCAAAATCTGGGGTAACTCCGCGCAGCTAGAGCAAATCGGCTGGGCCAGCTTATTTGGCTTCCACAGAATCCTTTAGATACCTGACAAATTCCCGACCAATTCCCGACCAATTTCCCCCCCCCGGTGATCGAGACAAAACCAATCTCTACGGTGGCGGTATTTCGATAGCTCGCCGTCTCTCCAATTTCTCCTTAGTGTAACTTCCAATGATTATTTTCTGCGAATCAGCGCCCGTTGCCTGCCAAGGCTACAGAATTAGCGGCACATTCGATATCTGTTGATAAAGTTATTGAACCTGTAGACAATAACTTTGAATATCTAGTAAGATAATGATACCAACGATCCAATCTATTGGTCTCGGGGGTGAGAATTCTTAAGGAGAATGGAGATGTGGACCAACAAAATTGTAAAAATAGTCACAGTGGTTTCACTGGCCTGCATGGTACAAATGGGTGTCCAGGCAGCTGAGCAGGAAATTGAAGAGGTGGTGGTAACGGCGCAGAAACGAGAGCAAGCGGTACAATCAATCCCAATAAGCATCAAAGTCCTGCTGGGTGATATGCTTGAAACCGTCAATGCTGACAGTCTGGATGACATCACCCGGCTTGTTCCCAGTATGTCGATGACGGACCTCTCCCGTGGCGGCAATAATGTGCAGATTCGGGGTTTAGGTTCGAATGTGGCCTAGGTTGGGACTGTTGCGATTTATAATGATGGCATCATTTCGGCTAATCGCATCCAGTCCAGTGGGACCTTCGCCGAACAGGATTCAGCGCTCTATGATGTCGAGCGAATAGAGGTGCTAAGGGGTCCACAAGGTACGCTGTATGGTGAAGGTTCCTTTGGCGGTGTTATTAATATTCTCTCGAGGCGCCCGAATGCGGAAAAATTTGAAGCCTCTTTCTCAGGCACCTGGTTTGATACAGACGAGGGTTCTTCAAACAACGCAGATTATGCCGGAATGGTTAATATTCCACTGGTCCAGGACAAGTTAGCCGTTCGATTGGTTGCTTTTGACTATGACCACGAGGGTTATATCGACGCGGTTAATGTGCTGCCGCTGTTCTTTGGTGGTCCACCCGAGATGGTTGGCGAGGATGCCAATACAGAAGGTGTCACTGGCGGTCGAATTATGGTTCAGTGGTCTCCAACAGAGACTTTCGATGCAACGTTGATCTACAAATCAGAAGAAGCCGATATTGGCATCAGCAATTTTGATTCTCCTAACCTGATGGGCACTGTGAACTCCCTTGCAGGGACATCCTTTGCGACGGACCTTACCCAGGCCGTTTTCAGTCCTACCTTTGGAACGGAAACCGAAACAACAGAAACCATACTCGAAATCAACATTGACCTGCCGATGGGTACGCTGACTTCGATCACAGGTTTCGGAGAAGTTGATATCCAGAGTCTGTCTGGCCTGAAATCAAGCGGCGAAGCATTTAGTGAAGAAATTCGTCTGGCCTCAACAGCAGGCCGCGCGTTTGACTGGATAGTCGGTGCCTACTTTCGATCGGCTGAAAAAGATATCAACTTCAACGGTTCGGCCTTCAGGGGCGATGAACTCGATCAATGGTCCGTGTTTGGTGAGATCTACTGGCCATTAATACAGGATGTCACGGCAACTTTGGGTCTTCGGTATGCAGAACACGATGTTGATGTTGATGACAGGTTAAACGGTTTGGCGACCGTGTCGGATTCCTTCGACAATATTTCTCCCAAGATTGCCATCGACTGGCAGTTAAGTGAGGACACGCTCGTCTACGGTTCCATCACCAGCGGCTTCAGAGCCGGTGGTGCCAACGCTGATGAATCCCTGGGTACAGATCCAAGCTACTCCGTGGGTTTCGATGCGGACGAGATCTGGAACTATGAAATTGGTATGAAATCAGCCCTCTGGCAGAGTATGGTCACCGTAAACGCTGCACTTTTCTATATCGACTGGACTGACATTCAGATAGATAAAGCCATCACAAGTGTTGTCAGCCCGCCAGTGCAATTTATCGTGGTGAATGGCAATGACGCGCACAGTTTCGGGTTTGAAACAGATATCACGATCAGGCCAGCTGAGGGGTGGGAAATTGTATTAGGAGGTTCAGTGCTTGAGGCGGAATACGATGGTGGTGTTATTGATAGTGCATCAATCGGCCTGGGTATTCCCATCGACGGTATGACGTTACCCAATACGCCGGAATGGTTGTTCAACGCCTCGGTTGAAAAGAGTTTTGAGATTGGCAGTACAGGTATCGATGCGTATGTTCGTGGTGACTATACCGCCAGGGACAGCTCCTTCGCTGATGTGCCCAACGATCCTCCTCCCGGTGGGGATTTCGAAAGTGGATCATTTGAAATGTTCAACCTTCGTGGCGGGCTGCGCAGAAATAACTGGGAAGTTCAGCTGTTTGCGACAAACCTGTTAGATGAAGAGGGCAGCAGTTTCAATTTCTTCGATGGTGGTTTTGGTGATGTTCATGTGTTCTTAAGACCGAGGACGGTTGGCGTTAACCTGAAGTTCCGTACGAACTAGCTTAGTGCGTGGATTGGTCCGCAGGTATTGCGTACTGGTGCTGTTATTGTTGTCAGCTTCTTGCAATACATCGGACCAGACAACGACCAGGAGCGAGATGCCTGAACTGACGTTCGACAGGGTGGCGGCCAGATATGCGAAGATAGCTCAACACCGTTCCGGGACGGAAGGTGATCTGGCCACGGCAGACTGACTGAACGACGAAATGATTGAGCTTGGCATTGAATCCAGTCTGCATCATTGGCCCTTGCGGGTTTTTGAACTGCATGATTCAGTGCTGACCCTGGGAACGGCTCAAATTGATTCCATGCCGTTCTGGGATCCGTTACCCACTGGTTTGGATCTGAGGGCACCCCTGGTTGATTGGAATAGTGCGGAACCAGGTGACGATCTAAACGGTAAAATTGCGCTGTACCGGCACCTTGAAGGCAAATTTGAGGCAGGCTTTAATGTGGCACCGCTGGTTAGTAAAGCGGCCGAACGCGGTGCCGTCGCGTTTATTATGATTGTGGATCACCCGTTGGATGAGGTCTCTGCGCAGAACGCGGTCGCACCATATCATCAGCTGGCGCTTGAATTACCTGCTCTGGTCGTTGGCACCAAAAACGCCAAGTTGCTCCTGCAGGCTGCCGCAGAAGGCACTGTCGCGGAATTGTCCCTATCAGGTAGCTCAAGAAACGGATCAGCTGCCAATGTGTTTGGCAAAATTGATCGCCAGGCGCAACAGACGGTAATCATCACGACAGGTATCAGTGGCTGGTTTGAATCCGTCAATGAGCGTGCGCCTGGCATTGCGTTATGGCTTGAACTGGCAAAGTGGGCAGTTCAGTCTGATTTTGAAATCAACTTTGTTTTTGCCGCCTTTTCCGGTCATGAGCTTGCAACCATGGGTGTTGATCACTTACTGCTCGATGACTCGTTACCGCCAGCAGATGAAGTCGCTTTATGGTTGCACCTGGGTGCAGGTCTGGCGGTAGAGAATGCCTGGCTGAAGGAAACCGCAACCAGTGTCCAGTCATTGGAACCTATTCTGAAGGAGATTTTTAAGCACGATATTGCTGTGCGACCAGAGGCGAGAATGCCAACCGGGAGTGAACAGTACAAGGCAATGATCGCCGGATATCCTGTGGTTGGGCTCTTTGGTGCTGCCGGGAATATCCACACAAGACTTGATGTAATTCCTGCCATCAACCGTGAACGTTATGAGAACGTCAGGCGCAGGTTGCAGGACCTGATCATTAGAATGTCTGGTCAAGGGGTCTCACAGGAATTGTACTTCCCTGGAGGCAACAGGGATTGGGCCCGACTGGATCCGGAACAGCTGGGTTGGGATATGGACGCGCTGGAAGTGTTCTATGAATTTGCGGAACACCAGCATAGTTCCGGGGTCGTGATTCTGAAGGATGGTCGCATTCTTTCTGAAAGATATTGGCCACTCCAGAATCCTAAAATAGCCGGTGAGGTGGGTTACCAGGAAGTCTGGTTTCATGGGATGAACGAGCAGGGATGGGCCAGGGAAGATGTCGCATCGGTGCAAAAGAGTGTTATTTCCATCCTTGCCGGTATCTCGATAGACAGGGGATTGCTGAATCCGGAGGCGCCGGTTACAGAGTATCTGGGTGAGGGCTGGTCAAACGTCGATAAACAGCGTGAATCGAAAATTCTGGTCAGACATTTGATGTCCATGACGGGTGGGGTGAGTGAAACACTGGACTTAAGATTCCCCGCCGGAGAGCAATGGGAATATATCAATAAGGCATACTCGCTGGTTAACGATGTCATCCAGGTTGCCACCGGTCGATTACCAAATGAGTTTACTTCCGAATGGCTGACAGACCCCATAGGCATGAAGAGATCTGGATGGATCGAGCGATCGGAGTTCTTCCGCCAGTGGAATATGAACGGTTTTGTAACCGATGCGCGGGACCTGGCGAGGTTCGGCTTATTGATACAGGCAAAAGGGCGATGGCGGGATAAACAAATTGTATCCAGTGGCTACCTGGACCAGGCATTAAGTCCTTCCCAGGAACATAACCCATCCTATGGCTGGTTGTGGTGGCTGAATAATGAAGCGGGCTGGCGCTGGGTGGGTGGTGATGAAAATATAAACAGCGGCAAAATGATACCGGCTGGGCCTGTTGATCTTGTCAGCGCCATGGGCAATTCGGATCGCCGCTGTTATGTCGCGTCAGGTCTTGGGCTGGTGGTGACGCGAACCGGCTCAACCGGCAGATTAAATGATGATGGCAGCCCGGTGTCCGGTGGTGCGTTCGATCGCGAGTTCTGGCGGCTGTTGTCAAAGGCGCTGCCAGAATGATTTCCCGGGTTAACCGGTCAGATGAGTTGCCTGACATGATCGATAACAAACCCGGGATGTTCGTAAGGAAACATGTGCGAGGATCCCGCTGGTGCCAGTACTTTTTCGCCTTTGCCGGATAACTGAACTTGTTGTTCGTTTGATTCGTTGAGCGTCTTCCAGAAATTTGATTCCTGCCGTGGTGAAAGTTCCAGCAGTTCCCGTAATTGCTTTTCGGTACTCGCGATTTCTTCTGCAGATGGATTCGCCAGTAGCAAACGTAATGGAATGTCACCCAATGCACCCTGCCCGATGACCATATCAAATGGATTATTCATCGCTGCCCTGAAAGTTGCCGCTTCCGCAATAACAGATTTAGGTTGCAGGGAGTTTCTGTTGATGACCTCTGCGTGCTGACTTAAACACCGGTAGAAATCGCTTGTTTTGTCATCAATCTCGGGATCGCCAACCCGCGTTAACCCGAAGTGAAACCCGAGTGCCCGCCACGGTGCCAGTTGCATCAGCCTGCCAAACGAAAGATTCCCGAGGATGCTGACGTTGACTGGTGGTGTTGGATCCATCAAGACAAGTCCGGCGACCAGGTCAGGATAATGATGCGCGAAGTTAAGGCTGAAAAGACCGCCAAACGAGTGCCCGGCAAGAACGAAAGGGCCTTGTTCGCCTGCAGTTTCCAACAGATTTTTCAGGTGCCGTACTTCACTTTCGATTGTTATCGGTAAGGTGGACAGGTCGCTCCAGCCGGCACCAACCCGGTCGAAGAGAATTGATCTTGTTTCTGTGCGAATCATTTCATGTAGATGGAACATCACCAGACCCTCACCGTGCCCGCCGCCAACCCAGATGACGGGGTAATGGGTGCCCTTTTCTCCCTCGGCGAGGATATGTGTTTTGACTCCATCGACTACAAATACGCTGCCAGGCGTTACGTCAGACAAGGAATCCACCAATTTGAATTTCAGGACACCTGAAAATAATAGCGCGGTTGTTATAAACAAAATGATAGAAAATATTGCGGAAACGGGGGTAACCGCCAGCGCTATGAGAAATACCCCTGACGTGATGTAGAGGCCTGCATTTTTACCTGCAAGGAACTGGAGTATTGTATTTCGCATTATCGTTTTACCAGACTTCGCTTTTCGAACCTGACATCCAGGCACCGGCTCAGGTTATAGCGAAGCCCATTGACCTGATTCGATTCATCACGTGTGAAAAGGATCTGAACATTCGTGCTAGATGGCTCGCCGGCAATAACGCTGGTGAACAAATCTCCAGTGACGTGATTGAATTCTTTCCAGACCAGATTCCTCAAGGGTGATGTTAGTTCGATCTCCACGCCTGTATTGTGAACGGTCACCAGATGTGTCTCTTGTAATACGTCACTCCAGTACTGGCCTTCATAATCTGCCAGCTGTGTAAGGTGGCGGTCAGGCGAATCGACTGGTTTTGTCAAATTGATCACCGGTGTGTTGCCCAGTACAAGTTTAAAACCATTCCCTTCCAAAACATTCCCTTCACTCGTCGAAAGTATGATTTTCAGGGGAGAGCCTGTTTTCAAACCAATAAAGGTATTGTGGCCTGAATTTTTTAGACAATGTCTTTCTCCCAGGAAGTAACAGACCCACGCATCCTGCTCCCGGGCAGTCTCCAGAATCAGCGCGTCAGTTTCGGATGCGAAACATCCTAACGGCAGTTCCATTCCAGCTTCTGGGATTGATGACGAAACACCGGCGTGTTCAGTTTGACCCGGTATAATTCCTGCGATCTTATCTGGTGTTTCCAGCAGTCCCGGGTCAAAAACATTGGTGAACAAGATGATACCCAGGTCCCTGTCAGGGAAATACGCGAAATCACATAGATAACCCGGCATTCCCCCCGCATGACTGACTTTAAGTTCGCCGGATTGCCGCGTCACATTGATTCCGCAGCGATATTCAATCAGCTGGCCGTCGTTCAGGCGGTTCTCGGCTTCCAGGCGATGACGGAAATCAGGACCAAATAACTCATCGTTTCGATAATTGTGAAACCATCTAACCATATCATTGAGTGTTGAGACCACACCGCCGTCACCGGAAAGCTCGACCAGCATCAAGCCGTCTTCGTAGTCGCCATCTTCGTGTGGCACATAACCACGAGCCGCATGAGGTGTTGAACTTGCCATCTGAGGTGCGAGTTTCGAATTTAACATGCCAAGCGGTTCGAATATTTCAGTCTGCATAAAGTCAGCTATCGTGGCCCCTGAAAGTCGCTCGATGATGGATGAAAGCAGGACATAGTTGGTATTGGAGTAGGTGCAATTATCCCCCGGTTGAAACATCAGGGATGTGTCGCGGGTTAATAATTCGGTTATTTGCGAGCGTGAAATATTGTTTTCAACCCCCAGGCCTGAAAACAACAACATATTCAGACCATCCCTGAAGCCGCTGGTCATGGTCAACAAGTGGTTAACTGAAATTCGGGCACCAAACTCCGGCAGTTCCGGAAGATGTTGTCGAATATCGTCCTCCAGATTCAGTAACCCCTTGTTTTCGAGGATAAGAATGCAGGTGGCGCACATATGTTTGGTGGTAGAGCCGAGCCTAAGGATGGTATCGGCCGTAAAAGGCACATCGTCTTCAAGATTGGCAACCCCATATCCACGTTGATGGATAACGATTCCCTGGGAGACAACGGCCAGATTAACGCCGGGGCTGTGGGGTTTATCGTATTCGCTAAAGAGTGCATCAATCTGGCTCGAATAGTCGCCAGCTATCCCTGACTTACTGAGCGTCACGCCTGACATTTTCGTTCTGCCCTCTCTGTTCTTGTTTCCAGTTTTCGGCGGATGATATTGTGGCGACGTGCATCGATGGGGAAGTTCCAGATTAAGGGTAATGTTGCCAGTTGGAAGATACCCGGCGCGGCGACGAACATAATCAGCATACCTCTCTTTGCAAATTCCGTATTCTCATAACCTTCAGCCAGTTCGTAGCCAAATACCGCGCCTAACATGATAAGTGCCAGACCGCCTGTTGAACCGAGCGCCTTGACTGCGAACATCATGAACGCGTAATAATTGCCTCCACGATCCACGCCGGTTTTCAAAATGTCATAGTCAATGACGTCGCCCAGAATTGAAAATGGAGCGATGGCGCTAACACCGTTGCTGAGTGCGTACAGCGCCATCAGAATGTAGGTAGGGATTACAGCGGCCGGCCCCGGTTCTACCCAGAAAAACGGCACCAGGGCAAACGAATTAACCAGCCATCCCCAGGCCCAGGCACGGTGCTTCCCCAGCCACGCCGTAATCCTGATCCAGATGGGTACACTGCACAAACCCGAAATCGTCGTAACCAGAAGAATTGATGCGAATGCATCGGGAATCAGCAGGTACGTGGAAATGAAAGGGTAGAGCAGTGCAACGAAGAAGCCATAACCCGTACCGGCAATGATATAAGCCAGAATAAAACGCTGGAATGGTTTGTTGGCCTTCACTGAGTACCAGACACCAGCAATACTGGTTCTTGCTTCATTCGAGATGCCTCGTCGTGGCGCAAAATTTGCCGCCAACAGAACAAGCATCGGAACTAAAACGAGTACCGTGACACCGAGGATCCAGAGTGTGTCGACGGTATACTCGGCATCATCCAGCAGGCCAAGTGTCACCAGTGCAAGGGGGATAAGGGAAAAGAGCATACTGCCGGAATTATCGGCGAAACCTTTGAAACCAAAAATACGATTCCGATCTTCGTAGTGCGGGCTGAGTTCGTGACCCCAGGCGTAATGAGGAATAGCAAACATGGTTGTGCCGGTGAAAAAGGCGACTGTCCAAAAACCAAAGTACAACACACCTGCCTCAGGCGGAATTCGAAACAGAAACACCATACTTACCAGGGTGATAACGGCGCCTGCGATTATCCACGGAAGACGGGCACCCAGGCGGGTTCTGGTTCTGTCTGACAGAAAGCCGATTATCTGGTCCGAGACGGCATCATAAAATGAACGCAAAAGTACTATGGTTCCGATTGCTGTCACTGAAATCTTTGCATTTTGTACGTAAAGGGTTGGCAAAACGGCGTAGACGGGAACGGTAACCAGTGCAAAACCGAGCCCAGGCAGGGCATAGGCGATCAGCTGCAGGGTATTAAGTTGTCTGGCGGATTTTTCGGTCTGTGGATGATCGGTCACCATAATTCAATTGAATCATGGTTCAATAAAATATTCCACATGTTTGAATAAGTTGTCCTTTTATAAACATGCACCGAACAATTCTTTGTGGAGTACTAGACAGAGGCCAGGGTTTTGCGGGTAAGTTCGATAAAGTACGCAGTAATTTCTGCCATATCCATTTTGGAATTACCAATCCATCTGGGAATCCAGTTGAAGGCGCCCATGATGTAGCGCCCTGCCAATTCAGCGTCGCATTCTGCAATACTACCGTCCTTTATCCCCTCTTTAACCCAGTCAGTAACGCAGCTTTGTGCTTTATCGAGACGTTTGTGTAATTCCGTCCGCTTCTTTTTGTCTTCGATTGCATCAATTTCGTTCAGAAGCGCTGCGGGCTCGTGGCTGGTGAAAGAATGACTTGCAACGTACTGGCAGACTTTGTCCAACCCATTTTCACCGACTTCATTGGCATTATTCCTGGCGGTGTCTATTTCTTCCAGGGACATGAGATAACACTGGTACAGGAGGTCATTTTTGTTTTTAACGTAGTAGTAGAGAGCCGTCTTGGTTATGTTAAGGCCTGTGGCCACATCGGCCAATGAAGTGGCATGGTAACCCTTCTGGTTAAAAAGATTTGCCGCCTCCTGTAGCACCGCAAGTCGTTTCATTTCGGATTGAGCCTCTTGTGCCTTTTTCCAGGCCGTGTTGCGAGCCATTGAATTTCCTTCAGTTAATGAATCTTCAAAGCATTTATCCTACCTGAACGCAGGGTAAAAATCTTTGAATTTTGCAACGGCGATCAGTGATATCCTATTGATCAGTGAATCATAAGTATCTTATAGTTACTTAATGTTCAAACATCCTGATCTGCGGAGAAAGCTAAACGATGGTCGATAACGGAAACTGTTTTTACCCTCCCATAGAGCCCTTCAGGACCGGACGACTGAAAGTGTCCGATTTACATGAAATTTATTTCGAAGAATGTGGCAATCCAACAGGTAAACCCGTCGTGTTTCTACATGGTGGGCCTGGTGCCGGTCTGGTTCCGGTTTACCGACAGGCATTTGATCCCGGGTGTTATCGTATTGTGCTGCTGGACCAGCGAGGTTCAGGCCAGAGTACGCCGAAGGGAGAGCTGAGGGGAAATACCACCTGGGATCTAGTGGCTGACCTGGAAAAATTAAGGGAACACCTGGGTATTGATTGCTGGCAAGTGGCAGGTGGTTCCTGGGGCGGTACGCTTGCTCTGGCCTATTCCCAGACTCATCCCGAGGCGGTGACGGAAATGATAATCCGCGGACCGTCCCTGTTCCGGAAGCTCGAACTGGACTGGACCCATAAGCCAGGAGGCGCAAGTAATATTTATCCGGAGGCCTGGGCTGATTTTATTTCGCTGATCCCGAAAGATGAGCAAGGAGATCTTGAAGCCGCGTACTACCGGCGGTTGATCAGCGAGGATAAAAATATTGCAGGCAAGGCAGCGAGAGCCTGGGGTGCCTGGGAGACAGCGCTGGTGAGTCTTGTTCCTGATGCGGATTTCATGGCCCAGCATGAGGCGGTTTATGAACAAAGCCTTTCCCTGCTGGAATGTCATTATTCGGTAAACCGGGCCTGGATTAAAAGCGATTCGCAGCTACTCGATGGTGCAGGCAGCATTCGACATATCCCCTGCACCATGATTATTGGCCGATATGATCTTGTGACGCCGGTAACAATTGGTTGGGAATTGAAGCAACGTTGGCCGGAGCTGAATCTGGTGATTGTTCCGGCAGCAGGGCATGCATTTACGGAACCCGCCATTGCCCGCGAGATGGTCAGGGCATCGGACCACTATGCGAATTGTTAGGTATCTCAACGGCCGCAGAATGAATCCCGGTACAACAGTGTGCTTAATCCGAAGTAGCGTATGGACTTGCCTCGGAAACAGCATGCAGGAATTCCCGCTCCAGGATGAGAAGCGGCAGTGAACCATGACGCAACAAGAGATCATGGAATTCTGGCAAGTTAAATTGACCGCCGCGTTTTTCTTTCAGGATTTCTTTTAGTTCCCGAACTTTCATCAATCCCAGTTTGTAGGAACACAATTGGGCAGGGACCGCGCAGGAACGGTGCACGACATACCTTGCGAATTCTTCGGGCATGCCGGTTTGTTCTACAAACCAGTCGATAGCCTGTTGGCGGGTCCATTTTTTTTGATGAATACCGGTATCTAAGACCAGATTGACCGTGGATATTAATTCGGCCCGCAGCCCCAGTAAACGATGTTCCGGTGATGTGCCCTGCCCCTGGTCTAACGGCAGGGTTTCCGCGTACTTCGCCCAGCCTTCAATGTAGGCATCAAACGTGATGGTGCGGTTGAACAGGGGCAGGGATTCATTTTCCAGTGCCAGACTCAACTGCAGGTGATGGCCGGGCCAGGTTTCGTGGTAGACCAGCACAGGCAGGTTTGGCGTGTCGGCGACTAACAGGTGATGAAGATTCAGTTCAAATTTGCCGTGGCGGGAGCCATCCAGCGAGGGCGGATTGTAGGTCTGGTTTCGTGATAACTCTGTAAATTTCGGTATGGCCTCAACCACGACATCTGCAGCGGGCAACTTACGGAACCACTGGGGTAGTCGTTCTTTGACATCCTGCAATAAGGTCTTTGCCTCCTCGATAAGATGAGTTCGCGTTGCCGGGGTGTCTTCGAGTCGTATCTGGCTTTCCCGGATCAGTCGCTCAAACGATTCCTTGATGGGCATAGCAGGGTAACCCAGTTGGGCAAAACCCTGGTTGATATTATTTTGGATAACGCTCGTTTCTTCCAGCCCCAGCTGGTGAATTTCCTCCGCACTGAGCGCTGTTGTCGTGGCGCCACGCAGCAGAAATTCATAATAGTCCTGCCCGTCCGGTAGTTTCCACACACCGGCGTCATCGTTCGCTTTCGGTAAGGCCTGTTCCAGGGTGAGCAGCAATTCCCGGTAGGACTCATATATTTCCGGCAGCAGTTGGTTGAGCCGCGCTGATAATAGTTCGCGACCTTCAGGAGACAGATCAGCTAAGTCAGCCGTGCGGGCTTCGAAGTTTGTAACAATGACATTTTCGTCATTGTCAGGCTGGATAAAGCTTCTGATCTCTTCCAGTAAATCTTCAAGAATGAAATCTGGTGGTGTAATGCCTTGATCAAACTGGTCGTTAAACACAACCATGCCATCACGCACCAGACCAGGTATCTGGTTCACCCTGCTGACGTAATCCCGGGCATCCCGGGCATGACGAAACGGGTGCAGTTCTCTTAGGAATAAAGGCAGTTCTGACTGGAGCCCAACGGAAGGGCAGAAAACATATTTATGGGACAGGAAGCGCTCACCCTTTGTCCCAACCCAGTTTCGTTCCTGTGCATAGCTGAGAAAAAATTCAAACACTTCCGCACTGATTTTCTGCCCTGGGTCCAGCGTTGCCCTATCCAGAGACTTCAGCTCGGTTGTTAATCGAACTAACAGTTCAACACGACGTCGGTCAGCTGTGTCATCTACCTTACTGAACCGGTCCTGGGGACAGTGGATACCGTCGACCTCGAAGACTCCCATATGAGTCGGGTATTCAGGTACTTCCATCATTAGCTCGATGAACGCCCGTTGCATAAATTGCTCGAATGGATTACCGGTTTTTTTACGGGCTGTTTCCCTTGTTCCGAAATCAATGGCCAGTTGAACTCCCTGCAGCAATGAATTGCGCAGGTCGTCGATGACCATAACCGGTGCCGGAATCGCCGGTTGAAGTCCATAACTCTCGTATACCGTACCGTCCGGCAGGGCATAGATTTCGTTTGAGAGGGTTGTTTTCCACCCGTTTGGCAGGTGTTTCGCCAGGTCATCCGAAAAAATACCCATCGTTGGCTGGCCGACGTAGGTCACATTTGGCAGTGCGATCATACACATGGCAAGTATTTCACCGGCACTGGCTGTGCGTTCTGCGGCAAGCATGTAAACAGGTTTGGAAAACTGCTTGTTTCCTTGAGGTTCCAGGTAAAGTTGCTGAGTTGGTCCGAACGCTTCGCCCTGTCGAGCACGTTTGGTAAATGCGAGACTTCTTCGGTCGGTAAATCGATTGGCGATAGCGATGCCGATTTTGTCGAAACCACCACCATTAACTCTGATATCAAGAATCAAGGCGTCGGCGTCTGCGAAATCATGCATTACCGTGTCCAGAATTTGTTCTGCGGCTTCAAGGTCGTTTTGTAAAAAGGTCGCAAATTCATGTCGTGTTGCCGGCAGGCCGGAGGCATTTTTTGCTTCAGGTGTGTCAGCCAGGCCGTACAAACGCATCACATTCAAGTAGGCGACGCCAGGTGCAACAAATCCCCAGTTGAAAAGTCCATTACCCGCCGTCTTACCCTGGTGGTGAAGAATTTCTTCCTGCAAAAACACCTGGTAGGACTGAATGGTCTTTGCTTCTCCCAGGGAAGCCGAATCCAATTGGAATGCATCCATAAAGGCAGTTTTCAGCGTTAAGTTTTTGTCAGATACAAATTCCTCTCCCATGCCGATGAGGTGAACATGATTGTCCTGTAGCGGCGCCAGCATAGTCTTAAAGAGATGGAACAGTTGTTCATCCGTGGTGTTCTGATTCACTTCAGCGCGGCAGTTTTTGTAGGTCTGCGACCAGTCGACCTGGTGCCTCCCAAAAAATGCATAATCCTGTTGGAAGGTTTGCCAGAGTACTTCAAAATTAAATTCAGGGTCAGAAAATCTGCCTCGTTCGATGTATTGGACATTTGAAGGCATCGAGTCTATTCGATCAAATTCATACTGGGTGATGTCACCGTTAACAGTCAGCACCACGTAATCCTGTTCAATTGAAATGAGACTGAAGCCCAGTTCAAATTGACTGTTGTTTCCGCGCTCGAACTCAACACAGGATACATCTGTTATATCGTAGAGCGCATAGTGGTCCTGCTGCACTAACAGCAGCCAGCCATAACCCCTTGATTTCCATATACCTTGAATCATTGCAGTAACTGAATTTATGGTTTGAACGAAGAGACAATAACACAGAACCCTTGTTCAATACATTTGAAAGTGTATTATATCCCTTTAATTAATGCTGTAGGTAGGCGATATGCACTGGCTGAACGTAAAACAGGCTTTCATGGTGATCGCAGTGACGATTATTTCCGTTGCCGGCTGTTCTGGCGAAAGCGCTAACCAGGCGTCAAAATCGGTAGATCTTGTTAAAGCCGCCCCGGCCGCAAAGGTCCTGCCGGAACTGTTGCCACTCCAGCTGCTTCTTGCCCAGGAGGAATTCCTCGCTCCCCAGATCAGTCCTGATGGACATTGGATCAGCTATATTGCGCCCCTGGAAGATGTGCCAAATTTTTACGTTGCACCGGTGGATGACCCGCAAAATGGCAAGCCAGTCACTCATTTTACACATAGAGGTGTGCAGGCTACAGACGTCAGCGGCGAGGTAATGTATGTCTGGCATAGTGATAGCAATCACCTGATCTATCCGAAAGATTATGATGGTGATGAGAATTGGGACATTCACATTGTTGATACCACCACGGGCAAAGATCAAAACCTGACGCCTTCCCCAGGTGTTAAAACAACGATTATCGCCTATGATCGAAAATTCCCGGACCAGGTTGTCATTCAGGCAACCGAACGTCATCCCATGCTGCCGGATGTGTATCAGCTTGACCTTAAAAGCGGTGAACGGACCAGTGTCTTCGTTAATCCTGGCACTGCGTTGGCTTTCCTTGCAGATGGTGATTTGAAACCTCGACTGGGCATCGCTTTGAATGCTGCGGGCGGTATTGACATCACGCGGGTGATTGAGGGCAAAGAATTGGCGCCTTTTCTCACAATTTCTGCCGAAGATCTGCCAGCGGTAACGACGTCTGCGTACCAGAAGATCTTTCGGATGGACCCGCTTAATGAACTCCTTTATCTGTACGATGTGGAAGGTCGTGATACCACGGCGTTTATTAGCCTGAATTTATCTACGGGAAAGAAACATGCCATCGCGCATGATGAACGTGCTGATCTGGCTGGCATCCTCTATGAACCCATCACTAACAAACCACTTGCCTATGCTACAAACTGGACCCGTACAGCATGGCATGCGATAGATGACTCGGTGAAAGCTGATATTGAATTCCTGAATCTCAAGTCAGAAGGAGATTGGTGGGTCGTTAGCCAGACCGATGACAATAACAAGTGGATCATCCGCGATATGCTGTCACACAAGCCGATTCGTTTCTTCATCTACAATCGAAGCGAAAGGACTGTGGTTGATCTTTTCACCAGTACACCCGCACTGGAAGGGCTGGCGCTTTCAAAGTTGCACCCTTATACGGTTCGTACCGATGATGGGCTGGACCTGGTTTCGTATCTGATGTTGCCACCCTGGCTCGACCCGGATGAGGATGGTCGACCGTCCGAGCCGGTGCCTACGCTGGTTCTGGTGCACGGCGGTCCCAGCGATGAACGTGCAGTTTTTGCATTTGGTCCGTTCCTGCACTGGCTGGCGAATCGCGGCTATGGAATTCTGTATGTAAACTTTCGTGGATCCGCTGGTTTTGGCAAGGCGTATATGAATGGTCAAACGCGGGAATGGGGCGGCAAAATGCACCAGGATGTGCTTGACCAGGTCGACTGGGCGATTGCTGAAAAAATTGCTGATCCGAACAGGGTTGCCATCATGGGCGGCAGTTACGGTGGTTACGAGGTGCTGGTGGCGATGACCATGACACCGGACAGATTTGCCTGTGGAATCGACCTGGTTGGACCCTCAAACCTCGAAATATTTATGCCCCATTGGGATGAAGACCGGATGGGTGTGGTTCTGGGTGATCCGCGCACCGAAGAGGGTAGAGGTTTCCTTCGATCCCGATCACCCATTAATTTTGCGCACCAGACAAAGAATCCAGTACTGATCGGGCAGGGCGCAAAGGACTCGAGGGTTCCGCAGTACCAATCTGACCTGATTGTTGATGTCATGAAGGACCATGGTGCTGCCGTAACCTATGCGTTATATCCGGATGAAGGCCATGGGTTGATGCGAACAGAAAACAGTTTTTCCTTCTGGGGGATGGCAGAAGTATTCCTTGGAGAATGTCTGGGTGGGCGCAGTTATCCCATCGGCACTGCCCTTGAAGGCTCAAGTATACAGGTGCCGGTAGGTGCCGAATTTATCCCGGGATTGACAGCCGCTTTGGCTGATCTCAAAACAGGTGATATCAATGAGCCGGAATAACCAGCCGTTCCTTTCAGATATCGCAAACCTGGTTCACGGTTACACCGACCTGTCTGGCATTCAGCAGAGTGGGCCTGTCATTATCGAACGGGGCGAGGGTGTGCGCGTATTTGATAGTGCCGGTAAAGGTTATATCGAAGCCGCAGCGGGTATGTGGTGCACGGCGCTGGGGTTTAGTGAACTTGAGCTCGTCGATGCCGCTGTCGAACAGCTAAATAAACTGCCCTATTACCACACACTTGCTTCAAGGTCGGTTAATCCCGCGATTGAGCTGGCAGAGAAGCTGGCTGAACTTGTGCCCATCGATAACGCGCACATCTATCTCGCGGTTACCGGCTCAGAGGCGAATGACTTTCTGGTGAAATTTCTATGGTACTACAATAACGCCATTGGACGACCTCTGAAGAAAAAGATGATAAGTCGCCAGGGTGGTTACCATGGCGCAACTGTTGTGGCATCGAGCCTGACCGGGCTCACAAAAAATCATGGCATGTTTGATGTGCCTTTGCCGGGATTTTTACACACGGCAGATCCACACTTCTATCGTCATGGTCTGCGTGGAGAAACGGAAGAAGAATATGTGAACCGAATCGTGGATGAGCTGGAGGCCATGATCATCGCTGAAAACCCGGAGACAATAATGGCGTTTATGGCCGAACCGGTGACAGGAGGTGGTGGCGTGGTGATACCGCCGCCAACGTATTACGGGAAAATTCAGGAGCTTCTTAAACGGTACGATATTGCTTTTATTGCCGATGAAGTTATCACAGGGTTTGGTCGCACGGGTGAAATGTTTGGCTGCCAGACATTTGGTATCTCACCGGATGCGATGACCATGGGTAAAGCCTTGTCGTCCGCGTACCAACCTATCTCCGCTATTGCAATGTCAGATGACATTTACCAGGGATTGGTAAAAGGAAATAACGAAAATGGTCATTACTTTGGTCATGGTCAGACCTATTCCGGTCATCCTGTCGCCGCTGCCGTGGCCCTCAAGGTACTGGAAATATTTGAAAGCAGAAATATTGTCGAACATGTAAATACAGTCTCCGGTGTATTCACGCAGAGGATGCAATCCTATCTTCAGCACCCGCTGGTGGGTGATGTTCGATCGGTAGGTCTCATTGGTGCCGTTGAGCTCGTTGCCGGTAAGTCAACAAAAAACGGATTCGATCCCCAGGGGATGGTTTCAAGCTTTCTGAAGCAGCGATGTGAAACCCACGGACTGATCGTTCGACCCGTGCAGGCAGGTGATGGTGTTGCATTTTGCCCGCCACTGATTATCAGTGAAGAAGAGATCGATGAGATGTTCAACTGTTTTGACCTGGCATTGGAAGATACCACCCGTTGGGTAGAGCAAAAAAACTAGCCAGCTTTAACTAAAGTGGACCCAACCCAGGGACGCAGCCTGGTGTGGATTCAAGCGCAAAAACCCCTAAACTAAATGCCATTCGACCCGGAGGTAAATCAAATGATTGAAAATGCCGATGTTGTCGTCGTCGGTGGGGGCGTCATGGGATTGTCGGTTGCCTACCAGCTTGCCCGACGTTCAAACTTGAAAATTATTCTGCTGGAAAAGGGAGCAGGTATTGGAGAAGGATCGACCGGGACGTCTTCTGCAGTCTGTCGTTATCGTTACTCCTTTGATGAAATGGTGCGCCTGGCGCGGGATGGTATCAATACCTACACTCACTGGAGTGAATTCACCGGGGTGAAAGTGCCACGTGCTGAATATCATAACGATGGTGTTTTGTGGATGCCGGGCCAGGACTTGCACTGGGCAGCGAAGGAACATAAACGTATGACCCGGCTGGGAGTCAAGACAGAAGTGTTGGATGACCAGATGGTTTCAGAGCGATATCCCGGTTTAAGCCTTTGCACAATTGCGCCGGACAGATTAAGCGGCGAGGGACATGATTGTGAAACGGGAGGGCAGCACTACTTTGAATCAGGCGGCGGCTATATTGATCCTGTTGCTGTTGCAGAAGACCTTGCGGAAGCCTGCCGTCGGGAAGATGTTGATATCAGGTACAACATTTGTGTGGATAAAGTGGAAAGTCTGGCGTCTCAGGTAACAGGGGTCAGGATGATCGATGGTGAAGTGATTAATACCCCGCGGGTTGTCAATGCGGCGGGACCGTGGTGTAACCGACTATTTAGCGCAATTGGTCTTGAGGTTCCCTGGACCCTCGAGCCTACCCGGGTCCAGATTCTATATCTAGATCGCCCAGAGGAACTGAAAGGATCACTGCCTGTTTGTGAGGATTTTGCCGGTGGTATCTATTTTTGTCTGCAGAATCGAGGGCAGCAAATCGTCGTGGGGTCGCTCCGTGAAGAGGACGAGCAGGAAAGAGTTGATTCGTTGGATAAGTTTAATCGTTTTGCCGACGATGAATTCCTCCATCCCACGTTACATGCACTACACCATCGCCTGCCTGATTTGCCTTACCGGGGCAAGGTTCGAGGGTATTGCGGTCTCTATACAATGAATCGGGAAGATGTTCATCCTATTGTCGGCGAAACACCCGTAGAAGGATTTTTTGTTGTGAACGGCTTTAGCGGTCATGGGTTCAAACTGGCTCCCGCAATCGGTGCCTTGCTCGCAAGACAGATTACCGGAGAAGACCGGGAAGGTGATCCAGAGATACCAGATGAATTCCTGGCCTATGACAGGGCCCCTTTAGTCCTGGAATCGAAGTCGGTCTTAGCCTGATACTCCTGACGCCCTCGCAGGAAAAATCAATCTTCGGGAAAAAGGTCTCACCACCGGCAAAATTGTCATTCAGGTAAACCGTTTGTGCAGAACTTAAAAACCGTTAGCATCATAAATCTGCCCGTATTGAAGGCAATAACACTCACGGTTTTCAGGTTCCGTATATGGGCCAGTTAATCAGTCAGAAGTAACTGACTGGCCTTCGATTCCGTCAAGCGCACTATTAACAGAGTCGTGGTAACATTTTTTGCTATCCAGAAACTGTCTGACTAAGTGATCAACCCTACCGAGTGTAAGCCAGCAGATCAGCATCATGACAGTCATTGACCATCCAAAAGATCATTACGTCACAACGTCTAAAATTTCGGTGAACATCTACAATTGTGATACTTGACCGTTCTCCCGAATATGTGGTTTATTTGCCTTATTCTCTTTGAAGAATTGGATAAGCAGTCGAAGACGCGATTGATTAAGCTTCAGCAGGATACTGACTGGGCTACCACGGCAGAGATATTTTGGCAACGATGGCGTGTAAAGATTATGAACTTCGAAGGCAGAGGTCAGCACAGGGAATTGCAAAAGCTAAGGCTCAAGGAGCTTATAAAGGTCGACCTGAGAACAAACAGTGTAATAATGGCATAGCGAAGATGTTATCTGGTGGTATGACGTACACTGAAATACAAAAAGCCACCGGGGCATCGAGAGCGACAATCGCCAAAGTTAGGTCCAGAGCGAGCCGCTAATTCCTCTATGCCAACTTGAACGAACTGAAGAGTGCAGTTAATTGCACAAATCGGCAATGGTCCTGAACTGAGGAGATAACAATTCGCACAGGACAGCGTTAGGACTATCGTGAGGTTGTAATATGGAATACTCTAATATAACTCCGACATTTGGTGTCGAACTTGGCGAAGGCACCCAGCTTGCGCAATTTAGCGACGCGGAAGTCACTGAGTTAAAACAACTGGCAGCAGAGCACGGTATTGTCGTGGCCCGAAACCAAAAGATGGATATGCAGGCCCAGGCCGAATTCGGGCACCGGCTTGGGACGCTGATGAATTCGCCCGTGAACAAAGCGGATATTCCTGAAGAGTTGATCGTTATTCATGCTGGTCCCAAATCCAAAGCTGTCGCTGGGCAGGGGTGGCATTCAGATGTCTCCAGTGAAGCGGTGACTCCCGGGCTTTCTATGCTACGAATGGAAATTGTGCCACCGAGTGGTGGAGATACACTCTTCGCAGACATGTATCAGGCCTTTGAAACATTGTCGCCGTCAATGCAGGCGTTCCTGAAACAACTGCACGCACTGCATGAACCCAGGGGACATTACCTCTACCTGAGCGGTGCCAAGAAGCTTGAAGAACTGCCATCTGCGGTTCACCCGGTTGTTCGCACACACCCGCTAACCCGTCGTAACGCGCTCTATGTTAACAACGGGTTTGTGGCGAAGATTGTTGAGTTGAACCCGCGCGAGAGCCAAGCATTGCTGGCGATGTTATATGACCACATCGCGTACTCGGTGAGTTTACAGTGCCGGGTGCAGTGGGCACCGAACACCGTGGTCTTCTGGGATAACCGTGTCGTCCAGCACCATGCTTCGTTTGATTATCACCCCGAGGTCAGGCGTGGTTACCGTGTCACTGTGGTGGGTGAAGCACCCTGCCTCGCGGATGAGGGTTGATTGATTTCCAGTGAGTTTACAGCGCCTTGAAGAGTAAACCTCCCTTTATCACGATATCGATATTTTCCAGCAGGCGAATATCTGATAGAGGATCACTTTTTACAGCAACAAGATCGCCGTAATATCCTGCCTGGAGTGTTCCCACCCGATCTTCCCATTGCATGACACGCGCCGCACCAGACGCTTGGCCGTTCTCCCGAATATGTGGTTTATTTGCCTTATTCTCCCCGCTTACTTGAGCAGACACGCGAGGCACTACTGAAAGTTCGTTTAGGTAAGTAATCTGGTTCGAATCTCTATTGGAGGTTGAACCGACGTTGACTGATATCCCGGATTGTTTACCGGCAATATTTCGGATCGGATTCAATAATAAGAAATTACCCACCGTATTCAATAGAAAATACCGTGGTATTTGCGGTATGTAATTTGGCTATACCTTTCTATACTCTGAAACTAGAATTACACCCGCATTTTTTCAAGATTGCCAAAGTATCTTGATCAGGATTTTTGCATTAAAAGAGTCAGGGGGGCAGCTTTCCGGCAGAGAATAGTCAGCTTCTGCCCATGGTTGATCATTATTGGAAGTAAATATTTTAGCATCAATGATGATCAAATCGACATTTTCTTGATCATAGTTATCTGAAGTAGATACACATGATGTGAATGTAAAAATAACTAGCCCGACCAACCATATGTGTTTTTTAAAATTCATTATCCAAACATTATGACCAATTAATCACCCCAATTCGTATACCGCTCTATGCGCCATCTTCATAGCCACTAGGGCACTGGGATAGGGTTCGGAATCACTATTGGCAATCGTTATTCGGCCAAAAGGTTGTCTTCCTCTTTTTACCATTTCCTTCATGTCAGAATCAAAAAGTGCGTTTCCACCATAGGAATAGCCGTGCGCCCAACGATTCACCGTAATGGTCTCGACATCTCTATCAAAATCAAAAGATCCCTTTGGCAGCATCCCTCCTAAATGAGACCTGAGTTCATCCTCATAGTCTTTGAACTGCAAGCTTAGCATTTTGTATCTAGCCTCTTTGAATTGCTCAATGGTTGGTGTACCGGGAATTTCTCCAGTTGGGAGGCTGGTGAATTGCATCACACATGGATCGTTGGGGGATTTGGTAAACTCATACCCTCCCATACTCACTGGGAAATCCATGAACATCACCTGGTGCATATTCCCCGGGCACAGCACCATTCCAATCTCAGCTTCTTTGATGGCGTTCCAGTTCTTTAATCCCACGGATGTGTATATCAATGGAACCTTTGACTGACGCCTCAAAGCCGCATGTTGCTCTTCAGGAAGATTTGGAACAATATGAGGAATCATCATATTGTAACAGGCCATTACCACGCCTTTGCCTTTGACCTGATATAATTTGTCGTCATTGATATAGTTAACAAAAACTTCACTTGAGCTTTGGGGATCGCCACCATGCTCAACCTTCACAACTGTGCTGTTCAATCTAAGGCGCACAATGTTGCTGGATTTATCTAATTCGTCATATTTGAATTTGGATAAAATGATTTCTTCGGCATTGTTTCCTTTGCCGATATTTGGAATCATTTTTTTCACCAACAAACGAGCAACTGTGGCATTTCCATCAGGAAAATGATGAATGCCAATGCACCGCGTCCCTTTGCTTCAGCGATGGTCATTACGTCAGTTCCACCTCTTCCCCAGTCGTTTGCAGAATATCTGGCCATTCTCAGAACGCCCGGATCATCTACACCTAAAGTGTTTTTCAGGTAATCGTAATATGCTGTTGTATTTGTGTAATCTTCCAATTCCTCTTCAGGAACGTCTAGCAAATGCAGTCCTCCTTTTAATACATGAAGCAACTGATCTTTGCCCTTCTCACTTAATGGTGATTGCTGCACAGCCTCTTCATCTGATATTTTTATTCCTTGCAGGCCTTCTACAAAATTGGGGAAATTACAAAAGGGGTGCTTTACCAGTTTGTCTTCTCCAAATTTTTCTTTGTTGAAATAAGTGGCTGAGCCCAAATTGTGTTTTTCGTAGAAATTCACATCATAGGCAGTGTCAAACCGATCTAGATCCACGCCTATATCCTTCAAAAGGTCAAGTATGAGCTCCGATTCCTCATGCGGATGTACAAGCGTCTGTGAGCCACCATGAATGATTCGTGTGTCACCGTCTATCGTGTGTTCGTTCCTTTTGGCATGCCCGCCAAAATCATCATGATTATCCAGTATGAGTACCTTCTTGTCAGTGCCATTCTTTTGCTGATAGAAATAGGCTGCCGCCAAACCACTAATTCCTCCACCAACGACAATCAAATCATATTCTTCCTTCAAGACAGTGTCAGGCCCCCAATCCGATTTCTTACCCCATGCTTTGGCATGAGCGTGCGTATTTGATCCTATGTGACTTCCTCTCAGTCCGGTAAGTGAGGGGGGGTAATATTCTGGATCGAGTGTATCCAAAACAGCTGGACTGGTACATCCGAATGGCAACATTGAAGCTCCAGCGGCCATTAAAGTACCGTTAATAAAATCCCTTCGGGTTATTTTACTCATTATCAATTTATTTATTTTCAAGTTTACCTCCTCCTGGCCAAACACCATCGTGGACGTATACTGTATATGTAGATAGGGATTTTAACCCGCATTTTTTCAAGATTGCCAAAGTATCTTGATCAGGATTTTTGCATTAAAAGAGTCAGGGGGGCAGCTT
>LWDU01042029.1_pt1 | contig 32808 bp, 32 predicted proteins | sample 727161 | NCBI WGS metagenome assembly LWDU01 (sample SAMN04566230, study PRJNA314399) | hydrothermal vent metagenome | isolation source: deep sea hydrothermal plume seawater | place: Mexico: Gulf of California, Guaymas Basin | collected 2004-07-11 | reverse complement strand
CCGTGCCGGTTTACATTATTATCATTAACGCGGTGTTCTTAGGCGTTATGCCCTATCAGTATCAAATCGTCGGCATGGTAATGATTTTTGCAGGCAGTTTTTATGCGGGGTTGAGACCCGCCGATTCACCAAAAAAACGTTAATCACTATTCAGTATAAAAAACATAACTGCGCACGAATTTAGTGACGCTAGCAAGCCGCCGTTGTTTGTAAAGTGCCCTGCATTAATGAATAATGTTTAAGCTATAAACCCTATACAACGATGAGTACAACGACATGTTAGATGCCTACATCTATGACGGCGTAAGAACCGCCTTTGGTAAATACTGCGGCGCTCTGGCCCCTGTTAGGCCGGACGATTTAGCCGCCAGTGTGATTAAGGCACTGGTGGAACGTAACGACTTTAACCCCGCGTTAATTGATGACGTTATCTTGGGTTGTGTTTGCCAGTCCGGTGAGGACAGCCGAAACATCGCGCGTTATGCCAGTCTATTGGCTGGTTTGCCCGTTGAAGTGGGAGCGCAAACCGTTAACCGCTTATGCGCCAGTAGTTTGGCGGCGATTTTAGATTCCGCACGCGCCATTAGCTGTGGCGAAGGCGAGGTGTATATTGCAGGTGGCGTAGAAAGTATGACACGCGCGCCGCTGACGTTTAATAAGAGCAATACGGCCTACAGTAAAGACATCAGCATCTACGACAGCGCCATTGGCGTGCGTTTTCCAAATCCAACATTTGGCAAACTATACGGCCATGAGAGCATGCCAGAAACTGCCGAGAACGTTGCTCAGGCCGAAAATATCAGTCGTGAAGCCTGCGATGATTTTGCTTATCGTTCACAACAAAAATGGGCTGATGCAACGGCTAAAGGCTATTTTAAAGACGACATCGTTGCGATTAACATTCCGCAAAAAAGGGGCAAGGTAGATATCATCGTTGATACCGATGAACACCCTAGGCCAAATGCTGCTGCCGACAAAATGGCCTCCATGAATTCATTGCTCGACGGCGGCGTTGTAACGGCGGCTAATGCATCCGGCCTTAACGACGGCGCAGTCGCTGTGTTAATGGCAAACAACGCATTTGGGCAGCAACATCAAATCAAACCTATCGCGCGTGTACTCGGCGGTGCATCGGCGGGTGTCGAACCGTCACTCATGGGCTTAGGCCCTGTACCAGCCAGCCAGAAAGTTCTTAAACGCTTAGGCTTAACCCTAGAGCAAATGGATGTTATTGAAATTAACGAAGCCTTTGCAGCACAAGTACTTGGCGACTTAAAACAGCTGGGGCTAGCCGACGATGACCCGCGTGTTAACCCTAACGGTGGCGCTATAGCCGTTGGCCACCCGCTTGGCGCTTCCGGTGCGCGCATTGCGCTAACGGCTGCGCGCCAATTGCAAAGAACAGGCGGCCGCTATGCACTTATTACCATGTGCATTGGTGTTGGCCAAGGGCTGGCGGTCGTTATTGAACGAGCATAATCACCACCATCACACCCGTCCAATACACGTTAGACGGGGTCCCAGCTAAACACATCGGCAGATACGTCTAACGGGTAAAAGCTGTTTTTAAGCGCAGGAATCGCATGCTCTGCAATGGTTTCAGGCGTCCACCCTTGTGAGCGATGCGCAGAACGTTGTGGTCTGGATTGCCCCATCAAAAATATTTCGTTATTACGCACCGCAAAAATTTGCCCTGTCACGTCTTTCGCCGCATCGGTCGCTAAATAGGTCGCCATAACGCCTACTTTGTCTGGTGTCATTTGCTTTAACTTCTCAACACGTGCTTGTTGTGCTGGCGTGTCCACAGGGATTGCGCTGGTCATTCTGCTCCAGGCAAACGGTGCAATACAATTTGAACGAACGTTATAACGCTGCATATCCAACGCAATACTTTTAGACAACGCGGCGATACCTAGTTTTGCAGCTGAATAGTTGGCCTGACCCACATTCCCAATCAAGCCCGATGTGGATGTCATAAACACAAAACTACCACTTTCCTGTTTACGGAAATGTTGCGCGGCCACATGGGCGGTATTAAAACTGCCATTTAAATGCACGTTAATAACAGCGTGCCAATCGTCCGGTGTCATTTTGTGGAAAATCTTATCGCGTAAAATACCGGCGTTGTTCACCACCGTGTCAATGCGGCCAAAGTGATCAATGGCCGCTTGCACCATCGATTCTGCACCCGATAATTCAGCAACACTGTCGCCGTTAATAACCGCTTCGCCGCCCGCTGCACGAATCGTTTCAACCACTTCTTCAGCATGGCTCATATCAATGCCATCGCCACCTAAACTTGCGCCTAAATCATTCACCACAATCTTCGCACCCTGCTTTGCCATTTCTATCGCAATCGCTCTACCAATGCCACGGCCCGCACCTGTTACCAGTGCCACTTTACCTTTCATCATTTAATTATTTCCTGTATCGGGTGTTGAATTTAATAACGCTCAAAGTACTCTCGGTGTTCCCAATCTGTCACCGTCGATAAAAAGCGATGAATCTCATGGCGTTTGAGCATTAGGTAATAATCCACAAACGTATTACCGATAACTTTTCTTAGTAATTCAGACTCATCCAATGCCGTTACCGCTTCCATTAAACTGGCTGGCAAAGGCGTTTTATCGGTTTGAGCATAGGGGTCGTTTAGTGGTGGCCCAGGGTCTTTTTTGGTTTCGATACCGTCCATCCCAGCTGCCAATTGCGAAGCGAAAAACAAATAGGGGTTCGCGGCAGGTTCGCCTGAACGATTTTCTATGTGCGCGGAAGGGTCGCCCGCATTAGCCAACCTTAAACAGGCAGCTTTATTATCGACAGACCACACTGCTCGGTTCGGCGCCAGTGCGTTTGCATTCATGCGTTTATAACCATTGATGGTTGGGTTAGAAAAAGCCGTACAGGCACGGGCGTGTTCAATTAAACCGGCAACATACTGTTGCCCAATGGGCGATAAAAACTGCGCCTCATCCGTAGTTGCAAATGCGTTATCACCACTTTTAAGGTCCACCAACGATTGGTGCAAATGCCAGCCCGACGAATATACATTGGGTAACGCAGGCTTGCACATAAAGCTAACCAAATAACCGTGACGCCTAGCCAATTGTTTTAGCGTTGTACGCATGAGCACCATGGCATCTGCCGCTTGCATGGCGGGTAATGGCTCCATTGTAATTTCACACTGCCCAGGGCCCCACTCATCTTCTAGTGAACGAATGGGTAATTCTAGCGCTGCTAAATGCTGGTGAAATAATTCCATCAGTGGCGCAACCTCGTCTAGGTTTTGTTCGCCCTGATATTGATACGCGTGAGCCAGTGGCGATACGCTGGGTGGTTCAGCTGGTTGTGTTGACGCCTGCATGGTGAGATGTGGGTCATCAATTTTGAATACATGAAATTCAACTTCCAGCCCAATCAATAATTCATACCCTTTTGCATGAAGGTCTTGTAATTGATTTGCCAAAATAGCCCGCGGTGAAAACGGCATAACAGCGCCCGATTTTAAATACAAATCAGACAACACCCAAGCGGTGCTATCGCCCCAAGGAAGCAGGCGGAACGTTGTTGGATCTGGCACCAGCACCATATCGCCGGCACCGCCCATTTCTGCGTTACCAAAGCCGCCGTCTTCACTGAACACAGGCAAGAAAATGTTATTGGCTGAATCCATCGCAAAAATGGCATGGGTACTGGCCAAACCATTTTTTAACACCGCTATAAATTGTTTAACCGGCAACATCTTGCCCCGCGTTAAACCGTGTTGATCGCAATACGTCACGCGAACATATTTAATGCCCTCTTCTTCTACCCGCTGAACAAGCTCTTTAGCCGCCTTAATTTGTTCGCTGTTCCACAAACCGTGTTTGCTGATAAAGTTATCTAAGCCTATCGACGATATTACATTGTTATTTTTCTTGCTCATTCCCGCTCTCCAAATTGTGTTTTTATGCCAATGTATTTACAAGAAAAAAGTATTATTTTCTTGTAAACAATCCGCATCGATTAAATTGATTTGCTTAACCGCAATTTTCCAGTCGTTCTTTTCTTTGACCAACGAATACCCCATCCACCCTGACAAAATTCTATGTTTATCGTTAAACAAGGCGTCAATAATAAAGCTGGCACGCGCACGTATTTCATTCGTATCACCTTGCCAATATTCAACATGACCCAATATATGCCGTGTCCGAATAACCGGCACCATCGAATAGGCAACGCCGGTACGAATACGCGCCACACGGTCTTGCAAACGTCGCTTATCGTGAAATTCCAAGGTGATTTCTTGCCGTGGATCAGCCGCAGGGTAGCTAGATGGTATCCAATAAACACTCTCATCGCTGTAACAATCTAACCAAGCTTCTAAGCGTAAATCATCCGCCAAACGCGCTTCAGCAACAATCAAACTCTCGCAAGCTTGTTTGTCCGTGCCATCGATAGACAAGGCAGGAGAAACGCCATCATCTAGCCGCCAATCATCAACCAGCCGCATCAGCCGATCATAAAACGCATCATTTAAATAGTAAGACGTTTGAGAATTGCTTTTGTCCGTCATATCACTTTATCCTAAGGTTGATTCATCGGATGATTCCATCAGCTTTTTCCACTCGGCATAATAAGCACGCATATGGATATCTGACGAGATAACCGATGTGACGATGCCATTTTCATCCGTACGGTCGACCTGAGTATGCAAATGCCGAGATATATCAATCCAATCTATCTCCCGTTCTTGCATACCTTTGAAACAGGCCTCAAAATTGGCCGTGTCGTCTGGCTCACCAAACGCTGTGAAATCTTCTTGCGTACGCATACGCAGCGTATTCACCGTGGCTGGCACATTATCAATGGTTGTTGAATACCACGTCATATCCGACAAGCCAACGGCCAACGGCGTAATCACCTGCAATTGGTTACCAATAAACAGTAAATTGGGGAAAATATTTAAATTCATTCCCGCGCCTGTCGACATTTCAAAATACTCTTTGGCTTGTTGCTCACCCACCTCTTGGCTTAACTGCTCAACAATCGCCTCTCGCCCCGGTTGTGGCCGCTGGCGATCAAACGCTGACGCTTCATACATACACGGGCGTTGATCTAAAAAAGTATGGCCATTACCCAAATCTTGCGAATACATTGGCGTGGCATCAATTCCACCAGAAAAATAATCTAAGTCCATGCCCGCGCCATAGCGCTGCTGGGTCATTTGCAACAACGACTGGTGAGAAAACTCGGGATGATAGCCATCGCCAGCATTGTCATACAAACACTTCCAATTAGCATGCACGCTATATTGTTGCGCACCACTGATGCGGATAGCCTTGTGGTCGCCACCGTTATGCTCTATCCACTCGTCAATGCGCTCTGCAGCCGATTTAAGGTGATGCTTGATGCCTTTTTTACCTTTGTCAGCATTCAACGTCGCAAAAATAAACCCGCGGTATTCGGCCACGTAAGGGACTTTCTTTAAATTAAAGCTTTGTTTATTGAAGCCGTCGCCGTAGGCATCCTCATGAGGAACCGCTGCACATTCACCCGTATTTCGGAACGTCCAACCATGATAAGGGCAGGTAAAAAACGGAGTTTTATCGCCTTTCTTCTCTCTACAAACCGTTGCCCCTCTATGCGTGCAACGATTAAGCAACACATGAACTTCACGCGTTTTATCGCGCGTAACAATAACCGAACGCAGGCCCATTTTGCGCGCCACATAACTATTAGGCTCAGGTATCTCGCTGGCATGTGCAAGGTATACCCACGTTTCACTAAACACGGTTTGCTGTTCACGAGAAAAGATATCCTCGTCTGTATAAACCGTACGATGAACACGTCCTGCTTGCACAATATCATCAAATTTCTTTGTCATTTCAATGTCTATTTCTAGGGAATTTAAAGCCCTTAATTGTGCTAGGATAAATTCTATATATCAATAACTAAAGTCATTTTTTATAGCGCATAATGTTGTTTTAACGGCGACTCAATTCAATGAAAATACACGTTCTACATCACGTCTATCTACCCATTAAACACGGTATTACTGCATTTCTTGATGCCAGCCCTCATGATGTTAGCCATACCCAGTTGTACGAAGAACATTCTTTTCCTGCCATTTCAGACATCGATTGGCTCATTATCATGGGCGGCCCCATGAGCACAAATGACGAAAAAACATTGCCTTGGTTAACAGCCGAGAAAGCATTTATAAAAAGCGTCATCGAGGCTGGCAAAACTGTTTTCGGTATCTGCTTGGGCGCGCAACTAATAGCCGATGCCTTGGGCGCCCGCGTTACCACCATGGAATACCCCGAATTTGGCTGGCACTCGGTATCGCCTTCACCCGACATTGAAAACACCCTGCTAGCCGATGTATTTAACCAAGATTTAACGTTCTTCCATTCACACGGGGACATGTTTGACATACCAATGGGCGCAAAGAAAATTGGCGCCAGTCAGGCTTGCCCAAACCAAGGGTTTACCTATAAAAACCACGTGATTGCCATCCAGTTTCACCCTGAAATTACAGCAGAACTCGCTGATTTATTTACTGCTCACCGTGACAAGGTGTGGCAGAAAAGCCCTTTTTGCCAGTTTGAACATTCAACCGACCAAGACAACCCGCTTTTCCACTCATCATCGAAGCTTATCAACAGCATCATGCAAGCAATAGAACAGCAGGCTTTCAACTCTTCAGCTAAACCAGACTAAGCCCCTTGCTAATCGGCCTATAACAATCTCAATTTTCTGCCCAACTTACATAACGGTCACGACGGTGTTTAGCAGCCTTTAAAATCTGCGTCCCTTTTTTCAAAAATAGCATCCATGGCTTCTTTATGATCTTTCGTGCGATGCGATACCGCCTGCATCACCGCTGCCATTTGCAAATGTGTATCCAGCCCTGTTTTTTGCCCTTCGCGCATCAATTGTTTTGCCATACGCACAGAAATAGGCGGGTTAACCGCTACCCGTTTCGCCAGCGCCCGTGCTTCATCCATCAATTGATCGTCCGCAACCACTTTAGAAACTAACCCACAAGCTAGTGCTTCTTGGGCGCTGATGGGGTCGCCGGTGAAGGCCATTTCTGCAGCTTTAGCTAGACCAACCGCTCGCGGTAATAACCAAGCACCCCCGTCACCGGGGATAATACCTAACTTTACAAAACTTTCGGCAAATCGAGCGCTTTGCGCGGCAATACGCATGTCACACATGCAAGTTAAATCGCAGCCTGCACCAATCGCCGGGCCGTTAACAGCGGCAATAATCGGTACATCTAACTTCTCAAAGGCTAACGGAATACGTTGAATGCCCTCACGATACCAAGTGGCCAGTTCGTGCGGCGTTTTATCCGATTCAGTCATCTGCGCACGAATCTCTTTAATGTTACCGCCAGATGAAAATGCTGAGCCGTTGCCGGTTAAAATAATGACCCTAACTTGCGTGTTTTGTTGCGCTTGTTCCGCGTACAACACCAAGGTATCAATCATCTGCCTATTGGTAATCGCATTACGCGTTTCCACGTGGTTCATACGCCAAATTTCTATGCCGTCTTTAAACTCTTTAATCACTGCGTCTGTCATATTTCCTTCTGCCTTTAGGCTGTTTGTTTGGTCAGTTGATGCCATATATCGTCACCCGCTAATTGCATAAAATACTCGCCTAGTTGGATCGACCATTCGGCCTCGTTGCCGTATTCATCACGCCAAGACCACAGTCTCCGCGTGCTCAATTGCAGTGAATACTCCTGTGTAAAGCCAATCGCTGCGTGTACCGCATGCGCCGTTTTCGCCGATATGCCCGCTGCTTCACCGGCGGTAATTTTAGCCGCTGCAATACATTCCCATTCTTGTTCCGACCCTAAATGAGCCATCGAAGCATCCACCGCGCAACGTGCCGCACTGGTATGTTCGGCCTGTACCGCAACCTGCTGTTGCACGGCCTGAAATTTAGCTATTTCACGACCAAATTGTTTACGTTCAGTGGCGTAGTTCACCGTCATTTCCAATGTACGTTGTAACGCACCGGATAATTGCGCCGCACGTCCCAAGGCCAGCCAACTTTTTATGCGCTCAACTGAAACGCCATCTACAGGTTTAGCATCCCTTAACAGCTGGATTTTAATGCGAACGTCATCGCGCGGTTCGCCCGCCATGTTCGCACCATTGGTCAGCTGCATATCTTGCTGTTTCACAATACAAATAGAACAACCGTTATCCGTTGGCAGTACCAACACCATCCCAGCCGCGTAACGTGCCCAAGGCACACCGGCCAATTCAAATTGTTCAGCGTCAGTTAGTCCGGCTTTCACTATCACGGGAATATACAATTCATCCGCCACAGCCTGCCCAGACTCGGCCAACAAATACACCGCCATCAACGATTCAACAACCGGAAGCGGCACAGCGTAATACCCCGCCAATCGCATCAACACACAACCACCGGCAAGACCTAAGCCCGCACCGCCCTTTTCTTCTGCCAGCATCGTTTGTAGCCAGCCATCGTTTATAAAGGCTTGCCAAAGCGCTTCGGGGAAAACGCCCGCTTCCATTTCCTCAGCACCATTAGATAAGGCGAAGCCTTCAAACAACTTAGCTGCAGATTCTTCAATTAAATGGCTTAACTCGTTCATCGTAAACCCAAGCCTCTAGCCAAAATACCGCGTAAAATTTCCCGCGTACCGCCTCTTAGCGAGAACGACGGGGCTTTCAATATGGCATCTGATAACAGCCTTGCCACACCATTGTTTGTTGTTGACCTTGGTTCAACGGATAGAATCAAACGCATGGCCTCTGGCAGGTCTTGTTCAAATGAGGTGCCTAAATCTTTAACAACCGATGCCTCATTCACCGGCAGTTTGCCGTCTTGAAGCTGGCTGGCCACCGATAACGACATTTGTCGCAACACCATCAGTTTCGCTACAAATTGGCCTATAACGCTCATCGCACGAGCATCTGGTTTGGTTTGTCGTAACTCACCGATAGACGCTTCGAGCAATTGATAGCTGCTTAAAAAACGTTCTGGGCCGCTGCGTTCAAACGCCAATTCGGCCATCACTTGATTCCAACCATCATTGACGGTTCCTGCCACCTGCTCATCTGGCACAAACACATTATCGAAAAATATTTCATTAAAGTGCTCATCACCCGCCAAATTTTTAATCGGCCGAATCGTCACCCCGTCTGCCGACAAGTCAATAATCAGCTGGCTTAAACCCGCGTGTCGATTGTCCGATACCGGCGCCGTTCGGCACAGCGTAATCATGTAATGGCACGCATGTGCCCAACTCGTCCAGGTCTTTGCGCCGTTCACCAACCAGCCACCGTCGACACGTTTTGCGCTGGTTTTAATCGACGCCAAATCAGAACCGCTATTCGGCTCGCTCATGCCAATCGCAAAAAAACATTCGCCTTTTATTATTTGCGGTAAAAAGAATTCGCGCTGCGACTGCGTACCAAAGCGCAACAACAACGGGCCGCTTTGTCTATCCGCAACCCAATGCGCACCAACGGGTGCACCCGCCGCCAATAATTCTTCTATCACCACGTAGCGTTCAAGGTAACTGCAGCCACCGCCACCGTATTGTTCAGGCCAAGTCATGCCAATCCACCCTTGTTCAGCCAAGGCTTTGCTAAAGTCAGCATCGCAAATCGTCCACGAGTCAATCAAATCTGCTGTCGGAAAATCGCCGTATTGTTGCAGAAACCGCCGGACCTTCAGCCGCAGAGCCGCTTCTTTTTCTGACGAAATAACCGGGTCAAATGTTAATGTCTGCATAGATTAAAATGAATAAAATTTAGACCAGCATGAAGCAAGCTGCCCAACAAAACAATAACTGTCTAATTTTTCACACTGCAGTTCAATGAACCGCAATCACTAACTCTACCCTACCAAAACCAACCTTGTTTTTCACGCCACTTTTTCTTCATAAAACGTGTTTTTTCATCATCGCATGCATCGTTTAGCTGCATTGCGGCCTCTTTGTTTCTAATGGTAATATTGCCGCAAACTAATCCACGCACCACTAAGAGCACTGAGGAGGTGCTTTACATGTCCCAATCATCACTTGACGGTATTAAAGTTGTCGATCTCTCACGCGTCCTAGGCGGGCCTTTATGCACCCAAATTCTGGGCGATCACGGCGCTGAGATTATTAAAATAGAACCCCCAGCCGGTGACGAAACGCGCAGTTGGGGGCCTTACCATCATGAAAACAGCAGCGCCTATAACGACGGCCTTAATCGCAATAAAAAATGCCTCGCCTTGGATATGCGCCAAACCGAAGCACACGACATCCTGTTTCGTTTGCTGGAAGATGCCGACGTGCTCGTCGAAAACTTTAAAATCGGCACGCTCGAAAAATGGGGCATCGGCTTTGAAGACGTCTTACAAAAAAAATTTCCACGCTTAATACACTGTCGCGTCACTGGATTTGGTAACACGGGGCCGTATGCTGGCTTTCCGGGGTACGATGCCATTGCCCAAGCCACTTCAGGCTTATTAAGCATCAACGGCGACCCAGACCGCCCACCCGTTCGCGTTGGTATACCCGTGGTAGACATCACCACCGGCATGAACGCCGTTATCGCCATTTTATTAGCCCTGCACGAACGCAATACATCCGACTTAGGGCAATCCATAGAAATCAGCTTATACGATACCGCCATCAGTCTGCTTCACCCACATGCCGCCAACTGGTTCCTAGATGGCAAACCTCGTCAACGCACCGGCAGTGCACACCCCAACATCACCCCCTACGACCTGTTACCAACTGCTAATGGCTACCTGTTCTTAACCATCGGCAACAACAAACAATTTGCCGGATTATGTAACGAATTGGGTTACAGCCACGTCGCCAAAGACCCACGTTTTTCAAGCAATGCAGAACGCACACGCAACACCCTCGCTCTGCGTAAAATACTCGAAGAAATGCTCGCCGATAAAGACGGCAAAGCCCTAACCAAAATTTTCTTAGAAAAAGGCATACCCGTCGGCTCCGTACAAACCGTTGAAGACGCGCTGCAACACCCTCAAACCATCGCACGCAACATGGTGGTACAAGATGGCGAATACCGAGGCACCGGTATACCCATCAAACTCTCAAGAACCCCCGGCAAAATTCAATGCAAACCACCAGAATATGGTGAGCATAATGTTGAAATATTATCCGATGCTGGCTATTGCGAAGAGGATATTCAGCGATTTAAAGACATGCAAATCACGCTGGATAAACCAAGAAAATAATGACTAAGAACTCCCTTGGTTTTTAGAGGGGATTGCACAAGCAATTGAGCTGCTCATAAAAGCCCCTGCATCATTGGTAGACGCAGGGTTCTCATCGTCCTTGAATATGAGTCCGTTGCTAAACGAATGTCACGAAGTTTAGGCCTTGCCGTACACACGCTGATATAGAAGATATCATTGATTATTTATGTACTATTAGTGGACATAGAAAAGTACATTTCCTATGGAGACCTAATTTAAAAGCAATCACAACCCAGCAAGTGACTTTCAAATGGACGTAATCTAACGCCTTTTAGCAAGGCGTTAGATTAAAGTGCTCACCCAACCCTACAAACACAAAACCCCTTAACAACCGCCTTATCTCCACAATAACAGGCGATTAAACAACGCGCATAGATGCCGTCTTCTCGCTGTTCGATGTGATCTATTTCAGCAGTTACTCGTACCTCGTTGCCTGGGTATACTGGCCCTAGGAAGGCGATATCTAATTCGCCGCCGTATGCCCAGCCTTGCCAGTTCCAACGTGATAATACGCGTGAGACGAACGCTAGGGTTAATAGCCCATGGGCGATGGTACCGCCGAAGATGGTGGTTTTTGCAAACTCTGGATCGATATGTAATGGATTGATATCACCCGATGCATCGGCGTATGCATCTATCATGCTTTGTTCTACGGTTTGAATAAGTTCGGGCAATGTGTCGCCAACGGTATAATTTTTATAGCGTTGCAGTTGTTTGACTGAGAACATTATTCTTTCCCCCAAATTCGGGTAATCATGCCGCTGGTGATAAGCTCACCGGCTTGGTTTTTTGTTTCTGTTGTCATCTCTACGTAGTTGCGCCCTTTGCGTTGATACAACTTGAGCACATAAGCTGCGGTATAGAGCGTTTCGCCAATTTTGGCGGGGCGATGGAAGGTAAACTGTTGTTTGGCGTGTATGCCACCGGGCGGGCCTACGCGTGTTCGCAAGGCGTCTATCACGTACACCGCAGCTATCATCGGCGGTGCGATTTTATCACCATCGGCATCCAATTCTGTTAGCTCTGGCGTGCTGTCGCTTGTTGCGCTGATATAGCGATTAACTGCATCTTGGCTTACTTCAAATAATGCTGGTGGGTGCAAAAATTCATCGCCTTCCACCAAGCTTGCGTATGTTACAAAATCAGCCATCGTTCATCACGCCTCACAAAATCGTTGCATATGGAAATCACGGTCACCAAACAAGCTGTTCAACATCGTTAACCGTTTAACGTAATGCACCACGTCTAATTCATCTGTTACGCCTATACCGCCGTGCAGTTGCGCGGCTTGTTCGGCTACTATTGTTCGCGCATCACCCAAATATACTTTTGCGGCTGACACGCTTTGTCTGGATTCTACCGCTTCGCCATCGCTTACTTTTATGGCGGCTAAATACGCTAAGGAACGCATTTGTTCTTCGTGCATAAACATGTCCACGCAGCGGTGTTGTAGCACTTGAAAATCGCTGAGTGCTTGGCCAAATTGCTTGCGTGTTTTTAGGTACTCCACGGTTTTTTCACGTAACTGCGCTATCACCCCAATCCCTTCGGCGCATACCGCAGCGGTTGCGGAATCTATCACTGTTTGTATTGCCTCGTAGGCGTTACCGAGTGCGCCGACTAATGCGTCTTCAGCCACCATGACATTGTTAAAGCTAAGTTCTGATGCACGTAGGCCATCGACGGTTTCGTAATGCCTAGTTGAAAGCCCGGCTGCGTCTTTATCAACCAGCAACAATGAAATACCCGACTGGCTGATGGTTTCGCCACTGGTTCTTACCGAGACGATAATTTTATCCGCCGTTTCGCTGTTAAACACAACTGACTTATTACCGTTGATGCAAAATTGAGCACCCTGCTTTTCGGCCTGACACGCTACATCAGCTAAGTTATAGCGCGATTGACGCTCAACATAGGCAAAGGAAAGTTTGAACTCACCGGCTATTAACGGTTCTAATATGGCGTGTTTCTGCGCCTCGCTACCGGCTTGCTGTATTAACTGCCCTGCTAACACCACCGATGCAAGGTACGGCTCGACAATAAGGCCTTTGCCTATCGCTTCCATCACCACAACCAAGCCCATTTGGCCGAAACCAAAACCACCGTATTGCTCGTCAAACGGCACACCCAGCAGCCCCATGTCGGCGAACTGTTGCCAGTTATCCTCGCTGTAGCCAATGCCATTACGGCTTAAGGTTTGCCGTTGTTCAAAGCTGTATTGCTTGTTCAAAAACTTACTGAGCATGTCTTGCAACATGATCATTTCTTCACTCAATTCTAAATTCATCTAACCCCCCTCACCTAAAGCCCAAGCACGGCTTTGGCCATGATGTTTTTTTGAATTTCGTTTGAGCCGCCGTAGATGGATGTTTTACGCCAATCGAAATAATGTGGCGCTAAAAATACCGCTTCTTCTGGGCCTATGGGCTCATCTTGCCAACCGTCTAACATCACGTCTTTTTTGTATGGGAAACCGTAATACGCCACCGCTTCCATCAGCAAGGCGGTTATCGCTTGTTGTACCTCGGTGCCTTTTACTTTTAGCAGTGATGAGGCCACGCCGGGCGGTTCGCCCGCTGATAATTTTGATAGCACGCGCAGGTTCGTCATTTCTAAGGCCATCAGCTCCACTTCTATTTCAGCAATTTTGCGCCTAAAACTACTGTCTTCAAGTAAAGGTTTGCCGTTACATTGTTCGTTAGAAGCTAAGGCTTTTAAGCGTTGTATTTGTTTTTTTGAACGCGGTACTTGCGCAATATTGGTGCGTTCGTGCTGTAACAAATATTTAGCAATTGACCACCCCTCGCCTTCTTCGCCAACCAAGTTTTCGACCGGCACTTTTACGTCGTCAAAAAACACTTGATTCACCGCGTGCATGCCATCGACGGTGATAATCGGCTCAACACTCACGCCATTGGCTTTCATGTCTATCAACAAAAAGCTGATGCCTTTTTGTTTTCTGTCTTCTTGACTGGTACGCACCAACACAAAAATCATATCGGCGTAATGGCCGTGTGTTGTCCACGTTTTGGTGCCATTAACAAGGTAATGCTCGCCTTTGTTATCTGCTCGCATTTGCAGCGAAGCAAGGTCTGATCCGGCATTAGGTTCGGAATAACCCTGCGCCCACCAAACATTGCTTTGTAACATATCGGGGAAATATTGTTGGCGTTGCTGCTCTGTACCAAACTTTAACAATACAGACGCTAACATAACCAAACCAAACGGCACTAAACGCAAGCAGTTTGCCGTGGCACATTCTTCTTCGAAAATATATTTCTGCACTGGCGTCCAACCCGTACCGCCGTGTTCTTTTGGCCAGCCGGGTACTAGCCAGCCTTTATCATTCAGAATTCTTTGCCACGTGACATAATCGGCTTTTTTTAGCGCAATGCCTTTAGCCACCTTTTCTTGAATATCGGCTGGGTAGCTTGCTTGTAAGAACGCCCTAACTTCAAGCTGAAAGGCTTGTTCTTCAGGGGTGTAATTTAAATCCACAGCGGTCTCCTATTGAAGTTGTACGCTAAATAATTCGGCAAACGCTACTTTAAGCGCTTAGAAAAACACCTCATACTACATTAGCATTTGCTAAACAAAAAGCCCTAAAGACAGGTACAATTAATCGGCAATTAAATAATTGGCACGCGTTTTATCAAACGCTCGTCCCGTGTTTAAAATTAACCTCTAACAACAGGAATTTCAACTGATGAAACTGTACTACTCCTCTGGATCATGTTCTTTATCTCCACACATTGCTATTTGCGAAACTGGCTTAGACGTTGAACTCGTTAAAGTCGATTTGCAATCACACACGCTTGAAAACGGTGACAACTACCTAGACATTAACCCTTGTGGTTATGTACCTGCGTTGGAACTTGATAACGGTGACTTTTTATACGAAGGCCCTGCTATTGTTCAATACTTGGCTGGTCTGGCACCTGACAAGAACCTAGCGCCTGCACCTGATACCTTTGAACGAGCAAAATTACAGCAGTGGTTGAATTTCCTATCTACCGAGTTACACAAGGGTGTTGCGCCTTTATTTAACCCAGCCATGCCAGATGAAGCTAAAGCCATTCTTGTTGAAGGTTACAGCAACCGTTTGAGCCAATTAGCCGATGCCTTAGGCAACAAAGATTACTTATTGGGCGAACAATATTCAATGGCTGACATTTACTTATTCGTGATTTTAAGCTGGCACCCATACTTTGATTTTGATGCCTCACCTTGGCCTACGCTTCAAGCGTTCCAAGAACGCGTTGGCGCACGTGCGGCAGTGCAACAAGCCTTAAAAGAAGAAGGCTTAGCGTAAGTTTTAGAGCCGATAACCGAGGTGCTGCAATAGCACCTCGGTTATGTTTTTTTATTCACCTAGAGCTTTACCGCAAGTATTGCGTGTTGCCGTATAAAACTCCAGCGAATGCACATCAGCAAATACCTTAAAATTTGCTGCCCCACGCGCAATAAAGGCATGCGTCATAATCACTTTAGCTTGGGCTGTATCGACCCATTTGTGCTTCTACAAAATCATCAAAGCGGCGTGTTATTTCATTGGCAACGGCATACAACATGTCCACACGTTGCTCTACGTTAAAGCCAGCCCACTCGCCATTTAAGGCTGCTTTAGCGGCTAAGACGGCTTGATTAACATCCACCTACCTCGCTTCAACAACAGTCACAATCACGCGATGATTGATAGGTGAGCGTTTATCGAAGCACGTGTCATCCGTTGCAGAAACACACTCACCGTTAATGAAGTTTTTAATTTTTTGCCTACAGCCCAGCCTCCTAAATACCTTTTGTCACAGACATACTGTCTGACCCTTTAAAACTATACCTGTATGGTAATTTGTTTTTTTTGAATACCGCTATTTTGGAATATGATTGTAATCATAAATTCAGTTTATTTTTTAAGCAAAGTAGGCTTTAGTCTTTAAAATAAATATAAAATACCTCGATAACTTGTGCACATGGAGTTTTAAAATGACGGCGGCAAACAACAGCAATAATACCTGGTCCACTGAACGTATCAAAAATTTGGTGAGTGATGATAACGGCACACTGGATGCCCGCATCTACTCTGACCATGAACTCTACGAACTAGAGTTAGAACGTATATTTGCGCGCTCATGGTTATTACTTGGCCATGAAACCCACATCCCTAAGACTGGAGACTTCCTCAATACATACATGGGCGAAGACCCCGTGATTGTTGTTCGTCAAAAAGACGATAGTATCCGTGTATTCCTTAATCAATGTCGTCACCGTGGCATGCGCTTATCTCGTGAAGATAAAGGAAATGCAAAAGCATTTGTTTGTACCTATCACGGCTGGTTATACGATATCGCTGGAAATTTAGTAGACGTTCCTTTCGAAGAACAAGGTCACTGCGATCAACTTAACAAAGCCGACTGGAACCCATTACAAGCCCGTGTTGCTATTTATAGAGGGCTAATTTTTGCCAACTGGGATGAAGAAGCGCCAGAGTTAGAAGATTACCTATCTGACGCGCGCCCTTATATTGATACCATGTTCAATCGCTCAGAAGGTGGCACCGAAGCCATTGGCGGCATTCAAAAATGGATTATTCCATGTAACTGGAAATTCGCAGCCGAACAGTTTTGCAGTGATATGTATCACGCTGGCACGATGTCACATTTGTCCGGCGTTATTGCTGGCCTACCAGAAGGCGTTGAGTTATCCCCCGAGATGATTCCCACGCAAGGGCACCAATTTCGAGCTAAATGGGGCGGGCATGGCACAGGGTTCTTTGTTGATGAACCCGGCCTATTAATGGCGATTATGGGGCCGAAAATCACAGAATACGTTACAGCAAGCCCTGCTGCAGAATCGGCGTCAAAAAGACTGGGTAGCGATTACTTTGGCCAACGCATGCTTGGCCAGCATATGACAATATTCCCAACCTGTTCTTTTTTACCCGGTATCAACACTATCCGTACTTGGCACCCACGTGGCCCCAATGAAATTGAGGTGTGGGCTTTTGTTGTGGTGGATGCAGACGCGCCTGATGACATTAAAGATGAATTCCGTAAACAAAACATTCGGACATTTTCTGCCGGCGGCGTTTTCGAACAAGATGATGGTGAAAACTGGGTTGAAATCCAAAAAATATTCAAGGGTAATAAAGCCAGAAAAACCAAACTCAATGTGCAAATGGGGCTCAACCAAACCGTGTCTGATAACCCAAACTTTCCTGGCCGAATCACCGGTGTATACAGTGAAGATGCCGCCAGAGGCATGTATCAACATTGGTTACGCATGATGACAGAGCCTGATTGGGAAACATTAAAACCCTAATTATCAGCCTATAACAAGCCCCCTATTCAAGCTAAGGAACACCCTATGCCTTCTACTTTTGATTTAAAAAAATTATTGCAAACACCACCAATAGACTTTGCGCTGCAACAAAGCATTGAGCAGTTTTACTACCGCGAAGCCTTATTGCTGGATAACATTGCTTATGATGACTGGTTTGCGTTACTGGATGAAGACATCCACTATTTTATGCCCATCAGACGTAATGTGATGAAACGCGGGCGAGTACGTGATACCGATGTCAGTGAATATTCAGGCGCTGATGAGTTTGCTCACTTTGATGACGACATCAACATGATGCGTGGTCGCTTACGTAAGCTTCAAAGCGACTTCAGCTGGTCTGAAAACCCAGCTTCAAGAACTCGGCACCTTGTTTCAAACGTTATTATTCACCCAACAGACGTCGAAGGAACCTACGAGGTCTGCTCTGCGTTTTTGGTATACCGCAACCGCTTAGAAACACAAGTTGATATATTTGCAGGTGAACGGCACGATGTACTTAGACGCGCAGACAATGACTTAGGCTTTAAAATTGCAAAACGTACCTTGTTGTTGGATCAAAGCACCGTCTTATCAAACAATATTAGTATTTTCTTCTAGCACGCTTTAATGCAAACCCATTACTGCCACCACTAATGAGGCGAACATCAAAAAGCCACCAAAAGAACGGTTGATCAATTGTCGTTTTGACAATCGTTCAATATGGCTAAAGCCAAATCTCGCCATTAGATAAACCACACCAACAGCAATAAATCCACGTGATGATTGCACGATGTTAATCACCGTTACCTGCTGCGCTTGTTTAAAGGCAAACATCAATATAATGATGCCAGCCAATTGCACTACAGCGTAAATAAATAACGTTTTTCTAAACGCCTTAGACACGTGCCAATCATTTTTAAAAATCACGGGCGATAATGGCATTAATAAAACCGTTGGCACAATAAAAACGAACACCGCTAAGTCCAAGCCGCCCATGCCCCTATTTAATAACAATACGACGGCAATATCGGCAAAGGCAAACAGCACACACGTTAACAATACAAAACCTAATGCTTTTGGTGATCCATGTAACTTTCTATCATTAAGAAAAAACAAACTAATGAAGGCACCCGCAGCACCGAGGTACACAATGGGGCTGTACGCTTCACTGAGAAACAACACCGAAAGCCCTGCCACAGCGAACATTTTGCAACCTAACATGGGGACAACGAAAGACGCATCGCCATGGCGTAAAGCATTTAAATAGGATGTTTGCGCAATCAGAACAAACGCGCACATCAACAATATTAATTCGATATTGGCCCACAGTTGATTTAAATCCACCAAGGGCAGCAAACAAAAGCCAATCAAACCAACTGCGTACTGACTGTAAAAAGCCAGTTTAACGCGGTTATCAGAGTGCGCTAAAAACTGCTTGGTATAGGTAAAACTAAAGGCATGCAGCACAGAGGCAACGAGAGTAAGCCAAATATATGATGGGATTATGTTAATCAATGGAGGTCCTAATGAAGACAAACACCTTCATTAAAGGCATTGTATTTAAGGGTACGGCGTAGGCTTAAACTGGCAAATTAAAACGTCGCTATTAACGTGCTAGCCGCCTGTTTTAACAGCATGGTATCGGCGCCAATTAAGAAGAAGCTTGCGCCCATTGCTTGATATACCTTCACTTGTTCAGGGTCGCCACAATACACCCCAACCGGTTTGCCGATGACTTGAATGCGTTTGATGGCATCCTCCACCACGCGTTGTACTTCTGGGTGCGCTGGTTGACCGATATAGCCCATTGCTGCGGCCAAATCTGCTGGGCCGATAAAAATGCCATCAACACCGTCTAACTGGGTAATCGCATCAAGTTCCGCGATACCTTCTGGGCTTTCTAATTGCAGAATCAAACACATATTGTCATCTGCTTTTTCAAAATAGTCGGCTATTGAACCCCAACGTGTCGCACGTGTTAGCCCACCGCCCATGCCGCGAACACCTTTAGGCGGGTATTGCACCGCTTGTACCAATTGTTTAGCTTGCTCAGCCGACTCAACCATCGGTATCAACAATGTTTGGCCGCCAACGTCCAGCACCCGTTTAATGTCAGCGATATTGTGATCTTGCATGCGCACGACTGAGTGCACGGGGTAAGCCGCCAATGCTTGCAACTGACTGGTGATGCTTTTTATATCGTTCGGGCCATGCTCACCATCTATCAATAACCAATCGAAACCCGTTGTTGCCATTAACTCGGCAGAAATAGGGTCTGCTAATGCCATGAATGCACCCAACTGCCGTTGGTTTGCTTGTATCGCTTTTTTGAAGTTATTTTCGGTTATTGATAATGACATATTAATGATTCCTGCAAGTAAACGAACTAAACAAAACGGAAGCCGATGCTCCCCAATGAGCCAAAATCTGCGTGGAAGGTATCGCCACGTTCAACTGGCAACAAACGTGTGAATGAGCCCCCTAAAATAACTTGCCCAGGTTCCAATGCAATGCCGTGTGGTGCGAACCGTTTGGTAAGCCACACAATGCCATTGCCTGGGTGGTTCAATACACCTGCGGAAACACCGGTTTCTTCAATCAAGCCATTACGCGACACGATAGCGCCAATCCAACGTAAATCTACATCTGTTGGCTTGACAGGCAAGCCACCGGTAATAAGGCCTGCACACGCCGCATTATCTGCAATTGTATCGAATACCTTACGACGTTTGCCGGTTTTTGGGTCAACACGAATCACCCGTGAATCAACAATCTCAATCGCTGGACACACGTAATCTGTTGCCGCAAGCACATCGGTTAAGGTGATATTGTCACCCTCTAATCGCTTACCTAAAACAAAGGCAATTTCTACTTCAACCAACGGCGCGATAAAGCGATCAAAGGGAATTTCTGAATTATCTGAAAACACCATATCATCAAGCAAAGTACCGTAATCGGGTTCGGTAATGCCAGAAGCTTGCTGCATGGCTCGCGATGTTAAACCAATTTTTCGGCCAATGATTTTACGACCTTGAGCCAGCCTTAATTTAGTCCACTCCGCTTGTATTGCATAGCCATCGTCAATCGTCATCTCTGGGTATAGCAAAGAGAACTGTGGAATGGTGTTGCCGCTAGCCAGCGCTTTATCAAGCGCCAGCGCAGAAGCTTCCAGTGTTTTCTGGTCAAACATGTCCTATTTACCTAAGAAATGAGACATCACAATTGGATACATGCCGTCCCAACGCTGAGTTTGCGCCCAATGCCCACAACGGTCCAATACGTGTAATTCAGCACGTTTGAGGTGCTCCAAGAAATACAAGCTGGTTTCCAGTGGAACAACCTGATCTTGGCGTCCATGAATAATCGCCCATTCTTGTTCTATGCGGTTCAATACCGGTGGCGGAATAATCAGCTTGTCCATATCCTCGTTCATCGCTTTGAACATAATTTCTTGAATTGGACGCATTTTTGGATCCATCGCTTTTTCAAAACGGTCTTGCATCACTGCTTCTAAATCTTCAAAAATACTCGGGTCATACACAAAGCTTTCAATCAGTTCACGGTAACGTGCAACGCGTGGGTCATCGTAAAAACTCATCATACGAGCCAAGGTTGCAGATTTTTTAAACGGCGCGCCAATCGCACCCATCAACATACATTTTTCAAAACGACTTGGCATTTCAACCACACACTGCAGCGCAAGCGCCCCACCCATTGAGTTGCCAATGACATTGGTTTTTTCAATGCCTAACTCGTCCAACAAACCTTTAATTTGCTCAACACGATAGCCCATCCAACGGGCAATTTTATGCGGCGTCTCTTTGGGTAATTCAGATTGACCAAAACCAATCGCATCCGGCGCAATAACGTAAAAGTCTTTAGCCAAAATGGGCGTACATAAATTCCAGTTTGAAGCGGCGCTGGCACCCGGCCCTGCGCCATGTAACAACAGTAATGGTGGGTTTTTAGGGTTACCTGCAATTAAACAATTGCTGGCTAACTCACCTGATGGAATCATTTTTTCGACCATTTCAAAACTCATTGTGATACTCCTGATACATTATTGATACTCAAGCCCATTGAGAGGTTTTCATCCTTCAATGGGCCTAATTTTTATATTCGTTTTCTAAACATCAACCGTCGTTAAATATTTAGATGCTGGCGGTGCTGTTAATAATGCGCCCAATTTTTCCAAATCACCTCGCTCTGTACGCCAAGCAATATAACTTTCATGATCTGCGCGAACATCCCACTTTTCTAACAACACAATATTTAAAGGGTCGTCATCATTGCTTGTGACAACAACACTTTGGCAACCTTTATAAGCACGTGTATCCGGTAAAATAGCTTCCAAGGTATTAATTAATTCTTCGCGGTGTTCTGCGCTCACTTGTAAATCTAACGTAACATCAATTGACATCATTATTTCCTTTTTTAAGTTTCAATTTTTTCATCTTAACAACCAAAATCTAAAGTAGCTTGAGACGGCAAATATAAGCAGGAATGTAATATCCCGCATTGCTTACTATCCAGAGTTCCAATGAGCAACCCGCCACTGACTCGCTAACAACTGTCGTGGACAACAACCCATGTTGACGTTCCACTGTAGCATTAACGCTAAGTCTGTTCGCCTATTTATCGACAATGCATTTAACCCTCTCATGCAAACAGTCATCAACCCGCTGATATTAAATAATCAACTAATTCCCCTGCCGCAGAGAAAAATGGCGAATGGCTGGTATTCATAGAAAAAACACGCTCTACGGGTGTTTCCGTATACATACGCTTTTGTAATGCCGGCAGCACAGCTCGATCTTGCAGACACTCAATATACACACGAGGAAGACGCCCAAATCTTTCAGCTGTGTAGTTAACAGGCGTCACAATACCCGCTATGGGCTCTGGCTTTATTAACGTCGTGGCTTTAGCAATATCTTCGATGCGGCAGTCATGATAAAAGGTTTCTTTGATTCCGGCAGGCTTAAAGCTAACACTGGTTTTGTCGATTGACATTTCTTTATGAGCATCAATTAAACTTCCCTCAATATCTGCCCCATACCCCAATCTAGCCACACCATTTGGCAATAAGAAACCACTGAGGTACACCAGTTTTCGAATGTTGCTAGGGCACTGTTCCGCTGCTTGTGTTATTGATATGCCACCCAGGCTATGGCCAACTAAAATAACAGGCTCTTGTTGTTGACCAATCACCTCACATATCTTATCTGCATACATCTGCAAGGTAATCGTTGAAATTGCAGTAAGGTCTTCGCCATGCGCGGGTAAATCAACCGCGACTGCACTGTGCCCTTTTTGTTCTAGAAGAGGCACCACTTTGTCCCAACACCAAGCGCCATGCCAAGCGCCATGTATCAAGAGATAGCTAGCCACCTAAACAGCCCATCAAGGTAATGTTATCCGCAACCGTGAATTAAAAAATTTGCTCTGAGAAATTAAAGCTAAAGCCAAACAGCAGTGCACGACCCCCTTCCGCCCAGTATGTATCACGAAAACCACTCCGTTTGGATGTGATAGCTGCGCCTGTTTGTTCTTGATAATACTCGGCAAACAGCTTCACCTGTTTATTCAACTGGTAGTCATATCCTACATGAAAAATATCGCCGCCAAAGTTATCTACCTTTGCAACATGGCCATTAATCTTATGCAATCCTTTTTTATACTCGACATACAGATTGACGGCATCAGAGCCATCATTTCCATAAAAGCGCTTATCAGTCACATCACTACGATGGCGTTCGTATTTAGCCGCAATGTAAAAATTCTGTATTTTATGAGACAACGATGCACCCACAAGCTGTTGACTATTTTCACCACCGGCATCAGTGAAACCAAACCCCAATTTAGTATCATTAATATTGTACGAAACAGTTAGTTGATTGCGGTCATCATATTGGCCGTTACTCTTTTTATAGCCATTTTTATGCGCATGCATAAGACTAAAATTCAGCCCATTTACTTCGGGGCTTGAATAAACAATTGCTTGCTCAACTCGAAGTGCTGAATACGTTGCATATCCCGTGTAATAAGAATTAAACCGGTCAACGGATGCAGACACGCTACTGTAATATGGCTCCCATCCTCTACCGACCCAAATGGAACCGTATGTCGGTAAATTAAGTTGAATGTAGGCCAGTCTTTCTGTTGAATCAAAGACATCCCTATCTTGATCGAACGTATTATTTATCTCCATATTAACGGTATCAAAGGGAAGTTCTAGCAAAGCGAATGCACTCACTCCATTATCTAATTCATGCCCTAGTTTTAGTGCAACCCTCGTATATGCATCACGTAAATTCGTATAATCTTTATCTGTTTTTGCATCAGGAGAAACGGATTCAACTTGAGTACTAATCGTTCCAAACACCTCCAATTCGTATGCTACACCTGCTACAGGCATCCACAACAGGGATAGCAAAAGGAGTTGACTGAGTGGTAAAAGTCTCTGGCAGTTATTAAGCCTGCAACCATTCTTTTTATATTTCATATTTATTTTTAACTAATTTAATTTTAATTTTTTACTGATAAAGTCATTAAACAACTGTATTTTTAATTGTTTGTATTGTTTTTCCTGATACACCAAATATATGCCTGCTGAACCTAAGTCATAATTAGGCAATAACTCAACCAATCGCCCTTCGCGTATATCATCAGCAACAATAAAATGAGACAAAACTGACACCCCTACCCCTTGTAACAATAAAGTTCTAACCGCTTCTGCATTGTTAGTTTTTATATTGCCTTCGACAGAAATAGTCTCCGTTTGTTTCTTTTGCTTAAATACCCATTCAGTCGGATTGGGCAATAGTGAAAAAATAATCCAATGATGTTTTTCGAGTTCTTTGGGTGTCAGCACCGGATCGTATTGTTTTATGTATTTTGGACTCGCCGTTAAAACCATTCTTGAATCTGTAATTTTTTTGGCAACTAAGTTTGAGTCTTTCAACCAACCGACACGAACACTCACATCAATTCCTTCCTCCACCATATCAATCACCTGATCCTGCAACATAAGTTCTATATTCAGATTTGGGTATAATCGCATAAACTCGACGATTAACGGTGCAATGTAGACATTACCTATACTATTGGTTGCTGCAATCTTTAACGACCCAACTGGCTGATTCTGAAGCACGCTAATTTCATTTTGCATGAATTGCGTTTCTTCAACGATTCTCTGACAACTTTGAAAATAAATTCGCCCAACTTCGGTAAGACTAAGTTGGCGAGTAGTTCGGTTTAGTAACCTTGCCCCAATCTGATTTTCTAATAAGGTGATATGTCGACTAACCGCTGATTTAGCCATCTTTAGCACCTTCGCCGCCTCAGTAAAACTGCCTAGGTCAACGACATGGTAGAAAATCATCATTCGGTTAAGGTTTTGCATATACTTATTGTTCTTAAAATTAGAACAGTCTATTCTATTATTGCTATATTGTTAAATTATATAGAAATTATTATTATAGCAACACTTAAAGTTACCTAAGATTATCAGGAGGACCTCATGACACGCCAAATAAAAGCTTTTATAGGGTTGTTTTTACTATTCTTTAGCCATTTTGCACACGCAAATAATGGTTATTTCGCCATTGCTTACGGCGCTAAAATGATGGGCATGGCGGGTGCCGCTATTGCTTTCCCGCAAGATACACTAGCTGGCGCAGTCAACCCGGCCGGCATGTCTCAGGTTGAAGGACTCGATATTGGCGCAAGGTTTCTCTATTTACCCCGTGATGCTGAGTTTGACTGCCGAGGCATTGGCGCCTGTGATGAGCTGGTACGAGATGACAGCCGACGAAATTATTGGTTAATCCCGAACTTTGGCTTGAACAAACGATTAAGTGATAAAAGCACACTCGGGGTTACCGTGTATGGCAATGGCGGCATCAACACAACGTATAGAAAACGCTTATTTACTGAAACAGCTGAACGTGTTCTAGGTGCTCCAAGTATCACAACCAATGGGCACTTAGGCGTAGATTTTGCGCAAGTCATTATTGCCACTACCTACACCTACGAAATGACTCCAAATAACTATATTGGGATATCTCCTTTAGTGGGCATTCAAAAATTTAGCGCGCAAGGTTTAGATTCTTTTCAAGGTGCTTCATCCGACCCCGGCAGCCTGACTGACAGAGGCGACGAGCTATCCTACGGACTTGGCATTAAAGTGGGCTGGTTTTACAAACCAAACAGCACCTACCAATTTGGTGCCTATTATTCGCCCAAGATGCAAATGACTAAAATGAAAAAGTATTCAGGCTTGTTTGCTAACAATGGTGACTTTGATATTCCTTCAAATTATGGCGTAGGAATGGCCATTAATTTGTCAAAACAACTGTCCGTTGCTTTTGATGTAATGCGAATTAATTACAAGGATATTGATGCTTTATCAAATCCTGTACCAACTGCTTCAGAACTGAACCCAGAAATAGGCTTTTCTGCCGACAGGCAACTGGGAGCGAAAGATAGCGCTGGTTTTGGTTGGAGAAGCATTACCGCGTATAAATTAGGGGTTCGCTACATTCTTAACGATACGATTACGCTTCGAATGGGTGCAAACCTTGGTGAGGAACAAATCCCCAGACGGTCAGGCCTGCTAAACCCCATTACACCTGCCATGCCAGCTAAACATTTAACCGCTGGGTTTAGTTACAAAACCAATAAAAATTCAGAATGGTCTTTTGCTGTTATGCACGCCTTTCGCAATGAATTAACCGCACAGGACACCGCATTTTTAGGGGCGGACGTTAAGTTTGGCATCGCCGAAACAACCTTAGATGTCAGCTATACCTACAGCTACTAACAAACATTCACATACATAAAAAGAGGATTTATAAAATGACTGATTTATTTTCATCCATAAAAGTTGGCCCATATACGCTATCCAATCGCATCTTTATGGCGCCGATGACACGCAATAGAGCACCCGACACCATACCGAACGAGTTAATGAAAACGTATTACACCCAACGAGCCAGCTCCGGTTTAATTATTTCAGAAGGCGCACAAATCTCTCCGCAGGCCATCGGCTATCCTGGCACACCCGGCATACACACAGAAGAGCAAATTGCCGGATGGAAAACGATTACAGACGCGATTCATGAACAGGGTGGACATATCTTTTGCCAACTATGGCATGTCGGGCGAAGCTCGCATCCCGACCTTCAACCAAACAACGAGCTACCCGTTGCCCCATCGGCTATTAAACCGGCAGGTGAAGTAATAACATTTGATGGCTCCAAACCATTTGTAGAACCAAGAGCTTTATCCATTGATGAAATTAAAGAAACCGTGACTGATTACGCCCATGCCGCCGAATGCGCTCTACAAGCAGGTTTTGATGGTGTTGAAATTCATGCGGCTAATGGCTACTTAATTGACCAATTTCTTCGCAATGGTACGAATCAACGAGACGACAATTACGGTGGTTCAATTGAGAACAGAACACGATTCCTACTCGAAGTTGTTGACGCTGTTAATGCGGTTTGGGGTGCTTCTCGAGTAGCCGTTAGACTATCGCCATTACAACCGTTTAATGACATGAAAGATTCTTCACCCGAACCTCTCTTTACCCACGTTGTTAAAGAACTTAACCAATACGGCTTAGCTTATCTCCATGTGACAGAAATGGGTGCTGAAGTGCCTGGTGTTGCCGGCCCGGCTTTTGATTTAAAAAATCTACGTCCCTTATTTGATGGTGTATACGTCACTAACGCTGGCTATGACAAACAACGTGGGAATGTGGCCATCGCTAAAAATAGCTGTGATGCTGTGGCATTTGGCGTACCGTTTATTGCCAACCCTGACCTTGCTCAACGCCTCGAACTAGACGCAGACTTAAATGAAGCCGATCCATCAAGTTTTTATGGCGGCGATTCAGCCGGCTATACAGACTATCCAAGCTTGGGTTAACTGACTTTTCAATAAAACCATAGACTGTTATGTTAAAAAAATTATCGTTAGCTTCGCTAGCGTTTATTAGCCTTCCAGCTTTAGCGGATCCTTCGCACGCCTATGCCGATGCTGTGTTAGAAGCCCTTCAGAAAAAAGGGCTCCTAACCCAGCACGATGTAGCCGATATTAAACAGCAGGCCAAACAAGCCGAAGTGCAAGCGAGCAAATCCAGCATGGCTAAAAAAGTCGGCGTTAAGTCGGCTGTCAACAACCTAGTCGCCGCTACAAAAAAAAGCGTCAACAGAGCCCGTCCTAATATTAAGTTCTGGGGGCAATTACAACCCCGCTACACCTTTGTTCCTTCTAAAAATGGTCTTCAAGGCACCAATAGCTTCACCTTACGACGTGCTCGTGTTGGTTTTAAAGGATTTGCAACGGACAACGTTGCCTTCCGCTTCCAATATGATGCATCCAACGAAGTGGCGGGGTTATCAAACGCACAAAAATTACTCGATGCTTGGGTGAGTTTTAAACATTTTGATGACAGCATTGGCAGCATTACCATCGGCCAGCAATTTGCACTGGGCTATACACGTCGCCCACATAAAACGGCCAGTGTAGAACGCAAATTTACAGAATTGTTATCGCCTGGAGCCACCGGCAGACTCCGTGGACTGACCATTAGAAAAGGTGATATGGGGCTACCAGAAACAAGTTCAAAAGGCTATTTTGGCAACCGCTTACATTATGCTCTTGGCTTGTATAACGGCCCTGATTTATCGCTAAACAACGATAATAACGACCTCATGTTTTCAGCGGCCATCTCTTTGCGACCAACAGGTGTCTCACCCAGTGATGACGAGTATCAATTCAAAGACAGACCTTTGGCATACAGCATCGGCGCTGCGTACAGCACATCTCTCGACTCCGACACACTCGATACTAATACTAAATTCCAACCCAATGGTATCGATCTGGATAATGAATGGCTCAGTGTGTCTGCCGATATTCAAGCCCACCATTGGTGGCTATGGGCTTCATGGGCGCAATTTAAGTCTGATGCCCAAGGTGGTTTAGCCGTCAATGCACAAGGTGACAGCACAGGCACACTTAGTTCAAACGCCTTCACCTTAGGTCTCAGCCGGGCCTATTTACTGAATTCTGAAGACATGGGGTGGGCCTGGGCTTTACAGTACCAGCACGTCAACAACGAACACCCTTCACGCACGGCTTTCTTCAGACCGCTAACCGGTAAATCTGACGATGAAATTGCCCGCGGCATGAACCAAGGTAGCGTTTACCAAACCATGCTGACCTGGCAGTTCGATGACAATCTTAGGCTGATTAATGAATTGGCTTACTACGACCCCAGTGACGGTGGTTTGAGTTACCCATCTTTTATTAGCCAATTGCAGCTTACTTTTTAGGCTTTTTAATTTTTTAATCTCAATACATAAAATAACATCATGACAACTAAAGCTTTAGTAATATTATTCACTACTTTGTTTTGTAACAGCCTTTTTGCGGCACCCCCTTTTATGAATTTTGAAGGCGTTGGTGGTGGAGGCATTGTGCCAGGTGCGTATAGAGTTAACCCTCCAAAAAATGGAGAGACTTTTGGTAAACCCGCTATTTCAAACTGGGATTTAATCGGGCTAAACGAAAGCAACGACAACCTATATACCAACGGTATTACGATTTCATTCCTTGATCGTTATGAAATGGGCTATGTACTTGAGCAGATTGATTTTAGACGTGTTCGCGCCACTCTTTTAAAAGCGACTAATGGCACAATGGATGTAAAACGCAATACCATCTACATGCATAATGTACATTTCAAAACAGTTCTGGCTCATGAAACAGATAAACTTCCCGCCTTCGCTTTCACTGCTGAATTCAAATATAACGAAACAATCGATGAACAAAATAGAAATATAAACCATGCTTTAAATGATCTTGGCTTTGATGATAACGTTGGCATCGATCTAGATTTTTCAGTCTCCAACACGAACACTAGCATGCTGGGTTACCCTGTTGTCTTTCATGGAAACATTCGCCTAACCAAAGGTCACTATCTTGGCCTTTTAGGTTTCTCAGATAACTACACAGCGAATGCTGAAGCATCCATTGCTATTATTCCGACCCAAACCTTTGGCTATGGTTTTGAAATACGCCAACAAAATGACAAATTCAAAGCCATTTCCTCTGACTTAGATATGAAGGAAGATGCTTTCTGGGATGTATTTGTTACCTGGATGCCTAATAAAAAATTATCATTTGCAGCTGCCTTTACTCGTTTTGGTAATATCGTTGACAAAGATGTTGATTTTTTTGTATTTAACGCAAAATATGATTTTTAATTTATTGAAACGCTTACATGCCTGTTAGAAATGACACGTTTATTCAAGCAGCGGGGCGACGTCTGCGCTCACGTCAAATTGGTGATATAAACCAAGACAAACCTGTCTTGGTTTTTCTTCATGGTGCTATAGATAGCATTGAAATGTGGCGTGATTTTCCAGCACAGGTACATAAAGAAACAGGGCTGGCGGTTATTATCTATGAGCGTTGGGGGCATGGGCAATCAGAGCCCTTAGCTACATTCCGCGAAGGTGATACCCGCGTTGAGGAAGCGGGTGAGCCGTTACGTGATATCTTTGAACACTATGACCTAAACAGCGTTATTTTAGTAGGCCATAGCTATGGCGGCGTTATTGCTCTTGTCGCCGCAAGCCTACATAAAGACGTCATCCTCGGTGTCGTATCGATTGTTCCACAAATGATTATTCATCCACAGTGCTTAGCCGGTGCTAATGAAGCAAAAGAAGGTTTTGAAAATGGCAATCTTCGAGACAAGCTGTTTAAACTTCATGGCGAAGGGCTCGACACTCTGTTTTATGATTGGATCAAACGCGTTAATAGTGAAGCCTATCAAGCTGAAGATTGTTCGCAATATTTGCAACAAATCACCTGCCCAGTACTGCAGATTTTTGGCAACGAAGATGCTTACGGCTATTTGCCAAACCTTGATTTGTCGGAAAAACATATCCCCAGTAACCTATCAATAAACGTTATACCTGACGCTGGACACTATGTTCACTTAGAGGCTAAAAGTACTGTTGTTGATGCCGTAAAAGAGTTTTGCTTAACACTATAATGCGATGATCGGTTCATTACGCGCGCCTCTTTCCCTTTAAATTGAAAACACCTGTATCCAAATGATTAACCTAAGCCTTTCAACCTTAATCACCCGCTGGGCCCCATTGGTTTTCGTTCTCTTGTGGAGCACAGGGTTTATCGGCGCTAAATTTGCCCTGCCTTATATAGAACCCTTTAACTTATTGTTTATTCGCATGTTGGCGACCCTAGTTGTCTTCGCCGTCCTGATTAAAATATTTCGTGCCAATAAGATTACACCCGCCCAAGCGGCTCATCAAATGGTGGTGGGGTCACTGGTTCACGCCGCGTATTTAGGCGGTGTATTCGCCGCCATTAAACTTGAAATGCCTGCGGGACTCGCGGCTCTTTTGGTCGGTCTTCAGCCTTTATTAACGGCTTTAATGGGGCTTGTTTTCTTATCTGAACGACTCAACTTTAAACAATGGCTGGGGTTATTATTGGGCCTATTTGGCGTATGTATTGTTTTGTTACAAGGGCAAGATTTATCGCAAATCACCCTCTCGGGCGCGGCTTTAATCGCCGTTACCATTGCATTATTTGGTATTTCCATTGGCACGATGTATCAAAAACGCTTTGGCGTTGGCGTTAACCTACTCACGGGCTCATTTTTTCAATACCTTGCAACGGCCATCTGGATGGGCTTATTAACCTTTTCATTCGAACAACAACAGATTACTTGGCACCCCCATTTAATTGGTGCGTTACTGTGGCTGGTGTTTGGCTTATCCATCATCGCTATTTTGTTACTCATGCATATGATTCATGAAGGCAAAACCACCCAAGTTGCCAGCTACTTCTATTTAGTACCGCCGGTTACCGCAATAGAGGCTTGGTGGCTTTTTGGCGAAACTCTCACGCCGTTTGCAATAGGTGGAATGTTCATTGCCATTTACGGTGTGTATCTTGTGATTAAGCAACCCGCCTAACCTTTCGTCATGCCTCCCGTTCAACGCAAAATAATTCACATTGATATGGATGCTTTCTTTGCGTCTGTTGAACAACGTGACAACGCTGAATTACGGGGTAAACCGGTTATTGTTGGTGGCCAACCGAACAGTCGTGGCGTGGTTGCTGCCTGCAGTTATGAAGCGCGCCAATTTGGTATTCATTCAGCCATGCCCTGTTCGCGTGCTTATCGCTTATGCTCGGATGCGATCTTTGTGCCGCCTCGTTTTGAGGCGTATAAAGCAGTGTCCAAAATAATCCAACGCATCTTTTGGCGTTATGCAACAGACGTGGAACCCTTATCACTGGACGAAGCTTACCTAGACGTAAGCCACAACATGGCATTTGATGGCTCGGCAACACGCTTGGCAGAAGCGATTAGAAAAGACATTTACACAGAAACCCAACTGATTGCTTCAGCGGGTGTGTCTTACAATAAGTTCTTAGCTAAAATCGCCTCCGATATGGATAAGCCTGACGGGCTTTATGTGATTAAACCATCACAAGGCGAAGCCTTTATAGCGGCCTTACCGATTGGGAAATTCTACGGTGTAGGCCCAGCCACTGAAGCGAAAATGCTCAAATTGGGCATTAAAATAGGGAGCGATTTACGCACCAAAAGCCAGTTAGAACTGGTGCAACATTTTGGCAAATCCGGTGATTACTATTTCAACATAGCGCAAGGCATCGACCTTCGTCCGGTACGCAGCAGCAGAACACGCAAGTCTCTGGGTAAAGAAACCACCTTCAAAAGCGACATTCACGATATAGCGTTGCTTATAGAGCACCTCAACACACTGGCAAAAACCGTATTCAATAATTTAGAAAACCAGCAATTTATCGCTAAAACCATCACCCTAAAAGTAAAGTACGCCGATTTTAAAACCGTAACGCGCTCGTACAGCAGCAACAAACGGTTTACCGACTTGGCACGAATACGCGCCATACTGCCTGAATTACTGTCACGTACTGAAGCAGGTCAACACGGTGTTCGATTAGTCGGTATCAGTGCCAGTGGCTTGATGAAGCAAGGAGCGAGCGAACAAAAGGCTCAGCTTGAATTTGAGATGGGATAGGACTTCTTAACCTTCAATTACTTGACGAGCATGATCTAAATCAACGATAATCCGCCCGCTTTTTGGTATTGAGAGATTCACTCAATTAATAGGGAAGTTGGTACGACATTGTTCAAACCCA
>LWDU01039651.1_pt1 | contig 32818 bp, 24 predicted proteins | sample 727161 | NCBI WGS metagenome assembly LWDU01 (sample SAMN04566230, study PRJNA314399) | hydrothermal vent metagenome | isolation source: deep sea hydrothermal plume seawater | place: Mexico: Gulf of California, Guaymas Basin | collected 2004-07-11 | reverse complement strand
GCATCGAATACCGGACCATCGACACAAATGCGGCCATAGCGCGTATAATCAGACCCGGCCGCTCCCTGCTCATCCTGTTGCAACTCAACTGCACACCCCACACAGATGCCGATACCGCAAGCCATGTATTCCTCAAGGGAGACCTGACATGAAACCGCAGATTCACGACACAGCGCGGCCACGGCCCGCATCATCCCGTGCGGTCCACAACAATAAACTGTATGAGGGGCGTCCCCCGCCAACTCCTCCTGCAATAAATCGGTGACCAACCCCGCCTGGCCGAGACTGCCGTCATCGCTTGCCCGCCTCACCACCGACGCGGCGGGCGCGAGCAATTCGTCGGGCAAATGTTTGCCCTTATTGCGCGCTCCGACCAAAAGCGTCACCGGATGATCTTGTCGTTGCAGCACCGATCCCCAATAGAGCATCGGCGGCACGCCAATTCCGCCGCCGACCAGACAAGCCCTCGCACCGGCAGGCGGCGGTGCGAATCCATTGCCCAAAGGACCAAGACACGACATTGCGACACCTCGTCCGATCTGGCTCAATACCTCGCTTTTAGGCCCCATATTCTCGTAGAGGACCTCAATCCAACCAGCATCTAAGTCGATCGCGCAAACGCTCAAGGGAATTCTCAATAGAGGGACACCGCCCGTGCTGACCTGTATATTGACGAACTGCCCGGGTTTAGCCCGAGCGGCAATATATGGCGCTTGCAAGCGCGCCATATAAAATTCCTCGGCCACTTCATCGTTGGCCAAAACCTCCACCTGCTCGTCGATCATATGCCTTCGCCCTCCTCGACGACCGCCGCGCCGGCTGCATCGCCATCAATACGCGAACTATCCGCCGGAGCAGAATCGGCCATACCCTCTGCATCGCCGATGCCGCCGCCATCGATCAGAGCACGATCTACGGATGCGCCATCAACAGCATCGGCAACATCGGCGATACTGGACGTTTCGCCAGCCGCCATATCCATTGCACCATTCACTTCTGAATCGCTATCCGCACGCAGTGCACGCGCTCTGTCCTCCCCCGACTGCGGACCAAAGGGCACCGTCAACTCGACCCATGCTTTGATTTCAACGCCATTATTACGGACTGCCGGATAAAAGACATAGTCATAAGCCGCTGCGACCGCGTTGGATGCAAAAGGCTCTTCTCCGCGAAAAACCTCCACCGACTCGGGCCGCCCTTCGCGATCGATCAAAACATCGAGCAGTACCTCAGTAGAATCGAAGCCACCGACCGGATAGACTGGCCTCACCAGTTCGCGCACCAATGGCCAATCGCTCAGCGGCATATCCTTTTCCTGCCACTCGATCTTATCCTCGGGCATCACCAGGGCCAAATCCTCCAATTGTTCGAGGTCTAGATCCTCCTGATCCTCCGCCGTGTAGAAGTCCGGAAACTCCTCCTGCAAAAAACGGATCTGCGGGCTGCCCCGATCCCGTTGCACGACTTCGCGCAAATAGTGGTTGGCCGAATCCTCTTCAGCCGCAACAGTAAATACCTTCCATAATCGGTAGTAGAGGCTCAGGTTGGCCTTGTCAAAGGCCAACGCCTGGCGATAAAATTCAATCGCGTCGTCGGAATACCCTTCTTCCCAGGCGATATTCCCCAATTGGTATAGCGAGCGTGGGTTGTTGAACTGTTCATCGATACTCTGCTCGTAAAAATCCCGGGCCATTTTCATATCGCCGCGCCGCTGAGCGCGCTGGGCGAAACCGAGATGCTTACGTGCAAGCGAGACTGAATCGAGCGTATCCGGTTCCAGCGCCAACAATTCGATCCGTTCCCCTGGACCAAACTGTCCACCGATAGACTTCAGGCTGCGTTCGAGTTTCGCAATCAGTCCTTCCTCGCGGACCCTCTTCCGCTCTATGGCAAGTTTGCCGAACTCGGTTTCGGCAAACTCCTCTCCTAAGAGCCGGTAACGCCTTTCGGCCTCCAGTGTATCGCCAACAATATTTTCATATGAAGTCGCCGCCAGAAAAGCCGCCTTTGCCCCCGTCACCGTGCTTGAGAACGCCTGGCTCAAACTGTCCAGCAGCGGCGCATAAGCATAAATATTCTCCGGTTCCTGCAGGCGCAAACGCTCAATGCGCTCAAACTCCGCCGCCGCCAACTCTTCGGCCGTAACCCGAGCTTCTTCCCCCAATAGATACCTGGCTTCATTAGCCTGCGCCGAAGCGGGAAAGTCTTCGATCAATCGCGCCAAATAGGGACCAGCCGCGCTTTCATCGTTGCCTATCTCGCGGTAGATCCAGGCAATACTGAAAACGGCACGGGGCAATTGATCGCTTTCGGGAAAGCGGCGAATCACTTCCTGGTAATAGGCGATGGCCGAATCGGCTTGACCAATATCGTCGCGATAGATTTCACAGGCGCTAAATAAGTCGTCCAGCACCTTGATATTACGTGCGACTACGATCTCGTCCTTCGTCGTGGTATCGACTTCGGCGGACACCCACCCCTCGCTCCACACAAGCGGCCCCTGTATGGCCCCCAACGAATCGGCATAGAGCGAATCAGCCCGATGGACCCGACTCTGCAACTGCTGCAACCGCCCCAAATAGGTCAACATCTCCTGCGCCAATAACACGCCCTGTGACCCGGGGCTCTCGCTATTGGTTTCTTCGAAATACTCGCGGGCTAACTCGGTCTCGCCATATTCTTGCAGATGCAACAAACCCGTGCGGTAAAGGGCCATTGCCGAGGAAGGTGTCGCGGGAAAATCATCGCGAACCTGGCCATATTCGTCGAGCGCTTGTTCGAGCAGCCGGCGCTCCTGGTAGGACTCGCCGATCAAAAGGCGGGTGCGCCCCTCAAAATTGCGAAAGCGTCCCTCCTTGAGCAGTTCGACATAGGCCTGGAGCGCCTCTTCTTCCTCGCCCAATGCATAGAGCACACGCCCGCTGTTCAACCTAGCCCGGTATTCCTGGTCCAGATTCGGATCGGCCTGCAACACATTGCGAAAGGACTGCAAAGCGTCGCCAAGCCGGGCCTCGTCTTCCAAGGCCATCTGCGCCTCGGCTAAACGCAGCCACAACTGCGCACGATCACCGCTTGCGGGAAAGGCCTCCAGTACGGTGCGAAACTCTTGGATCGCGGCGACATAGTCCTCGCGTTCGAAAGCCATCTCACCCAACCGCAACCCCGCCCGCACCGCGATTTGCTCCTCGGCCTCCTCAACGAGGATTCGGTAGAGTTGTTGCGCCTGATTGTAGATCCGCTGCGCCTCGAGACCTTGCGCGCGCCAATAGCGGGCCTCGTCGAAAAATTCACTGGCGGGAAAATTGGTTTCCAGATCGCGGAAGGATTGCACGGAACGCAGATATTCGCCCCGCCAATAGAACGACTTGCCCATCAGGAACATCGCGTCGTCGACCAAGTCACTCTCTTTGTATTTTTCCAGGACCTTAGAAGCCTTGCGAGCGGCCTTGTCGTAGAGCTGGTCGGCTTGATTCGAACGCTGACGCTGCAATTCGGGCCCTGCGCCGTCGAACGCCCACCCCGCATAGACCTCTTCGTGTTTTACGCGTTCTTTTTCGGCTTGGCGGTAGAATTTTTTGGCGTTGTAGAAGGTGTTGAAATAAACACAGGCCGAAAGTGCCAGACAACAGGCCAGCAGTAGTGGCGCAAAGGCCCCGATACGGCGTATAAATGCGAGCATCACCAGCCGATCGTCCCTAAACCCGATGGTAATCTTGCAGCGCTTGTACGCTCAGAGCGGCGCGCTGCAAAGCCTCGATACCCGCCGCAGCAGCCCTCGCACCGGCCATTGTCGTGGTATAGGGCACATTGTGAATAACCGCCGCGCGGCGCACAACGAAATCATCGTATTGCGAGCTTTCGTCAAGGGGGGTGTTGATGACCAAATCGATCTGCCTGCTGCGAATCGCGTCCTCGATATGCGGCCGCCCCTCGTGCACCTTGCGCACGCTCTCGGCCTCTATGTCGTGGCGGCTGAGAAAATCGCGGGTGCCCTGGGTAGCGACGAGCTCGAATCCGGCTTCGCGCAACCTGCGGGCGACCGGCACGACTTCCTCCTTGTCGCAATCGGCGACGCTAATAAAGATCCGGCCGCTCGCCGGCAATACAGAGCCCGCCCCCATCTGCGCCTTGAGGAAAGCCGTACCGAAATCAGGGCCAATCCCCATCACTTCACCGGTCGATTTCATTTCAGGCCCCAGTAAGCTGTCGGCTCCGGGGAATTTTATAAAGGGCAGAACCGCTTCCTTGACCGAGACATGATTCGGAACAATCTCTTCGGTAAAACCCTGCTCCCGCAAGCTTTTACCGACCATGACCCGGGCGGCGATCTTCGCCAACGGCCGACCAATCGCCTTGCTAACGAAAGGCACCGTGCGCGAGGCCCGTGGATTGACCTCGATTACATAGACCTCGTCCTGGTATATAGCGTATTGCACATTCATCAAACCGACCACCTCGAGCCCTCGCGCTAATGCATGCGTATAACGGCGCATCGTCTCGATATGCTCAGCGGGGGTGTCGAAAGGAGGTAGCGCACAGGCACTGTCACCGGAGTGCACCCCGGCGTGTTCGATGTGTTGCATGATGCCACCGACAACGACATCGACCCCATCCGCCACCGCGTCGACATCGAATTCCTCAGCGCGCTGTAAATAGCGATCGATCAGTACCGGCCGTTCGGGCGAGACATCTATCGCCTCGTGCATATATTTTTCTAAACGACCGGCATCGTAGACAATAACCATCGCCCGCCCGCCTAATACGTAGGAAGGCCTCACTAAGACAGGATAGCCAATCCGCTCCGCCACTTCCCTGGCCTCGGCAAAACTAGATGCCAAACCGTTCTCGGGCTGGCGGATATCCAGTTCGCGCAGCAAGTTGCCGAAGCGCTCGCGGTCTTCGGCCAAATCGATGCTGCTGGGTGAGGTGCCGATGATAGGTACTCCTTCTCGTTCGAGTTCCGCCGCCAAATTCAACGGAGTCTGACCCCCGAACTGCACAATGACTCCGTCGGGTTGCTCGCCGTCGACGATATGCAGCACGTCTTCCACCGTCAATGGCTCGAAATAGAGTTTGTCAGCCGTGTCATAATCGGTGCTGACCGTCTCTGGATTGGAGTTGACCATAATCGTTTCATAACCGTCCTCGCGCAGCGCGAAACAGGCGTGAACGCAGCAATAATCAAACTCGATCCCCTGGCCGATACGGTTGGGGCCGCCGCCGAGGATAATGATCTTCTTGCGATCCGACCGCACTGACTCGTCTTCGCGATCATATGTCGAGTAATGGTACGGGGTGTGCGCCTCAAACTCCGCGGCGCAGGTATCCACCGTCTTGTAGACCGGACGGATACCCAATTCGCGGCGGCGGTCGCGCACGCTCACTTCGTCGCACTCGCTGAGATGAGCCAGCTGGCGATCGCTAAACCCCCACTCTTTGGCTTGGCGCAACAGCGCTGGGTTTTCGCGCGCGTCCTCTTTTTTTAGCCGCCATTCGAGTTCGGATAGTTGATAGAGGTGGTCAAGAAACCACGGGTCGATGCCGGTGAGGTTATATATTTTCTCGTGGGTATAGCCCTTGTCGATCGCCAGTTTGATATAGAAAATCCGCTGGGAGTTGGGACGACTCAACTTCTCGCGCAGTTCCTTGTCGGAAACCTTGGCCGGATCCGGGCCTTTGCCGTCGGCGCCGAAACCAGCCCGTCCCGTCTCCAGCGAGCGCAACCCCTTCTGCAGCGATTCCTTAAAGGTCCGGCCAATCGCCATCGTCTCCCCCACCGAACGCATCTGAGTATCGAGCACGTCCGGCGTGCTGGGAAATTTCTCAAAGGTGAAACGCGGAATCTTGGTCACCACATAGTCGATCGTCGGCTCAAAAGAAGCCGGAGTCTCGCGAGTGATATCATTGCGGATCTCGTCGAGGGTATAACCGACAGCCAGCTTGGCGGCGATTTTGGCGATAGGGAAACCCGTGGCCTTCGAAGCCAACGCCGACGAACGCGAAACTCGTGGGTTCATCTCGATAACCGTCATCCGGCCGTCTCGCGGATTGAGCGCGAACTGAATATTGGACCCGCCGGTTTCGACCCCAATCTCGCGGATGACGCGAATCGCCGCGTCGCGCATAATCTGGTATTCCACGTCCGATAGCGTCTGCGCCGGTGCGACGGTCAGACTATCGCCGGTATGGACCCCCATCGGATCGAAGTTCTCAATCGAACAGATAATGACCACATTGTCGTTGCGGTCGCGCATAACCTCCAGTTCGTATTCCTTCCAGCCGATGACCGATTCCTCGATCAACACCTCGTCAATCGGGCTCAGATCGAGCCCATGGCTTATAATTCGCTCGAACTCTTCGGCATTATAAGCGATCCCCCCACCAGAGCCACCCATCGTGAATGAAGGACGAACAATCGTCGGATAGCCCAATTTGGCCTGATGCCGCTGAGCCTCTTCCAACGTTTGGACAAAAAAGCCACGCGGCATATCGAGCCCCGCCCGATCCATCGCCGCCTTGAAGAGCCCGCGATCCTCCGCCGTTTTGATCGCGTCCAACTGGGCGCCGATCAATTCAACACCGTGTTCGGCGAGTACACCGCTTTCGGCCAATGCCACCGCCGCGTTAAGTGCGGTTTGTCCGCCGAGCGTCGGCAAAAGCGCCTGTGGTTTCTCTGCCGCGATAATCCGGGCGCAAATATCGGGAGTAATCGGTTCGATATAGGTCCGATCCGCCGTCTCGGGGTCCGTCATGATCGTCGCGGGATTGCTATTGATCAGAATGATCTCGTATCCCTCTTCCCGCAGCGCCTTGCAAGCCTGGGTACCGGAATAGTCAAACTCACAGGCCTGGCCTATCACAATGGGTCCGGATCCGATGAGCATTATTTTTTGTATGTCAGTGCGTTTAGGCATGAAGAGACTTTCAGAGCTTCAAAGGGCGCTTATCGCGCGTACAAAAATAGAGATGCGCGCGCGCATCTCAGGCTTGGCAAAATGTAGGAAATTTAGGACGGAATGGAAAGGGAAGAGCGGTTTTCGGCTGCGGTCGCCTGCCCATCAGGGATTCTGGATGAACCCCAAATAGATGAGCAACATGATAAGCACAACGGTCGTGCCATAACCCAACTTGAGCAGCAATTCTCTATGGTGTTCCCAATTATAGCTCTGCTTGAGCTTAAACTTGGGACGAACGACTTCCTTTATCTCGCCCTGAAAACGCTGTTCGTCAATTAGGCGAACCAATTGCGGGTCATAGTCGGCGATCGCCTTTAAAATCATGCGCTTGCGACGGGCGACTTTCTCGGCGAAGGCTTCTTGGGCCTCTTTTATTTTTCCGCCGGCCTCGTCAAAGGCCGCCTCCTCATCGGAGTGATCAGCGATGAGAATACAGGTCTTTTCCCGGGCCAAATCCTCCGCCAAACCGCTAATGGCTTCGCGGTTTTTTACATTGGCCTCAATAACAGCATAGCAGGTGTCTATAAAGCGCCTGAAATCCTCGCGGATCTCGGCTTCAGAAAGCCCGAGTAAATAGGACTCTTCAATGATTTCTTCAACGGCGTCTTTGACACTAGCCATAATTTGCGTTCTATGGTCTAAATCGGTTGTTATAACATAGTTACAACCGGTAATGACAGTGATAATTAGATCCTGAATTCACTCGACTAAAGACTCTTATAGATTACAGCACCGACCAGGGGATGTCAAGTAGAATGCGCCGCGTGCTGCCAGGTCTCAACAAGCGTCCGGGGCACTTCGGCAGCAATATCTCCCGCCCTCATTCCCCATTCCCAGCACGGCCGTGAATATAAACGCCTTGGCAAGCCGCGACCTCGGCATCGACACCCTGCCCCATCAAAGCAGCGATTATTCCGGTCAACACATCGCCCGAGCCTGCGGTGGCCATGCCCGGGTTTCCACTAGAATTTACTGCTACCCGCCCATCTTTAAAGGCCACTACCGTCGGCGCCCCCTTGAGGACCAATGTCAACTTGTACGCTTCCGCGAAATCGCGGGCAATCGCGAGCGGAGCTTTGGTAATCTGTTCTTTATCTAAACCACTCAACCTGGCGAATTCGCCAATATGCGGTGTTAGGACAATCGGTACCGGTCGCCCTTTCAACAGTTCAGCGCATCCAGCAAAAGCATTGAGCCCATCCGCATCCAACACCAGCGGGATTTCAATTCCGGCGACTACGCGCCGCACTAGTTCCATCGTCTCCCGATACCCTCCCAAACCCGGCCCCATCGCGCAAACATCGGCTCGTCGCAACATATCCCGCACATCGCCTAAAGCCCTCAACGACAAACAGCGTTTTTTGCGCACTTCCGGCAACGGCTGGGTCATTACTTCCGACAATTTGACTTCGAGAATATCGTTGAGACTTTGCGGTATACCAAGGCTTACGCGACCAGCACCACTTCTAAGGGCGGCTTCCGCCGTCAAAGCCGCTGCCCCCGTCATACCAACCGAACCGGCAACGACCGCCACCGCCCCACAACGGCCTTTGTGCTCGTCTCCACTGCGCCGCGGCAATAGCGAAGCCAGATTATCGGCGTCGAATAACCAGGCCGTATTCGGTGTCCCACTTACTATGTGTTCTGGGAAGCCGATATCGGCCAAGTGCAAAGTTCCACAATAGGATCGACCGGGATAAAAAACTTGGCCGATCTTGGCCACGCCAAAGGTCACCGTCAACACCGCTTGCACGCAAGCCCCTTGGACCCTTCCTGTATCGGCCTCCACTCCCGAAGGCAAATCCACGGCGACCACAGGCCTTTGCCCTTCGGCTACCCGAGCGATAATCCGAGAAATTTCCAGCCGAGGCGCATCGCGCAAACCCGTACCCAATAGCGCGTCGACTACCAGGTCGGCTTCGCTAATAGCCGCATCCAGTGGGGTCAAATCCGCCGCCGGTATTTCGACCGTCCCGCCTGCACGTTCATAACGCTGCAAATGTTCTTCCGCGTCGCCTTGAACCGCCTGTCGAGCGACCGCCAGAAATACCCGCGTCGCGACACCGCCCGCCTGTAATAGACGAGCGACGACAAAACCGTCGCCGCCATTATTGCCCTTGCCGCATAGAACCACTGCGCGCAAACCCACCAGGCCATCCCAACGCGCGGCGATTGCCGCAACGACTTCGGCCCCCGCTCGTTCCATCAACTCGACACCGGAAATTCCCGCCTCAGCGATCGTGCGGCGATCGAGTTCGGCCATCTCGCGACCCGTGAGCAATTTAGCCAGTTGCAGCACTCAAACCTCCCAAGGGCGGATCAGTTCACGCAGGCCACGGGGCGCCTCAACGGGGAGAGCCTCACCGGTATATTTGGGCAAAAGCGCACGGAAACCCATGGTCATCAAAAGGGCCCAAGCCGTCATCACGCCGCAAAACAAACCCAACCCCGAAGCCAGACCGACACCAAGAAAAAAAATCGCGCCCAGCAACAAAGCGAGAGACAATCTGAGATTGTCCCAGCGTAGCCCCAACCGACCCTTCTTGTGTGACCAACACGGGAAAGAGATAGAGAGCCATAATCCCTGCCAGCAACAGCAACCAAATCATCAACCCGCTCAACAGAGCGCCCAGCCAGCCAGCCAACTGTTGGTAGAAAAATATATTGACCAGTATTAGACCCGTAGCGACGATAAGCGATCCACCCAAAGCCGCTGCACGCCAAAAAAAACGACGTCCAGTAAGTAAAAGTTCTCGCAAATTCAATTCATCGCCGCGCGCCCAATAAGCACTGACAATAAAAAGCAGGACCGTGGCCGGAGAGCCCAAAAGCAACGCACCGGCTAAGACGACTGCACCGGGCAAGAAAAGACCGCCGAGCGAAAAACCAAAGCGCAAGAGCATATAAGCCGCCCCGATCCAGGGTAGGCTCAATAGGCTCCACAGCAAATTATAGGCGACAACCCCACCTAGGTGATCGTATGCTGTCCAAAAATAACGCCGTAGAATCTCGCTCACAGCCCCTCGAAACCCCGTTGCATAAACTCGGCATAGGTGCGGGCGGTCAACACCAGATCGCGTACCCGTACCCGCTCGTCAACCCCATGTGCATGTTCCCCCTTAACCCCATAGCCGATTCCGGGCAATCCGCCTTCGACGACAAAGTAGTGCAAATCGGTAAATCCGGACGTCACCTTGAAGCCGGCCGCACGGCGCCGCACCACCTGCACCGCCCGCGCAAAAGCCCCTGGCAATCCATCTTCGACGTCGACGACGCAAGGCTCGATCTGCAAAGGTGACTCTACACGATAGGACAGTAGGGCCTGCTGATCCGCCGCTTGGCTGACCGCCCGCCGCAGTTCGCGTTCGACTACTGCGAGTTTCTCACCCGGGACTAAGCGGCGGTCAATCGAAAAACGTGCGCACTCGGCCACGGTGTTGACCTTATCACCCTGCCCCCCTGAGAACGTGCCGCCAATGTTAATCGTGGGATTGCGAGGTTGGCCGTCAAAATCGACAAAACGGCGGCGGGCTGCCTGCAATTTTCGTTTGTAGTCCTGTAGTTTATTCACTGCACCGGCCAACGCTTCAAAGGCATTGACTCCCTGTTCCGGCCTAGAAGCGTGCGCCGCCTTGCCGATTAATTCGACCTCCAACCACAGCACGCCATTGTGGCCACAGCCCACTTGGGTACCGGCCGCCCCTTCGCAGACGACCGCAAAATCGGCATTGAGCAAACCTTGGCCGACGACCCAACCCGCACCCAATTCGCCGCCCGTCTCTTCGTCTGCGGTAAAAGAGCATTCGATATTGAACGCCGGCTCGACACCCGAGGCCTGCAGCGCCTCCACCGCCATCAACAAGGCCGCAATTGAACCCTTCATGTCCCCCGAGCCCCGTCCGTAGACCGCACCGGCGGCAATGCCCGGTTCGAACGGGTCGCCAAATTTCCACTGCCCCGAACAGGGCACCACATCATAGTGGGCATTGAAATGCACGGTCCGCTCCCGTCCGACATCCCAACGAGCGATCAAATTATAGCGGGGATACTCGCTCGAACCGATTATCCGTCGCACTTCACCGTCGGGAACGCGATGGACCTTACTGCGCATGCCAAGCCCCTGACAGCGGACCAAGAGATGTTCGACCATCGCGCGATAGTCCAGCCCCGGCGGATTAACCGTGCCAATCCTGACCATATCCTGCAAACCGCGCACCAACAGGCTTTCACGGTCCTCAATATAGCGATGCACTGAACTCATCCGGCCCCTTTATTCGCCCTTGAGCGCAATTCGGTAGAGCTGAGATCCACGCGAAAGTCCTCTTCTGGAATCGAAGCGAAAAGCGCCGCGAACCCGGCGGGTACATCTATATCAGCCAATGCCAAATACTTTCCCTCTTGCAGACGCCCCGCGACCCAAAAGCAATGCTCGCCCGCTCTGAATTCTTCCAGTGCCGCGACCATACCCTGCTCACCCCCTTCGTAATATTTACCCTGTAAAAGCCTTGTCGCCGTATCGTAACCAATCGCGAAATGACACCCACTAAAGAGCCGGGCCTTTTGCAGGAAAGTCGGCGCCCTAGTGATGATGACAGAAAAGCGCCCACGCATTGCTGCGAGACGGCCTTCGATAGCTACTTTTTGCAAGGACGGCTTATCGACATTTTCAACGGAGAGTTCCAAACTCGGTCGACGTCCACTTAATCGCCCCGCAGCAGCGGCGAGGCGTTCGTGCCCTTCATGCAAGGGATTAAAGGACCCAGGAAAGAGCAAGCGGCTACCACGTTCGACTGCGGATGCCCATGCCCCATCAAGCCCGAATTCGACAAGTTCTAGATCGCCCGTCACCAACAACCCCAATGGGTCCTGTAATGACAGAGTATGCCGAGAGTATTTTGCGTAATCGGGCAGGGGCGGCAAAATCGCCTCACCACCACACGCTTCGGCCAAGACGGCCAAGGCAAAACGACTGAGCGCTTCTTCTTGCGCCAAGCGATCGGCAGCCCCTTTCTCAAAATGCAAATCGAATAATCTATATTCTTGCGGCAGACGCAACGCGATAAAACTGCGGTCCTCTCCCCGCCGCGACCGACTCGTCGCCAAAGCCGCTGTCACACCCACTCCGACGATTCCCTCCTCCACCCCAGTAAATCTCCGGGCCCTGGCAAAAGCCCTGTCCGCCATATCCCTCGCCGTTTGCGCGGTCACTCGATGGGGACCGGCCGATCCCAAATAAGCCGCCAAGGCCTCTTCTCGATAAGGCACTTGCACTTCTATCACCGAAGCCGATGCCCCGGGATGATTGAGCAGCCAACTCGCTAGTTCGCCCCCACCGCCCGTAGCAGCCAAGGCCAATTGGCCACCACCTTGCAATAGGGATTCGACCTGCTGCCAAATATCTCGATCGACACGCAATTATTTTAACCCGCGAAAAAATCGATAGCGCTACGGACACCCCACCCCGTCAAGAAGAGACCGCTGAACACATTGAGCAACACTAACGGCCAGCCCATCCGCAAAGGCTCTGGCAAGAAGCGGCGATCGGTCCAGACCATCAGCAAACACCAGAGACCACAAGTGAGCACCCCGCCAAAAATCGCCGCCGGAGTTACGATCGTCACTGGGTTCCCACCCATCCACATAATCGCTACGCCGCCTATGCCGCAATAGCCCACGACCCAAGGACGCAAACTATCCACAGACGCCTCACGCACCCGGCGAACGATCGGCCGGAAACATTCGTGGGTGGTGCGGGCATAGAGTTCGTAAGCCGCCATAATCGTGCCGAAGAACGCGGTAAATACACCGAACTGATAAAAGTAGACTAACGCTGGGTGCATGCGCACGAGAAAATCAGCCTGCACCGAAAGCAATTTCATACCCTCCGGTACTATATGTTGCGGTCGCAACACCGCCGCACCCAAAATCACAAAAGCCATTGTAAAGATGACGACGCAGGCGAAGGAGACCGAAGAATCGATCATCGGTGCGCGCAGCCAAGCTTTTCCCAGATTGACATTAGCTGTATCGGCCGCAATCTCAACTCCGTCGGCCGTATCTTCCACCGTACGTCCCATCAACCCCCAAGCCTTTTCCCGTAGCATGCCGATATAACCGAAATAATCCTGCGTACCACCGCCGATCGCCCCCAAATAAACGCCCATTTCGACAATCGCCGACCGCGCCGCCACCGCTGGGTATTTACTCACTAGCCAGGGTTCGTACGCTGGTATCTTCGGCACGATTGTGCCCATAAGGACCGCTAGCCAATCCGGTTGTGACGCCGCCGCCGCGGTCAGGATCGAAAGCAATAATACACTGACTACGATCGTTTGAAATTTCTCCAATGCCCCATAGCTCTGAATCATGGTAATCGCGATAGCCAAGACTACAAAAGCCGTTCCCCAAACTCGGGCGTCACCCCATATATCGAGCCCTTCGAAACCCAGGATCCAAACCGTTAGTCCCCCGAGCATTTTGGGCAACCCAGACAGCCAAAGCGGAAAACAGAGCACCGTCATAATTGCCAAGAGCCATACCGCCCACCCCTGCGGTCCGGGCAAATATTTCCAGCGCTCGATCGGATGCTCACCGGTCAGTGTGATATAACGCGCCGCAGTGTAGACCTGCACGAATTTCATCAGCCCCCCGCCGACAAAACACCACAGCATTGCATAACCGAACACCGCCCCGCCGCGCGAGGCAAAAACCGTTTCGCCGCTGCCGATCGTCACTGATGCGATAATCGCACCAGGCCCGAAAATGCGCAGCATGGCACCAAAACCGCGCGCCTTTAGCTCGTCGCTGAGTTCGGGATAGCGCATCGCTTCGCTCATGAAAATAGCTCCTTATTCTCTCGCTTGATTGCCCGTATGATATCGCTCAACCTACTGCTTGTCAAATAGTTGTGACACAACCATATTCTACGTTTTCACCACTGGGAGAGTTAAATGAGCATCAGCAAGGCCATCGCGCCCGTAGCCGGCTTGGGCACCCGGCTGCTGCCCACGACCAAAGTCCTGCCCAAAGAAATGCTGCCCGTCGGCAGGCTACCCGTCATCCACCACGTCGTCGAGGAATTAATCGCCGCCGGCATCCGCCAAATCCTCTTCGTCACCGCAGGTAATAAGGGCGCGATTGAGGACCATTTCGACGAGGGGTCCGAACTAATGCGCCGCCTCGAAGCAGAACAGCACGAATTGCTAGAGACCTGTCGTTTCCAGTACCGCGATAGGGGCGTCGAGTTCTTTTCCGTGCGCCAACGCCTCGCCCCCGGGCAAAACAAACCCGCCGGCACTGGCGATGCCGTCGCCGCGGGCGAGGCCTTTGTCGGCAACGAACCCTTTGTTGTGGCCTTCGGCGACAGTATCGTGCGCACCCGCGCGGGCAAGCCACTGCTGCAAAGAATGATCGCATCGCATCGCGCACACAACTCCGCCTGCACCATCGGCGCCTATCCAGTGTCCGACGAACTCGTCCACCACTATGGCATTCTGATAGCCGAAACGAGCAATACGACCGACAGCAAGCTGACCGGCATTCTCGAAAAACCACGTCCCGAACAGACGACAAGCCGCCTGGCCATCAGCGCCCGCTATATATTTTCTCCCGGGATTTTTAACCGCATCCGCACCACCCCCCCTTCCTCCAGCGGAGAAATCTATCTTACCGACGCGATCGAAGCCTTGATCTCAGCAGGAGAAATGGTGCGCGCAGTCTGTTTAGGCAAGGGCGAAAAACGCTGCGATATCGGCAATCATTTGGCTTATTTCCAGACCTTTGTAGACTACGCGCTCGACGATCCAGAATGGGGGGAGCAAATCCGCACCTATATGCGGCAAAAGCTAGCCGAGGACCGATCTTGACAACCTCTTACAAATCGCTATCTTAGGTGCCAATTCGGACTAAGCCCGTATAATTGTTCTCCCAATGACCATCTAGAGGCGGTTCAACACATGAGTACATCGACGACCTGGAAAGAGCGGCTTGCCGGGCAGATTCCCGCGGATATGGCTGAGGAGATCGACGCCTTCGAAACTCAGATTCACCTGCGCAAGCAGGGCAAAATGGAGGAGAAGCTCTTCGCCGAAACCCGCTTGCGCCGCGGCGCCTATGGCCAACGCTACGACAATGGCCAGCGCTTCGACGGCACGCAGACCCAGCAATTGCTCTTTCCCGAGCACGAGACCAAGGGCCCCGATACCTTCTGGCACGCGCCGGGCATGATGCGGATCAAAATCCCCTTCGGCGGCCTGACGGCCGCGCAGATGGAAATCTTGGCCGACTTAGCCGAAGAATACTCCGAAGAGATACTACACATCACAACCCGCCAAGATTTTCAAATCCACTTTATCCATATCGAAGACACGCCCGACCTTATGCGACGTCTCGCGGCTGTGGGCATCACCACCCGCGAGGCCTGCGGTAATTCAGTGCGCAATGTCACCGCCTGCCCCCTCTCGGGAGTCTGCCGCACAGAGACCTTCGATGTCACGCCTTATGCGGAAGCCATTATGCGTTTCCTGCTTGGGCACCCGGACTGCCAGGACTTCGGCCGCAAATTCAAGATCGCCTTCTCAGGCTGCGAACACGAGGCCTGCGGCTTGGCCAATATGCACGACATGGGCGGCGTCGGCATGGTTAAGACCGTCGACGGCGTGGAAAAACGTGGCTTCAAGCTCTACGTCGGTGGCGGCCTCGGCGCCGTACCGCACCAAGCGCAGCTCTTTAACGAATTCGTTCCCGTCGAGGAACTACTGCCCATTTCCCAGGCCATCGCCCGTGTTTTCGCCCGCCTTGGCGAAAAAAAGAATCGCAACCGGGCACGGATCAAATTTCTAATCGCCAAACTGGGCATCGAAGAATTTCGTCGTCTGGTACACGAGGAGCGCGCTATCCTGCCCGAGGACCCACAGTGGACGGCCTTTCTCGACGATCTAACGGTCACCGACGAGAAACAGCTCAAACCTGGCCAGCCCCTCAACGGCGCCGAAACGAGCGAAGGCTTTGCCAAGTGGTACCGCACCAATGTTTACCAACAGCGGCAGGAAGGTTATGTCGTTGCCACTGTCGCCTTGCCTTTGGGCGATATCACCTCGCACCAATTGCGGGCATTGGCCGATATCAGCCGGCATTTCGTCAAGGAAACCACCCGCACGACGGTCGAGCAGAACATGGTGCTGCGCTGGGTCAGCGAAACCGACTTGCCGCAACTCTACGACGAGTTGCTTGCCCTTGGACTAGCCCAGACCGGTGCCGGTACCATCGTCGACATCACCGCTTGCCCCGGCACCGACACCTGTAAGCTCGGCATCGCTTCCTCGCGCGGCTTGGCCACTGAACTGCGCAAGCAACTCGGAGAGCAAAGCGCCGAGCTTGACGAGGCGATCGAAGGGTTGCGCATCAAGATCAGCGGTTGCTTCAACTCCTGCGGGCAACACCACGCTGCCGATATCGGCTTCTACGGCAATAGCCGCAAAATTAACGGCATCACCGTGCCGCATTTCCAGGTCGTCTTGGGCGGCCAATGGAAAGAAAATGCCGGGTCTTTCGGTCTGGCCACTGGTGCCGTACCCTCCAAAAATATTCCCGAAGTCGTCTCCCGCCTAGCCAAACGCTTTGTAGAAGAGCGCGAGAAGGGCGAGTTGTTTAAGGACTTCATCGGCCGCCTTGGCAAACGCGAGATCAAGGCCATGCTCGAAGACTTGACCCAGGTGCCGAGCTACGAGGAGAATAGCTGGTATTATCGTGACTGGGGCGATACACGCGGATTCACCATGGATGATCTCGGCAAAGGCGAATGCGCCGGCGAAGTAGTCTCGATCGGCATCATGGAAATCGCCGCCGCCGAACGCGAAGTCTTCGAAGCCTCGGTCGCCCTCGACGAGAATCAGTTGCAAGCCGCTTGGCAGGGCGCTTTAAACGCTATGTTGCGCGCCGCTCGCACACTGGTCAAGGAACAATTCTACGACGTGCCTGAAGAGACCGACGTCGTCATCGCCGAATTCCGCGCCCGCTTCTACGACACCGAGTTATTCTCCCCCAAATTCGCTAACTATCTCTTCTCCGCGCACCAAGATCCGGCCAGCGAATTTGAGCAGACGCAAGTCCACCGTTTTATCGAAGAGGCGCAGCTCTTTATCGAAGGCGCCTATACCTGCTACGACAAAATCGCCGCGCCCCTCGAGGGCGCCAAGGCCTGAGAATAGGACTTATGCAAGAATTACAGCGCATCAATATCAAAATGTATCTCGAAGACCCCGAGGCCCTCTCTGCCGAGGAGGCCTTCCGGGTATTCAATAGCTGGATCCCGACCACTCCAGACGAAGTCCTTATCGACGTCGCAGATTACAGCCACGTGCCCGAGGGACCGGTGACCTTGCTCGTCGGACATGAGGCCAACTACAGCCTCGATAACGACCATGCGGAACCCGGGTTGCTCTACTCGCGCAAACAACCAGCCGCAGGCGACCTATCTGCCCGCCTCTCAAGCGCGCTGCAAGCCGTACTTAAAGCCTGTCAGCGTCTTGAATCTGAGCCAAGCCTCGATGGCAAAGTCAAATTTCGCGGCGGTGATATCCTGCTTGTAGCCAACGACCGCCTCAATGCGACCAATGACGAAGAGGGCGAAAATGCCTTACGAGCAGAGCTTGAACCCGTGCTCGCCAAGCTCTTCGCCGGCGCTTCCTTTGCAATCGAACGCGACACAACCTCGCAGTTGCGGCTCAACCTGAGGATACAGTGCGATACCGATGCCAACGCTGCGACACTGCTGAGCAATCTCGCAGCTTGACAAGGTCAAGGTGACCCCTATCTTTTCGATAATTAACAACTGAAAATAGAACCAGCGACTTATCAGGAGGAATTCATGACCTATTATATCACTGAAACCTGTATCGACGTAAAAGACAAGGCCTGTGTTGAGGTTTGCCCCGTCGATTGCATCCATCCCATCGACGGCGAAGGCGAACCCATGCTCTACATCGACCCCGATGAGTGCATTGACTGTGGCGCCTGCGAGCCTGAATGCCCGGTTGAGGCCATCTTCGCCGAAGAAGACATGCCCGAAGATCAGGGCCGTTTTGTCGATATCAATACCAAATATTTCGAATTGCGCGATAATGGCGAAGGATGGGCGCAATGGAAACAAGAGCACTCCGCCGACTTTGAAAAGAAAAATTAAGTAATTGCTCATAACTGGCTTACAGGCCGGGATGCCCCCAGGGGTATCCCGGCTTTTTTACGCTTGACGATTGCTAGATCAACCCGCTTATTTTTTCTCCCTTACGAAGATTTATTGGAGATGTTATATATGGCGAGAACTAACGCAACGAAAAAACCAAGTAAGAAAAAAGCCCGGGGCAAAAAAGTTAAAGCTGCCACGCTCAGGGTAGATGCCGACAAACTCTGGTTCATGTACCGCAAAATGTCGGAAATCCGTCTCTTTGAGGAACGCGTCTGGGATGTGTATACCCGCGGCCTGATGCCCGGGTTGGCACACCTCTATATCGGCGAGGAGGCCGTAGCAGTTGGCACCTGTACCGCCCTGCGAGACGACGACTATATCACCAGCACCCACCGCGGTCATGGTCACTGTCTGGCCAAGGGCGGCAAGCTCGACCGCATGATGGCCGAGATCATGGGCAAAGAAGCCGGCTATTGCCGCGGCAAGGGCGGCTCGATGCATATTGCCGACATGTCGGATCGTCGGCGGCGGGTTCGGCATTTGCACCGGCGCCGGACTCTCGGCCAAATTGCGCGGCACCGACCAGGTTGGCGTCTGCTTCTTCGGCGACGGCGCCTCCAACCAGGGCATTATGCTCGAAACAGTCAATATGGCCGCGGTGTGGAACCTGCCAGTCATCTACGTTTGCGAAAACAACCAGTATGGTGAACATACGCCCTACCAGGACGTAACCGCTGTCAAAGATATCGCCGATCGCGCTAAGGGCATGGGCCTCGAAGGTGTTATCGCCGATGGCACGGATGTCCTAGAGATGTACAACGTGGTTTCCGCCGCCGTCGCCAAGGCGCGCAAGGGAGACGGCCCAACGCTGATCGAGGCCAAAACCTATCGGCACCATGGGCATCACGTCGGCGACGCGCAAACCTACCGCACCCGCGACGAAGTCAGCTGGTGGTCGGACAACAAGGATCCTATCCGCCTGCTCGGCAAGTATATGATCGCCAACAAAGTCGCTAAACAAGCCGAACTCGACGCGCTCTACGAGCAGGTCGACGAAGAAGTCCTAACGGCAATCGAATTCGGCAAAGACGCTCCTTTCCCCCCACCAGAACAAGCGTTTGAGGATATATATGCCTGATCGGGAAATGTTGTTTAGAGAAGCTATTGGCCTAGCCACCGCCGAAGAAATGCGCCGCGACGATACGGTCTTCGTCATGGGCGAGGATGTCGGCGCTTCCGGCGGCATCTTTAAATGCTGCGAGGGCCTGTTCGAGGAATTCGGCAGCCAACGCGTCATAGACACCCCCATCGCCGAAGCCGGTTATATCGGGCTCGGCGTCGGCGCGGCCATGACCGGCATGCGGCCCTTGGCCGAGTTGATGTTCGGAGACTTCGCCCTGTTGACCATGGACCAGATCGTTAACCAAGCTGCTAAGATCCGCTATATGTCCGGCGGACAATGCAAAGTGCCACTGACGATCCGCCTGTCTATGGGCGCCGGCCGCTCTTCGGCCGCACAGCATTCCCAGAGCTTGCACGCGCTTTTTGCGCATATTCCCGGGCTTAAAGTTGCCATGCCCTCGACACCGCGCGATGCCAAGGGCTTGCTCAAGACCGCGATTCGCGACGACAATCCGGTATTGTTCTTCGAAGATAAAATGATGTACAACGATTCCGGGGCCGTACCGGAAGAGGATGATTTCCTCATTCCCTTCGGCGAAGCCGAAATAAAGCGCCCCGGCGACGACCTGACCATTGTCGCCACATCGAGTATGGTCATCGCTGCCCTCGAAGCCGCCGAGCAACTCGCGGCCCAGGGGTTGGAAGCCGAAGTAATCGACCCGCGGACCTTGGTGCCCTTGGACAAGGAAACACTGCTCGCTTCTGTCCGTAAAACTGGCTATGCGTTGGTGGTCGACGAGGGTGTCGAACGCTATGGCGCCAGCGCCGAACTGGCGGCGATGCTCAACGCCGAGGCTTTTGATTATCTCGACGCACCAGTCCTGCGCATCGGTGCCGCTGCTGTGCCCATCCCCTTCAGCCCGCCGCTCGAACTTCCCACCATCCCCAACGTAGAGCAGATCGTCGAGACCGTGCTCTCACAACGGCGCTAAGCACGGTGCGTCCGGTCTGCCTGGTCACAGGCTCTTCAAGCGGTATCGGCGCCGCCATCGTCGATCAGTTCGCCGCACAAGGCTACGACGTCGTCGTGCATTACAACTCCGGTGCCGATCGCGCTGAAGAGATCGCTGCCACACTGCGCGAAAAACACGGCGGTGAGGCCTTAGTTCTCGGCGCCAACCTCTCGCAACCAGACGCCCCCTTCGAACTGGTAGACCGAACCTTCGCCCACTATGGCCGTTTGCATGTCGTCGTCAGCAATAGCGGCGTGGCCAACTACGTCCAGGACGAAAAAGGCCAGCTCGCCCGCTACCGCTTTAGCGAAACCCCCATCGAGCATCTCGACAAGGAGATGGACCGAGTGCTCAGCCTCAACCTCATGGGATCTTATCGTCTGGCCCAGCGCGCACTCAGCAAGATGACTGAGTTGGCAAAAAAAGAGCGTAAGCCTGCCCATCGCAGCATTCTCTTTATAACCTCAATTTCCGATATTGCCCCCGAGAGCACGCGCATCCCCTATGGGGTGAGCAAGGCCGGCCTCAACCACGCCGTGCTAGGCGCCGCCTTCGACGGAGGTCCTTACAATATTACAGTAAACGCCCTGCGCCCTGGAGTCATCGATACCCCGCTTACCGCTCGCCCTTCTGGCGTAGAGGACCCAGCCACGGGCCGCGAATTCACCGTAGCGGAAACCTACGGCCTGATGGCGGAAGGCGGCGCGCAACCCATTCGCCGCATCGGCGAGCCTGATGATATCGCCTACGCCGCCTACGCCTTTACGCAGATTCCCTATATGACCGGCCAACTCGTCGCCGTAGACGGCGGTTTTACTTTGCCCGGTAATTTCGCAAATCGCGAGCTTTTTTTGCAGGAAGGACTGCGCAAGCGACAACAGCAATAAGCACCGCAAGAACACAAATAGCCCGCACTTTTCATCAGTGCGGGCTATTTTTTTTTGGTATTTAAGCTCGTTTTAGTGTTCGCTGATGCTCCCAATCTGAATCTCTATATCATCGCGATTGGCGACCTTCTCCATTTGCCCATCGCGAATCCAAGCCATGCGATCAGCCGCGGTGAGCATCTTGTCATCATGAGTCACGGTGATAATTGTCGTGCCCATTTCCTCTTGCAAACTCTTCATATAATCGATGATCTCTTGGCCGGTATTGCTATCGAGGTTACCCGTCGGCTCGTCAGCGAGGATAATCCGCGGCTTATTGACAAAGGCCCGTGCGATGGCCACGCGCTGCTGCTGCCCCCCCGAAAGCTCTGAAGGGATATGATGGGCTCGATCGTCCAATCCGACTATTCTCAGGCATTCCATCGCCCTTTCTTCGCCTTCTTCAGTCGTCATCCCAGCGAATACCGTGGGTAAGGATACGTTCATCAATGCACTCATCACCGGCAAGAGATTATACGTCTGAAAAATATAACCCAACTCAAAACACCGCACAGCGGCCAATTGCTGCGGACTAAGCACAGCCAAATTAATCCCCTCAATCAACACCTCACCAGCCGTTGGGGTCTGTAGCGCGCCAATCATGTTGAAAAGCGTGCTCTTACCCGAGCCCGAAGGCCCCATAATAGCAAAAAACTCATTTTCGTATACCTGCACGCTCAAACCGCGCAACGCATAAACATGCGTCGATTCGTCGCGATTCTTGGCATTGTAGACCATTTTCACGTTTTGCACGTCGACGATTACACTGCGGCTACTTTCTGACATAAGCCCCTGTGCTCCTTAACCTGTTCTCTGCTTTGTAAATACACTAGTATTTTAAAATTGAGTGGTTCCAATTTAAGATCGGAAATCCCGCAAGTCAAATACCGCACGAGCGGTTTTAACACCTTTTTAAGGTCGCGCTTAAAAATAAAGTGCAGATAAAGTCGCAAAAATCTAAATAAGCCCGCTAAGTAGCCGATAATACTAACAAGAAATCACTTGACGCTATACGCTACTATTTAGTATAATATTTTCACAAACCTACTACAGAGTTGGGTTTCTACAAGCCCAAAGTCTGGCAACCGAAGGCCAGGAGTACATCATGCAGGACAAGCAAGAACTTATTGATATTCAAGCAGTTGCTGATAGTTTTGGTAAGTCTGTCGAATCGATTCGCAAGTACAAAAATTTTGGTATTATCCGAGTTTCAGATAAACGCGGCAATAAGGACCTTTTTGATCGAGAGGAAATTATGTCGATCCGCGATCGGCTGCGTGAATTGCGCCTCAAAGGTCTTTCACTAGCGCAAATAGCCGACCAATTGGATCTAGCCCGGGACGAACACTTTGGTTTGCCCAGCCCCCCGACGTCTATGCCCGGACAAACACCAAATCACCAACCAGGTCAACCCCTAAAGATTCTCGTCGTCGACGACGAAGACGAGGTTAGAGCCGGTTTGCGTGAATTTTTGGAGGGGATGGGCTATGTAATTTGCGAGGCGGCCGACGGCGAAGAAGCCTTGGCCAAGACCTTTACCGAAAAACCGCATATGATCCTCTTGGATCTGCGGCTGCCGAAAGTCGACGGTTATCAGGTTTGCCAAACCCTGAAAGGCAACCCCATTACCTCCGAAATACCGATCATTATGTTGACCGCGCTCAACGCTACTCCTAATAAAATCAAGGGCATTGAGTTTGGTGCCGACGACTACGTGGACAAACCCTTTGATCTCGACGAGTTAGCTGCGCGTATCAAGATGGTCACGCGGCGGATGGGCATCGAGGCCTGAGGACGGGCCCTTAGGCAAATCGACAAACTGCTCCAGATGGCCGCACTGCAGACAGGCATAAACCGATGCCGTAAGCAGTTGCGGCCTCTGTCGTTCTGCCTCGGCCGCATACAGCCGGTAAGTGTCGGCCGGCACCGGGAACACCTCCTGAAAATCCTCGCTCCCGCACTGGGAGCAATTAATAGCGAAATCAGCCTCCAACACTCTAACCCACCTGACGCTCTTTGAGTTGGGTTATTTCATCGCGCAAATGCGCGGCTTTTTCAAACTCGAGATTGACCGCTGCCGACTTCATCTGTTTTTCCAATTCGGCCAGTAACTCCTCGTCGTTTTCCCTTCCTTCGTAACTCACATTCGGTTCGGCGACCAAATCGGGCGTGACTCCCCGCACATTCTCGAGCACCGAAGAGGCCTGCATTATCTCTTCCCGCGAGCGGTAGATCGTCTTTGGCACAATACCGTGCTCATCATTAAAGGCCTGCTGCTTCACCCGCCGGCGACTAGTTTCGTCCATAGCCTTCTGCATCGAGTTGGTGATTTTATCCGCGTAGAAAATCACCACGCCGGCCGCGTTGCGCGCCGCGCGACCAACCGTCTGTATCAACGACACCTCAGAACGCAAGAAACCCTCCTTGTCCGCGTCGAGAACGGCCACCAACGAGACCTCAGGCAAGTCAAGCCCCTCGCGCAATAGATTAATCCCGACCAGCACATCAAATTCACCCAATCGTAGGTCGCGAATAATCTCAACCCGGTCCAAGGTCTCAATATCCGAGTGAAGATAGCGAACGCGAATCCCTACTTGATCGAAATAGTCGGTGAGATTCTCGGCCATGCGCTTGGTCAAAGTCGTCACCAAAACCCTTTCTTTTCGCTCGGCGCGCAGGCGAATCTCGTCGATTAAGTCATCGATATGCCCTTCCAACGGCCGCACCTCGATCGAAGGATCAACAAGGCCCGTAGGGCGAATAACCTGCTCAACGATCACCCCATCCGATTGTTTCAATTCGTATTCGGAAGGGGTTGCCGAAACAAAAATAGCCCAACCCATCCTTTCCTCGAATTCCTTGAAGACCAACGGCCGATTATCGTAGGCCGAGGGCAGGCGGAAACCATGTTCGATCAGGTTTTCCTTGCGCGAGCGGTCGCCGCGATACATGCCCCTGACTTGCGGGATGGTCACATGGGACTCATCGACAAAGAGCAAGTAGTCTTCGGGAAAGTAGTCGATCAACACATAGGGTGCCGTACCGGGCTCGCGACCGTCCATATAGCGCGAGTAGTTCTCGATGCCCGGGCAGAAACCGACTTCACGTATCAGCTCCACATCGTATTTGGTACGAGTCTCTAGCCGATGCGCCTCTACGAGCCGATTCTCAGTGCGCATATCGAGCAGATGGCTCTCCAATTCGGTGAGAATCTCGTCACAGGCCCCAAGAACCTTATCTTCATCCGTCACGTAGGCCTTGGCCGGAAAAATACTGATCTGCTCTCGGGGTTCTATAACCTCACCAGTAAGAGAGTCGATGATATGGATACTTTCAATCTCGTCGCCAAACATTTCAATACGCACCCCCCGATCCTCCGAACCCGGGATAATTTCTACAATATCTCCCCGCACGCGAAAACAACCGCGCTGCAATTCGATATCGTTGCGGCGATAATAATTATCTATGAGAGCCCGCAGAAGTTCGTCTCGTTCGATTTGCTCGACGCGACGTATTGCAATCTTGTGCTCATCATACTCGCGCGGCGAACCAACGCCGTAGATACACGATACCGTGGAGATGATAATAACGTCGCGGCGCTGTAAAAGAGAGCTGAAAGCCTTGAGGCGAAGGCGGTCGATCTCTTCGTTGATCTCGGCCTCCTTTTCTATATAAGTGTCCGTGCTCGGCTTATAGGCCTCGGGTTGGTAATAATCGTAATAGCTGACAAAATACTCGACGGCGCTGTCTGGAAAAAAACCCTTAAACTCACCATAAAGCTGAGCGGCGAGCGTTTTATTATGGGATATAACTAAAGCCGGCATCTGCAATTCTTGAATGACATTTGCCATCGTGAATGTTTTGCCGCTGCCCGTGACGCCCAATAGGGTCTGATGGCTATCCTGCCGACGAACCCCTTCAACCAACTCGACTATCGCCTGTGGTTGATCCCCACCTGGTTGATATTCAGAAACTAACTTAAACTCATCCATAACATCTCCTCACTCTCACGCGATATATCTAGCAAACCTAGCGGTCTCATTCAACCTTGTCAACGATGCAGAAATACTGGCCAGCAATGTCACAATGTCACAACTATATGAATACATGACATATCTCCATTCAAAACCTCATTTTACTTGAATTCATAATAAATCATTTATTTTCAATATCTTACATTGAATTCATTGCACCTGGTACACACCTTGCTATACAAAGCAATGTAAACCCTAACTTTAATAATGATCAGAGAGGAAAATCATGGGTAAAGTCATCGGCATCGACCTAGGCACTACCAATTCGTGCGTAGCGGTTATCGAGGGACAAGATTCGACCGTCATCGCCAATTTGGAGGGGGGCCGCACCACGCCCTCAATGGTGGCCTTCACCAAAGACGACGAGCGCCTCGTCGGCCAGACAGCCAAACGGCAAGCAGTAACCAACCCGCAAAATACCCTGTATTCGATCAAGCGTTTTATGGGACGACGCTTCGACGAAATCGGCGATGAAAACAGCGAAGTGCCCTACGAGTTGAGCAAGGGCGCTCGCGACCTAGTCGTCGCCAAGATCGACGGCAAAGAATATACTCCACCCGAAATCTCGGCGATTATTCTGCAGAAAATGAAACAGACCGCTGAGGATTACCTAGGCGAGGAAGTAAAACAGGCCGTAGTTACCGTCCCCGCTTATTTCAACGACTCACAGCGACAAGCTACTAAGGACGCAGGAACGATCGCTGGCTTGGAAGTCCTGCGGATCGTCAACGAACCGACAGCCGCCGCCCTCGCCTACGGCCTAGACAAAGTCGGCAGCAACGAGAAGATCGCAGTTTACGACTTGGGAGGTGGCACCTTCGACATTTCGATTCTCGAACTAGGCGACGGCGTCTTCGAGGTCAAATCGACCAATGGCAACACCCACCTGGGCGGCGATGACTTCGACCAAATGATCATCAACTGGCTCGCCGGCGCATTCGAACAGGCCGAGGGCATCGACCTGCGCAAGGACCCGATGGCGCTGCAAAGGCTTAAAGAAGCCGGAGAGAAAGCCAAAGTCGAGCTTTCCTCGGCGACGACGACCGAGATCAACCTGCCCTTTGTCACCGCCGACCAAACAGGCCCCAAGCATTTACAGGCAACTTTGTCCCGCACGCAATTCGAGCGCCTGACCGAATCGTTAGTCGAACGCACCAAGGCCCCATGCCTGCAGGCACTCAAGGACGCCGAGTTGCAACCCAGCGAGATCGACCAGGTTATTCTGGTCGGGGGCTCGACCAGAATCCCGAAGATCCAGGAGTCGGTCCAGGAACTCTTCGGCAAAGAGCCGCATCGGGGCGTCCCCACTGTCCCTAGGTATCGAGACGATGGGCAGCGTGATGACCAAATTGATCGAACGCAATACGACAATCCCGACCAAGAAGAGTCAGATCTTCTCCACAGCCTCTGACAACCAGCCCTCGGTGGAGGTACACGTACTCCAAGGCGAGCGCGAGTTCGCCAACGACAACCGCACTCTTGGCCGCTTCCACCTCGACGGCATCCCCCCTGCCCCAAGAGGTATGCCCCAGGTAGAGGTGACCTTCGACATCGACGCCAATGGCATCCTCAATGTCTCGGCCAAGGACAAAGGCAGCAATAAAGAGCAATCGATCCGCATCGAATCGTCCTCTGGCTTGAGTCAGGAGGAGATCGACAAGATGCAACACGACGCCGAGGCACACGCCGAAGAGGACAAGCAGCGACGCGAAGCCGTTGACCGCCGCAACGAAGCGGATCAATTGGTCTACGCGACGGAAAAATCACTTGAAGAACACGGCGACAAAATCGGCGAGGAAGACAAGAAGGCCATCGAAGACGCCTTAGTGGAAACGAAGAAGACGCTTGAGGGCGAAGACGACGAGGCGATCAAAGCCTCAATGGAAGTGTTGCAACAAGCCTCCCATAAACTGGCCGAGGAAATGTACAAAGAAGCCCAGGCACAACAAGAGCCCGAAGGCGGTCCAGCACCCGAAGGTGACCCCCAGCACCCTCAAGGCGGTGCCGAAGAGGGTCCCGTCGACGCCGAGTTCGAAGTGGTCGACGACGAAAAAAAATAAAGCCCAACGAGACAAGAACACAGAAAGGGGTGCGGCGAGAAATCGCCGCACCCCTTTTTCTGCCATGAAGGCATTCACCCCTGTGGCATGAACATCAGCTTAATGCCCTCCTGCCCTTCGGCCATATCGAAGGCGCGCTGCCATTCCCGCAAAGCAAAATGATGGGTAATCAGCTTGTCGCTGGGAATAAAACCGCTCTCCATCAGCCGCAGTGCCCGTTTCCAGGCCGGGCGCCGTTGCCCGATGCCGCCGGAAACCTGCAACTCGTTGTAGGCAATTTTCTCGAAATCGATCTCCACCGGCGCACCCGGAAGCCCCATCTGCGAATAGCGACCCCGTTTGCGCACCAACGCTAGAGCCAACCGCATCGCCGGCGCCACCCCGGCACACTCGACCACAACATCGGCCCCATACCCGCCCGTCAACTCGCGCACGCGTTGAATAGGATCGCATGCCTCAATATCGATTACGTGTTGGATGCCCAACTCCTCGGCGAGCTTCAACCGTGCCGCGTCGCGCGACGTACCACAGAGCACCACCGTGCCGCCCTCAGCGAGGGCGACCAGCGCCGAAAACAAACCGACCGGCCCCGGACCGGTGATCGCGACAAAATCGCCGGCTGTCACGCCGGCCTGCTCGATGACCGAATGCACACAGCAGGCCAATAATTCAGTCAGTGCCCCCGCTTCAAAATCGACGGCTTCGGGCAACTTGTGGACAAATGTCGCGTTACAGTAAGGGGCGAAACAGCCATTGTGCCAATAGCCCATAACCTTGCGTTCAGGGCACAGATTGTAGTGCTCGCTCAAACAATAATCACAATCGCCACAGATATAGACACTCGGCTCGCCGGTCACCCGGTCGCCGACCTGTATATCCGACCCAACTTCAGCCCCCTTCTCGACGACCACACCACTGAACTCATGCCCCATAACGACCGGTGTCTGTATATTGTAATTGATGGTATCGCGATATACGTGCAGGTCCGACCCGCAGATTCCAGTAACCTGGGCGGGACCGGGCGGCTCCTCGGCCAGGTCCCGCAACTCGACGAAACCATCACCACGCTCGTATTTGATTAGCCCTTGCATCGTGTTATTCTCCTTCTGTCTCGACCAACTTTAGACGGTCCCCTGGTTTAATCGGGCCCGTCTCGCTCAGCACCCGCAGACTCGATAAACGGGCACCGACGACTTCGGCGACCTCTACCACAGCAACAGACTGTAGCGGATCGAGCCCTTCAGTCTGCACCCGATCCGAACCGGGATAAACGGCAAAGCGAAACCTCGGGCGCAAACCGTGTTCACTGCCAAGATTGGTGTAGATATCATCGCCATAGACCGATATAATCTCCGGTGAAACACCAATCAACTCGATTCCGCCCGGCTTCAAAACAGCGGCGACCTTCTGCACCAGATCGTCGATCGCCTCAACGGTCGTCTTGCCTATCAGCGTTTGGCGAAACCCTTCGGAGCCGAACTCGAGATCCTTCAATCCAGCGAATTGCATAACCCAATATGTCCAACCCCAAATCCCGGTCGTTGAGTTCGCTCAGAGTTTCGACTACCCCCATTTCGTCCCCTTCTACGACCTGTAAAACTCGAACCTGCATCTGGGCCACCGCGGTATATGACTTGTAGCCGCCAACCAATGGATCCCCCACCGACAAGCGGCGCATATCATAATCCTGCAACAACCCCAATAACACGACATCTGCACCCAATTGCCGAGCAATCTGCAAAACTTTAGTTTCGGTTTCAGCGCCGTGTTCCAACGCCAATTCGGCTACGGCGATAAAGGGAACTACCCGCCATTCGGGAATGGCCTCAAGCTCGATACTGAGCATATTGGCCAGTTCGTATTCGACATTCCATACACCTTCGCACAAAATCGGGACGGGGTCCAGCCTGTAAACGGCTGCGCGCTTCCAGATAACTCTTTAAGGCGCTCGGCGTTTCAAGCGGAGGTTCCTGTTCCCGCCATGCCCCCGACACAGCCCCTTCGGGCGAAGTCAGCGGCGCACAGCTACACCACAGCAGTAAAGCAATAGCCAATCTCAGCATAAACCGTGTCTTGGAAAAAGTTGCGTTCGCTATTTTAAGGGTTACAAAGCTCCGGTCAGGCATAAAAAGGACACTGACCAACTTTGTGTCAACTACCTGGAATTCTTGACTTTTTGCCATTCATTCGCCACTTATCCGACGGTGTAAATATGCTCCGCCGCATAGTGTAACATCTGCGACATCCGCCAAATCTTCACGGCTGAATAAGCCGTTTTATCTCATCCAACAAGCCACTTGACAGGGTTCGGTCTCAGGGATAGATTCGGTCCGGAATTCTCCAACTTCCCCACTGATATACCGTGCACACACTAAAACCTCTATACGCCGCAATTCGGAATGGGTGAATTAACCCTAATCCACGGTCCAGCCCATCCCGATAAACAATCGCCGCTATTCGAACACTGCCTGCGTCAACTCAAACAGGGTAAAAGTGGAGATTTTCTCTGGCTTTTCCCCACACATTTCCAAGCGCAGTTGATGCATCGCCAACTCATGCGGGCCTCTGGGGCGGGCATACAGTCGGGCCATTCCGCCCTCGACCTCACTCGCTTTATCGCTACCCTATATAGACTGTGCCCCGACCAGCGACCGACGCTACCGCCCAGCGCCCAGCGCCTACTAGTTGAGGACACCATCGCCGCCAACGCGGCAGTAACGCCGTATTTCAGTAGACGCCCCGATGGGTTAGGCCGCGGCCTAACCCAACTGTTCCGCACCCTGGAAGAAGCCGGTACACTACCCGACGACCTCAGAGCAGAAGACCAACGCAGCACAGAGCTGGCCATCCTCTACACGGCGTATCTCGAACGCCTCAACGCCGATTGGGCTAGCAGCACCGAACGTTTCACCGTAGTGGCCGACCGCCTGAACCCCACAATGCTCAAGCAGCAGTTTCCCGATCTGGAGCTCCTGATCTGCAGTAATTTCTCCGCCGTTCCAGCTCCCTTTAAACCCGTATTGCAACGCCTAGTGCAGATCGTACCAAAATCCATCGCGATTTTGGACTACGAGCATGCGCTGCCCCGACTATTCAACCACGCCAGGCCGCTGTACTATTTTCTCAACGACCTCGCCAGCAGTGTCGAGCCCAGTGCGAATACTTCCACGCAATATCCAGCCGCCGTATTCGCCCAGCGCCTCTTTGTGCACGAACGCGACGAAATCCCGGCTCCCGTTGACCGCGTAGCATGTTTCGACCGCCACGGCGAAGTGACCCAGATCGCCCGCCGAATCCGGCGCTTACTGCAAAACGGCGATACAGACCTATCTCAGGTCCGAATTTGCTTTCGCAACCTCGACCACTACGCGCCGCTTATCGCGGAAGTCCTGCCTCGCCACGGCTTGCCCTTCTATCTTTCACAAGGCCCTCCACTCTCGACAACACCCGTGGTCGGCGCCGTTCTCGCCCTGGTCGATCTGGTACTCGAACGCTATAGCCGTCCCGCCCTGCTGCGCTTACTCTGCCTGCCCTGGTTTAAATTGCGCTTCATACACGAAGGGCGCTCGTTAGACCTCTCCCCCGCCGATTTTGACGCTTGGGCCCGCAACCTGCCGCCGACCATCGGACGCAGGGCATGGTTAGAGGCCATCGGCGGACGCTGCGCCTACCTCGAGCGCGAGTTAAACCAGAGCGACAACCCGCTCTCCGAAGAAATCGACGATCCGCTCGCTTGGCGCGATTCTCTGCGCGGAGATCTCGAGGCACTCAAACCCCTGCAAAGGGGCCTCACCGTGCTCTTCGATCTGTTGCGCCCCTTTGAACGCCGCCAAGACCTGCCTTCTTTTTGTCGCCATCTATTGCACGCGTTAAACGAACTCGGCCTATGCGAAAAACTAGCCATGGGAAAGGCCGATGCGGATCCGGCCGATGGCCAAGCCTTCACGCGCTTGCTGAAACTATTCGAAGAACTGTGTGCGCCGGCCGCCGCGCAACAACCGAGAACGCTTAGCGATCTCTGCGAACTGCTACGCGACGCGATTTCCCACGCATACCTGCCCGCGCATACGCCCAATGGCATACAGGTTTGTAGTCTCACCGCCGCCGGTGCCCCTTGCGATTATTTATTTTTGGGCGGGCTGGTGCAAGGCGAATTTCCCCGCCAATCTCCAAGCGATATTTTTCTCGACGAAGGCCAGCGTCGCGCGCTTGGCAAGGACGAAAATGCGGCGACTGACGGCGATCGCCTGCTCTTTTACCAGACGCTGTGCGCGGCGCGGCGCGGGCTCTGCGTGCTCTATCCGCAACACGCGGGCACCGCAGTGCTTTCACCTTCCTCCTTTATCGCGGAATTAGACGACCTGCTTGCGCCATCTGCCAGCCCCGAGACCACCGACTCACCCTCTTTCACCACCACCGATTTACACCTGACCTTGGGCCAAGGCCTCTGCGACGACGACGACTCCGACCGCGCGCAAACAGCACTGCCCCTCTACGCGCAAGCCAACCAAGACCCTGCACACGGCCCTCGCGTTCGCCGTCTGTTGCGCGGCCTGCAGATCGCTGACGCGCGTAGCGACCCCGAAGGCCTGGGCGCTTACGAAGGCCTGCTTGACGGGCAAGACCTGTTGGATAGCTTGCGCAGCCGGCTGGGGTCCGGGCATGCTTTTTCTACCACTCAACTGGAGACCTACGGTCGCTGCCCCTTCCGCTACTTTGCCCATAGGCTGCTCAATATCTCGCCTCTGCACGACCCGGAAGCCGATGATTCTGCCCTCGAACGCGGCAACTTAGTGCACCGTATCCTCTATCAGTTCTACTCCGAATACGGCGAAGCCGCTGAACGCGAAGAGAATCTCGCCCGGGGCATCACACGACTGCGGCAAATCGGTCGCGAAATTGCCGTGGAAATGCATCTGGAAGGTTTCTTCTGGGAACGTGAGCTCGAACGCCTGCTCGGCAATGCCGATGGCCTGGGCCGCGAGGGCATTGTGCCCCGCTTCCTACAATTGCAGGCGGCATCGGCCAATCCCGCGGTGCCAACACACTTTGAACTGAGCTTTGGCAGCTATCCCGGCATGGGTCCACGCGATCCGCATTCCAGTTCTACAGCCTACGCGATCAGCGACCCCGAAACCGGCGCTGAGGTACGACTCTTCGGCAAAATCGACCGTGTCGACCGTACTGCCGATGGCCGTTTTATCGTTTTCGATTACAAGACCGGCCGCGAACCCCGCGTCGCCGAAATAGCCCAGGGGCTCAACCTGCAATTGCCGCTCTACTTGCTCGCGGTCGAATCCCTGCTCGGCGAAGCCGGTCTGCAGGAAGGGGTCGGCGGCGCTTATTTATTGCTGCGCGACCTCGAAAACTGCGGTCGCCGCGGGCTCTTCGCCGACGAGGGCCACCGCAACACCGCCTATGTAGCACACGGCAAACAAGGCCTCTACAATCGCGAAGAATACCGCCAGTTACTCGAAGCCGTACGCGGCTACGTGCTGTCGTACGCTCGGGCCATGCGGCGC
>LWDU01038917.1_pt2 | contig 32818 bp, 22 predicted proteins | sample 727161 | NCBI WGS metagenome assembly LWDU01 (sample SAMN04566230, study PRJNA314399) | hydrothermal vent metagenome | isolation source: deep sea hydrothermal plume seawater | place: Mexico: Gulf of California, Guaymas Basin | collected 2004-07-11 | reverse complement strand
AGGGGAGCAACCCTATGTTGCGTCCCGGCCGAATCCTCTCACGGATTCAACGCTCTGGTGGCAAATCGAAGACTCGCCACGCCTCGGGTACGCCCGCGATGTCCGCCTCGATGCTAAGCGCTCGCTCCCGGCGCCGAAGCGCTTCGAGTTGCTCTTTGCCACTGCGAATCAACTCCCGGTGCTTGAAGCTCATGGGGGTAACCTCTGTGTTATTGCTGCCCGGGGCCCCCATCTGCCAGGGGCCACCGCCCCCCTGTCCAGCCATGCCGTCGAGTTCCCTTCGGGCCTTCCCGAGCATTTCTTCGACCGCCTGCTGCTCCTTGGCAAGACCGGCGAAACGAGCGCGCCACTGCCCGGCGCTCAGGCCTTGGCGCTTCTGCTCGCTTCCCTCCCAGCTTGAGGGCAACTTCAGGAGATTTTCCAAACCGATATTGGGGACGGAGTCCGGCGGCGGAGCTTTCTCGGGTAGGGCCTCACCCGTAACACTAAAATCTGAGGGAGCGTCGACCGCCAAGCTCGAGACACTCCCCCCGCAGATTCCAAGCACGGTCGCCAGAAGCAGCCCCGCCAGCCGAATCGAACGGAGTCGGCGTCGGGCTCGTCGAGCAGGCTTCCCTGGCTGGCTCAGACCCATTCGGCTACCTCAACAACTCAACAGCCCAACAACTCAACAACTCAACAACCCAGCAGCGGGCTTCGCGAAGCCCGCTTCCAGCTTTCGGACGAGTTCGGCTCGACTGGGGCGGAACAGCGAAGACTCTCGTCTCGAATCAGCTCAGATCGCCCGGCTCGTCTTCAACCGGCGCGATGGCCTCGGCCTCGACCACCGCCTCATCGGCCAAGCTTGAGACCGCCTCGCCCTCTTCCAGCGGATCCAGAATTCGCTCCCCCGGCTTCACATGACCCGCTGCGATCTCCCTCAGAGCAATGACCACGGCCTTGTTGGTCTCGGCCTGAACCAGGGCCGTGGCACCACGCTTGAGCTGCTTGGCCCGCGTGGCCGCCATTTGAACAAGGTGGAAGCGGTTGGGCACCGCGTGGATGCAGTCTTCGATGGTGATGCGCGCCATGGGTTCTCCCCGGGAGAGTGTCAGGACATTCCGGGAGCCGATGCCCGGAGCGGGCCGAACGATAGGTCACCCGCCCCAACAAAGAAACCCCGGCAGACACAGGGTCAGCCGGGGTCCTTTTGGCGATCCAACCAAGGGAAGACCCCTCAGCGGAATCGAAATAGCTCGCGCTATCTCTTCTTCCTTCGAGTTGCCTTCTTTTTCTTGGCCGCCTTCTTCTTCTTCTTAGCTGCCTTCTTCTTCCTGGGGGCCGCTTTTTTCTTTGCGGCCTTCTTCTTCTTCTTCTTTGCGGCCTTCTTCTTACCGGCCTTCTTCTTACCGGCCTTCTTCTTCCTGGCCTTCTTCTTACTGGCCTTCTTCTTGGCGGCCTTCTTCTTGCTGGCCTTCTTCTTGGCGGCCTTCTTCTTCGTGGCCTTCTTCTTGGTTGCCTTGCGCTTCGTTGCCTTGCGCTTGGCGGCCTTCTTGCGAGTGGCTTTCTTTCGAGCTGCCATTGCTTGGGTCACCCCCCTTGTTGGTCAACGCTCCGGCACCGCAGTCCTGACGCTGGCCCGGGCGATTTGCCCGGTGATCGACTTTGTGCTGATCGATGCACGATGAAAACCCGACGTACACACATACTCGAAAGAGGTCTTCACCGGCCATCATCGGGCGTGAGTTAAAAGTTCTTGTACTACTTTTCCTCACAATCCACGGTCGTAGAGCGTTTGTTGCTAGTGATCCTAGGGCAACATTTTCGACCTAGTCAAGTAAATTGGCTAAAAAAAACAAAGACATGAACTCCAAAATTGCGGCTACAACGATAAAACTTCAATATAGATCTTCGTTATGACCTAGCGCCGATCCAGTTGCAACGTCTGGAATAACCCACACAACTCATCCTGCACATTCGTCAGCCCATCCAAAAAAAACCGCCGATCCAGACAGACCGACGGTTTATTCTCAAAAGTTCCAAGCGCAGCAAAACTACTTTTTATGCCGCTGGCGCTTCAGAAGCTTGCGCTGCTTGTGCTTGCGCATCTTCTTCCGACGTTTCTTGATTACGCTTCCCAAATTTCACCTCTACAGTTCAATGGAGTGGGTGTCCTACCGTTTTTAATCGGTTTTTTCTTTGTGCGACTCTGCGCGCCTTCTGCGATCCGACTCGGGTAAACGCCAAGAACACAACCGCAGCAGTCCCGCGTACCCACCTGGCGCGCCGGCCGCTCCATACTATCCGGCAGTTCAGGTTGCGCCGAGAAAGGTGCTCGTACCCGACAAGGGCCTACGATTAGTGGGTCTCCAGCGTCAAGTCAAGCGCTCAGCAATCTCCCGCGGGGCACGCCTCCAACGGACGCGCACTCGCGCCCTCAGGGCGGCTCTTGCGGACCCGAGTCAGTGTACAGCTACGATTTCACCCGTCGGCGCTCGCGACGAAAAAATCGACGGTTCATGGTGGGCCGAACCCGGCGAAAGCAAGCCTCTCCCCTTCGTACGGATAAATACCGATACAGAAACGGGTCCGTTGGGTGCGCGAGTTCGCAATAGCACCGGGACCGAACCCGAGACACTTCGCCACCCAGGCTGAGGCCACGCCCGAGGAACTCACTCGACGACTACTGAGTCCTCGGTTGAGTCCTCGATTTAGTCTTCGATGATCTCAAGGATGTATCGCTTCTTTTCCTTGCCGCTCGCGGCGGACATCAGAGTGCGAATTGCTGATGCGTGCGCCCCCCCCTTGCCGATGACCTTGCCGAGATCCTCGCGTGCAACCCGCAATTCCAGTAGGTGAGCGTGATCACCAACCACTTCCTTTATCTGGACTTCACTCGGCTTGTCCACCAGAGCGTGCACGATGTCTTCAATTAGTTGCTTCATCATCATCTTGGCTCCCCCGCTGCCTGTTCCGTTTCTACTAATCATTCCAATTCACACCCGCCTGCGAAACGATGCGACCTTTAGCGACCACTTCTGCGACCAGCTCGTACGCTCCGTTGAACTTTGACGGATCCCACGGCCTAGGCCGCTTTGTTCTTATCGGTTGTTATCGGCTCCGTTCCGCAAAGTCTTCACTACTGCCGAGCAAGTCATTCATTTTTCGTACTCGACCCCGCAACCCGAATCGGTCGTCCCTCTCAGTTCACCGAAAGACTGATCTCTCCCCCCGATTCACGCAACCGAAAAAGACCCAAGAGTGTCAATCAAAACACCCAATTCCGCATGAATTATCGTGTCTCTTGCCGATCACCCCCACTTCTATGCCAGACGAAATATTCAGAAGGCCCGATCGGCACAGGGTGTGTGCGAATTCCTTCAGCCGGTCGCCTGCCCCCATTTGCCAAATCCATCGAAGCTTCGAGGTCCGTCGGCTCTCCCTGCGAGAGGTCGCTCTTGGGCGAGTCCAGTAGAGAAAACGGCAGAAGTGAGGTAGTCACTCGGCGGGTCAGCGGCATTGAATTATCCCCCTCGTCTGGCATCGGTACCCGAAGCGACACGGGTCTTCATCTCCGTTCGGTCTTGCCCCTAACTTCGGCCCAACCGATAGACCTCCTGGAGAGCCCCCGAAAGAGAGACTGCGAGATCCCATGACGGACCAGGACATCACGACCGACTTCCTCAAGCGCCTGCTGGCCAATGATGGCGATCTCCTGGCCGAAGAACGCCTGGCACAGATTCATCCGTCTACCCTGACGCCTCTCCTCGCGGATCTCGCGCCCGACGAAATCCAGCGATTGATCGACCTGCTTTTCATTCGTCATCGGGCGGCCGCGATGCTGGCGGGGCTTCCCGCCGAGTTGATGCCCCAGATTCTTGAGGCCATCCCCGACCAGCGACTGGCCGAGGTGTTAGCTCGGCTTGAAATCGACGACATGCTGCTGCTGGTCGAGCATCTTCCTACCGAGCGACGGGACGGCGTCGAAGAACTGCTGCCCCCACGCCAGCGCCGAGACCTGATGCACGCCGAACTCTACCCCCCGGATAGCGCGGGCCGGGCGATGGTGACCCACTTCATCGCCCTACAGCCAAAGATGACCGCCCAGGAAGCCATCGACGCGATTCGACTCGAGGGCGACTCGAGTGATGCCGAACCCCACCTCTATGTAGTCGACGAGTCTCAACGTCTTTTGGGCGTAGTGCCCATCAGGAAACTGGTTTCGAACCCGCCGCAAACCCCCGTCGGGCACTTGATGATCTCCGAGTCGATCAGCGTTTCGTCCGAAGCCGACCAAGAAGAAGCTGCCCAACTCGTCGCCCGATACGACTTGCTCGCACTCCCGGTCACCGACCCCGATGATCGTATGGTCGGCATCATCACTGTGGACGATGTCATCGATGTCATCAATGAGGAGGCGACCGAGGACATCTACCGCCTGGCGGGGCTTTCCGACGCCGATCGGGTCTACACCTCCGCCCGGGTGTCCATCAGCAAGCGCCTTCCGTGGATGATCGTCAATCTGGGCACAGCGTTCACAGCGGCCTCCGTGGTCGGACTCTACGAGTCCACGCTGGATCAGCTCGTCAGTCTCGCGATATTTCTCCCCGTCGTGGCGGGGATCGGCGGAAATGGCGGCATCCAAACCTTGACCGTGATTACTCGCTCCATCGCCCTGGGCGAAATCGAATTCTCCAGCGGTTTCCGCGCAATTGGCAAGGAATTGTGGGTCGGCCTGGTTATTGGGAGCGTCGCAGGGATTCTGGCGGGCTTCGTGGCCTTCCTCTGGCAGGGAAACGCAATTCTCGGCCTGGTCCTCCTGCTCTCCATGATGATCACCATGACGATGGCGAGCCTGTTGGGTGCCGCGATCCCGCTACTGCTGAAGAGCTTTGGCCAGGATCCCGCTTTGGGGGCTGGCGTACTTGTCACGTTTTGCACCGATGCCCTCGGTTTTTTCTCGTTCCTCGGAATCGCCACGCTGCTGCTCCAGAAACTGGTCTGAACCCGGCGGCTTCCCCCTTGCCGATTCCGCATCCAGGGGCTGCGAAATCCGATGCCGCTGCCAGCCATCGGTACCCCGGCGCAATTCCCACGTGGGCCAGTACTCCAGATCCAACTTCAAGGTCTTGACCCGAATACGCCCTTCAAGATCGAGCACTTTGAGGCGTACGGAGCCCCGGTCCTCGGTCTGCGCGACAGCCTCAAGAAATCGGTCGAGATCCGGCGTTGGGGTGCCATTGACCTCGACGATACGACTCGTGGCTCGCAGGCCGTAACGATTGGCCGGGGAACCGAACCAATAGCGAGAGATATACACGCCCTCACGCCGCAGGGAATGATCCCGGGCCAGGGCCAGGGGCGGTTCTTGAAGAAGCGTCCCCGCCCAGAGCACCCCGCGATCCGTCCCCCCACCCATCAGGGGTTCGGTGGGAACTGTCAGTTCGAGTTCCTTACCCTCGCGCAGAACCCTCAGGCGAACCCGGTTGTGCATGGAGGCCGCTTCCACTTCATGAAAGCGAGTCACCGGATTATCGTCCACCGAGAGCAGCAGGTCTCCTGTGCGGAGCAATTCCTCGGATGGGCTTCCGGCCGTCAACCGCAGAACCGAAAGCACTCGCTTGCCCTCGGGGTCATGATTCTCCAGCCTGCGGGCCTGCTGATCCGACAAGCCCCGACTGCGGGCATTCGCCAGAGTCAGCGGCTTGAACTCGACGCCTAGAGAGCGCCACCCCACCGTCTCCCCCCTGCGCAACACGGCAACGATCTCTCGAATTGGGCGTACGGGGATGCCCGCGAAGAATGCTTCAGGGGCCGCTCCGTCCCCCAACGCAAAGGACGCCCAGAGCGCCTGCACGCGCCCCTTGCTATCCGCCAGAACACCGCCGACGGTGGGCGTCGTATCCTCCAGCATGACCAACTCGACATTGCTGTCACGGAAACGGGGAGGAAATGGGGGTGGCAGCGACACCGGTTCTCTTCGGGCCACTCGAGTCTCGCGCGCGACGACCTGGTGTTCCCTCGACATACCCACCAGCCAGGTTTCGTCGCCCGCCGCGATTTCATCGTCTCGAAAACGAGCACTCCGAACAGGCGAATCACCCAACAATTCGGGCGGGTAGCGGACCACGGCGAAATTGTGCTCGGGATGCAAGTACACGACTTCGCCCGGAACAACGACCGAGCCTCCAAATGTCAGGGAAAGTTCGCCGAGCGCCACCGGGACGGTCTCTCGATCCACCACCACCAGCCCCATCTCTGCATCCACCACCAGCCCGGTACCCACGAAGCGATCGTGGTGCACGCCGTCGATCAGATAGGGAATATCATTGGTCACCAGAACGAGAGACGGCGCCAAGGCGCGAACGGCGCGAGAGCCCGAGGCTTCCATCTTGGTTGTCGCCGGCTGCTGGGGACTGGCAGCGGGGGGCTCCGGAGAAGCCTCACAGGGCCAGCGTCCGCTCGAATCGTCTCGCGCGCACCGCTGCATGGAGAACCAGCGGCGGCTCATCTGGACGACCCCGACCCCCGACATCCGATGATTGCTGAGTAGGTGGAAGCGAATCGGCACGCGCTCCCCATCGGGGTAGGCGGCCATCTCGGCTTCGAAGGCATCCAGAGTTGGTGTCGCTTTTCCGTTCACCCCGGTGATCACCGCACCGGGAGGCAATCCTTCACGGGAAAACATAAAGCCGGGGTTGGCGAGGTAAACCCCTTCCGCAGGAACCGCATAGTTTCGCGCCATGTGGTAAGAGAGCGGGTTGAGCACAGCCCCTCCCACTTCGACATACTCGGAGGGGATCAATGCGTGGAGGTCGGCCACTTCCAGCCGCAACCGCATGGGCGCTCCACCTCGCTCGACATCCAGGACGACCTCGTCGCCCACCGAGACATCTAAAACGGCTTCGAGATCGATGAACCCCCCAACCCTCTTCTCGTTGATGCGAACGACTACATCGCCGGGCTCGAGAATTCCCGCCGCGGGACCTTGGGGGACGACTTCGCTCACCACGATCATTCCCGTCCCCTGGGCAAAGGCTCGCCGGGCAGCGGACTCAGTCTCCCGGAGAACGCCGAGTCGCCTCACCTCGTCGTAAGGCTCGTAGCTGAACACTGTCTGAAGCGTGCCCCGGGTAACCGGCTCTCCCTTGCGCAGCAGCTCGAGCGCCCGTTTCACCCGATCCAAAGGCAAAAAGAAACTAGAGGCCGCGGTTCGTTTGCCCCCCGCATTCATCGCGACCACCTTGCCTTCGATGTCGACGACCGGCGAGCCCGACGAGCCACCCGAGGTTCCCGACGCAGCCTGCAGGTAAAACGTATTGAAATCATTCCACGAATCGGGTCCATAGTCCGGGGCCTCCCGATCGAGTCGCGCGATGGTCCCGGGGAGTATGGCCAGTTTCTCGCCCGCATCGTTGCCCACGACCCGAATTTCCCGACCCACACGAGCGCGCTCGGGAGCCAGCTGCAATTCATGAACTTTCATGAATTCAACGTCCGCCGGGTCGAACCGGAAAAAACCGAAATCGTGGACGGGATCGCGGTATATCGCTCGGATCGGCAGCTCTTCGTTGTCCAGAAGCACCGCTTCGGCGACCACCGGCCCGGTGGTCACCACATGACGGTTGGTCAAAATCAGCCCCTGTTCCGCATCCACCACGAATCCCGTGGCCGTCGCATAGCCTGGGCTCAGCCCATCGAAGGCTCGCGGCGAATTGACCCGCAGAACAACGACACCGCGTACAACCTCATCGAGACTTTCCTGCCACCCTTTCCCCGACTGACCCAGGGCGGCGGTCGCTACCAGTGTAGCCACGAGAGCAAGATTCAAACGCTCAGCTCCCGAACCGCAGGTCAATCTCGCGCAGCATCCGATCGCGCACATCGTCGTAACGCGCGGGCAAATCGATGGGCGGGTTCGCATGAGCCGGAGCCATGTCTTCGAGATTCATCTCGTGGTAATTGCGCTTGAAGTCGGTGAATTTGAGGCCATGAGCCGTCGACACGACCACCACACGATCGCTCTTCTGAATAACGCCTCGAGCAAGCAACTTCTGCATCGCCGCAAGCGCCACACCGGTATGGGGACAGTTGAACAGGCCGGTCCGATCAGCGGCCGCGCAGGCTTCCATGATTTCCGCCTCGCTCGCCTGCTCAACAACCCCGTCATAACGCCGCAGGGCGTCGATGGCTTTGTCCCGGGAGACGGGGTTACCAATCTGGATCGCCGATGCAACGGTCTGCCGAGCCGCGATCGGCTCAAAAACCTCGAAGTCTTTCTGGTAAGCGAGATAGAGCGGATTTGCCGCCTGGGCTTGCCCGACACAGATCCTCGGTTTGCGATCGATCAAGCCGAGTTCGAGCAGCAGATCCAATCCTTTGGCGAGGGCGGAAACGTTCCCCAGATTACCGCCGGGGATGACGATCCAGTCAGGCACCTCCCATCCGAACTGTTCCACGATTTCGATACCTACGGTCTTCTGGCCCTCGATCCGCAGGCTATTCATGGAATTCGCCAGATAGATTCCATCCCGCTCGGACACTTGCTTGACGATTTCCATGCAACCGTCAAAATCAGTATCCAGCGCAAAAACGATGGCCCCGTTCGACACCGGTTGAATGAGTTGGGCGAGGGAAATTTTTCCGCGGGGAAGAAAGACCACCGCAGGAATCGAAGCCGCCGCCGCATACGCGGCCAATGCCGCCGAAGTATCCCCCGTCGACGCACAGGCGACTGCCGGAATGTCGACTCCTTGAGCGATCATCTCCTTGACCTGGGAGACGAGAACCGTCATGCCCAGATCCTTAAAACTCCCTGTATGGGAGTTTCCACAGAGCTTGATCCACAAATTTTCGAGCCCGAGTTCCCTCCCGTAGCGCTCGGCCCAAAACAAATTCGTATGCCCTTCGTACATCGACACCACGTTCTCATCCGAGACGCCGGGCAGAACCCATTCCTTCTTGCCCCACACGCCCGACCCATAGGGCCAGTCGTTCCTCCGGGCCCGATTGTCAAAAATTTGCTTCCATTCGTCGGCCGAATGCCGCTTCAGAGCCTGCACATCGTGCACGACCTGAAGCAGTCCGCCGCCCTGATCGGTGTAGACAATCTCGTCGAGCGAGTAGCGTTCCGAAGGGTTGCTGAGACTCTCAAACCAGGCTTGATATTTGGGGTCGGAAGCCATATCAGGCCTCCTCTTCGATGCGCACCACAACCGTAGGTGCTTTCACATCTTTGAGTTCATCCACCTGAGCCAGAGCCCGGACCAGCGCCGCTTCATCGGCCCGGTGGGTGAGAACGATAATGGGCACCGCCGCTTTAGAATCTTGACCGCCCTTCTGCACCACCGATTCGATTCCCACCCCCTGATCGCCGAGAGCACCGGCAATCCGCGCCAGCACCCCGGGTTCATCGGCGGCGGTAAAGCGCAAATAAAAACGTCCAGCCAACTCGTCCAGACCCACCAAGGGCTTCGGAACCAGGTGGTGGGGCAGATACGACAGCGGCGCCACCGCCCCAGCGCTCCCCCGTTGAATCTCGCGCGAAATCTCGATCAAGTCGGCGACGACCGCACTCGCCGTCGGCATCTCCCCCGCACCAGCTCCATAATAGAGAGTCGGGCCCACGGCATCGCCCCGAACCTCGATGGCATTCATGGCCGCATCGACGTTGGCCAGCATGCTACCCGCCGGAACCATGGTGGGGTGCACGCGCGCCTCGATTCGCTCGCCGCCGTCCTCGCGGTGACACTTCGCGATCCCCAGCAGTTTGATCCGGTAGCCAAATTCACGGGCGAGTTCAAAATCGATGGGCGTCAGGTTTCGGATTCCTTCGGTGGGGATTCCCTCGTAGGTGAGTTCGGCACCAAAGGCCATCGCGGTCAGAAGCGCGAGCTTATGGGCGGCGTCAATGCCGTCCACATCGAAGGTCGGATCGGCCTCGGCGTAACCAAGCTCCTGGGCACGTTTTAGCACCACGTCGAAATCTTCTTCGGTCTCCTCCATTTGAGTCAGCACATAGTTGGTTGTGCCGTTAAGAATCCCCATCACGCTGTCGATGTGGTTGGCGGAGAGTCCCTCCCGAAGGGATCGCAATATTGGGATACCCCCGCCTACAGCAGCCTCAAAAGCCACATCGACTCCAGCCCCCTCTGCCGCTGCAAAAATTTCCTTGCCGTGCAGGGCCAGCAATGCCTTGTTGGCGGTGACCACGGGCTTGCCCGCCGCAACTGCAGCCAGAATAAAACGCTTGGCGACCTCATAGCCGCCCACCAACTCGATCACGATGTCAACCGCCGGGTCCGCGATCAACCGTTCGGCGTCGGCGTCGAAGCGAATTCCCGTCAGATCGACTCCACGATCGGTCTCGGTATCCAGATCCGCAATCGCCACCAAGCGCAGGGGGAAACCCAGTCGCTGCTCGATGACAGCGGCGTTCTGGGCCAACACCTTGACGACTCCAGTACCAATGGTCCCGAAGCCGATCAGCCCTACACCAATACTCCGTCTGGTCTCTACCGCCATCGCCGGTCTATGCCTCTCTGGCCTGCTTGAGGAGGCGGCGTATGCCTCGGGCAGCTTGCCGAATCCGGTTCGTGTTCTCCACCAACGCAAAGCGCACATAGCCCTCGCCGGTCGGACCAAAGCCGATCCCCGGAGAAACGGCAACCTTGGCTTCACGGAGCAACAATTTCGAAAACTCGAGCGAACCCAAGGATTCAAATGGGGCTGGGATGGGCGCCCAGACGAACATGGTCGCCAGGGGTTTCTCGATTTCCCAGCACCCCTCACCCTCCTGACCGAGTCCCTCGATGAGTACATCCCGGCGCTCACGATAAACCTCGACATTCTCTTCCACGCAGTCCTGGGGTCCGCGCAGGGCCGTGATCGCGGCGATTTGGATGGCCTGGGGCATTCCGTAGTCCAGGTAGCTCTTGATACGGCGCAGGGCGTGGATCATCTCGGGATTTCCGCAGGCGAAGCCCACCCGCCATCCCGCCATGGAGTGACTCTTCGACAATGAAATAAACTCGATGGCGATGTCCTTGGCCCCGGGCACCTCGAGAATACTCGGAGGCTTGCAGCCGTCGAAGGCCACCTCCGCGTACGCGAAGTCGTGGAGCACCATCAGATTGTGAGCCCGCGCGAAATCGACCACCCGCTCGAAGAAGCTCAGATCCACCACGTGGGTCGTCGGATTCGCGGGAAAGGAAAGAATCAGCATCTTGGGCCGGGGCCACGTGAGGGTCACCGCCTGCTCGAGATTGGCAAAGAAGTCCTCGGTACCGGTCAGGGGAACCGTTCGCAGATCGCCCCCCGCGATGATCACCGAGTATTGGTGAATGGGATAGGCGGGGTCCGGGACCAACACCACATCCCCCGAACCAATGGTCATCAAGACAAAATGACTGAGCCCTTCCTTCGCGCCGATCACCGCGATGGCCTCGGTATCCGGATCCAGCTTGACTCCGTGACGTCGGTCATACCACTCGGTCGCGGCTCGCCGCAGATTCGGGATTCCCTGGGAGGACGAGTAGCGGTGGTTGCGCGGATCACGCGCCGCGTCGACGATTTTCTCCACGACGTGGGGCGGGGTGGGGAGATCGGGGTTACCCATCCCCAGGTCGACAATGTCCTCGCCTTTGCGGCGAGCGGCCCGAGCCAGATCGGTCACCTCCGACAAGATATAAGGCGGCAAGCGATTCAGCTTATTGAAATCATGGCGGGGTCGAATATCAGTCATCGCCAGGCGGCTCCATGTTCTTGTTCGGGTTCTTACTCTGGGGTTGGGCATATTCGCCCGTTGGCCGACGGCCTGCCACAAAGAACGCGTAGAATGGCAGGCCCGCCGCCAGCATGCCGATGCCCATCAGACATTCCATGGGGCTACCCACCAGCATCGCTGCTCCGATCCCGAGATTGGCGACGAGGTACAAACCGGGGACCCACGGATAGCCCCAGGCCCGGTATGGGCGGGGCCGATCGGGCTGCTTGGCGCGCAGTCGATACAGGGCCAGAATATCCGCCACAGTGGCGAGTACGATGGCAAAGACCGTGAAGCCAAGCGCTGCGGGAAAACTCTGGAGAACCAGAAGAAGCCCAATGGCCACGATGCCCTGAATCACGATCGCCGTCGAGGGCGTTCGAAACGTGGAGTGAACGCGATCCGCACCGCCGATAAAGAGGCCGTCCAAGCTCATTGCGTAAGCAATCCGGGGCCCTACCAGAACCGTGGCATTCAACGTCCCGAGCACGGAAATCAACACGAAAATCCCCACCAAGGTTCCCGCCTGTTCGCCGAAGAGGGCGAGGCCCGCCGCCGTCCCGGCGTCCCCGATGCCAGCCAGGGACTCCATGGGCAGCGCGTAGAGGTAGACGGCGTTCACCAGAAGATAAATCACCGCGCAGATCCCCAAACCGAAGAAGAGCGAGCGCGGCACGTTGCGGCCCGGCGAGCGAATTTCGCTGGCCACATAGATTGAAGCGTTCCATCCCAGATAAGTGAAAAGGACCGGCGAGAGCGCCTGACCGAAGCCCACCAGGGTAATCGCACCGGGTTCGGCGACCCCCGAGAGCCGGGCCGAGTCGCCCGCCCCGCTAAAGGGCCCCAGGACCACAAAGGCCACCAGGGCAAGGATCTTGAACGCCGACGTCAGATTGTTTGCGCGAGCTCCCCAGCGCACCCCGACATAGTTGATCCCCGAGGTCGCCGCGGTGACCGCCAGGGCGCAGAGCAATACTGTGCTGCTCTCCCACCCAAAACGTTCGCCGAGCCCCTCGGCGAACGCCGACGCCAGAGCCGCGATGGTTCCGGCATAGATCGCGAAGAAGGTGAGCCAGCCGACCAGAAAGCCCGCGATCGGATGAAAGGCTTCCCGAAGATAGACATAGTCTCCACCCGCACGGGGATACATGGCTCCGAGCTCGGCATTCGCCAGGGCCCCAGCCAGCGAGAGCACCCCCCCCACCGCCCATGCGGCCATGATCCAGCCCGGTGCGGGAAGCAGCTGGGCGACCTGACCCGGCGTAAAGAAAATTCCGGCCCCAATCACCGACGCCACCACCAGCATGGACGCGTCCAGCAGCGAGAGTTCGCGCACGAGTTGATCGCGGGGATGGGCTGAACCGGAGCTCTCGGTCACAGCCACGAGCATAGCGGGCAGATTCCAGAGCATTGAATCTCGCGAAGGGTATCGTTGGGCTTCGCCGAACGGATGATCTATACCACGCCGACCGATGGAGTTGACAGACTTCCCCTTTGGCGATCTCGACCCTGGGCGGGTCGGCATTCTCGCGGTGGCCGCGCTGCTCACCTCGATCCTTTCGGCCATTGTGGGTATGGGGGGTGGCATCACGCTCCTCGCCATACTGCTCTTGTTCCTCGATCCATTGGTCGCGATTCCCCTCCATGCCACAGTGCAAATGGTCTCCAACGGAACGCGCGCCGTGGCCCAGCGCCATCATGTGGAATGGGGAATCCTGTGGCGCTACGCCCTGCCCCTACTGCCTTTGGGCTGGCTGAGTTTGCAACTCGCCCAGGAAATCCCCCCCGAAGCGGCTCGGATGCTGATCGGCGGATTCGCTCTCGTGGCCATGTGGCGTCCGACCTGGATCCTGCTGGGAACGCGCCCGGGAGAGACCAACCCCAAACTTCGTTTCCTGGGTCTCGGAGCCGCGGTTGGCGTGCTCAATATCACGGTGGGGGCGACGGGGCCGCTGATCGCGCCCTTTTTCCTCAACTTGGGGCTGACACGCTTCGCAATCATCGGCACCAAGGCGGCCTGCCAACTGGCCGCCCATGCAGTCAAAATCGGCGTTTTCGGCCTTGCGGGGTTCGCCTTTCCCGCGTGGGCGGGATTGCTCGGGGTTTTATCCCTTTGTGTCATCGCGGGCACGGCCGTGGGGACCCGAATTCTGGCGAAGGTCAGTGAGAGGTTCTTTCTCCGGCTCTACCAGATTGTGCTGACCGGAGTCGCGGGGTATCTGGTCCTCCGGTACGGCTGGCTGGCGCTCTGAGCGCTTTCGAACGACCACCGGCGGACCCAAACTGCAACTCGCCGAAAAAACAGGGCGAATCGGTTGCCGGAAAACCTCCGAGTCGCTAAATCACATCCGCAACACTCTCTTGACGACCGGCCACGCCCCTCAGCCCGGGCAGGCGCCAACAATGAGCCTTTATGGTGGTAAAAACCCACGATTAGTCATCTCTGCCGCCACGGCATCGGAGACAGCACGGGGGAGGCTTTTGAGAGAGCGAGGGTCGCTGCCCGGTAGGAGCCCGAGCGGGCGGCGCTGGCGAGGCCGCTGCGCGAAGGCTCGACGAGAAACGCCGATGACCGCGAAAGACACACGGGCCCCTCAAGCCGAATCGATCCAAAAACAAGCACACACAAAGTAGAGGATGGAATTGATGAACGAGCTACTGGACCAACTCACGCTAGCGCCCCTCGGGGCGGGGGTCCTCGGTTTGGCCCTTGCGGTTTTTTTCTACATCCGGGTCAAATCGCTTCCGGAAGGCACGGAAACCATGAACCTGATCGCGAAATATATCCGCGAAGGCGCCATGGCGTTCCTCTCCCGCGAGTACAAAGTGCTCGCGGGCTACACCGTGGCGGTGTTCGGCTTGCTCTATCTCGCCTTTCGCTCGGAGGGTACCGGCATTCTGGCCGGACTTTGCTTCGTCCTGGGGGCATTCCTCTCATTGGGGTCGGGCTTCGCGGGCATGAAAGCCGCCACGTACGCCAATGTGCGCACGAGCCAAGCGGCCCGAATGGGCTCCAAACCCGACGCGCTGCTCACCGCCCTCGACGGCGGAGCCGTCATGGGGCTTTGCGTTGCCGCCACCGCGCTCCTGGGCCTGGGCGGTCTCTACTACTTCTTCCGCGAAGACCCCCACCTGGGAACCGTCCTGCACAGCTTCGCGGTGGGCGCGTCCTCCATTGCGCTCTTCGCCCGGATCGGCGGCGGCATCTACACCAAGGCCGCCGACGTGGGTTCGGACATCGCGGGCAAGGTCGTCGAGGGCATTCCCGAAGACGATCCCCGCAACCCGGGCGGTATCGCGGACAACGTGGGGGACAACGTGGGCGATGTCGCCGGCATGGGGGCGGACATCTATGAGTCCCTGGTGGCCGCCATCGTAGCCGCCATGGCGATCGCCTTGACGGCCCGGCCCGAATACATCCAAACCCTCTTTACGAATGGTCTGCGCGGCCACGACGCCACGATGTTGGCCGTCACCCTACCCGTCTTCCTCTCCGGATTGGGCCTGCTGGTGAGTATGGTCTGCATTTTCATCGCGCGCAGTTTGCTCCAGAACAGCCCCGCAATGGTGCTGCGAGCCGCACTGATCGTTCCCTCCTTGATCATTTGTGTCGTGGCCTTCATCGCCATGCCCATGCTGGGAGTCAGCCAGTCCGTCACCTACGCACTGGCGGCGGGCGCCATTGGGGGCGCCTTGATCGGTCTCATCACCGAGTACTACACCGCCTGGGGGCCCATCGAGAAAGTCGCTGAAGCGTCGAAGACCGGCGCCGGAACCGGGATCATCAGCGGGCTGGCAGTCGGCATGGAGAGCACGGTGGTTTCTCTCCTCATCGTGGCCGGAGTGGGCTTCGTCGCCAATGCCGTCATGCCCGAGGGCATGGGGCTCTACGGCATTGCCATGAGCGCCGTGGGAATGCTGGCCGGCACCGCCATCGTGATGACCGTCGACGCCTACGGGCCCATCGCGGACAACGCCGGGGGCATCAGCGAAATGAGTTCTCTTGGCCCCGAGGTGCGGGCGATCACCGATGAACTCGATGCCGTGGGCAACACCACCGCGGCCATCGGCAAGGGCTTCGCCATCGGGTCGGCCACATTGACGGTGCTGAGCCTTTTTTCCGCTTTTATTCTCGAGGTCAACCACAAGCGCATGGAGGGGGGCATGGAGTCGCTCATCCTCCAACTCGACGATGCTCAAATTCTGATCGGACTTCTGATCGGCGCGTGCCTCCCCTACGCGGTGGGGGCCAGCACCATGATCGCCGTGGGCAAGGCCGCCCAAGCGATCATCGAGGAAATCATTCGGCAATTCAACGAGATCCCTGGCCTGCGGGAAGGCAAAGCCGAGCCCGAGGGCAAGGTGATCGTCGACATCGCGACCAAGGCCGCTCTGGCCCAGATGATTCTGCCGGGTACCGTGGCCATTGCGGCCCCGGTCACCGTGGGCTTTCTCTTGGGGCCGGCTTCGCTGGCCGGCATGCTTGCGGGGGCCGTCGCGGTGGGCGCGTCGCTCTCGCTCTTCATGGCCAATGCGGGCGGGGCCTGGGACAACGCCAAGAAGCACATCGAAGCGGGTGGCCTCCCCGGTCACCCCAAGGGCTCGGAAGCCCACAAAGCCTCGGTGATCGGCGATACCGTCGGTGATCCCTTCAAGGATACGTCGGGTCCCGGCGTCGCGATTCTCATCAAGGTAATGAGTGTTGTCAGCCTGCTGATCGCTCCCCTAATCGCCACACTCTGATTCAGGGGAGACCGATTCAGGGGGAGACCCCAGGAAAAGCCCTGGCCCGAGCTCGGATGAGCAGGACCAGGGCTTTTCTTTATTTTGGCGCCGCCGCGCAGTTGCGCCAGATTTAGCGAGCCGGGGCTTCGCCGGACGCCGCCGAGCCCGCCCGTTCGAGTCCGGCGCTTCCCACTTGCGAACGATTGACCGCCGAGACTACGGCCTCCAGGGAAGCCACTATGCTGCTCGGGTGTCGCCCCGCCCCGAAGTAGCTCCGGCCGCTGTTATCGGAAACCTCCACGTACGCCGCCGCAACAGCATCGGATCCCGACCCCAGGGCGTGCTCCCAATAGTCGGTCAAGGTAAGAGTCAGACCGAAACGCGTGCAGAGCGCAGTGAACATCGCATCGATGGGGCCGTTGCCCTTGCCTTCCAGCACGTGTCGAACACCCTTGTAGAACGCCTCACCCTCCAAGTGATACGCTGGCCCCGAGATCGCTTCGAGCCGACACGCGTCCACCGCGCAGCCGATGGGCTCGCGCCATGCGAGGTACTCGGACTCGAAGAGCCGGCGAATGCCCTCGGATCCCACTTCGCCCCCGGTCGCTTCCGCCGCTTGCTGAACTCGGAATTGGAAGTCGACCTGCATCGACCGAGGAATCGAGTAGCCGTGATCCCGCTCGAGTACGAACGCGACGCCGCCCTTTCCCGACTGGCTATTGACCCGAACCAGACCGTCGTAGCTCCGGCCGACGTGGGCCGGGTCCATGGGGAGATAGGGAACCTGCCAGAGTCCCTCGGGATCGGCTTCGCACACCGCCAATCCCTTTTTGATGGCATCCTGATGAGAACCCGAGAAAGCCGTAAACACCAGTTCCCCCGCATAGGGATGGCGCGGGTGCACGGGCATCCCCGTACAGCTTTCGAACAGTTCCACCAGCGAGTCAATTTCCCCAAAGTCGAGTTCGGGATCAATGCCCTGGGTAAAGAGATTGAGGGCCAGGGTAACGATGTCCACGTTCCCGGTTCGCTCCCCATTGCCAAAGAGCGTTCCCTCGAGCCTCTGGGCACCCGCCATCAAGGCGAGTTCCGCTGCCGCCACTGCGGTCCCCCGATCGTTGTGCGGGTGAACGCTGAGGACCAGCTTCTCGCGGTCACGCACGTGACGCCCGAAATACTCGATCTGATCGGCGTAGACGTTGGGGGTGGCCATCTCCACAGTCGCCGGCAGATTCACGATCAGGGGGTCTTCGGCACTTGGCGCCCATTCGTCGGCGACGGCTTCGCAGATCTCGAGGGCAAAGTCCAATTCCGTCCCGGTGAAGCTCTCCGGGGAGTACTCCAGGGTGATCGGCGTCTCGGGCATTCGGGCCGCCCGCTCACGGATCAGCCCCGCACCACGACGGGCGATCTCCATCACCCCGGCACGGTCCTCGCCGAAGACTACCCGACGCTGAAGCGTAGAGGTCGAGTTGTAGAGGTGCACGATGGCGCGGGGGGCGCCCTTCAGTGCATCGAGTGTGGGGTGGATCAGATCGGCCCGAGCCTGGGTGAGAACTTGAATCGTCACCGCTTGGGGGATCGCCTCCTCCTCGATCAATTCGCGCAGGAAGTCGTGCTCGGCGCGCGCCGCCGCGGGAAATCCGACCTCGATTTCCCTGAACCCCGTGGCCACCAGAGCGTCGAAAAACCGACGCTTGCGACGGGGCCCCATGGGTTCGACCAAGGCTTGGTTGCCATCGCGGAGATCGACGCTGCACCAACGGGGAGCCCCCGTGAGGGATCGATCCGGCCATCGGCGATCGGGCAAGGGTACCGGCGCATAGGGGCGATAGGCGTCCGTGCGCATGCCCGGAACAGCGGGCTTGCCGGCACGGGGCTCGGCACTCGACTCGGGTTGGGAACTTGACATCTCTCTCTCCTCCGGACTCACCATGGCAAACACTCTTCCGCACGATGGACCGGAGAAACTCGAGGTGCTTTTGGGTATCGACCCTTTAGCGTCTTGGCGTCTTGGCGTCGGACCCCGAGCATGGCGAACGGGCTCCAAAGCGCGAAGCCCCCTCCGGCCTTTCGGCGGGAGAGGGCTTCGCGCTTGTTGAGTCCGTTTCAGGGGCTTTGGTCTTTCGAACTCAAAGCCTTTGGACCGGCGCTACACCTCCCCCGCCCTGCTAAGCAGCAGGAGGGATAGAAGGCGAAGCTTTCGGTCGGGTTGCGAACACATGGTACCTAACACTTACAGGAAATCGGAGTAGCCGTCAAACAGACTCTGCCGGGGGGCGCTTCAACCCACATCCACCAGGGCAAGGCGGTCGCCCCAATGCGCCTGTACTGCGCGCGCCAGACCCGGGTCGCCCGCCAAGCCGGGATCGGCGCGCACGGTGGCCAGGGCGGCTTCCCGCGCCACCGCGACCAGTCGAGAATCTCGAATCAAATCGGCGATTCTGAGGTTCGGTAGCTGACCGCTCTGGCGGGTTCCCATGAACTCACCCGGGCCGCGAATTTTCAGGTCGGCGTCGGCGATCACGAATCCGTCCGTGGTATCAAGCATGGCGCGCAGGCGGGCTTCGCCTTTTTCGCCGCCCCCCCGAGCCACAAGAAGGCAGCGACCCGGCCGATCTCCCCGCCCGACCCTGCCCCGAAGCTGGTGGAGCTGGGCCAAACCAAAACGCTCGGCGTGCTCCACCACCATCAGGGTCGCATTGGCGACGTCCACGCCCACTTCGATCACCGTGGTGGCCACGAGAATCTGAACCTCACCCGAGGTGAAACGATCCATCGCGTTCGATCGCTCCCGCGCATCCAGGCGCCCGTGAACGATATCCACTTCCGCCCCTGGGAAGGCACGCCGGATGCGTTCGGTGGACTCCAGGGCCGAGCGGAGATCGACTTTCTCACTCTCTTCCACCAGGGGGTAGACAACATAGACCTGCTCGCCTCGAGCCAGGGTTTCCTCGATGATGCCGACGATTCGATTGCCTTCGCCTTCGCGCAGGAGATCGGTTTCGACCGGGGAGCGGCCCGGCGGGAGCGCGTCGATGACCGAGACATCGAGATCCCCATACACAGTGAGCGCGAGGGTCCGGGGGATGGGGGTCGCGGTCATCAACAGGCTGTGGGGACGCAAACCACCCGCGCCCTGTCGAGCGAGGGCAGCGCGTTGGCGAACGCCGAAACGATGCTGCTCGTCGATGATCGCTAACCCCAAACGGCGAAAACCGACGTCCTGCTGAACCAGGGCGTGAGTGCCCACTACGAAGTCGATTTCCCCGGCCGCCAGAGCCGCCTTGATGCGCGCGCCTTCGGCGGCGGATCGCGACGCAGTGAGGAGAGCCATGCGCATGGATATTTTCGACCCCGATGCTTTCATCAATCCCGCCAGGGTCCGGGCGTGCTGCTCGGCAAGGAGTTCGGTGGGGGCCATCAGGGCCGACTGCTTTCCGCTGACTTGGGCGGCCACCGCTGCCAATAGCGCCACCACGGTCTTGCCGCTCCCCACATCCCCCTGAAGCAGGCGATGCATGGGGTGCGGGCGACCCAGATCCCCGGCGATCTCGGACCAGGCGCGACGCTGTGCGCCGGTCAGCGCAAAGGGCAGCGCTCGGATTGCGGCGTCGATCGCCCCATCGCCCGACTTCAACGCGATGCCGGGTTCCCGCCCACGGGCTTGACGGCGCAGGGCCAGTCCCACTTCGAGGAGATAGAGTTCTTCGAGGATCAAGCGCTCGTGGGCCGCCGAAACCTGTTCCGAATACGAATCCACATCGGCCCCCGGATCCGGCCGGTGGACCTGACGAATCGCCTCGCTCGCCCACGGGAGCTCCCGCTCGACGACCACGTTCCCGGGCAGCCAGCCCACGAGCAGATCCGCGTGATCGGCCACCGCGCCCTGGATCAACCGACGCAAGGTCCGCGGATTGACTTTCTCGGGTGCGGTATAGACAGGAACCACCTGGCGCACGTTCTCGGGTTCGGTCTCCGTTTCGTCCGGGGACGAAGCGTCGTCGAGGCGCTCGATCTCGGGATGCACGATCTGCTTGGAAAAGCGATAGCGCGCGATATCCCCGGTGATCAGCAAGCGGTCACCCTGATTAAGGTTCCGCTCAATGCTCTCGCCGCCACGAAACCATTTCAGATTGATGGTGCTGCTCTCGTCGCCCACCACCGCTTGAAGGGCCTGACGCATTCGTCCGCCCGCACGGGAGCCCACGAATTCCACGGCCAGCACCGAAGCGATGAAGGTCCCCCGATGCCCCACTTCGAGCTCGGAAATTCGCGAGAGCCTGCGGCGATCCTCGTAGCGCGAAGGCAGGTGAAAGAGCAGGTCGCCGACGCTCCCGATCCCGCGCTGGGCCAGGGACGCGGCGCGCTTGGCCCCCACGCCGGGCAGGGCCGAAGTCTTCCGCGCCAGCAGGGCGTCCATCCAGCCGGGCTCGCGCAGCGGAGCCAAGCGTGCCCAGATACTTCGTAGAGATCGCAGACGGTCTTCGCCCTCCAGAGGCTGCTCGAGAAGCCGCTCCACTTCCCGGAACTCCTCGATCAAATCCCGAGGAAGGCTCAGGGCCTGGAGGGCCCGGCACGCGGAGACGGCGCTGGCTTCAAGGCCCTGGATGCGTTCCAGATTCGCACCACCCTCCCCCACCGCAAATTCCAACGGTCGCAGCAAGCCCGCGAGGCTCCCTTCGAGGGGACTCCGGGCCGGCTCCAGTGGTTTTGGGGGAAAGGGCTGCGCCACGCGATCAAAGCTCCGAGGATTTTGGGGGCGTGCGGCGTGCGCACTCCGCCCCGAGTCTACATCCTCGCGTGAATCTCCTGCAGGGAGCGAACCCCAATGGTTTCGGCCCGGAGCGCCTGGATGGCCGACGCCGAGGCCCGGGCCGCAGCCAGGGTCGTGCAGTAGGGGATGCCCCGCTGCAGGGCCGCTCTCCGCATGGAGAACGAATCCTTCACCGCCCGCTCATCGGCGTCCACGGTGGTGATCACCAAGTCGACCTCGCCCCGCTCGATGAAGTCGACCGTATGGGGGGAGCTTTCGTAGGCCTTGTTGACCTTCTGCGCTTCGATCCCGTGGCGCTCAAGCGCCTCAGCGGTTCCGGCGGTGGCCAAAATCCGAAACCCGAGATCGACCAGAACACGGATCGCGTCCGCCACGGACTCCTGGTCTCCGGTGCGTGTGGAGACCAGGACGGTCCCCCGACTGGGCAGGCTGTTGCCCGCTTGAATTTGGGCCTTCGCAAAGGCGCGGCCGAAATCCGAATCGATCCCCATCACTTCGCCGGTACTCTTCATTTCCGGTCCCAGCAGAGTGTCCACCCCTGGGAACTTCATGAAGGGGAACACGGCCTCCTTCACCGAGAAGTGACTTGGAACGATCTCCTCGGTATACCCCAACTCGTCCAGGCTCTTGCCCACCATCACCAGGGCAGCCAGTTTGGCCAGGGGCCGCCCGATGGCCTTGGAAACAAACGGGACGGTCCGCGACGCCCGCGGATTGACTTCGATGACAAAAACCTGGTCGTCCTTGATCGCGTACTGGACGTTCATCAGGCCCAGCACACCGAGAGCCAGCGCAAGTTCTCGGGTTGAGCGGACGATCTCGTCGATCACCTCTTTGCCAAGGGAATACGGGGGCATCGAGCACGCACTGTCCCCCGAATGAACGCCGGCCTCCTCGATGTGTTCCATAATGCCACCCACCACGACCTGCTTGCCGTCGCAGATCGCGTCCACGTCCACCTCGATGGCGTCGCTGAGAAAACGGTCCACTAAAACGGGATGCTCGGGAGAAGCGCGCACGGCGAATCGCATGTAGTCCCGGAGCGCCACGACATCGCGGACGATCTGCATCGCCCGACCGCCGAGCACATAGGAAGGACGCACTAGCACCGGATATCCGATCTTCTCGGCGACGGCTTCGGCTTCGGGCGCGCTACGCGCCACCGCACCCTCGGGCCGCTTCAAACCCAGGGACTCCAGCAATTCATCAAAGCGCTCGCGATCTTCGGCACGATCGATGGCATCCGGGGAGGTTCCGATGATGGGTGCACCAGCCCGCTCCAAGGAAACGGCGAGTTTAAGCGGTGTCTGCCCACCAAATTGAACGATGATGCCGTCGGGCTTTTCTACATCGACGATGGCCAGCACGTCCTCGAGGGTCAGAGGTTCGAAGTAGAGGCGATCGCTGGTGTCGTAGTCCGTGGAAACAGTCTCGGGATTGCAATTGACCATAATGGTCTCAAAGCCAGCCTCGCGAAGCGCAAAAACGGCGTGCACACAACAATAATCAAACTCAATGCCCTGACCGATTCGATTGGGCCCCCCCCCCAGGATCATGATTTTCTTGCGATCCGTAGGGCGCGCTTCGCATTCATCCTCGTAGGTCGAATAGAGATACGGGGTGTGCGCTTCGAACTCCGCCGCGCAGGTATCCACTCGCTTGTAGACGGGATTTACGCCCAGACGGTGACGCAGGGACCGGACTTCGTCTTCGTGGCTTTCCCATAGCTCGGCCAGGCGTCGATCCGAAAAGCCCATCCGTTTAGCGGGCCGGAGCCAGGCTTCGCGTTGCTCGGCGTCCGCTGCGCGCAAATCCGCCTCGGCGCGAACAATTTCTTCGATTCGCCTCAGAAACCACGGATCAATCCACGAGAGCCGATGCACTTCCTCAACCGTCATCCCCTGGCGAAGGGCCTCGGCGAGCGCCCAGAGTCGACCTGGGCGCGGCACCTTCAATGCCTCAATGAGCCTGGCTTGCGGGTCGGGCCCCAGGTCCGGGCTCTCCAATCCCGCATGACCGATTTCCAACGAACGAATCGCCTTCTGAAGACTCTCTTTGAAGGTCCGACCGATAGCCATCACCTCGCCCACGCTCTTCATCTGGGTGGTCAGCATGCTGTCCGCAGTGGGGAATTTCTCAAAGGTGAAACGGGGCACCTTCGTGACCACGTAGTCGATACTCGGTTCGAAACTGGCCGGCGTTTCGCGGGTTATATCGTTCCGTACCTCGTCGAGTGTAAAGCCCACGGCGAGTTTGGCGGCGATCTTCGCGATGGGAAAGCCCGTCGCCTTGGAGGCCAGGGCCGACGATCGCGAGACCCGAGGATTCATTTCGATGACTACGATGGATCCGTCGGCTGGATCTACGCCAAACTGGACATTCGACCCCCCGGTATCCACACCGATTTCTCGCATGATGGCCACGGCGGCGTCACGCATCTCCTGGTATTCGCGGTCGGTGAGGGTCTGGGCCGGGGCTACGGTAATGGAATCGCCTGTATGAACCCCCATAGCATCGAAGTTCTCGATCGAGCAGATCACCACGACGTTGTCTGCCTTATCGCGCATGACCTCGAGTTCGTACTCTTTCCAGCCGAGAACGCTGCGCTCCACGAGACATTCCGTGGTGGGGGACTGGTCCAGGGCCCACTCCACCAAACCGTCGAAATCCCCGTCCTCGAAGGCAACGCTCCCCCCGGTTCCCCCCATGGTGAAACTCGGACGAATAATGGCCGGCAAACCGGTTCTTTTGAGGATGCTTCGCGCCTCGGCCAGAGTCCGCGCGAGACCCGAAGACGGAACCGCCAGGCCGATGCGATCCATCGCGGCTCGGAACTGCTCCCGGTCCTCGGCCTTGTGGATTGACTCGATATTGGCGCCGATCAACCGCACCCCATACCGCGCCAGTACACCCGCTTCATCCAAATCCACCGCCAGATTCAGCGCGGTCTGCCCGCCAATGGTGGGCAGCAAAGCATCGGGTTTTTCGGCCCGAATAATTTTCTCCACGGCGTCGACCGTCATGGGCTCGATGTAGGTTCGATCCGCCGTTTCCGGATCGGTCATGATTGTTGCCGGGTTGCTGTTGAGCAGAACCACCCGATAGCCCTCTTCTCGCAGGGCCTTGCATGCCTGGGTGCCCGAGTAATCGAACTCGCAGGCCTGACCGATCACGATCGGGCCCGATCCGATGACCAGAATGGTGTGGATATCGTCTATTCGCGGCACGGGGGTGGCTTCCTCTCTACTCGCCTAGGCGCTCTGGCCCTTCGCGATAATGGTTCCGGTCACATCTTCACCGGATACGTGTCGATCGACCATCTCGCGGAAACGCCTAAAAAAGTATGATGCATCATGGGGTCCGGGTGAGGCCTCGGGGTGGTACTGAACCGAGAAGAGCGGGCGTGTACTGTGAGCCAGCCCCTCAACTGTCCCGTCGTTGAGATTTACGTGGGTCACCTCCACGGGCTCGCCCGCGCGCTGCAGGGACTCGGCATCCACCGCGTAACCATGATTCTCGGCGCAGATGGCGACCTTGCCCGTGGCGAGGTCCTGGCCCGGCTGGTTGCCCCCGTGGTGACCGAATTTGAGTTTGTGAGTCTCCCCGCCCAATGCCAGGCCAAGAATCTGATGGCCCAAACAGATGCCGAAGAGGGGCTTTTCGTTGGCCAGGTCCCGAACAATCTCGCGCACGCCCACGACTGCTCCGGGATCGCCGGGGCCGTTGGAGAGAAAAATTCCGTCGGGCGCCATGGCGAGGGCCTCCGCGGCGGGGGTCGTCGCCGGAACCACGGTCACCTCGAAGCCCTGCTCGACGAGCAGGCGAAGAATGTTCCTTTTGATTCCGAAATCGTAAGCGACTAACCGCCGAGGGGTATCGGGGCGCTCGTGCCGAGGGACCTGGCCCGGCACCCCGCGCCAGCGGCCCTCCGTCCACACATAGGGCGCCGTGCAGGTCACTTCCGCGACAAGGTCGCGTCCGTCGAGCCCGGGCGCACTGCGGGCCTGGGCAACAAGAACTTCGGCATCCTGTTGGTTGGGATCGGTACTCAGAACACCCACCTGCGCACCGGAATCGCGAATCCTGCGAACCAGAGCCCGGGTATCGATCCCCGCAATCCCCGGAACGCCCGACTCGGACAGGAAATCGTCGAGACCACCCTGGGCTCGCCAGTTGCTCGGCTCGTCGAGAAATTCCCGGACGACGAAGCCCGAAAGGAAGGGCCGAGCAGATTCGTTGTCCTCGGGATTGACTCCGACGTTGCCGATTTGGGGATAGGTCATGGCCACGATCTGCCCCGCGTAGGAGGGATCGGTGATGATTTCCTGGTACCCCGTCATACTCGTGTTGAAGATAATCTCGCCCTCTCGAACACATTCGGCACCGAAGGCCTGACCTCGATAAACGGTCCCATCCGCCAAGGCAAGGGTGGCTGGCCGCAATTTCCCCATACCGCCGGTCCCAAGAACCGGGGTGGACGTCGAAAACTCCGATTTCACTGGATCAGAACCCCTCTCCCCGCCTGATAGACCAGGCGCCCACCCACGAAGGTCGCGAAAACCTGCCCGGTCAGTTCGGCACCCGCCCAGGGCGAGTTTCGGCTCTTGGAGAATCCTTCCGTCGGATCGTAGACCCACGCCTGATCGGGGTCGAGAATGACCACATCCGCCAAGCTGCCCTTGGTCAGGCTTCCACCCGCAAGATCGAAAATGCGCGCCGGCGCGGTGGACATTCGCCGCATCAGTTCAAGGGGTGAAATTTCGCCCGCCCGAACCAGATCGTTGACGACCCCGAAAGCGGTTTCCAGACCGAGGATGCCGCACGGGGCCGCGGTGAACTCCACATCTTTTTCATGGGTCGCATGGGGGGCGTGGTCGGTCGCCACACAGTCGATGATTCCGTCCGCGAGAGCCCTCCGAAGCGCCTCAACGTCACTTCCTGTTCGCAGGGGCGGCGCCATCTTGGTGCTCGTGTCGAAGCCCTTGGTGGCCTCGTCAGTCAGCGCTAGATGGTGGGGAGTCACTTCGGCGGTGACGGACAACCCCGCTTCCTTGGCCTCACGAATCAACTCCACCGAGCCCCCGGACGAAACGTGACCCACGTGGAGACGCGCGCCGGTTAGCCGGGCCAGACGGATATCCCGGGCGATATGAATTTCCTCGGCCTCCACGGGGTTTCCCGGCAGGCCAAGCTGCGTCGAGACCCGGCCCTCATTCACCACCCCGTTCGCCCGAAGCCCGCAGTCCTCGGCATGGATCACCACGACGGCATCGACCAACTTTGAGTACTCAAGCACGTTGCGCATCACCCAGGCGTCCATGATGGTATTGCCGTCGTCGCTGAACGCGACCGCCCCGGCGTCCTTGAGGGCCGACATTTCCGTCATCACCTCGCCAGCGAGTCGGCGGGTCGCGGCAGCGATGGGAAAAATGCGAGCCGGGGAGTCCTTCGCAGCACGGTCGAGAATGTATTTCGTGACCGCGGGGTCGTCATTCACGGGTTCGGTGTTCGCCATGCAGCAGATCGAGGTAAAACCGCCAGCCACAGCGGCACGCCCCCCTGAGGCGAGATCTTCCTTGTACTCTTGCCCGGGCTCGCGCAGGTGCACATGCAGGTCGACGAAGCCCGGCGCCACCCATTTTCCATCGGCCTCCATCACTTCGGCGTTCTCGACGCGAAGGCTGGGGCCCACTTCGACAACCCTTCCTTCTTCGATCAATAGATCCGAAACCCCGTCGTGATCTATGGAGGGGTCGAGCAATCGCCCTCCCCGAATCAGCACTCTGGACAAAAATCTACTCCCGGTCTTGCGGGAACGCGCGCCCCGCGATGAGGTAAAGCAGCGCCATCCGCAAAGCGACGCCGTTTCGCACTTGGTCGAGGATCACGCTGGGGCGGTGATCGGCAAGGTCATGGGAAAGTTCGACACCTCGATTCACCGGCCCCGGGTGCATCACAATGGCATCGGGGCGAGCAAAGCGTAGTTTTGCTCGATCCAGCCCGAATGTGGAAGAATATTCGCGAACACTCGGAAAAATCCCTCCGCCCAGGCGTTCATTCTGAATGCGAAGAGCCATCACAACGTCGACCCCATCGAGAACTTCGCGAAGCGAGGTATACGCCTTGACCCCAAGACAATCGACATGCGGCGGGAGCATAGTGGGGGGGCCGGCCACCCGGACCTCGGCACCCAATTTCGTGAATCCGTAGATATTGGAACGCGCCACCCGGGAATGCGCGATATCTCCGATAATCGCGACGCTGAGCCCTTCGATCCGGCCCTTCGCTTGAAAAACGGTCAGCATATCGAGGAGCGCCTGGGTGGGATGTTCGTGGGCCCCATCCCCGGCGTTGATCACCGGCGCGTCGAGCACGTCGGCAATGCGCTGAGGGACACCAGCGACCTTGTGGCGCACGACAACGACATCGGGGTCCATGGCGTCCAGAGTCTTCGCAGTGTCGAGCAAACTCTCCGCCTTAGTCAGACTGGAAGAGGAGGACGAGAAGTTGACAACATCGGCGGCCAGGCGTTTCCCAGCGATCTCAAAACTCGTCTGGGTTCGGGTAGAAGGTTCAAAGAACAGGTTGACCACAGTTCGGCCACGAAGGGCCGGAACCTTCTTCACGTCCCGAGTCCCGATCTCCTGCATATGCTCTGCGGTCTCGAGAATCAGTTCGATTTGATCGCGCTCGATATGCTCGATTCCCAGAAGGTCCTGACCGATCATGAGGATTCTCCGGCTTTGTTTTCAGAGCGAGGGTGATCGGCCACTCTATCCATCGAATGGACAGCGACTTCCAGTACGTCTTCCTCGGATTCACCGGCCGGTTTGGCCCGAAATACGACCGATTCACCCGGCTGAGTGGGAATATTCTTGCCCACATAGTCGATCTTGATGGGCAATTCCCGATGCCCCCGATCCACCAAGGCCATCACCTTGACCGACCGCGGCCGACCGAAATCCATCAGCGCATCCATGGCCGCCCGAATCGTCCGCCCGGTACTCACCACGTCCTCAACCAGAATCACTACGCCCTCGTCCACCGAGGAGGGCATTTCGGTGATCCTGAGTCGCGGACGGATGCCCCGGATGGCCAAATCGTCCCGATATAGCGTGGTATCCATGATTCCCAATTTAGGCCTGCATCCGGCAAGGGCCTCGAGGTTGACAGCGAGACGCCTCGCCAGGGGTACCCCTCCATTCGGGATGGCCACCAGGTAGAGGGGGTCGAGGTCGGCGTTGGACTCGACGATCTCGTGCGCGATTCGCATCAGCGCCCGGCGGATCCGGGTATCATCCAGAACGATTCGCTCGCTCGACTCGTCCCAGCCGGGGGCGGTTGCGATCGCTTCAGGCCCCTTGGCGAGGCCCGTCTTCGGGGCCAAATTGCCGGTGAAAGCGCCTGCTGCGCTTTCTCGGGTGGGCTTGGAATTGGGAGTCGGGGGTCTGGGATTCGCCAACGCTGCGCCTTTGACCGTCTCTCGGGACGGGCTTAAAAGGGGCTCATCAAGTGGCCGGAGTCTAACGGCTACCGCGCCGCCGTCAATCGGGTTGGCCGGGGCCAATTCAGAGGACTCTGGGGAGCTCTCGGACTCAGGGCGAACCCAGCTCCTCGATCGTCCGGCAACGCACGCGGTTGAAAACCCGATCCCAGCGCTTGTCAGCTCGCCACCAGTTGGCTGGATTAAAGAACTGCAGGGCATTGCCGTTGACGTCCCACGACCAGTAAAGGAAGAAGGCGGGCCCCTTCATCTCTTCCTTCCGAATTGTCCCCCAATTGCGGCTGTCGTTCGAATGATCACGATTGTCGCCCATCATGAAATAACGCCCTTCGGGCACGACATATTCGCGATTGCGTCCGAATGGGCTGCTCAGTACTGGATCGTCGAGCACCTCGTGCACACAGTCCACCAGAACTTCTTCCCGAATCGCCAACGCGGTCCCTCGATTGTCCTCAAAAACCTTGCCCGTGGCGATCTGCTCAGCCGGGATTCCATTGATGCTAACGAGTCCGTTCTGGATATAGATCCGATCCCCCGGCAAGCCGACCAAACGCTTTACAAAGTCATCCTGGGGCAGATTCGGATAGAAATCAGCCGGAACGATGTCGGTACGCAGACCCTCTTCACTGCCGTTATTTCTGGCTACTTCGAAAACGATTACGTCTCCCCGTTCAGGTTCTCGAAATCCCGGTAGGCGAATTTCCGTAAACGGGATACGCGGTCCGTATGTGAGCTTGTTTACGAAGAGGTGGTCCCCGATGAGGAGTGTGGGAAACATGGAGCCCGACGGAATCCGGAACGGCTCCACGAGAAATGCGCGGATCGCCAAAGCAATCAGGATGGCGACGATCAACGTGCTGACCTGTTCCCAGATCGCTGACCATCGACTCTTCCCAATGGGGGCGTCTGCTGCCTCGGCTTCGTCCGCTTGAGGGCCGGACTGAGGGTCCCTGACCGAATTCATTCGTCTCCAAGCTTCAAAGCAGCGAGGAAGGCCTCCTGGGGAATTTCCACCGATCCAACCATCTTCATCCTTTTTTTGCCCGCCTTCTGCTTTTCGAGCAGCTTTCGTTTACGCGAAATATCGCCACCATAACACTTTGCCAAAACATTCTTGCGTAGGGCGCGAACCGTTGTTCGCGCGATCACCCGGGTTCCAACCGCAGCCTGAATGGCTACGGGGAACTGCTGGCGGGGAATAAACTCTTTCAGCTTTCGCGCCAATTCGGATCCCCGTGCATGTGCCGCATCCCGGTGAACGATGAGCGAGAGCGCGTCGACGGGATCACCATTCACCAGCACATCCAATTTGGCCAAATCCGCAGGCGCGAAGCCCACAAGTTCGTAGTCGAATGAGCCGTAGCCCCGTGTCGCACTCTTGAGCTTGTCGTGAAAGTCCGTGACCACCTCTGCCAGGGGGAGTTCGTAGCGAATCTGCACACGAGACCCGTGGACCTGCATGTCCTTCTGTGTTCCCCTTCGGTCCTGACAAAGGCCAATCACTGCGCCGAGATAAGTCGAGGGAACGTGAATATTGGCATGGATCACCGGCTCCTCGATCCGGTTGATCTCTGTGGAATCGGGCAATGACGCCGGGCTCTCAATTTCGAAACTCTCTCCGCTTTTCGGAACGACCCTGTAGCGCACGGTGGGCGCCGTAGTGATGAGATTCAGACTGTACTCGCGTTCAAGTCGCTCCTGAATGATCTCGCCGTGGAGAAACCCGAGAAAGCCGCACCGAAAGCCAAACCCCAGAGCCGCGCTGGTTTCGGGTTCATAGCCGAAGGAAGCGTCGTTGAGGCGAAGCTTTTCAAGCGCTGCTTTGAGATCTTCGTAGTCCTCGGCGTCGACGGGATAGAGCCCAGCAAAGACCATGGACTTGACTTCGCGGAACCCTTCAAGGGCTTCATCGGCTGGATTCGACCGCAGGGTGATGGTGTCGCCGATGCGCACATCGGAGAGTGTCTTGATGCCCGCAACCACCATCCCGACCTCGCCCACACCGAGTTCGTCGACCTTCCGAGGGGAGGGATCGATGACCGAAAGTTGGGTGATCGTGTGTTCGCCGCCGGAGATCATCATCTTGGTCGAATCTCGGCGATTTAGCTTTCCGTCCATCACCCGGACCAACATGACCACCCCCACATAGGGGTCGAACCAGGAATCGAAAATCAACGCCCGAGTGGGTGCATCGGATTCACCCACCGGAGGCGGAACACGATCCACCACCGCCTGGAGAAGCAGCTCGATGCCTGTGCCCTGCTTCGCAGAAACGAAGAGAACGTCGGTGGCGTCCAGACCCACCACGTCCTCTATTTCCTGGGCAACCGCGTCGGGGTCCGCCGAGGGCAGATCGATTTTATTCACCACTGGAATCAGTTCGAGGTCGGCGTCCACTGCGAGATAAGCGTTGGCCAAGGTCTGAGCCTCAATTCCCTGAGCGGCATCCACCACCAAAATCGCGCCCTCGCAGGCGGCCAGCGCGCGCGAGACCTCATAGGAAAAATCCACGTGGCCCGGCGTATCGATCAGGTTGAGCAGGTAATCCTCGCCATCGGCGGCACGAAACTGCAATCGCACGGTCTGGGCCTTGATCGTGATCCCGCGCTCGCGCTCAAGTTCCATATTGTCCAGAAACTGATCCTGCTGGTCGCGTTCGGAAAGAGTGCCCGTCGCCTCGAGCAACCGATCGGCGATCGTGCTCTTGCCGTGGTCGATGTGGGCCACAATGCAGAAATTCCGAATGCGCTCGACAGGTATTCTGCTCACACCGACTCCTCAAGAAGGGCAATTCCCGCACTCGAACTGAGATAGTCGGCCAGAGCTTCGCGCCAGGGCCGGAGCCCAACCCCCAGGCGCGCCGCGCGTTCGCAGCCGAGCACCGACCAAGCCGGACGCTCCGCAGGAAGGTTCAGGTCGGCGGTCGCTAGCGGTTCCAGAGCCAAATGCGAGTACCCTGTCAGTTCCAATATCGATCGGGCGAACTCAAGCCAGGTCGTTCGCCCTGAATTGGAGAGGTGGAATATACCCGTCATCTTCGCGCTCTCTTCCTCTTTTCTTCTGGCCTCCACGGCCCCCGGAGCGGCCCGGGACACGTCCTCCCCATCGGCAGGATCACGCCCAAAGGCAAGCGCCGCGAGGTCTAGAATTCCTCCCGCAAGATCGGCCGCGTAGGTGGGCGAACCGCACTGATCGGAAACCACCCTGAGCGGGCCCTCTTCCAGGCCTCCCTCACGCCGACGGGCCTGACGGAGAATCGCGCCGACAAAATTCCTGCCCGGTCCGAAAACCCAGCTGGTTCTCACCACCATGGCCCCGGGAAGTGCCTGCAGAACCCGACGCTCTCCCTCGGCTTTCGAACGCCCGTAAGCGGTTCGAGGCTCCGGCGAAGCCGCCTCGGAATAGGGGTCACTGGCAGTTCCGCTGAAGACGTAATCCGTGGAGACGTGGACGCAATTGATCCCCGCTTCACGGCAATCCTCGGCCAACCAACCGGGCGCTTCGGCATTGATCCGCCAGGCCACCGCTTCCTCACTCTCGCAGCGGTCTACAGCGGTGAAAGCCGCTGCATTGACAACTATATCGGGGTGCCCGAACCGCCCCGTACGAAGTAAATCCGCCAAGGCTCCCGGGCGGCCGATATCCAATTCGGAATGGTCAAGAGCCGCCACCAGAACTTCGCCGCCCCTCGCCTGTACGGCCGCCGTCAAGCATTGTCCCAGTTGGCCGCCACTTCCCGTTATAAGCCAGTGCACGGACTCTCCTCAGCCCCCTCGCACGGCCAGGACCGCGCCGATCAAATACATCCCTCGCATCTCTACTCCACCGACTCGGGCAGAATCCAGGTCGGGAGTCGATTTTCGAGCTTGAGCCGTCGAGCCATTTCCTCGGCAGCGTCACGCTCGGCCAGGGGACCGACCCGAACTCGCCAACGGTCGTCTACCCGGGGCTCAATAACTTCGACGGGATAACCCGTCGAACGCAGGCGCTCGGCCAGGGAAGTCGCCAGCTTCGCATCTCCAAAAGCCCCCACCTGGATCGAGAAAAACGCCGGTTCTGACGAAGCCCG
>LWDU01035510.1_pt1 | contig 32838 bp, 29 predicted proteins | sample 727161 | NCBI WGS metagenome assembly LWDU01 (sample SAMN04566230, study PRJNA314399) | hydrothermal vent metagenome | isolation source: deep sea hydrothermal plume seawater | place: Mexico: Gulf of California, Guaymas Basin | collected 2004-07-11 | reverse complement strand
AAGCCGTAACCTCTGTCAGCTCAACCTGCGGCCAATCCTGAACAGCTGAACTCACTGGCTGTAATCTTGCATCCAGCTGAGCTTTGTCTTCGGCCAATGCTTCAAGCTGTTCCATAGAAACAGCCTCATCAACCGTGTACGGTCCAGCTGCCAGTCGACGTAGTTCCACCACGTGAGCGCCGCAACCGAGCTCCAGCCCTATATCTTCTGCCAGCGTTCTGACATATGTACCTTTAGTACAATGCACATCAACCGTTATTTTATCCTGATGGCGTTCCAGGACACCCAGTTCGTGAATCGTCACCTGGCGCGACTTGCGTTCGATTTCTATTCCCTGACGAGCAAGCTTGTAAAGTGGCTGTCCATTTACCTTCAATGCCGAGAACATCGATGGAATCTGACTGATCTCTCCCCGATAGTTTTCAAGGACACTTTCAAGTTCGGAGTCGCTGATCTCAGGAACAGCCCTCGTTTCAAGGACCTTACCGTCTGCATCTCCAGAATCCGTGATAACTCCCAGTTTGAACGTAGCCTGATAGCGTTTATCAGCATCGAGCAAGAACTGGGAGAACTTGGTAGCTTCACCGAAACAAAGAGGCAGAACGCCAGTCGCAAGGGGGTCCAGAGACCCTGTATGTCCAGCCTTACAGGCGTCAAATAACCGCTTCACAATCTGCAGCGCGGTATTAGACGTTATCCCCGCAGGTTTGTCCAGCAACAATATCCCACTGATATTCCTGCCTTTTCTTCCTCGTCTACTCATCCGTCTTGCTCGGATCACGCTGACTTTCATCCTGCGAGAGCGCCTTATTTATCGCCTTATTCATGCGAGCGCCACTTTCGATCGTATTATCGTAATGAAAACGTAGCTTGGGAGTCGTACGGGTACTCAGTACTTTCGCAAGCTGTGAGCGCAGGAACCCACTTGCTTCGTTGAGTACTTCCTCGACTATCTCGGTGTTTTCAGATGGCAGTACTGTGAAATAGATGTCAGAGAAGGCTAAATCACGGCTAACCGTGGCCTCATTGATGGTAACCATTCCAATCCGTGGGTCTTTGATCTCACGCTGAACAAGCACCGCTACTTCGCGCTGAATGAGGTCGCCAATCTTACGACCTCGGCTGGATTCTTTTGGCATCGCTATCGACCCTTAAAGTTCCCGGGCAACTTCTCGAGTATCGAACACTTCGATCTGGTCACCTTTTTTTACATCATCGTAGTTTTTGACGCCAATACCACACTCAGTTCCACTCGAAACGTTCTGTACTTCGTCTTTAAAGCGCCTCAATGATTCGAGCTCACCTTCGTAAATCACCACATTGTCTCGTAGAACACGAATCTGCTTGGACCTGGAAATAGTTCCTTCGATGACCATCGAGCCAGCAATCTGGCCCATTTTCTTGGACTCGAATACGTCCCGAACCTCTGCTATTCCAACAATATCTTCTCTTACTTCCGGTGAAAGCATACCTGACAATGCATCTCTAACATCGTCTACAAGGTCATAAATAACCTTGTAGTAACGAAGATCCAGACCTTCTGACTCGACCACTCTCTTCGCAGTGTTATCTGCCCGAACATTAAAACCAAACACGACGGCCCCTGCTGTTACAGCGTAGGACACATCTGATTCCGTTATTCCACCAACACCGGACATCACGACGTTAACCTGTACTTCTTCGTTACCGACGTCATCCAGGGCAGCCACAATCGCCTCGAGTGAACCCCTGACATCCGCCTTCACAATAACATTAAGCCGTTTAACTTCATCAGCGCCAAAGTTTTCCAACAGACTATCGAGAGACGCACCGGCACCGGTATTCAGTCGCGCATTAGTGGCACGCTGTGCCCTGAGCTCTGCAACTTCTCGAGCGCGCTTCTCATCTTTGGCAACAATAAAAGAATCGCCAGCATTAGGGGTGCCATTAAGTCCAAGCGCGGCAACCGGAGTCGCTGGACCCGCTAACTTAACCTGTTTACCCGATTCGTCATTCAGCGCACGAGCCCGCCCAAAATACTGTCCGGCAACTATAAGATCACCCTGCTTCAGCGTGCCGTTTTGCACCAATAAGGTCGCAACCGGACCCTTACCCTTGTTCAGTTCCGACTCAATAACAACACCTTGAGCCGGTCCGTCTATTACGGCTTTGAGCTCCAGCAGTTCTGCCTGCAGCAGCACGGCTTCAAGGAGTTCTTCAATTCCTGCGCCCGTAATCGCACTACAGGGAATAAACTGAGTGTCTCCACCCCAGTCTTCCGGTACCACGTCACGCGCTACCAGTTCGTTTTTGACGCGATCCAGATCCGCGCCTTCTTTGTCAATCTTGTTAATCGCGACCACCATTGGTGCACCGGCGCTTTTTGCATGTTTGACCGCTTCTTCTGTCTGCGGCATCACACCATCGTCTGCAGCAACAACCAGAATGACGATATCTGTAGAATTAGCTCCCCTTGCGCGCATCGCAGTAAAAGCTGCGTGCCCCGGGGTGTCGATGAAACAGATCTCTCCGTGGTTGGTCGCCACTCGGTATGCCCCAATGTGCTGTGTAATTCCACCAGCTTCGCCACTCGCGACACGTGAACTTCGGATATAGTCCAGCAGCGACGTTTTACCGTGGTCAACATGTCCCATCACAGTAACAACCGGAGCCCGGTGCTGTTCTTCAGCCTCGTAAACCAGCTCATCTTCAAGTGTCTTCTCTACCGCATCAACATCAAGCAGCTTCACTGAAAGACCAAACTCTTCAGCTACGAGTGTCGCTGTTTCCTGGTCGATTGACTCATTGATTGTCTTCATAATGCCGAGGCCAAACAATGTCTTGATAACAACCGATGCCTTTACGGACATTTTTTGGGAAAGCTGTTGGATCGTTACACTTTCAGCCAATTCAACCTCACGTTTGATTTTTTCTGTTGGCGCATTGAACTTATGCCGTTTGGCGGGTTTTCCACCGGATGTCCGCCGGGTTCGAGGTGAACTCAGGCCCAGCGGCGTGGCTTCTTCTACCTTTCCTTCAGCAACTACAACATCGTCTTCCAGATCCTTCACTGCCGCCAGATCAACTTCGAGCAAATCATCACCCGCCAGCTCTTCCACACGACGCTTACGGCTACCTTGCTTGGATTTCTTGGCTTGTACTTCTTCTTCGTCAAGGTCGTGACGATCTCTCTTGTCTTTTCGATTGGAAGTACTGGTTTCTTTAAGCACTTCTTCAATAGTTGGCTCTTTCTTTTTCCCAGAAAAAGTCGCGGCTTCTTCTGAAAGACGTTTCTTCTCTTCTTCCTCTTCCTCTTTCGCCTTGTGCTCTCGCTCTTCCTGTTCAGCTAGCAGTTCAACAGCAGCAGCCTGCCTTTTATGTTCTGCTTCAGCATCAACAACCTTGCCCACGACTTCCGGCGCTTCGGTAAGCTTCGCTTCTTCAGCCTCTGGCGCTTCTTCAACTTCGGGTGTTCCACGACGAACGTAAGTTCTTTTCTTTCGGACTTCTACATTGACGGTACGACCACGCCCCGCAGACCCCCCTGTTTTCAACGTAGAGAGCGTCCTGCGCTTCAATGTTATTTTTCTGGGCACTCCCTCGTCTTCACCATGGCTCTTCTTCAGGAACGCAAGCAGTATCTCTTTCTCATCTTCCAATACGACATCATCAGACACACGCTGGGGCAGGCCTGCTTCCTCCATCTGAAGCAACAGACGTTCCACCGGCGTGCCGACTGTCTCCGCGAGTTGTCCTACTGATTCTTCTGCCATACAAATACCTCTAATTACGCCTCAGTTTCGGCTTCTGACGTTGTGCCTTCAGACTCTTCGTCTTCAAACCAGGGCGCTCGTGCGGTCATTATCAACTCACCGGCACGTTCGTTAGTCATTTCTTCAATATCTATTAAATCGTCAATCGCCTGCTCTGCCAGATCTTCCATCGTGATTATGCCCATTCCTGCAAGCAAATAGGCCAGGCGTCGATCCATACCATCCATGTTAAGCAGGTCTTCCGCAGGCTCTGTGCTACCAAGCTCTTCTTCAGTCGCAAGTTCCTGCGTGGTTATTGCGTTCTTGGCTCGTGACCGAAGCTCCTCAACGATGTCCTCGTCAAACCCATTGATAGCAATCATTTCTTCAATGGGCACATAGGCTACTTCTTCAAGGCTTGTGAATCCCTCTTCAACAAGAACGACGGCAACGTCTTCATCAACATCCAACTGCTGCATAAAGCTCTCCATGACCGAACCGGCTTCAGCTTCGTGCTTCTCCGCAGCCTCTTCCTCGGTCATGATGTTCAGTTCCCAGCCTGTCAACTCACTCGCGAGCTTCACATTCTGGCCGCCTCGGCCAATCGCCTGGGCAAGGTTCTCTTCCGATACAGCGATATCCATACTTCGGGTTTCTTCATCGACTACGATAGAGACAACTTCAGCAGGTGACATTGCATTAATAGCAAGCTGGGCGACGTTGTCGTCCCAAGGAACAATGTCGATTCTTTCATTGCCCAGTTCATTGGACACCGCCTGAACCCGCGAACCTCTCATGCCAACGCAGGCTCCAACAGGATCAATTCTTCCGTCGTTCGTCTTTACCGCGATCTTGGCCCGCGAGCCCGGATCACGGGCGCAGCCAAGAATTTCAATGATGCCGTCAGAAATCTCTGGAACCTCAATTTTGAACAGCTCAATCAGTACCAAAGGTGAGGTTCGCGTCAATGCCAACTGCGGGCCTCTTGCCTCGGGCCTAACTTCTTCGAGCAATCCCCGAAGCCGATCGCCAACTCTGAAAGTTTCACGAGGAATCCATTCTTCCCGCGGTAGTATCGCCTCCGCATTGCTACCCAGATCCACAATGACCGCTTCGCGAGTCACCTTCTTAACCTGGCCGCTCACCAGTTCACCGACTTTGCTTCTATAGGCTTCAACAACCTGCGCGCGCTCTGCTTCCCGAACTTTCTGAACAATGACCTGCTTTGCAGTTTGTGCTGCGATACGACCGAACTCTACAGAATCAACCGGGATCTCGTAACGACCCTCAACCTCTAGAGAAGCATCTTTTTCTTTTGCTTCGGTTAAAGTCAGTTGTGCTCCGGGAAACTCAATTTCCGCATCATCCTCGACAACATTCCAGAACCGGAAAGTTTCATACTCTCCTGACTCCTTATCAATAGACACACGAAGCTCGACGTCCTCGTCGTAACCCTTCTTTGTTGCAGTCGCAAGCGCTAACTCCAACGCCTCAATGATGATGTCTTCCGACACACCCTTTTCGTTGGATACTGCTTCAACAACCAACAATATTTCTTTGCTCATCGCTTCTACCTCACCTTGCCCTATACAGAGGGGACGACATTTGCTCTCTCAATTTCTTCGAAGGGAAACAAAATCTCTTCGTCCTGGTAACCCAGAATAATTTCGTCTCCCTCGACACCTCTCAACTGGCCCGAGTACTTACGCTGGCCTTCATAAGGCCGCTTAAGTCGGATCCGGACCTCCGAACCTGTAAACGCTGCGTAGTGATCAAGTTTGAACAGTCTTCTGTTCAAGCCTGGCGACGAGACCTCAAGGGTATACTCACCGTTCATCGGGTCCTCGACGTCAAGCAAACTGCTCACCTGACGACTCACCTTCGCGCAGTCTTCAATGTCGACTCCCTTTTTGGAATCGATGTATATCTTTACCGTTGAATACCGCCCCATGGAGAGTTGCTCAATTCCCCATAGTTCGCATCCCATTGCCTCCACAACCGGCCGGATTAGCTCGTTCAGCTGATCACTCATACCCCCTCGCCTGTTTCCCGGTTTTCGAATTGCGAAAACAAAAAATGGGCATAAAGCCCATTGCGTAAACGATGGGCCTGTCGCCCCACCTGTACTCCGACGTCTAAAACCGAAGTTAATAAAAAGCCCCAATAAGGGGCTTGTATAAAGTGGTAGCGGGGGCAGGATTTGAACCTACGACCTACGGGTTATGAGCCCGTCGAGCTACCAGACTGCTCCACCCCGCAACAACGAGGGGCGGGATTATAGGGGTGTCGCTTAACAGCGTCAACCACACATACCCCCGAAATCGTCTTTAAATGCGAATGTAATTTGTTGATTTTTCTGAAAAAAGGCTTGGGGCGTAGTTCAAGGGGCCGAATGGTTACATTCTGGCCTTGATTTGGGGATAAAGTCAGTAGAAATACTCGGAAACGGACTCGCGAAAAATCAGCAAGATCGATAGTCGAACACGAGCCCTGGAGGCCCTGGAAACCGTAAAAAACCACTTGTAGCGTGTTTTTTTATGGTTGGTGCCGAAGAGAGGACTTGAACCTCCACGGGGTTTCCCCCACTACCCCCTCAAGGTAGCGTGTCTACCAATTTCACCACTTCGGCAATATTTTGACCCCAAACTCCAACGAGCCTCACTCACGGAGCCTGTTTCTTAACCTTCCGGTATCTCCGAGTCTTGCTCAAGAGACTCAAAGGCTGGAAGTTCGCCCTCCTCGTCTTCCTGAACCCGTATGACAGGCGCCTCAACGACAACGGGTATACCTACTCCGCTTGCCGCTTGAGATTTTTCCTTTGCATAGAAGGCCAGCCCAAAACTCGTGATAAAGAACGCGATGGCTATGCCTGTCGTCATCCGTTGCAGAAAACTACCTGCACCGCCGGACCCGAACACGGTCGAGCTTGCACCGCCTCCAAATCCAGCGCCGGCATCCGCACCCTTACCATGTTGTATCAGCACCAGGCCGATAACCGCTAACGCTGCCAACACGTGGAATACAAGCACTAAGGTTTCAATCGTTTCCATAACTCACTATGACTCTTCCGCTGCTTTGCAAATCTCAGCAAAGCTATTCGCTTTTAAAGATGCCCCGCCAACAAGCGCGCCATCCACATTTTTCATTCCAAACAGTGCCACTGCGTTATCTGCGGTCACACTGCCACCGTACAGTATTCTCGTTCTGCCGGAGAGGTCTTCATCCAACTCCGCCAAGCACTTACGCAGCCCAGCGTGCACCTCCTCCGCTTGCTCAGGAGTCGCACTTTCCCCTGTGCCTATAGCCCATACTGGTTCATAGGCAATCATGGCGCCGTCAAACCCTGCGAGTCCAACTCGTGAAGTCACCGCCCTTAACTGACGGGTCACTACCTCTATCGTTCGGTTCTGCCGACGCTCTTCCAGCGTCTCACCGACACAAACTATCGGAACCAGCCCGTGAGACCCACATTGTTCAAACTTGTCGGTAACCAACTCATCGGATTCTGCAAACAATGTCCTGCGCTCTGAATGCCCAACAAGGACAAACCCACACCCCGCGTCTTTCACCATCGCCGCAGAGACGCCTCCTGTAACAGCGCCTTGCGTTCGCTGGTCTACATCCTGAGAACCTACCCCAACAATGGATCCTCGCAGCTTTTGAGCTACTTGATCCAAATAAACATAGGACGGGAAAACCAGAACACTACATCGCCTGAGCGCTAGCACTGAGAGCTCACTGAGCACACCATCCAGCAGCAAATCCAGACTGCCGGCGTTGCCATTCATCTTCCAGTTACCCGCGACCAGCGGATCTCGCTCGCTCATCAATAGGTCCCGGGAAAAAGGCGGCAGATGTTAACGGCTTTGTCCGTAAGATTCAAACCAGATCACCTATCCAAGTTCCCCTGAGACAACTCTGGCCAATTCCTCCGTGAGACTGGCCACTATAGCTGCATCTTCACCTTCAACCATCACCCTGACCACGGGTTCGGTCCCTGAGCGTCGCAACAGCACACGCCCGCGACCTCCTAATTTTTTTTCAGTCTGCGCCACTGCTTCTGTGACGGCCCCCTGGCTGCCGAGGTCGATTTTTTTCTGGCAAGCAACATTTACCATATGCTGCGGGTATTTTTTCATCCCGGCCTTTAGTTCACCGAGTGAACTGTCAAATTCGAGCATCGCAGCAAGTACCTGCAGAGCCGATATAATCCCATCACCCGTTGTAGTCACATTCAGGCACAGAAGGTGTCCGGAGCTTTCTCCGCCAAACACCCAGTTCCGCTTATCTAGTTCCGCCAGCACATAACGATCACCAACGGCAGCGCGAACAAACGGGATATTCTTTTCACCCAAGGCTTCTTCAAGCCCGAAGTTGCTCATCTGAGTGCCAACGACTCCGCCGCTCAGTCTTTTTGATCGATGCTCCGCGTTCGCAATAATAAAAAGCAATTCATCCCCATCAACAACTTCACCCTCGCTGTCGACCATGATCACCCTGTCTCCATCCCCGTCGAGGGCGATCCCAAGATCAGCACCCTCTGCCAGCACTAGCTTCTGCAGCAATTCGGGTTTGGTAGAACCTCCTTCGGCATTGATATTGAACCCATCCGGTTCGGTGCCCCGCTCAATGACTGATGCGCCCAGTTCCCGTAACACGTTGGGTGCTATGTGATAGGTCGCGCCGTGAGCGCAATCAAGGGCAATCTTTATACCCCGGAGGTTAGATTGAGAAGGAAAGCAGCTCTTACAAAACTCTATGTACCGGCCGGCCGCATCGTTGATTCGGGATACCTTGCCGATCTGATCTGAAGCAACCATCTGCATGTCTGATTCAAGCTCGTTCTCTATTGCCAACTCAACATCATCGTCCAGCTTCGCGCCCGCGCCTGAGAAAAACTTAACGCCATTGTCATGGTAAGCGTTATGCGAAGCGCTGATCACGATCCCTGCACTGGCATTGAAGGTCCTTGTGAGATACGCGATAGCTGGCGTCGGCATTGGTCCTAGCAGCGCCACGTCGACACCTGCTGACGCAAGCCCCGCCTCAAGAGCAGACTCAAACATGTAACCTGAAACCCGGGTGTCTTTACCGATAAGAATAAGACCTCTACCTTCCTTGGAGAAGACTTTTCCAGAAGCCCACCCAAGTTTAAGCATGAACTCAGCTGTAATCGGTGCATCTCCGACGCGGCCGCGTATCCCATCGGTTCCGAAGAATTTTTTTATCATGTGTAGTCAGAGAGTAAAGTTAACAACGTGTTCTCCGGCAAAAGATCGCCATACCCTGATTGCTGAAATAGTTTGCGCAACGTCGTGCACCCGAAGAATTCGCGCGCCTTTGCTTAATGCGAAAAGTGCACCGCTTACGCTACCGATCAGCGGATCATCAACGATCCTGCCAATAGTACTCTTTCTGGAGAGGCCCACCAACATCGGCAATCCGAGTTCCAAAAATCTCGGGAGCTGGTTAATCAGCCTCAGGTTATCTTGCGGGGATTTTCCAAAACCGAACCCAATGTCGAGGACCAGTCGACTTTGAGGGATACCGGCAGTCTCACAGGCGCTCACCCGATCGACCAGAAAGTCAAAAACCTCACTGACGACATCTCCGTAACCTGGGTTCTGCTGCATTGTTCGCGGCTCCCCCAGCATGTGCATAAGGCAGACTGGTATCCCGGATTGACTAGCGGCATCCATAGTGCCTTCACGTCGAAGTGCACAAACGTCATTGATAAGGTCAATATCTTCCGACTGAACGGCATGAATCACCCGCGCCTTACTGGTGTCCACCGAAATAGCAACGTCCGACTCACGTCTTATCGCCTTGATGACCGGAAGAACTCTTTCAATTTCCTCGGAAGCGGAAACTGGATCAGCGCCGGGTCGCGTGGACTCACCTCCAACGTCGATGATATCTGCTCCGCCTGAGACCATTTCTCGGGCGTGAGTGAGCGCGCTGTCTATTGTTGAAAATCGACCACCATCTGAAAACGAATCCGGAGTGACATTCAGGATTCCCATGACCAGGGGTCGATCACGGGAAAGTAACTCCCGCAGGCGAGACATCTCCCTGTCAGTTAGTGATCAGGCGCCGGGTCGCCGACAGGCCCCGTGCCCAGGTTGTCATTGCCGGTATCGGATTCATCGACTTTTGGTGAAGCGTCGGAGTCTTTGTCATCCCAGCTTTCAGGCGGCTTTGGTTTTCGTCCGGCCATGATCTCATCAATCTGAACCTTGTCGATGGTTTCATACTCGAGAAGGGCATCTTTCATTACCTCAAGCTTTTCCTAACAGCCATCGATGATCGATCTTACTTCAACATCGATCTTCATCGCTGTCTCATTAGATACCTGGGGTTTGGCTACGCCAGCAGACATACCAAGAAACACTTCTTCATCATCTTCAGCGTACGTCAATGGCCCAAGCTTCTCCGACAATCCCCACTTGGTGACCATCGCTTTCGCCATCTTTGTTGCGCGCTCAATATCGTTGGCAGCACCCGTTGTAATTCCATCCGGGCCTAGCGTCATCTCTTCAGCAATACGACCACCAAACAACGAACATATCTGGCTAACGATCATTCTTTTACTCAGTGAGTATCGGTCTTCCTCAGGCAGGAACATTGTTACACCCAGCGCCCTTCCTCTTGGAATGATGGACACTTTGTAACTGGGGTCATGCTCCGGCACCAGGTAACCCACAATACAGTGGCCAGCTTCGTGGTACGCGGTGTTTTGACGTTCCTTTTCTGACATGACCATAGACTTCCTTTCGGCGCCCATCATGATCTTGTCTTTCGCCTGCTCGAACTCGCCCATTGTGACCGCTCGTTTGTCCTGCCTCGCTGCAAAAAGCGCGGCCTCATTAACGAGGTTAGCCAGGTCAGCACCAGAGAATCCAGGTGTGCCTCGCGCAATCACACTGGCATCAACGTCTGCGCCAAGCGGAACCTTACGCATATGTACTTTAAGTATCTGTTCACGACCACGAATATCCGGCAAGGACACAACCACTTGCCGATCAAATCGTCCCGGCCTAAGTAGCGCTGGATCAAGAACATCCGGCCGGTTGGTCGAGGCGATAACAATAATGCCCTCGTTACCTTCGAATCCGTCCATCTCGACCAGTAACTGGTTCAGGGTCTGTTCCCGTTCGTCATGGCCGCCACCCACTCCCGCGCCCCTGTGCCTGCCTACCGCATCTATCTCGTCAATAAAAATAATGCAGGGAGTTTGCTTCTTGGCCTGTTCAAACATGTCCCTCACTCGGGAAGCACCCACACCAACAAACATTTCCACAAAATCAGAACCCGAAATACTGAAGAACGGGACCTTGGCTTCACCGGCAATCGCTTTCGCAAGGAGAGTTTTACCGGTACCAGGCTGACCAACCATCAGGATGCCACGCGGAATCCTGCCACCTAACTTCTGGAACCTGCTGGGGTCCTCGAGAAACTCGACGAGTTCCTGAACATCTTCTTTCGCTTCATCAACACCGGCAACATCAGCGAAAGTCGTTTTGATTTGATCCTCGCCGAGCAATTTTGCTTTGCTCTTTCCAAAAGTTAGCGGTCCACCCTTACCACCAGCACCACCTTGCATCTGACGCATAAAAAACATGAACACAGCAATAATGACGAGAATCGGAAAACTGGCCACCAGTAATTGAGTCCAGATACTTTGCTGTTCGGGACGCTTGCCTTTGAAATCAACATTTCGATCGATCATGTCCCCGATCAGGGCACTATCGGTGATCTGCGGCTGGATGGTTTCAAAGGCCCGCCCATCGGAACGTTCGCCACGAATGGTCAGGCCATCCACTTCAACGCTTCGAACCTGGTTTTGGTCCACCATTTCCAGGAAGGCAGAGTAATCAATCTCTTCATTTTCTGGACGAACGTTGAAATTCTGGAACACCGTCAGCAGTACAGCTGCGATAATCAACCAAAGTAGTAGATTTTTACCCATATCATTCAATGCTCTATCCTCAATCCCGGACTGGTATCAGCCCGCGGTGCCGTTCATTATACTTGTAAGGCGTTATTAGTTCATTCGACTACAATTCTGGCGATAAGTTATATCGAGCTGCCCTTGAACTTGCGGCCCAGCACATAGATTTCGCGAGACTTTCCTCTTGAAGCTTTTGGCTTAAAGTTAGTTAACTGTTTGAAATTATTACGAATTACTTCTCTAATCTCATCGACTCCTGAACCTTCAAAGCATTTCATCACCAGCGCACCACCCGGCCTTAAGGTCGAACAGGCAAATTCCAGCGCCAGTTCGGTCAGGTAAATTGCCAGAGGTTGATCAATTTCTCTCATACCACTTAAGTTGGGGGCCATATCCGAGATTACAAGGTCTACGGGACGATCTTGCAGCACTGCCATCAACTCAGCCAGAACCTTTTCTTCCGTGAAATCGCCCTTAATAAGCATGGCACCCTCGAGTGGCTCGATGTCCAGCAGATCAAGGCCAACCACGAACCCTTTGGGTCCGCACTTGTTTACCGCAATCTGCGTCCAGCCACCGGGCGCAGCACCCAGATCTACAACAACAGTCCCTGGACGAAGGAGACCGAATTTTTCATCGATCTCAAACAACTTGTAGCTCGCCCGGGATCTATAACCTTCCCGCCTGGCGCGAAGTACGTATTCATCCTTTTCGTGATCATTCAGCCACTGGGCACTGGATTTCGATTTTTTCGTCATTTAATTCCCTTCCGAAATGAAGTATCGCAAACCTGGGGTAAGGTGGGTACAATCGCCGCCCACAAATTTGGGTAAATCATGAACGGTAAGCTAAAAAAGAAACTGAGAACCATCGGGCACGGACTAAAGGCAGTCGTCACCGTCGCCGGTAATGGTCTTTCAGAAAATGTGATTGCTGAACTGAACCGCGCCCTCGATGATCATGAGCTGATCAAGGTGAAAATGTTTGGCGACAAGGCGGAACGCGCTGAAGTTGTTGCTTCGCTAAAGGGCATCCCGGACACGGCGATTGTTCAGGTAGTCGGAGGCATGGCACTTGTCTATCGTGCTTCGCGCGAACCCAACCCGGTGCTGTCAAACATTGCCAGGGCCAACGTCCTTTAAACGGCGTAGATGAACTATGCGTGCCTGACGGCACATATTTCAAACTCCGCTTCTCCTGCTGGTGTCTTGACTAACGCCACATCGCCGACTTCTTTTCCGATCAGCGCTCGAGCGATCGGTGAATAGACGGACAGCTTGTTCAGCTTAATATCTGACTCATCATCCCCTACGATCTGATAGGTCAGCTTCTCATCGTTACCGAGATTTAAAAGCTCAACCGTTGTGCCAAAAATGATTCTCCCCGACTCGGGTATCAGCGTCACATCAATAATCTGTGCGTTCGACAACTTGCCTTCAATCTCAATAATCCGGCCTTCTATAAAACCCTGCTCTTCCTTGGCATATTGATACTCGGCGTTCTCGCGAAGGTCACCCTGAGCGCGTGCTTCTGCAATCGCCTGCACAATTCTAGGCCTTTCCTGCAGTTTTAGTTTGTCGAACTCCTGGCGCAGTTGATTCTCGCCATTCACTGTCATTGGAACCTTGTCCATCTTGTTATCTCTTACGTTAACTATCCCAGAACCGGGATAGTGCTGCATTGGGTGTGACTAGTGTCGAGAAGATTTAGTGCTTTGTCCAGCTACCTGCGTTGTAAATCTTGCAGGCTGTGGACTGTTCTATCTTCCCCGTGGCGAAGCGCTGCAACGCTAGCGCGTCCACCTGCCATGGTCGTGGTGTAGCACACCTTGTTTTGTAGCGCAGTTCGCCTGATCAAGTATGAGTCTGCGATGGCCTGCTTGCCCTCTGTTGTATTGACGATAAAGTCGACATCATGGTTCTTCAACATATCCACAATATGTGGCCGTCCTTCCTGGACCTTGTTCACAAGCTGAACTTCCATTCCTGCTTCGCTGATAACCTTTGCACTTCCCTGCGTGGCGACCAGCGCGAAACCCAGCTCAACCAATCCTTTGGCAATCTCCGGCAACTGGTCTTTATCGGCGTCACGGACACTCAGAAAAACCCTGCCTTTGTTCGGGATTGTGTCGCTCGCCGCAGTCTGCGCCTTGCCGTAAGCCTCGGCAAAGCTTGCACCTGCACCCATAACTTCTCCGGTGGATTTCATCTCCGGCCCAAGAATCGGGTCGACACCCGGAAACTTCCCGAACGGAAACACTGCTTCTTTTACACTGAAAAAGTTTGGGATAATTTCTTCGGTAAATCCCTGTTTCTCGAGTGAGATACCGACCATACATCGCGCAGCCACTTTGGCGAGGCTTACCCCAATACACTTGGAAACAAACGGAACTGTTCTTGAGGCACGCGGGTTCACTTCCAGCACAAAAATTTGGTTGTTTTGAACCGCGAGTTGCACGTTCATCAAACCAATGACGCCAAGTTCCAACGCCATGCGTTTTACCTGGTCTCTCATCTCGGCCTGCAATTCATCAGAAAGGCTATAGGGTGGCAAGGAACAAGCCGAATCGCCGGAATGAATGCCTGCCTGCTCTATATGCTGCATGACAGACCCGATGACGACCTGAGTCCCATCTGAGACTGCATCAATATCAACTTCAATGGCCTGGTCAAGAAAACGATCAAGCAAAATCGGCGAGTCATCTGAAACTTCGACCGCTTCTCTCATATAGGATTTCAGCTCGTCCTGGTCATAGACGATTTCCATTGCCCGTCCACCCAAAACATATGACGGCCGCACTACCAGCGGGAAACCAATATTGTCCGCCGCAACCACAGCTTGTTCCTGTGTTCTGACAGTTTTGTTAGGGGGCTGGATCAACGAAAGCTTATCGATCAGTTTCTGGAACCTTTCACGGTCTTCGGCCTCATCGATCGCATCAGGCGATGTACCAATGATCGGTACTCCCGCCGCTTCCAACTGGTTAGCCAGTTTTAGCGGTGTCTGCCCACCGAACTGAACTATGACCCCCTTGGGTTTCTCTAGATCTACTACAGCCATAACGTCTTCAAACGTTAATGGTTCGAAGTACAACCTGTCGGAAGTGTCATAGTCTGTGGATACGGTTTCAGGATTGCAGTTGATCATGATCGACTCGAAACCATCTTCACGCATTGCAAATGCAGCATGAACACAGCAGTAGTCAAACTCTATACCCTGACCAATCCTGTTAGGACCGCCGCCCAATACAATAATCTTGTCACGATCCGTTGGCTTGGATTCACATTCATCTTCGTAGGTCGAATACATATAGGCGGTTGACGACTGAAACTCCGCCGCACAGGTATCTACGCGACGATAAACAGGACGAATATTCAAATCGAGCCTGTGCTGACGAAAGAGCTCTTCTTCGCATCCCAAAACGGATGCAAGCCTTGAGTCAGAAAATCCTTTTTGCTTCAAACGAAACAGCTCGGCTCGTTCAATACTTTTTAGCGGCCTGCCCTCAAGTGATTGCTCGCACAGAACAAGGTCCTGTAGCTGCACGAGAAACCACGGATCTATACCAGTTAACTCATAGATCTCTACAATCTCAAAGCCATGCCGCATCGCATCAGCGACGTAGCGCAAACGGTCTTCGGTAGGCGACCTTATTTGCTGGCGAAGCCGGCTCTGGGCATCTTTTTGCTCCAGCGAAACAATCGGCGTTAAACCATCAATACCAATTTCCAGCCCCCGTAAGGCTTTTTGTAGCGACTCCTGAAAAGTCCGGCCGATTGCCATTACCTCACCTACGGACTTCATCTGTGTCGTTAGCGTGTTGTCTGCCTGGGGGAACTTTTCAAACGTGAAGCGCGGAATCTTTGTCACGATATAGTCGATCGACGGTTCAAAAGAGGCCGGTGTTACACCTCCCGTGATTTCATTAGACAGCTCATCCAGTGTGTAACCGACTGCAAGCTTCGCTGCGACCTTCGCAATCGGGAACCCGGTTGCCTTGGATGCGAGAGCAGAAGACCGGGAAACCCTCGGGTTCATCTCAATCACGATCAGGCGGCCAGTATTTGGCTCAACGGCAAACTGGACGTTTGAACCACCAGTCTCAACGCCAATGACCCGCAACACATCGAGAGACGCGTTGCGCATCATCTGATATTCCTTGTCGGTTAACGTCTGTGCCGGAGCAACGGTAATCGAGTCGCCCGTGTGAACACCCATTGGATCAAGGTTTTCAATCGAACATATAATGATGCAATTGTCATTTTTATCCCGGACAACTTCCATTTCATATTCTTTCCAGCCAATCAGCGACTCATCAATCAACAATTCGCTGGTTGGTGACAGGTCGAGGCCCCTGAGACAAATCTCTTCGAAGTCCTCCATGTTATAGGCAACGCCGCCGCCTGAACCACCCATCGTAAATGAAGGGCGAATGACACAGGGAAAACCCAACATGGGTTGGACCTGTTTGGCCTCTTCTAACGAATGGGCAATGGCGTTTTTCGCGGTCTCTAATCCAATTGACTTCATGGCGACATCAAACTGCTGACGGTCTTCAGCCTTGTCGATCGCCTCTTTCGTTGCTCCGATCAATTCGACATTATATTTCTCAAGGACGCCTTCCCGTGCCAAATCCAACGCGCAGTTCAATGCTGTCTGTCCGCCCATGGTTGCAAGAATCGCATCGGGGCGCTCCAGCGCGATGATGTTCTCAACATGTTGCCAGATAACCGGCTCGATGTAGGTGGCATCAGCCATGTCCGGATCTGTCATTATCGTGGCCGGATTAGAGTTCACTAGAATGACCCGGTAGCCTTCTTCACGTAGCGCTTTACACGCCTGCGCCCCGGAGTAATCAAACTCACAGGCCTGCCCGATGACAATGGGCCCCGCACCAATGAGCAAAATGCTTTCTATGTCAGTTCTCTTTGGCATTTATTGGTTATGCTCCCTCATCAGCTCAATGAAATGATCAAACAAGGGGCCAGCATCATGGGGGCCAGGGCTTGCTTCCGGGTGTCCCTGGAAGCCAAAAGCGGGTCGATCCACTAATTGGATACCCTGGATTGTGTCATCGAACAGCGAACGGTGTGTCACTCTCACGTTATCCGGCAGCGCGACTTCATCGATGCAGAAGCCATGATTCTGGCTGGTTATCAGCACCGTACCGTCTTCCAGGTTTTTTACCGGATGGTTGGCACCGTGGTGACCATGACCCATCTTCTTCGTTTTCATTCCAGAGGCGAGCCCGAGGAGCTGTAAGCCGAGGCAAATACCAAATACCGGAATCTTCGTCTTCAATATTGCCGTTATCGCCTGGATCGCATAGTCACAGGGCCCGGGATCCCCTGGGCCGTTAGATAAAAATACGCCATCCGGGTTCAGTGCCAAAACTTCGGTCGCAGAGGTCTGCGCTGGCACTACAGTCAGCCTGCAGCCCCGGTCTGCCATTAACCTGAGTATGTTTTTCTTAACACCAAAGTCGTATGCAACCACATGGAACTCGGTCTCGGTCTCGGCTGAGTATCCCCGCCCGATCTTCCAGCTTCCTTCCTGCCACTCATAGGGCACAGGCGATGTAACAACTTTCGCCAGGTCCATACCCTCAAGCCCGGCAAAGCCTTTCGCCGCCTCGAGTGCTCCTGAGATTACACTTTCCGACAGGTCTGGCCCTGCCACTATGGCACCATTCTGGGAGCCCTGATCACGAAGGACCCGGGTTAGCTTTCTGGTATCTATCTCAGCTATCGCTACGACACTTCGGGCAACAAGGTAATCACCAAGAGACATCTCGCTGCGCCAGTTGCTGGCCATCAGAGGTAAATCACGAATCACCAGGCCCGTCGCCCAGATTTCCCGAGATTCCTCATCTTCAAGCGTAACGCCAGTATTGCCAATATGCGGATGGGTCAGCGTAATAATCTGCCTGGCATAAGAGGGGTCGGTGAGTATCTCCTGGTAGCCGGTAATCGACGTATTGAAGACGACTTCTCCGACGACAAGACCATCAACGCCAATAGCAGTACCCTCGAACAGCATACCGTTTTCGAGTGCAAGTACTGCTCTACTATCCAAGCGCGAGTCTCCAAGAAAAGTTAAAATGAACGTGCCGATCGAAAAAAAGCGAGACGGAAATTGCTTCCATCTCGCCTTTCAATTCTGTTTACACGGGTGTGTCATCCTAAGCGCAGCATTCTAGTCGAGGTGCACTTTTGTTTCCAGTCATTCGACTGACTTTAACCCATCAGCCAGTATCTTTATTGAAGGGTATTAGTGAGCCCTCAGCGTTACCTGGCACATTCGAATTTAGGCCTGATCATGTCCAGAGATTTAAACCTGCCTGGTAGTCCACCATAAAACCTGGCACATTCGAATTTAGGCCTGATCATGTCCAGAGATTTAAACCTGCCTGGTAGTCCACCATAAAAGAGCCCTCAGCGTTACCTGGCAAGCCCAAGTACGTCCAGCATGTCATAGCGACCCGGAACCTGGCTTACAATCCAACCGGCCGCCCGGAGAGCCCCTTCTGCAAAGTTGGCCCGGCTCTGTGCCCTATGAGTGATTTCCAGACGTTCGCCACCAGCGATAAACATAACCGTATGCTCACCGACTATCTCACCTCCGCGAACCGCATGAAACCCAATGGTTTCACGATCACGGGCACCGGTTAGCCCATGCCTTCCATGCCGGGAGACAGAAGCCAGGTCTCGCCCGAGCCCTTTCGCGACATGTTCACCCAGACTGAGCGCCGTACCTGATGGCGCATCTACTTTATGACGATGATGCGATTCAATAATCTCAACATCCACCGTGTCGCCGAAAATGCCGGCCGCCATCTCAACTAATTGAAAGGTTGCGTTAACCCCAATACTGTAATTACTGGCGAACACCACGGGGACAGAGCTGCTGATTTCGTCCAGCCTGGCTGTTTGACTTTCAGACAATCCGGTTGTGCCGATCACCATGCGAGTGCCTGCCTTATGGCAGATTTCCAGATTCTTTTCGGTTGCAACAGCAATGGTGAAATCAATCAGTACATCGATATCGGCCACCACCTGTGCCAGGTCATCAGCAATGGAAACACCCATCTCACCAATACCCGCAACGATCCCAGCGTCCTGGCCAATAACCTGCAGGCCCGGTAGATCAACAGCCGCCGCCAGGTCCAAGTCCGGTGATTCCTGAATCATCTTGACCAGGGTTTTCCCCATTTTTCCGGCAGCGCCGACTACACCTACTCTGGGCACGAGCTTTCCTGAAGTTAATTAACGTTGAGGGAGGATAGCGAATTGAGACCGGTAGTGTCTAATCGGTCAGGGCGTCGACGAAACGCTTGACCCGGCTGAACCAGCCAGATTGCTGGGGTCTTTGTTTCTCACTGGTATGCTCGGCAAATTCGTTCAGCAATTCTTTTTGCTTACCGGAGAGGTTCACCGGTGTTTCAACAATCACCCGGCAGAACAGGTCCCCAATGCCACCGCCTCTTACCTGGGTGACGTTGACACCTTTACCTCGCAAGCGGAACTGCTTGCCTGTCTGGGTTTCTGACGGGATCTTGAGATTCACACGACCATCAAGAGTCGGCACTTCGAGCTCTCCGCCCAAAGCCGCATCAACGAAGCTCACAGGTACATCACAGTAAAGATGTTCGCCGTGCCGGGTGAATATGTCGTGATCACGAACCTCCATTTGCACATACAGATCACCGGCCGGCCCACCCATCGCGCCTGCTTCGCCCTGCGCACTGAGCCGAATTCGGTCGCCCGTATCTACGCCAGGAGGTACTTTCACAGACAGTGTCTTGGTTTCCTGGGTTCGACCCTGACCGTTGCATTTGACGCAGGGTTCCCTAATGATTTTGCCCTGACCACGACATCTGGGACAGGTCTGCTGTATCGAAAAAATTCCCTGTCGGGCCGATACCTGGCCCATGCCACCACATTGGATACAGTCAGTGGCAGAGGTACCTTTTTCTGCACCCGAGCCATGGCATTCAACACAATTAACCAGCGTTGGCACCTTGATCGTTGGATTCCAGCCCTTGAAGGCCTGTTCAAGGCTCAGGTTAAGGACGTATCGAAGATCTGCGCCACGACTGGGACCACCTCTGCGGCCACCGCCACCTGCGCCCCCGAAAATATCGCCAAAGACATCTTCGAAGATCGAGCCAAACCCGCCACCACCGCCAGCGCCAGAACCACCGACCGCAGCATGACCAAACTGGTCATAAGCCTGCCTTTTTTCAGCGTCCATCAATACTTCTGCCGCCTCACTGGCCTCTTTGAACTTCTCTTCTGAACTCGCATCGTCTGGATTACGATCAGGATGGTGCTTCATGGCAAGACGACGATAGGCTTTTTTAATCGCCTGCTCGGAAGCATTCCGCTCTACGCCGAGGACTTCATAGTAATCTCGTTTTGCCATAACTATTCTTCTTTACCTTTCAATACAATACAAAACAACGCAGCTTGACCCGCGTTGCTTACATACTGCCTTGAAGTAAACCAGACGATTACTTCTCGTCTTTAACTTCCTCGAACTCAGCGTCCACTGCGTCCGGATCACCTCCGGAATCTGCAGGACCCGCATCAGCTTCCTGTTCAGCTCCTTCCTGAGCCTCAGCATACATGCGCTGCGCCAGAGAGGAAGAGGCTTCTGTCAGTTTCTGCGTTTTGGCCTCAATGTCGTCCTTGTCATCTGACTTAAGCGCCTCTTCAAGCGCTGAGATTGCGCCTTCAATGGCGGCTTCTTCCAACGTCTTCCTGGTCGCATGAATCATGCCGTCAGCCATATTACGCGCACCAACCAGCTCTTCAAACTTAAGGTCTTCATCAGCATGTGACTCGGCATCACGAACCATTTGCTCGACTTCTTCATCAGACAAACCGCTTGAAGCCTTAATCACAATGGACTGTTCCTTGCCGGTAGCCTTGTCCTTTGCTGACACGTTCAGGATTCCGTTGGCGTCCAGGTCAAAACTGACTTCAATCTGTGGCGTACCTCGAGGAGCCGCGGGAATATCGGCCAAATCAAATTGACCAAGAGATTTGTTCTGGACCGCCTGCTTTCGCTCACCCTGCAAAACATGAATGGTCACGGCCGGCTGGTTATCGTCAGCGGTCGAGAAGACCTGTGATTTCTGGGTAGGAATCGTCGTGTTCTTCTCTATCAGCGCACTCATCACGCCGCCCATGGTTTCAATACCCAACGACAGTGGAGTCACGTCAAGTAGAAGCACATCTGTAACTTCACCCGCTAAAACAGCAGCCTGGATAGATGCACCCAGAGCAACAGCTTCGTCAGGGTTTACATCTTTTCGAGCATCCTTGCCGAAAAATTCCTTTACCTTCTTCTGCACCAGAGGCATACGCGTCTGGCCACCCACGAGGATAATGTCATCAATCTTGGAAACGCTGACGTCAGCGTCCTTCAGCGCAATGCGAAGTGGCTCAAGCGTCCGCTCAACCAACTCTTCAACGAGAGACTCCAGTTTGGCCTGGGTTACCTTGATAACAAGGTGCTTAGGCCCAGTGTTATCCGCCGTGATGTATGGCAGGTTAACCTCAGTCTGGCCGCTGGTTGACAGCTCGATCTTGGCTTTTTCCGCGGCTTCCTTCAGGCGCTGCAACGCCAGCGGGTCGTTATGCAAATCCATAGCGTGTTCTTTTTTGAACTCGTCAGCCAGGTATTCAATCAGGCGAAGGTCAAAATCCTCGCCACCGAGAAAGGTATCGCCGTTAGTTGACAGCACTTCGAACTGTTTCTCGCCATCGACATCTGCAATTTCAATGATCGAGATATCAAAAGTACCACCGCCAAGGTCATAAACAGCGATAGTTGAATCGCCAACCGACTTATCCATGCCATAGGCAAGCGCCGCCGCCGTGGGCTCGTTGATAATTCGCTTGACTTCAAGGCCCGCGATTTTACCGGCATCTTTAGTGGCCTGGCGCTGCGAATCATTGAAGTAAGCCGGAACAGTGATGACAGCGTCAGTCACCGTTTCACCAAGATAGTCTTCGGCAGTTTTCTTCATCTTACCCAGCACCTGGGCGGAAACCTGTGGCGGTGCCATTTTTTGGCCTTTGACCTCGACCCACGCATCACCGTTGTCGGCCTTCACAATCTTGTAAGGCACCATCTTAATGTCACGCTGAACGACGTCGTCGTCAAATTGCCGACCGATAAGTCGTTTTACTGCGAACAGGGTGTTTTCGGGGTTGGTAACTGCCTGCCGTTTCGCAGACTGACCGACCAATATCTCGTCGTCATCGCTGTAGCCAACAACGGACGGTGTCGTTCGATCACCTTCCGAGTTTTCAATAATTCTCGGCTCCTTACCCTCCAGGACCGCAACACAAGAGTTGGTTGTTCCGAGGTCAATACCAATGATCTTACCCATTTCGTTTCTCCATTCTCACCACAGCTCTTGGTGGCGTAATCAATTATTAGTAACCGCTATATTGTTACGATGCCCGGTAATTCAAGGTCCGGGCCCGTAAATTTATTCTGTCGTTTCTGGAGCCGGGTCTACAGGCGGTTGATCCGCCGGCGCCTTGGTGACCATCACCATGGCCGGCCGCACCAGCCGGCCATTTAACTTGCAGCCCTTTTGGACAACTGCGAGTACTGAGTTTGGTTCCATATCAGGATTCTCAACCATTGACATGGCCTGGTGCTCATTAGGATCAAATGGCTCACCAACCGGATCGATAATCTCCACCCCTTCCTTAATGAGCGTATCCACCATCAATTTGTGACAAAGTCGCACGCCTTGCGCAATCGCGTCCGCGTCGTCACCAGTTGACTCGATGGCTTTCTCTAGGCTGTCGACCACGGGAAGCATGTTCTGGACAAACTTTTCCACGCCAAACTTGTGGGCATTTTCGACGTCCCTTGCCGTCCGCCGTTGCAAATTCTGCATCTCAGCTTCTGCACGCAGCGCCAGATCCCTAAATTTCTCAACTTCTAACAGCGCAATCGCCAAGGCCTCGTCGCCCAGGAGCTCCAACTCATTGTCAGAACCCTGCTGGCCCGAGGGAACATCCCCGTTATCAGCTTCTATCTGTTCCAGCACCTCTTGTTCCAGCACCTCTTGTTCCGGCGCCTCTTGTTCCGGCGCCTCTTGTTTCAGGGCCTCTTGTTTCAGGGCCTGGTTTTCAAAGGTTTCTTCTCCAGATTCAGGCGTTTGCTTCGCCTCATCTTCGGGCAATGCCATATAAAACTCCCGCGTAACGGTTCACAGAAATAAACGTACAGGCTATATGGGGATTAGAGCCCCACCATTCAAGGGGACTAGAGAAAAGCTGAGGAGAAATTATCGACGATTTGTCTCGAGGGCGGCGCTAAGGAGCCTTGCGGTAGCATCAACAATAGGGATAACGCGGTCGTAGGCCATCCTGGTCGGCCCAATAACGCCCAATACACCGACAAGATCACCATCAACATGGTATGGAGAGGTCACCAAAGAGCACTCATCCAGGACACTGTAGCCAGACTCGTTGCCGATAAAAAGTTGTACTCCTTCTGAATCCATACAACGATCGAGCAGATGGAGAATGTCACCTTTCATCGAAATCGCCCGCAACAGCTGGCGGATATCATCTAGAGCCTGATCGGTTGCGAGGAGATTCTCCTGGCCTTTTACGACAAAATCACTGATTTCCTCTCGATCGAAAGCCTGGTCTGCCACTTCGAGCGTGGTCTGCATCAGCGAGTTCATGTTTTCACGATCCGAACGCATCAACGTTACCAGTCGTTCATGAACATTACCGAGCACCTCACCCATAAAATGCTGGTTGATGAAATTAGACGCCTCTTTGAGCTGTATCTCTGTGTAGGTTTGTTTTGTATAGATCACCCTGTTTTGGACCTCATGATCATCGAGGACCAGGATAACCAGCACGCGGTTACCCTCGAGACTTAGAAAATCAACATGCCGAAGGGTCACCTGGTCACGCTTGGGGATAGTGACAAGCCCTGCCATACGGGTGAATTCCGAGAGAATCCCCGACGCAGACTCCACCAGTTCCTTTGAAGACATATCCGGGTCCAGGCTTCGATTCAGGCTGGCAAGGTCGTAAGTGTCAATCTGGTTGACCTTGATCAAAGTATCCACAAAGAGCCGATATCCAAGTGCAGTCGGGACACGACCCGCCGAGGTGTGCGGCGAACTCACGTAACCCAGCTCTTCAAGATCCGACATGATGTTACGGACCGTTGCAGGACTCACCGAAACGCTCGCAGAATCTGCCAGTGTTCTGGATGCGACAGGCTGGCCATCTGCTATATATTGCTCGACCAGGGTCTTGAGCAATATCCGGGACTTTTGGTTCAGTGAACCTGGATTGGACATTAGATCTGCCTCATTGGGGATTAGATACTAACCAAGGACCGGCAAGGAGACAATCGCCTGTTGGGCTACAAATCATCAAACGGCGCACTTAGATCAGCTCCGGATTGCTTTTCAATTGCCAGAGTTAGTGACATCAGGGTTAAATAGGCACGTGCTAAGCCATCTATCTATTAAATCATTAACCCTGGTTGACCAGCTGGAGCTGGAATTCAATAAGGGTATGAGCGTCATTACAGGCGAAACCGGTGCAGGTAAGTCCATTTTGCTTGGGGCGCTTGGCCTGGCCCTGGGTGATCGGGCAGACAGCTCCCTGATTGCAACCGGAGCTGCAAAAACTGAGGTCAACGCTATCTTCGACCTGCAGGACCACACCGAAGCATTAGCCTGGCTAACTGAACGTGAGCTCATCGATGGTGATCAGTGCATTCTTCGCCGCGTTGTGTCACGGGACGGCCGATCGCGGGCTTTTGTTAATGGCAGCTCCACAACCCTGCAGGAACTCAAAACGCTGAGTGAGATGCTGCTTGATATCCACTCCCAGCACGAACACCAGTCCCTGTTAAAGAAAGAAAGCCACGAGAGAATGCTCGATGAGTTCGGCGGACTCACTCCGCTAGTGTCAGAAGTGAGGACGTTATTTAAATCCCTGAGCGCGGCCAGGGATAAGCTCTTCAAAACCCGAACTGACGCCGAAGAGCAGTCTGCCCGGGTTCAACTACTCAGTTACCAGGCCGAAGAACTCGCGACTCTGGCGATCCAGCCGGATGAAACCGGGCAACTTGAGAACGAACTAAAACGGCTCAGTTCAACGGGTGAAATACAGGAGAAACTCGCCGAAGCACTGGCGCTTTGTAACAGGGAAACTGACAGCAGCGCATCAACTCAACTGACCCGCACGCTAAGACTACTCTCAGACATCGAGGACAACGCCATCAGGCCGATCGTTGAGATGCTCGCCAGTGCCTTGATCCAGCTTGACGAGGCAACTTCAGATCTCTTGTCGGTGAGCGAGAAGTTTGAATCAAACCCCACAAAACAACGGGAAGTTGAAGGTCGACTAAGCGATATCTATGAGATCGCCAGGAAACACAAAATCCAGCCTGATGAGCTGGCTACCCTGACCAACCGCATTCAGGACGAACTTGACCAGATACTCAATGCCGAAACAATTATCAAGGAACTCGAGCAACAGGTAGCCACCGCAGAAACCGAATACCAGGTCCTCGCAGAAAAACTCACCAAATCCAGGTTGGGAAAGGCGAAGCGATTGCAGCCAGAAGTCACAAAAGGTTTACAGGGCCTTGGGATGGATGGCGCAAAGTTCGAAGTGTCACTCGGCGGGTCACCTAGCTGGTCACAGACAGGTATGGATGATATCGAATTCAGGATATCTACTATCCCAGGCTCCAAACCAGGCTCTCTGGCAAAGATAGCCTCCGGCGGTGAACTCTCTAGAATCAGCCTGGCGATCCAGGTCATCACCGCCAGGACATCGCGAACGCCGACGCTTATCTTCGATGAAGTTGATGTGGGTGTCGGTGGCGCCACTGCGGAAGTTGTTGGTTCACTGCTCCGCAAACTAGGAGGGCACGCCCAGATTATTTGCGTAACTCATCTGCCCCAGGTTGCTGCCCAGGGCCACCATCATTATGTGGTCGCTAAATCGACCACTAAAAAAAGCGCGACAACGACTGTCGTCCAGCTAACTGAAGAAGAGAAAGTTGACGAGATTGCCAGAATGCTCGGTGGCGTAGAGAAAACTGACCTCTCGCTTGCCCACGCCGAAGCCATGCTTTCGGGGGTAGAGAGCCCTCAGCGACATAAAGAGCCCTCAGCGGGTTGTGATAAAGAGCCCTCAGCGACATAAAGAGCCCTCAGCGGGNNGAGCCCTCAGCGGGTTGTGATAAAGAGCCCTCAGCGACATAAAGAGCCCTCAGCGGGTTGTGATAAAGAGCCCTCAGCGTGATAAAGAGCCCTCAGCTTCTTTTTTGTCGGCACTCCGGGCACAACCCATACATATTGAGGCTGTGATCCGTCAGCTCAAACCCGAGTTTATTCGCAACATTCCTCTGGAGTTGTTCAATTTCATCGTCCGCAAACTCTTCTACACGACCACATCTGATACAAACAATATGGTCATGATGTTTATCTGAGGACAGCTCAAAGACCGAATGACCGCCTTCAAAATTGTGCCGAACGACCAATCCGGCCTGTTCAAACTGCGTAAGTACCCGATAAACAGTCGCCAGACCGACCTCTTCGCCATTTTGTAGTAACAATTTGTAGACATCTTCAGCGCTGACGTGATGTACTTCCGACCTTTCAAGGATCTGGAATATCTTTACTCTTGGTAAAGTGATCTTCAGACCGGCGTCTTTGAGTTCTTGGGATTCGGCAGGCATCGTCGTTAGCTAAGTTGTAGTCCGTGCTTAAGTATAGGTGAGTTAAGTATAGGTGAGTTAAGATCTTGAGAATAGAAGTCCCTCGCGGGGTAAAACAAAGTATGGTTAATTTCATAACCAATTGAAATAGAAAAAGCGTAGATAATCCATTGATTCGAATTACTGTAGTCCTCCTTCTTGTTGCCGCCCTAACAGCCTGCTCTACATTCAGGTTTCCTGGGGTACACCGAATTAGCATTCAACAGGGAAACGTCGTCACTCAGCAGATGGTTGACAGGCTAAAACCCGGTATGACCAAAAGCCAGGTGAAGTTTGTCCTGGGTAATGCAGTGATTGACGACCCGCTCGAAGCTGATCGATGGGACTATGTGTACTCTATTCAACTTCCAAACGGAAGCGTTATCCGCAAATTACTCTCCGTATTCTTTGTTGATGAACGCCTGTCGCATTTCATGGGCGATTTCATCCCAACCGACGAATACGACGCCTTAGCCAAGACAGCCAGCAAAGACTAGGTCTTTTTGTTTGCCTGGGTCTCTTTGCTTGCCTGGGTCTCCGCCCGTCGTCGCCTCGCATCCTTTGCATTTGTAATCAGCGAACGATAAATCTGTACCCTGTCTCCTGACTGAACCACATAGGCTTGCGGTTTCACTTCCATCCACACGCCCACTGGCAACGCCGACAGGTCATAATTCGGAAAATGTGACTCAATACAGGACAGTCGAACCGCATCACGGATCAAGGTGCCTAGCGGTACTTCGAGTTGAATTACTTGCTGCTTTTCTGGCACTGCAAATACAACTTCGATCGCCACGGTTTCTTCAATCATTACTGTACAGAACCTTTGCCCGGTCACAGAATGCCTCAACAAGACTATCTGCCACCTGCTCAAACACCTTCCCAAAAGTTGCATTTAACATTCTTGAATTGAAATCAAATGTTAAGTTCATTTCCGTCTTACAGCCATCATTGCCTAATTGACTGAATAACCAGTAGCCATTAAGTGAGGTGAACGGGCCCTCGACTAACTGAAGGTCAATTCTTTCCGGACCTACCAGCTTATTCCGGGTGGTGAACTGCTGACTAACACCAGCTTTCGTTAAAGTCAGTCTCGCGACCATAAATTCGGGCGAAGATTCGATCACTTCGCTCCTTGAACAGGATGGAAGATAGTCCTGATACGACGCCACATCATGGACCACATCAAACATCTGTTTGGCTGAAAACGGTAACAGGGCGGATCTGGAAATTTCTTTCACAGGAACCCGTTAACCCACAAAAGTCATGACGAACACTACAAAAATACAAACAGGAGCGATAATGCGCATCAACACCCTGAGCAGCTTAATCACAATTTCAGATGTCCCTTCGAGTTGTTCCGCTAAGATTTTCTGGTCAAGAAACCAGCCTGCAAACAAGCCGATCAGAAATCCGCCAAGCGGCAAAATGACGTTGTTGGATACAAAGTCCATAGTGTCGAAGAAGCTTCTGCCTGGCAAGAGTGTGACATCGGACCAGATGTTGAATGAAAAGGCACTTCCAAGCCCAAGCAGCCAGGCAAGACCACCGACGATGATCGCGCCGGTTACCCGTGAAACTTTTACTTTCTCAACCAGCCACGCAACTGCGGGTTCCCCCATAGATATTGCAGATGTGATCGCCGCAAAAGAAACCAGGAGAAAGAACAGCGTGCCAAACAACTGGCCACCGGCCATCTGGCCAAATGCGAGCGGCAGGGTAATAAACATAAGACCCGGCCCCGCGGAAGGTTCAAGCCCGTGGGCAAATACGATCGGAAAAATAACCATGCCGGATAACAGTGCAACCGCGGTATCCAAAACCGCAATAGTTACGGCAGAACTAACAATCGACGCTCCTTTCGGCAAGTAGGCCCCATACGCCATGATCGCTCCCATTCCAAGGCTCAACGTGAAGAACGCCTGCCCCATCGCAATCAACATTGACTCACCTGAGAACTGATCTGTTTTGAATGCAAACAGGAATGACATGCCCTCAACGAAATGCCCGCTGCTTATCGCAGCCCAAAACACGAGCAAAACCAGGAGCACAAACAATGCAGGCATCAGGTATTTCACTGTCGTCTCGAGACCTTTGCCTACACCGCGAGCCGCGATAAATGTGGTTAGCAACATGAATAGTGAATGCCAACCAACCACCACCCAAACGTTACCAGTGAAACCACTAAACTGGGCGCTCGCAAAGTCGCCATCAGCACCCACAAATACTCCGCTCGCCATCTCAAACAGGTAAGCCACCGACCAACCCGCTATGACTGAATAGAAAGATAGAATCATGAAACCAGCGATCGCGCCCAACCAGCCAATCACCTGCCAGCCACCCCAGGCACCGGATTGCGCCGCCAGGTCCTGCATAGTGTTGATTGGGCTTTTTCTGCCAGCACGGCCGAGCGCGATTTCCGCAATCATGATGGGCACGCCAACCATGAAAATGCAGGCCAGATAAGCAATGACAAAGGCGCCACCACCATTTTCCCCCGCGACATAAGGGAATCGCCAGATGTTACCCAAACCGACCGCAGACCCTGCTACCGCGAGGATAAACATCAATCGGGAGGACCACATACCGTGTGTAGATTCAGACATCAATGCTACCTCTCACTCTTATAACTATTCATTGTGAATTATTTTTTCTGCCCACAAGCCCTATTACGAAAGCCTCGTTAACATCGCCCCTTCTGGCGGCATTCCGAGTAAGACCCGGCCCCCATCTTCCATGTGAAGGCCAGCTACCGTTAAGTGTTGCCTCACCACTCGCACATCCCGACCGATTCTCTCCAGCGGGTGGCTCTGGAAATTCGCAGACGTGCCCGCAGCATCGCTCACCAGGTCGACGGCTTCCACACAACCTCGCACAGCATCAGAACAGGCTATCTGGAATATCGCACGCTCCCGGGTGGTAATGTGCTCTTCGTTTAATACTTGCTGCCAAAGTTCCGCTACAAGTTCCATGAGTAACGCGCGGGAGGCAAGCACTCGAACTTCGGCTTCTGCGATCGCCCGATGGGCACTTGGCCTTTCACGCAAACTTTTACTCGAAAACCTGGGCATCTTGCCTGCCGCCAATTCAACGAAGGCATCCAGGCCAGCGCGTGCCAACCCTAGACTGACTGCCACTTTGTTGTAGGCGAGTCTTACCCCCGTTGGAAAACGCATCAGTGGCTGGTCAGACCGTGCCGATCCAATGGCCGGCAGTACATGGTTATCTGGCACGAAGGCATCTTTGACGTGGACATCATGGGAACCAGACCCTCTCATGCCGCCGACATACCAGGTATCCTGGATCTCAAACTCAGGTAACTGAACAATCGCGGCAAAACGTTGCGTTCCTCGCTCACCGTCCTCTACAAGATTGACGGTCGCACTAAACAGAGAGGCATTATGGCAACCGGAAACAAACTGCCACTGTCCATTAACCCTATAGCCACCATCCACTTTCTCTGCCGTGCCGACCGCAGCTGTAGATCCGCAAAGAACGACCATAGGATCTTTAATAAGGTATTCGCATTCACCGAAACTTGGCGCCATCAACCCGAAGGTTTCAACGCCTATCATCAGATTCCATCCTGCAGATCCATCAAAACGGGAAATCGTCTCAATGGTTTCAATCTGGGTCATTGGGTCTGACTCTTCACCGGAATAAGCCCTCGGGGCGCCAATTCGATAAAGCCCGTTTTCCGCAAAGGCGACGGCGACTTCTTTTGAAAGGTGACGATTACCATCCGCATCATCTGCGTGCTTTCGTACCAGGGCTTCCAGGGCCTGGGCTCTCTGGACGGGAGATATCGTTGGGAAATTCATCGGCAGATCATACACTTCTCCCTATGTTCTTAACTACTCCTAGCAGGACAAATGTATATAATGACGCCCCCGCAGGAACGAGTAGCAGATTGTGACTGGCAAGAAAAAGCCGAAGGTCCAATCCAACACTATCGCCCGGAACAAGAAGGCCAAGTTCGACTATTACCTGCATGATCGATTCGAAGCTGGTGTCGCACTTGAAGGGTGGGAAGTGAAATCGCTTAGGGCTGGTAAATGCCAGCTCGGGGATACCTATATCCTGCTTAAGGGCGGCGAAGCCTTTCTTCTTGGCTGCAATATAACGCCCATGGCCGCTGCTGCTGCCCATGTTGACGCAGATCCCACAAGAACCCGGAAGCTACTCCTGCACAAAAGAGAAATAGCCCGGCTGATCGGAGCAACACAGCAAAAGGGCCAAACCTGCATTCCTGTCTCGCTCTACTGGAAGTCAAACAAAGTGAAATGTGAAATCGCACTGGCTTCCGGCAAGAAGGAACACGACAAGCGGGCAACCCTGAAGGAACGCGACTGGGGCCGGGATAAATCCCGGATTATGAAAGAGAACCAGACCTAACCTCTCAAGAATCAGCCACCCTAACAGAAGCAGAGCTTCTGCCCGCAAAGCGAAAACTAACCCGCAGAGTCATTTCGAGCAAAGCCACAGGATCTCTGCTTGAATTCTCTTTAAAACCCCGCCCCAGAGAAGTGTTACAATATTGATTATGGGGGCGACTTGGCTTCGACGCCGGTTGCGAAACCTGAAGTGCATGTCGAGAGGGTAGTGACTCTCGTTAATAAATCGCTGTAACTTCTTATAGTTGCCAATGACGAAAACTACGCACTAGCTGCCTAAAAACTCTTTTTTAAGAACTTTTTAGATTAGCTTGACCCGGGGCGAATGTGCCCATGTATTCAAACCGGGTGCGCGACTCATGGGACCGCTGCCAGACCCCGCTTGTGGTTAAAGCAGCTAAACTTAAAGCAAGCTCGCCTTTCAATCCCTGTTTGTCGGGCCAGTGGAAGGTTAAACAGTAGACAAAATAAGCATGTAGAACTGAGGGCAGAGAACTGACGGACGCGGGTTCGATTCCCGCCGCCTCCACCAAATACCAGGAACAAGTCCTACGGTTTTTGCCGTAGGCAGTTTACCGTGCGCACGCAATCACCATATCCTGAAGTGACAAGGCAGGGAGATTGGTAGCCCAGGTACCCCGGTGAACTTCGCCTTCTATTTTCAAACCGTTTTTCTCATAGGCCGACCTAATAAAGCCTTCATCAATCGCAATCGCATTCTCGGGATCAATCTCTGTCGCCGAGAGTGAATGCCCATCAACTGGAAATCTGAAGACGACAGCACTTTCACCACAACTGATTGCCGCCCGGGAATCCTCACCAAGCAAGAAGAACGAAGCGAGGCAACGTCCACCGGGTTTCAGGCACCGGGAAATTTCTTTCAGGTAGTGTGCAATATCAGCTGGTCGCATATGCGTAAAAACCGAGGCGAGAAAAATGACATCGAATTCGTCGTCCGGAAAGGGGAACGGGTAGTCTGAGCTTTGGTATTGCCCTCCGGGATTGTAATAACTGTTAAAGACATCCGCATGATGGAATGTAAAGTTCTCGTGGGCAACGTACGCTTGCTCGCACCAGTCAACGCCACTCTTCACAATTTCCAGACCTGTGTAGCGACCCTCTGCTGATAGAAACCCCGTGAGCGGGAGAGCCATGCGACCCTGGCCACTGCCAATATCCAGGACCTGCCCTCCCGGGGTGAGCCCGGTGAACTGAACCAGCGTTTCAAGAAACGCACGACCATCTGCAATGAAATCGCCGCGCCCAATAAAGGTGTGCCTGCGCGCAGGAACCATTGGGTGCCCGCGACCCAACACAAAGTCCGCAAGGTCAAACCAGGCATCGTAACTGTATTGAAGAATTCGTTTGATGGATTGCGGTACGTACTGCTTTATCTGCAAAGCTACTCCGAATCGCGAATTTATAGCCTGAGCATGGATGAATACCAAAACCGTCTGCGGGTTCGGGGCAAGCCGCTAGAAAGTGGTGACCCGAAGACCGAAATCCTAAGTTGGCGAAAACACTTCAGGTGTATAGAAACCATGAAACTGGTGAGGCAAATGATGCTTTAACTTCAACGAACACACCTGGTCATTCACATCATCGGCACGATAGATCTGCAACTCGCTCTTGTGCTCGAATCCGTTATAGACAACTTCCATCAGATAGCCGTCATCTTCTTTCGTTGCATTTATCTTTGGCACAAATACGGGCTCTGAGCCATAACACCCGGGCGGCAATGCAACCACAGTCGCGTCTCCATCGTGGGTTACCCGTGATATACCATTAAAGAAACTGTTCGCGCCGTTATCTACGGAACAGGCTGTGTAGGTGACTTCATTCCTCGATCCGGTAAAGGCCGTATTAAACGTTGGAAATTCACATTCCGTATCCATGACCTGTTCGGATTTCAATTCACCCGTCTTCATGTTCAGGAAATAGCGCATATACCAGCCACCGCCAAATCGGCCGTCAGGATTAAAGACGT
>LWDU01041744.1_pt1 | contig 32869 bp, 33 predicted proteins | sample 727161 | NCBI WGS metagenome assembly LWDU01 (sample SAMN04566230, study PRJNA314399) | hydrothermal vent metagenome | isolation source: deep sea hydrothermal plume seawater | place: Mexico: Gulf of California, Guaymas Basin | collected 2004-07-11 | reverse complement strand
AACCATAGGTTGAATAGGTTTCAAGAATATCACTGTGAATGTCGCCATTGTCTTTAAACCGCAGCGGCCCTCGGTTGGGTAGGGCTAGGGCACGTTTTTGACCTTCAATAAGATACTGTCGAACGGCGTCTGCGTCATCGCCATAGTAGGCTGCGCAGGCCTCTATAGATTGAGTAATGTCTTGCATAATGGTTCCGCCTCTATGATTTGGGTCACCGGGCACAGGTTTGCGATTGGCGTTGCCAGCACAGTATTACGGCGCCCTTAGATTCTTATGTTTTTATGAATTGAGTATATTTGTAATTGTCTTTTGATTCAAACATTGCAATTTCATTGGCCATCGTGGCGATCGACATCAGTTGAGAAGGGGCACAGTCTCACCACAAAAAAAGCCCCTTAACTCGTAAGAGGCTTTATTCTAGTTAGCGCTCAAAGATATAACGTTGAGCATTACCTAGTCGCTTATTCCTCAGCAGTATCGGGCCTCGCGTAAACTAAAAGCATTTTAACTTTGCCATTTTCAATACGTGCGTCGAATATTTGATGCGAGATGACCTCTTCGCCGCCAGCAGTGTCAGTCACTTTCACGCCTGAAGTTACCCATTGCTGAATGCTGCCGTCTTCTTCAGTAACGTCATTGGCAATGCCGTACTTGTACTCCCATGTAGGGTTTGATGTGGCGAACCATTCCTTTAGAAAAGCCGCGTGCGCCGCTGGGCCGTCAACGACTACACCATTTGGCGCCCAACCCTTAAAGTCCGCAGCATTGGCGTTGTTGATAGCCTCAAGGTCACGATCATTGTGGGCCTGAACATAATTAACCCAAATTTCAACCGTGGCCAGGTCGCCAGCGTGGATATTAAGCCTAACGCCGTCGTCTGATATCTCGTGGCCAATAATTGTTTTTCCCGCCGTCTCGCCGGCCTCATGATGTGCGGCAAACGAAAACTGGGCTAGTAGCAGTATGCTGATACTTAATAGTGTTTTATTCATAAAACTCTCCAGAATTAGATGTTTTGTTTAGACCGACTAAAAGGGCTTGCCTGATCATAGCGAGTCTAGTCATTAATGTATAGGTATGGAAGGGGTGCTTTCTGTACCTATACGATCGGTCAAAAGCATCATCTCATGTTAGGTCTCATAAACGTCCTTGTTTATGAGGTTCTTTATCGGGAGATAAAGGTGGATTTCTTAGAAAGGGGTAACTAACTAAAGTTTCCATCTGTACGACGACGCTCGTTGCCTCTTTAGATTCAAGTCATTCAATATTTCTGATTAACGCAGAACTACAGCCCTATCTTTATAGCCTAGCGTTGAAGGGTGCTCGTTCTGTATACTTATGGTTAAAAGTTTGACAAGACATTTAGATTTAAAGGGTCACTTACAAGGGTTCGCCAATGGACAAATTTCTTTTTGGTTTAACTGCGGTTTTTGCCAAAATGCCCGATAGAGTACTGCGGTCTAAACGATTAGTTCTCATCGTATTGACGTTAGTGTCCATCGGGATGTTTTATGCCATGGCCACTCGTACAGTATTTGATCTTTCGTCTGAGTCTTTTATGCAGGATGAGAGTCCAGCGCAGATCGCATTGGATGAATTTAGGCGGCAGTTTGGTAGCGATCGGTCAGTCTTTATCATTTATAAACCAACCGACGGCGATGTTTTCTCAACCCAGTCTCTCACTGCTATGCAACAGCTCACCTTAGATTTAGAGAACTGGCAAAGCCTTGATCCCGCGAAATTTTCGAGTGTAGATTTAGATCAACTGATTCACATTCGTCGTGTTAAGTCACTGGCCAATATTCGCCTGCAAGAGAGCGTGGGCGATGCACTTCTGTCGGGCAGGTTACTGCCAAAGGCGCTGCCAGAAACTGCCGAAGACCTTAATAGTTTTAAAGCACGAGCTATGGCACAACCCGATTACGTATCGTCTTTTTATTCCAAAGACGGCGGCTATGGCGGCATCTTAGTGCAAACCGACTTTGGTACCGTACCGATCGAGGGTTACGAGTCAGCGGTTGACATTGCAGGTGTAGAGTTAGACGACAGCTTTAGTGACTTTGACGTGTCTTTTGATGAGGAGGCCGTCATTCAAGAGGTTGAGTACAGAGACGTCGACCCACGGGACTATCTAGACTTTAGTGACGCTCTGGGAGCCGTCTATGGCCAGTACGATGAGCAATTGATGTATTACCCCGTCGGTGAACCGACCATTATGAGCCAAATGCAAGACGTGCTTGAGCAGCTGCGAATTTTGGGCTTTCTCATGGTTATTATCTTTGCGGTGTTACTGTGGGTACTGTTCCGCTCAGCCAGCGCGCTGGTTTGGTCTATGGTTACAATCACTTTAAGCGTGGCCTGGTGCTGGGGCGTCACGGTACTGCTAGGCGTAACACTGTCTAGTATGATTGCGCTAACCATATTACTTATATTTTCAGTCGGTATTGCAGACTGCGTACATGTCATGAGTGCCTATTTCAGTTTCAGGCGAGAGGGCATAGAGCACTATGCTGCGCTTACTAAGTCATACGAAAAAGTAGGCCTGGCTATTTTACTCACCACGGTCACCACCGCTGCAGGTATTTTGGTTCTGGCCACCTCTAACCTTGAGCCGATTAGAATCTTTGCCTTGATGTGCGCTTTTGGGGTTGTGCTAGCGTTTTTCTTCACTATCGTGTTGTTACCCATACTATTAGATCTCTGGCATCCCACGGCCGTCACTGAAAAGGGCAGCGTAGCGGATCGTCTGGGTGATCGATGGCACGCTTTAGGCAACGGGCCTAAGCTCGTCATTGCACTGGCGACGGCAACCGCCATTTTTGCCGTCCTTGGTGGCATGCTTGGCCTGTTTATTAATACCGTTATCGCGCTAACCTATTGGATTATTAACGCTCACCAACAAATACTGGCCCGCGTGCCCACCATTATTGAGGGTGCGCCACGCCTCATTCTGGCTTTCTTCGCTATCATTTTGGCGCTCTGCATCTATGGCTCGACCAAAATTGTCATCGACACCAACATTAGCGGGTTGTTTAAAGATGATCATCCCTTAGCTGTAGCCGTCAATGTTGTTGACAATAATATGGCTGGGTCACAGGACATGGAAGTTATGATCGATACAAAGACGGTTGATGGCATGCTTGATGTAGAGCTTTTGGCTGCGGTTGATGAGTTGCAGACCAGCCTTGAGGAGCGCTACCCAAACACCATCGGTCGCACCTATTCTCTGGCGAATATCGTCAAAGACACCAACCAAGTCATGAACGACGACAATCCTGAGTTTTATCGTATTCCAGAGAGCAATCAGGCCGTGTCACAGTTGCTATATTTGTTTAATAGCGCCAACCCAGAAGACCGGCGCAATCTGGTCTCAGATGACTATAGCCGCTCTCACATAGCGGTTACCTCGCGCAGCATGGGCTCCTTTGGCTATCAACAGATGTTTGCTGAGGTCGAACTGGATATTGAAGCAAGGTTCGCTCATCTTAAAACCGCCTATCCGGACCTAGAGATTGTCCTCACTGGCACCATGGCAACGTTCATGGTGGTGTCAGACGAGATCGCACGTTCTCAATTTAACGGATTTGCACTGGCATTGGTGCTGATCAGCTTGATCATGATTATCACCCTAGGGTCGCTCAGGGGTGGGGTAATGGGCATGATACCCAACGCAATACCCGCGTTTTTAGCGTTTGGCTTAATGGGGCTGCTAGGTATACCGCTAGATACAGACACCTTGCTTATTGCACCGGTTATATTAGGGATTGCAGTTGATGACACCATTCATTTTATGACGCATTACAGGGTTGAGCTCACCAAATCCAAAAGCATTAGCATCGCGCTTGAGAGTGCCATACGTGAGGTTGGCCAGGCAGTCATGTTCACCACCATGGTTATAGGGTTAGGCTTTGCCGTGCTTAGCTTCTCAGATTATCTGGGTATGGCAAAAGTCGGCTTCTTTGGCTCACTGTCTATCTTCTTTGCACTGTTTTGTGACCTTTTCTTAATTCCGGCCATGATCATTATATTTAAGCCATCCTTCGGCGTAGACAACGTCGACACCCGCATTGATTTCAAAGGAGTGACCGCGTGACACTGTTTAAAGTCCTAAAATTTATGTGCATCACAGCACTTGCCGTTAACCTGTCCGCTGAAGAGCTCACCGGTGAGGCTATTATGCAGACGGTGGAAGATACCCGTCGATCGACCAACGACTCGTCCTTTACTCGGCTTAAACTCTCAAGCTGCACGTTTGGCGTCAACAAGGGCCGCATCGCCTGCGCTGAGCGACCCAGAGTCAAAGTGCTTGAGTCTGTGTCTATCAATCACGGTAAAGACAACAAAGACACCAAGAGCCTCACCATTACCTTAGAACCCCCAGCAGAGCGAGGCATAGGCATGCTTACCTATGGTTATGACGAAGCTGGGCGTAACAATCAGACTTGGCTGTACCTTTCCGCGCTTGGCCGAGTAAAACGCATTGCCGGCGGCGATTCAGATGAAGAGACCGAACCGGCCTCGATCTTTGGCTCAGAATTTACCACTGAAGACACCGACACCGGTAAGCTTGCCGAATACAGCTTTAAACTGCTCGAGGACGCCACTCAGAGCGGTCGCAGGGTGTGGAAGGTTGAGTCTCTTCCCAACGCCGAGAGAGCCAAGAAAAGCCGCTATTCGCGCACTGTGCATTACATAGACCAGGAACGCTACGTCGTCCTGCGCTCAGAGATGTACGACAAGTACGGTAAAGAGATCAAGCGCGTCATGGCCTCGCGTGTTGAGTTAGTCAACGACAACTGGCTGGCCCGGTCTGTCACCATGATGAACCTGGTGAGCAACCGCTTGTCCAATATGGCCTTTGTTGAAATCTACACCGACCTCGACATTAATGACGCCTTTCTTACCCAGCGCACCCTGACCGACAACGCCTACCGCGAAATGGGCCTTGAAGCGCTTAGAGCCCAAACCCAATAGGTTAATGACCCGATGCTAAAGCGTTTATTCCTCTACCCATTTGCCATAGCGCTGCTAGTACTAGCAACGGTGGTGGCTGGGCAGGGCACTAAGGCTGAAGAACCTACAGGCGACCCCTTTGGCGACGAGCTGAATTTTGACGATGACCTGTTCGGCGATGCCTTTGACAGTCCTGAGACTACTAAAGAGGCCTCTTGGCTAGACGGCTTTACCGTTCGATTAAGCCAGCAACTCTATTGGCAGGTTAACAATCACAGCGTAGAGCCAATACTAGGGCTACGCATACCTAAACAAGCAGACCTTGAAAACAACCGGCTGGGGCTTAATTTTCGCTATCAGAATGCCTTTGCTCCAGGTTGGTTACTGCAGTCCACCGGCCAGGCGCGCTGGTACTGGAAAGACGACTACGAGTACCAAGCCAACAACGATAATATTGCCACTGAATACCGCATTAACGAGCTTTATCTGCAGCGTAGTTTTGACCAGCAAAGCCTTAAATTTGGGCGCCAAACCGTGGTCTGGGGCGAAACCGTGGGTAATTCAGTGTTGGATGTGATTAACCACACCGAATTCCGTGATTTCACCATCATAGACATAGAAGACGCACGGCTTAACCAATGGATGCTGGTGTGGGACGTCTTTGCTGCCGACAGCCAGTGGTCTAGCTTTATTAACCTTTATCCCGAATTTAACCCTGTTGCGGTGCCGGGCAGTCCCTTTTATGCCAATACAGGCTACAACATTGGCGACTATAAGCGCGACAGCCAGACTCTGTTTGAAGCCGGCACCCAATGGCGCAAGTCCTTTGAAAGTAGCGACATCTCTTTCATGGCGGCATACCTTTACGAAAACCAGCTACGTTATGACTACCCTGTGGCGGGCTACGGTGACGCACTAGCAAAGAAGAACGATTTTGTCCTGCTGGGTTTTAGCGCCAACCGCGCCATTGGTAAGTTGCTACTTAATGCAGACCTAGCCGTCAGCCTCGGCGTGCTACCTAACGAATCTCCCTTTCCAGGGATTACCGTTGCGGGTTCGGGCCTAGACATTGAAAAAGACCAGCTTGGCGCCTCTTTAGGCTTTGAATACGCCATCTCTAGCGACCAGTCTATTAGTCTGGGGGTTCAAGCCAATAAAGTGCTTAACGAAAGCAAAGGCCTTACCCCTCAGCAAACGATAGTCAACGAAGGCATCTTTGGTTCATGGCTGGTGCGTTACCGCAACGCGCTGTCTAACGGCAACCTGGTTATCTCCTCAACCTTACAAGGCGACCTAGCGGCAGACTCGCTGTTTGTCTCCTTAGGCCTAGACTACAGTATCAATCAGCACGACAGCCAACCAACAAACTCCAATGGTAATGTTCGATGCCGATGTTAGGGTAGGGGCAACGGTTACTTATTCTTTTTAGATAGCTCAAGCCGAACTGGTATCGAATTGGCAATGCCGTTATTCTTTCCATTTATAGAAATCTGCTTTGCATAATTGACCATCTATTTTCATTTTTAGAAATGTTAAGCTTTCTTGAATTACTCGTCAAACCCAGTAAATGTCTGAGAAAATGCTATGGATAAAATTGAAACTAAATCTCGATTCACAGGGTCCAATGAAAGTGCGCCAAAAATTTCAGATATCGTGAGCAACGGTCTTTGTATTGGCTGTGGATTATGTGAAAGCATTGCTGGTTCACAAAACGTGCAGATGACCATGACACCTGAAGGGCGATTGCGGCCAATGCAGATAGCGCCGGTTCAGGCGGAAGCGGTGCAACAGATCTATCGCGGTTGTCCGGGCACAAGAATTGGCGGCTTACCGGATTCTGAAATTGATGAGAACTCAAAAATCGATCCAGTTTGGGGGCCCTATCGCCGAATGGATGTAGGCTATGCTGGTGATGAGCAAATCCGCTATAAAGCTGCAACAGGCGGGGTGATGACTGCCTTGGCTTCTCATCTTCTGGATAGTGGTAAGGTTGATTTCATTCTTCATGTGGCAGCCTCTGCAGACAAGCCTATGCGTACTGAGCGTCAACTTAGCTTCACCACCGCCCAAGTATTGGATGCTGCTGGGTCCCGCTATGGTCCCGCGGCTCCATTAGTGGATGTAATGCAATTGTTGGAGCGCAAGCAAACTTTTGCCTTTGTCGGTAAACCCTGTGACGTGACAGCCCTTAGAAATTTGGCGGAGCAAGACCCACGGGTAGACCAATATTGTCGCTACAAGATGGCCATTGTTTGTGGTGGAGCTTCAGAGCTTGGGAAATCACAGGATGTTCTTGATGACTTCGGTATTCGAGAACAGGATTTGTCTCTGTTTCGCTATCGCGGTCATGGCAACCCAGGCGCGACCAGATTAGAAACTAAGAATGGGCGGAGCTTTGAAAAAACCTACAATGAAATGTGGGGTGATGAGGCCGGCTGGCGCCTGCAATTTCGTTGTAAAATCTGTGCGGATGCCCTCGGAGAGGGAGCTGATATTGCGGCCTCAGATATTTGGCCGGGCGGGGACCCTTCTGGCGATGATGCAGGTTTCAACGGTGTGATCACGCGCACTAAAAAGGGCGAAGAGTTGTTGGCTTCTGCCATTGAAGCTGGGGCCTTGATTATAGAGGGCGAGCTTGGGCCGCGTGACATGGATGGATTTCAACCGCACCAGGTTCGCAAGAAACAGGCCGTTTGGTCAAGATTAAAAGGGCTTGAGCGTGCTGGACAATTGGTGCCTGAGGTTACCCAGCTTCGCATACAAGAACTGGCTAAAGCTGCTGGAACTGAGCGAGCAGAGCACGAGGCCGAAGGCAAGTGAACCTGAAGTTCGTTCAGAACTCTCGTCGCTGACAGAGAAAGTATGATGACCAGCCTGCCGGTGATCGGTTTTATTACGCCACCGGATTGGATTGATCCTAGCCCTATGGAATTTGCTAGGCTTAACGATTTTGCGGTGATTACCCAGCAATGCCCTCTGCATATGCCGGGTTTGGACTGGGGACTGAACAGTCTGGCCAAGTGTGAGCCAGCCCTTTTTCAGGCTACAGAAATATTGGCGAACTTAGGCTGTGATCTTTTTGTGGTCACTGGCACGCCCTTTGGCTGGGCTGGTTTGCATTCGATAGATGATGCTAGAGAGCGGCAACATAGGCTACAAAAGAAAATTGCAAAGCCTGTGATTTTCTCGGCTATTGCCATGCTTGAGGAAGTTTATAGAAGAAAGGTTAAACGACTAGTTATCAATAGCAGTTATTACAGTGACGAATGGCGCGGGCAGTGGAGTGCTTTTGTTGAGGCATCCGGTTTTCAGGTCGTTGCTGCTGAAAGCTTTCTATCCTTGGGGCTAAGTGAGCCGCACAGTGAGAATGACAAGTCTCAATGGTCTCCTCATGAAAGTCAGATTATGAGTTCGCTGCAATTGCTCAACAATATTGAGGCTGATGCTATTTTGTTGGGGGGAGCGGCTGTTCGAACGCTGTCGCTGGAAACAAGGATTCGCTCTCAAATAAAACTACCAGTCATTGCAGCTGATAGTGCGTTATATCAGGATATTAACGCGTGGATGAAAAGTGTGTAAATAGCGCAATGTTTTTTGGGCGTATTTGAGGAGCAATCAAAGATGAGGGATTATGCGCCGCTTCACAACAAATATGCTGAGTGGGGTTGTAGTTGGCAATCTCACAAGGTTAGCGTCGACTACGCGCCAGTGGAGTGGCGATTGGTTAATCAATTGCATGAAACTCTTCATTTGTTAGGCGTTGATGATTGTTACAATAACGCTGAGCCAGGAGAGGGAAAGCCCCCACAGCAAACCATAATCAACGAAGGCATATTTGGATCATGGCTGGTACGTTACCGCAACGCACTGTCTAACGGCAATCTCGTTGTCTCATCAACCCCACAAGGGGACCTAGAAGCAGATTCGCTGTTTGTCGCACTCGGCCTAGACTAGAGTGTCAAAGACCACTGGGCAGTGGCGGGGCAGATCATCAGTACCACAGCCAACCAGCAGTCCCTTATGGTGTTATTTGACGCCGATGTCAGGGTAGGAGCCACGGTTACTTATTCGTTTTAGACGGTAATGGGATTCAACCGTTAGTCTCATAAAAAGCCCCTTAACGCCTAAGGGGCTTTGCTTGAATTGACTACAGTTGCGGTTAAGTAGCGCCCTTGTATTCTTATATAAGGGCTGATTCAGGTGCGGCCTAGGGCCTTGAGATTGGCTTTGTGCTTGTTACGATCAATCTCGTAGTAGGAGATGCAAAAGATCATCAGCATCCACACAGTGACAACTGTCGGCACATACAGGGCGCCAAGACGGAACAGGGTGTCTGCTGGCACGCTACCAGGCGCTACACCAACGGGGAACTGGGCAAGGGTTAATATGGTGGCAGCCGCGACCACGCCAAAGCCTTGAACAAATTTTTTGACGAAGGTCATTGAGGCAAAGAAAACGCCCTCTGAACGCCGCCCTGTGCGCAGTTCACCCTCTTCAACCAAATCGGCAATCATCGACGTCGTTAAGATCTGATAAGTGATAATTAAGCCGACATCAATCATTGTTATTAACAATATCAAGGGGAACAGCAGCGGGTCGCCATTGTCAGGCATTAAACCAAAGAGCCGCAGCACAATGGTCGCCGGCAGAATAGTAAAGGCTAGCAGTCCGATAATAATCGCCGCACGCTTTTTACCCATTTTTTTGGAGATGATCGGCGATAGGATCAATGCAACGATGGCCGAACCCACCACCGATATCGATATTTGGCCCAACTGGACCGTAGAGAAGCCCCAGAAGAACGAGTTAATGTAGTGAGCCAGCCCAGTGGCGATGCCAGTGCCAATGGCGCCAAGCAATGCTGCGGCAAAAAGCGCCCCAAATGAGCGATCCCACAGGGTCTCAAAAATCTCCCGATAGATGCGCCCGATCGAAATTTTTTGCTTCGGTGGTGGCGCCTTAAGTTTTGGAATAAAGCTATGGGTGCCAAGCGCTGATGTCATTATGGCAACAAAGATTACAATTGATGAAATGAGCCCCATCTGGCCAAAACCCTGGAGATTAAACAATCCGTTACTGATTTCATCGGTGGGCACTAATAGATAGGTAAGGGCGTAAAACCCCAAAAAGGTGCCACCTGCCCAGCCGAAGAAATAACGATAACTGAGAATACTCGTGCGTTCGTCGTAATCGTCGGTCATTTCAGCCACTAAGGTGTAGTGAGGAATCTCATAGAGCGTAATCATGGTACGAACAAAAATGGCCATCATCAAAATATACGGAAACAGGTCGTTACCAGATAATGAAGACGGGGGATTCCAGATAAAAAAGTACGACAGCGAGACGGGGACCGCGGCGATGTACATGTAGGGATGACGGCGGCCCCAGCGGGTGTGGGTATTGTCAGAGAAGTAACCAATGAGCGGGTCACTCAACGAGTCAACGATCAATGCAATTAATAAGGCTAGGCCTACTAGATAGGCGTCAACGCCCAACACTTGGCTGTAAAAAATGAGAAAAAAGTAATCGAAACCATTACCTTTTACGCCAAAGGCAACCGAGCCAATACCGTAAGCGATTTTATTAAACGGCGAAACCTTTAGTAATGTCACACTATCTTCCTGGTTTTTTGCTCGCGTATTTACGACTCTAAAAATCTACGTAACTATCCCGTACTAACGCCGGTGAATAGTCGGGGTGTCGAATTTTTTCCAGTTGGGCGTGGTGGCCAGTGGCGTGAGTTTTTCTTTAATCCTGCGCTCTTTAAGAGAGGTCCCAAAGGCCAGGTGGTGCTCCTCATCAACAATGTTTCTAATGTCGTCTTCGCAGACAATCTGCATCAGTATTCCCGCCTGAAAGTAACCTTCTAATTGGTCATGGAGTTTACTGCGCTTGGTCGTCTTGCGATCGCCAAAGCTGTAAATTTCTTGCAGCTTTTCTCGGGCTTTGTCCACGTATTTACTTTTTTTATAGGCCGTCTCAAATGACATAAGATTACTGCGTTCAACTATAGATATAGTTGCATAGGCTAGCGTAGAAACGCCGCGAAAGCTATGTTTTAGACGCAAAGCTGCAGACTATATTAGACGGAACGATACTTAGATGTCTTTTTTCTTCCGCGTGATCGTTGTCTCAACCGCCGGGTCAGTCAAGCGCTCTTCCATCTCCTCTAATGACAGATAGTCTAGGCCCCAGTGGTTGCAAATGTCATTTCTAAAACGCGTGTGGTTTTTGTCAGTAGATTCTGATTTTTTTACGATTGAAATAGTGTAGTAAACGCGTGCTAATGGTCATGTTTTATGCCGGCAATGAATGCAGGCCACCGGGTGAGTGGCCTTATAGTACGCGGTGGGTTTATGCGCCTAGCTCACCGGTGTGCTTTTAAAGGCGCCTCCACCTAGAAAGTCCCCCTTGCCGATAACAACGCCATTGTGCCGCAGAATGTTATAGGTGGTAGTGACATGAAAATACAGGTTGGGAAGGGCCCAAGAGTTGAGATAGTCTCGGGTAGTAAAAGTGTACAGGTTTGGCCCCGCCTGCATGGTAATACTGTTGTCTTCGGTGCCGTTAATGGCCTCTGCCTGAATACTGGCTAAAAACTGCTTAGTTTTGTCAATTCGAGCTTTAAGCTGCTCAAAGGTTATTTCAGTATCTTCATCTGTCTGAGGCTCAATACCCGCCATGCGAGCAGATCCACGCTTTGCAATATCGCAGGCTATCTGCACCTGTTTAGTAAGAGGTAGCATGTTCGGGAACAGCCTAGCACCGGTAAGGACTCCATCTTCTATACCATGATCCGCACCGTACTGCGCGCCGGCCTCAAGCAGGGCGTTTAGGTTGCTTAACGAGTGGATAAAAACAGGAATAGAGCAATCATAAAGTGATAGTGACATTAAATACCTCGGGTAGTTGGCAGTCTATCCTGGCTAGATAGACTAAGTTGGACGCGAAATTAAACAGTGTGAGCCGATTTGTCAATGAACTGCGTATACTTGACACGATAAACGTTTCTCAGTTCATAAAATATCTTCACAGTGGAGCCATCTCATCGCCATTAATATCGAACATAAATTTGACTGCACAGCCGACCAGTTATGGGCTGTCATGGGCACGCCGGACCGAGTTGACTGGGTGCCAGGCGTCGAAGGCTGCGAGTATGATGGCGAGGTTAGATCGCTGTCTTTACCTGGCGCGGGTGCCATTAAGGAACGAATTATTAGCCGCGACGCAGTGGCCAGAACTATGGTTTATTCCTGTTTTGAGTCGCCTACGCCGCTGGATTTTCATGAGGCGCGCGTTGAGATTATCCCAGCGGAACAGGGCTGCACGCTGCACTGGCAGACCCTAGTAGAACCCGTAGAGATCGAGGTTTTCATTAAAGCGAGTATGGAAGGTTGCTTGGTTCAAATAGGTCAGGTGATTGATCAGTCGTGATCGAGTTAAGTCCTTTTCAGTAGATAAACTGTCACGCTGTTTTAGGCCCACCTTGCAGAAAGTTGGCCTAAATTGCCGCATATGACATAAAAAATAAATTTATTTTATGATAAAAAATGTGGTCCATTACAGCTCTTGATGCTTACTTGATAGCCACTGTTTGTTGTAACATAGCACCTTAGAAATTTGATTAATTGGCTGTATTGATGAGCAATGAAAACGACAATGAATTTTGGGACAGTGAAAACGACACTGTAGTAGAAGCTTCTCGACCAAAACTAAAAAAACCGCGTATGTATCAAGTGATTTTGTTAAATGACGATTACACTCCAATGGAGTTCGTGGTTGAATTGATCGAGCAGTTTTTTTACAAGTCTCGAGAAACGGCCACCCAAATAATGTTAAACATCCATACACATGGCAAGGGTGTCTGTGGTGTCTATACTGAAGATATAGCTGAGACAAAAGCGGCGCTGGTGACTCAATTCGCTCAAGACCACCAACACCCATTACTCTGCCAAGCAGAGCCAACTGATGATGACGAGGATTGATAAGGATGTTAAGTAGAGAACTTGAAGTTACGCTCAATCTTGCATTTAAAACTGCGCGCGAAAAACGTCACGAGTTTATGACGGTTGAACATCTGCTACTGGCCTTGCTGGATGATGCATCTGCCACCGCAGTATTGAGCGCGTGCGGTGCCGACTTAGGCGCGCTGCGCCAAGACCTCATCGAATTTATTGATTCAACGATGCCCACTTTCCCTGATGCACAGCTAGAAGCAGATACTCAGCCTACCCATGGCTTTCAGCGTGTGTTACAGCGAGCCGTTTTCCAGGTTAACTCTGCCAACCATAGTGAAGTCGTTGGCGCCAATGTAGTGGTTGCCATTTTTAGCGAACAAGAAAGTCAGGCGGTTTACTTTTTACGCTTACAGAATGTAGCTCGCATTGATGTGGTTAATTATATCTCTCACGGAATATCTAAATACGCTGATCACGCAGATAACAGCAGCGGAGCCGATGAAGAGATAACAGACTCAGTGACCGTAGACGAAGCGTCAGAAGCCAGCATGCTCAGCCAGTTTTCGACCAACTTAAACGAGCAGGCCAAGGCTGGCATAATCGACCCATTAATTGGCCGTGATGCGGAAATTGAGCGTGTTAGCCAGATATTGATTAGACGGCGCAAAAACAATCCGCTATTGGTGGGGGAGTCTGGGGTTGGTAAAACGGCCATTGCAGAAGGCCTAGCCAAATTAATCGTAGAGAAAAATGTACCGGAACCCATGCTGGGCAGTACTATATTTTCTCTCGACATGGGCTCGTTGTTAGCAGGTACTAAATATAGAGGTGATTTTGAGAAACGCCTGAAGGGGCTCATTGCCGAGTTGGTGAAGTATGAAAAGTCGATACTGTTTATCGATGAAATACACACCATTATTGGTGCTGGAGCAGCATCTGGCGGGGTTATGGACGCATCAAACCTGCTTAAGCCACTTCTGTCGTCGGGTAAGTTACGGTGTATTGGTTCAACCACCTATCAAGAGTATCGTGGTATTTTTGAGAAGGATCACGCCTTGACGCGACGCTTCCAGAAAATTGATGTGCCAGAACCTAGCATCGACGAGACGTTTGAGATTCTTAAAGGCTTAAAATCCCGTTTTGAAGAACATCATGACCTCAAATTCACTAATCCAGCCCTTAAAGCAGCGGCAGAGCTGTCTAGTCGTCATATCACCGACCGGTTCTTGCCTGACAAGGCGATAGACGTATTGGACGAGGCTGGCGCCTACCAGCGTCTGCAGCCTAAGTACAAGCGCAAGAAGACCGTCGGTTTAGGTGATATTGAGTTGGTTATCTCTAAGATGGCGCGTATTCCGGCAAAAAGTGTGTCCAGTTCAGATAAGGCACAACTTAAAGACCTGGCGACCAACCTCAAGATGGTGGTGTTTGGTCAAGATAAAGCTATTGAGGCAATGTCTACCTCGATTAAACTCGCCCGGGCTGGTTTGCGCGAAGGCAGTAAGCCTATTGGTAGTTTCTTGTGAAGTGTGCCGCCAACTGGCCAACGTATTAGGTATTGAGCTGATTCGCTTTGACATGTCCGAGTACATGGAGCGTCATACGGTATCACGCTTAATCGGAGCACCTCCTGGTTATGTCGGCTACGATCAGGGCGGTTTACTCACTGAAGCGGTTACCAAGCAGCCACATTCGGTTATCTTGCTAGACGAGGTGGAAAAAGCTCACCCAGATGTCTTTAACCTGTTGTTGCAGGTCATGGATCACGGTACATTGACCGATAATAATGGCCGCAAGGCGGATTTTCGCAACGTCATCTTGATTATGACGACCAATGCCGGTGCCGAACTGATGAGCAGGGCGTCTATTGGATTCTCTCATCAAGATCACACCACCGACGGTATGGAGGCGATCAAGAAGATGTTCACGCCTGAATTTCGCAATCGGTTAGACAATATCGTGCAATTTGGCGAGCTGACCGTTGATGTCATCAAAACGGTGGTCGACAAGTTCCTGGTGCAGCTGCAGTCGCAGCTTGACGAGAAGAAGGTGTTTCTTGAGGTTGATGATGATGCACGTCTGTGGCTTGCTGAGAATGGTTATGACGCCAAGATGGGCGCACGACCAATGGATCGTTTGATTCAGGAAAAGATTAAGAAGCCGTTAGCAGAGGAAGTCTTGTTCGGTTCATTGGCCGACAAGGGCGGTACTGCTTACGTACGGGTGGAAGATAATGAGTTAGTTGTCACCACTGATGTCATAGAAGAGGCGACAACTTAAGGTTAGCAAGACCTAAGCCTTACTGGCGTTAAACGAAGGGGGTTATTGTGTCTCATGTTAAAGGGCCCAGTACCTTTGTCAGCGAGGCATATCAGCTTGGTGATCAAGCAGGCACCGTCGACTTTTACAAAAAGTGGGCTGATGACTATGATCACCAAATGCTTGATGAGCTCGAGTATGTTGCGCCCTTAGGCATTGCACGATTGCTTCGTGAGCATTTACCCGACACAGAATCAGAGATATTTGACGTTGGTTGTGGCACCGGGCTGACCTGTCGGCACCTCGCCGACAATGGCTATCAGGCGCTTGACGGCATAGATCTTTCACCCGACATGGTGCGGGTTGCCGGAGACCAGGGCATTTATAGAGAATTAATCGTCGGAGATGTTAATAAGCCTATTGATCGTCTCAGTAGTAGCTACGACGGTGTCATATCGTCGGGGACGTTTACCCACGGCCATGTTGGACCAGAACCCCTTGATGATATTTTTCGTATTCTGAAAACGGGCGGCATATTGGCCTGCACTGTGCACAAGGATTTGTGGGAATCACGCGGCTTCGAACAAAAATTTGCATCTCTGGTTAGCGATGGAAAAGCCCGTTGCCTGCAGCTAAAGAAGGATAAGTATTACGAGACTGACAATATAGATGGTTGGTTTTGTGTGTATCAAAAAATAAGCTAGAGGACAGCACTAGCTGCCCCTTTGGGGTCTTTAATCTTTGATAAATAGGTCTTGTAGCTTACCGCTCGCGGAAGGTAATACGACCTTTGGTCAGATCATAAGGGGTCATCTCAACCTTAACCTTATCGCCGGTCAAAATTCTGATGTAGTGTTTTCTCATCTTTCCTGAAATATGGGCAATGATCACGTGATCATTTTCCAGTTTCACTTTGAAAGTGGTGTTCGGAAGGGTGTCTATCACCTCTCCTTCGAATTCGATGTGCTCTTCTTTCGCCATACTAATTATTCATGTCCGTAAAAAAGGGCGCAGTTTGCCCTAAAACAGACGTTTTAGCAAAGTCATTTGCTCAAATGCCAGCAATTTTCTTCGAACAACTCTATTGGTTGATATTGCTTCTTGTAATTCATCTTCTGGCAATCTTCAATCCAGTAGCCTAAATACACGTAACGCTTGCCCATTTCCCCTGCAATCTGAAGCTGTAGCAGTACTGCCAGATTCCCTAGACCGTGCCGATCAAGGGCGGGATCAAAATAGGTATAGATGGCCGACAGTGAATCTGGAAGCACGTCAACGACCGCACAACCAATGAGCTCATGGTCTAAGTAAAACTCTAAATATCGGGTACACTCCCAAGCGTCGCCGAGGAATTGGTCAAACTGGGTTTTCGATGGGGGGTACATATCACCATCTGCGTGGCGTTCGGTGATGTACTTAGCGTACAGCGAATAATGTTGATCTGAATCTATGCTTTTACATTGGACGACTTTAAGGTCCATATTACGCTTCAAACACCGCTTCTGAGCCCGAGTAGGCTTAAATGCAGCTACCGGCAACCGTGCTGGAACACAGGCCTTACAGGCACTGCACATTGGCGTATACAGGTTGGGGCCACTCCGACGGAAACCGACCATACTTAAGCGTTCATAGATTTCGGGATCTACAACTAGGTCCGGGTCAACGAAGGCTGTCGTAGATTCACGGCCCGGAAGATAACTGCATTGGTGTGGGTCGGTCTGAAATAACTTAATTCGCTGAATGTCAGCTGTAATGTCTCTGCTCATGTGCTGGGTGCTTTAATAATATGAAATAAGCCTAATTCATTGTCGCCGCGGACTCAACTAACTCAGCGCTAATGCCATTGCCAATCATGTGAATCGGTAAGTGACCATTTATGCTGACGATCACGAAGGTTGTGCAATCGCGTCAGGAAGTCTGAACGCGGCATAGAGATAGCGCCGAGGGAGAGCAGGTGGGGATTACTCATCTGACAATCGAGAAGTTCAAGTCCTTCTAAGGCCATCCACTGGCAAAGATGCGCAATAGCTATCTTTGAGCCGTTATCAACCCGGCTAAACATGGACTCGCCACAGAATATACCGCCTATGTGCACGCCATAAATACCACCCACAAGATCAGAACCATCCCAAACCTCGACGCAGTGGGCCTGGCCCCGATCATGAAGGGCTGTATAAGCATCCATCATCTCTTCTGTAATCCAGGTGCCACCATCGCCCCGGGGCTCTGCACAGGCTTTAACTACCGCGCTGAAGGCGCTGTCAGTTTTAATCTGGTAAGGCTGCTGTCGCAGTAACCGACGCAACCGGCGAGATATGTTAAGTGCTTTCGGTTCGATTAAACAACGAGTGGTAGGGCTCCACCAAAGAATAGGGTCCTCGTCTTGATACCAAGGGAAAATCCCCTGCCGATAAGCATCAACCAAGGTCCGGGGCTCAAGATTACCGCCAAAGGCCAGCAGGCCGTCTGGCTCTGCCAGAGCAGTGGTGGGGTCCGGAAACTGGGGGTGATCTGAGTCTAGCAGAGCAAGGTTCATAGTGATCTAAATTCCAATATAGACCTAGAAGTAGGGCTTAGTCGTCTAGGTACCGCTCAGCATCCAGTGCAGCCATGCAGCCGCTACCAGCGGATGTTACCGCCTGACGATAGACGTGATCAGCCACGTCGCCGGCGGCAAACACGCCTTTAACGCTCGTTTCTGTTGCATTGCCGGATAAACCTCCAGTAATAGTGACATAGCCGTCTTTCATATCCAGCGTATCAATGAAAATATCAGTATTAGGTTTGTGACCAATTGCGATGAAGACGCCAGTCACTTCAAGATCTTTAGTCTCGCCTGAACCACTCGCAGCTAAACGTATACCGGTCACGCCAGCAGCATCACCAAGTACTTCGTCGAGGTTTTGATTCCATTCGATACTTATATTGCCAGTTTTTTCTCGCTCAAAGAGCTTATCCTGCAGCATCTTTTCTGCTCGTAGTGAGTCTCTACGGTGTACAAGCACTACCTCTGAGCAAATGTTAGATAAGTACAAGGCCTCCTCCACCGCCGTATTACCGCCGCCTACAACTGCGACTTTCTGGTTACGATAAAAGAACCCGTCACAGGTTGCACAAGCTGAAACGCCTCGACCCATGAATGCCTCTTCACTTGGCAAGCCTAAATACTGCGCTGAAGCACCTGTCGCAATGATTAGTGCGTCACAAGTATAGCTGTTTGAACCGAACAATTTGAACGGCTTTTCAGACAGGTCGACCGACTCTATATGATCAAAAATTGTTTTAGTATCAAAGCGTTCTGCGTGTTTCTGCATGCGAATCATTAAGTCTGGACCCTGAACACCTTCATCATCACCAGGCCAGTTATCTACGTCGGTGGTGGTAGTAAGCTGGCCGCCTTGCTGAATACCTGTAATAACCACTGGATTGAGGTTAGCTCTTGCCGCGTAAACGGCGGCAGTCCAGCCAGCAGGGCCAGAGCCAAGGATAATCAAAGGGTGGTGTTGTAAATCAGGCATAAAAATCTCTATTTAGGTGTAATTTCAGTGGAGTTTGTTTTTCGACTAAGGTTTTGACCGACATCATAATGAATACATCGGCCTACGCCAAATGCCTTTTGATATATATTTTATAGATGCCTAATATAGACGCCTGAGTTCTGATGTTTTCTTTAGAATCAGATACAATTCGTTTAGATCAAACATACAGGGAAATCGCCCTTTGAGTGTTAGTAAGCCAAAACAGCAGCAAAAATCCCAATCGAACATGTTGGAGACGAGTTCCCGCGGCAAACGGCTGATCGCCGAAGGGGCTTTGATCGGCTGGCTATTACTGTGCGTGATCGTCTTTCTGGCGCTAGTAAGTTACTCCAGTGACGACCCAGGCTGGTCTTTTACGGGAGCTAGAGCTGATGTTGCAAACCTCGTCGGTCCAGCAGGTGCTTGGATATCAGACGTGTTTTTCTTATTGTTTGGGGTCATGGCGTATTTGTTTCCGGCATTGCTTGCGCTGAGGGCTATGCAGATATTGAGAACTTATTTTATTTCGGATCCTGAGGATTTCGATGCAGCAACCCTGATTCTTAGAATCGTTGGCTTTATATTGGTTATGATTAGCGCAACCTCTTTAGCGTCCATCCAATACCCAGGCATTGAAATTTATGGTGAAGGCATGGGCGTGGGCGGCATTCTCGGTGCTTACGTAGGCGATGCGGTTATCGCTCTCTTTAGCCATACCGGCAGTACACTTTTACTAATGGCGCTGTTTTTGTTTGGCCTCACAGTGTTTGGTGATATCTCGTGGATTCGTTTAATTGACAAACTTGGCTTCGCCGTCATTGCGGCAATAGGCTCAATACGCCAATATATGAGCCGTCGCAGCATGCGTAGAGCAGAGGAGAAGAAGACAGAGCAAGCTCTGAGGGATCGTCTAGTCAAGATTGAGGCGGTAACTAAACAAAAGCAGAATCGCACACCCCCAAGCATTCAAGCCGCCACACCACCTAAACCACCCAGCCCTAGAGTGTTACGTGAGAAGCAACAAAAACTATTTGATGATACCGAGATCGTCGGCTCTCTGCCTCCTATCAATTTATTAGACCCCGCAGACAAAGACGTCTCGGCGGGATATTCGCCTAATTCACTCGAGCACTTATCACGACTACTTGAACTAAAACTGCAAGACTTTGGCATTGCTGCCGAGGTTGTGGCGGTGCTCCCAGGGCCCGTTGTGACGCGGTTTGAAATTCAGCCCGCGGCCGGGATCAAGGTCAGTCGCATTAGTAGCTTAGCAAAAGATTTGGCTCGTTCTATGGCTGTAATCAGCGTGCGAGTGGTGGAGGTGATACCAGGCAAGTCTGTAGTTGGTGTCGAAATTCCAAATGAAAAAAGAGAAATGGTTCGTCTCAGCGAGGTGCTATCTTCTGAGGCCTATGATAGCTCGACTTCCCCCCTGACGCTTGCATTAGGCAATGATATCGCAGGTGTACCCACCGTAGCTGATTTAGCACGCATGCCGCACTTGTTGGTAGCGGGCACCACTGGGTCAGGTAAATCAGTGGGGATCAACGCGATGTTGCTGAGCCTGCTGTTTAAAGCGTCTCCTGATGAAGTGAAGCTAATCCTTATTGATCCCAAGATGCTCGAACTGTCGATTTATGATGATATTCCGCACTTACTGACACCCGTAATAACGGACATGAAGGACGCGGCCAGCGGTCTTCGCTGGTGTGTTGGCGAAATGGAACGTCGCTATAAGCTTATGGCCGCTCTCGGTGTGCGTAATATAGCTGGCTACAATCGCAAGGTCGAAGACGCCATCAAGGCCGGCAACCCTCTGGCCGACCCCTTATGGACCTTTGATCCAGCGACCTTGGGCTGGGACCCAGAGCAAGAGCCTCCAGAGGCGCCAACTCTAGACACGCTGCCTTATATCGTCGTGGTTATCGACGAGTTCGCCGATATGATGATGATTGTCGGTAAAAAGGTCGAACAGCTTATCGCGCGCATCGCTCAAAAGGCTCGGGCGGCTGGTATCCACCTAATTTTAGCGACCCAGCGGCCCTCAGTAGATGTGATCACTGGCCTCATTAAAGCTAACGTGCCGACTCGTATCGCATTTCAGGTGTCCTCAAAAATTGATTCACGCACTATTCTTGACCAAGGTGGCGCAGAGCAGTTACTTGGTCACGGCGACATGCTTTATTTGCCTCCAGGCACCAGTGTTCCTGAGCGGATCCACGGCGCTTTTGTTGACGACCACGAAGTTCACAAAGTGGTTGCTGACTGGAAACGCAGGGGCAAGCCTAATTATCTCACCGAAATAACGGATGAAGCCTCGCTTAGCTCTATTGCAGTTCCTGGCTTCGACAATGGGGATGAGAACGGCAGTGACCCAGAGTCTGATCCGCTTTATGACGAGGCTGTCGCCTTTGTTCTGGAGAGCCGCAAGGCCTCGATATCATCTGTACAACGCAAGCTGAGAGTCGGCTATAACCGAGCGGCGCGATTGATTGAACAGATGGAAGCATCAGGGATTGTCAGCCCTATGAGCAGCAACGGTAGTCGCGACATTTTGGTGCAGAACAACAATTGAGACATGAATTAGCACAGGCTTAGAGCATCGTTTATGAAAGCATACCCAGTACTGTTAGTGCTCTTAGCCTCTACGCTCGGCCATGGTGAGACGGGAGAGACGGATAGCGAAAGCCTGCAGGGCTTGCTGGAACCCATTAAGAGCCTGTCGGCAAGCTTTGTTCAATCTGTTTATGGTGCTGACGGGTTCGAGATAGATTCCTCTCAGGGGCTATTTAAAGTGGCCTCACCAGCCAAAGTCGTCTGGCATGTCACGGCACCTCTGGAGCAGCAAGTTATCTCCGATGGAAATACCTTGTGGGTCTATGACCCAGATTTAGAGCAGGTGGTTGTCAATAGGGTCGATGGCAGACTCAATGCTACCCCTGCTGTGTTATTTTCAGGCGACCTTGAGAGCCTTGAAGCCAGCTATGAAGTAGCGCAAAAGAGTCTTAACATAGAGAATCCATCATTCTTGCTGACGCCTAGAGATAATGGCAGTTTGTTCTCTATGATTGAGCTGCAATTTGCCGGCAGAAAGCCCGCTGCAATTATTATTACGGATACCCTAGGTCAGTCCACGGCCATTGCGCTTAGTGATCTGCAGCTAAATCCATTGCTGCACGAAGAAACCTTTATTTTCAGCATTCCAGCCGGTGTGGATATTATCAATAATGTCCAATGATCTCTTTAGCCAAGACGTCTATCGTCCTTTAGCCGCGCGAATGCGACCAGATAGTCTTGAGAACTTTTACGGGCAACAACACCTTATTGGGCCAAACCGGCCATTGCGTGAAGCCATCGAGAGTGGAACTCTTCATTCCATGGTGTTCTGGGGCCCCCCTGGTGTTGGCAAGACAACCTTAGCCAAGATCATAGCGGCGCGGGTAGACGCGCACTTTGAGAGTATTTCAGCGGTATTATCTGGGGTTAAAGATATTAGAGCCTCGATAGCCAAAGCCGAAGAACAGCGTGACGTACGGGGTCGAAAGACAATCTTGTTTGTCGATGAGGTTCATCGTTTTAACAAGTCTCAGCAGGATGCTTTTCTACCCTTTGTGGAAGATGGCACCGTTGTCTTTGTTGGAGCCACTACAGAAAACCCTTCTTTTGAATTAAATAATGCATTGCTGTCACGTTGTCGAGTCTATGTCCTTAAAACGCTCTCTGAAGCTGATATTAAAACCTTAGTTCAGCGCGCTATAGACGACAATATTCTGGGTTTGGGAGGTCAGGGACTGGTACTTGAAGATAAAGCGCTTAGCTTAATTGCTAACGCCGCCGACGGCGATGCCCGACGAGCCCTTAACCTGTTGGAAATTGCGAGTGACCTATCGGCTCAAGGCGAAGGAAAAACGATTATTGACCAGGCTGTTTTGGAACAGGTATTAGTCGGTGATACTCGTCGCTTTGATAAGGGTGGCGAGTACTTTTACGATCAAATTTCGGCATTACATAAATCGATTCGAGGATCTTCTACCGATGCCAGCCTATATTGGCTATGCAGAATGCTTGATGGCGGCTGTGACCCGCTTTATCTAGCCCGCCGATTAGCCAGAATTGCGAGTGAAGATATTGGCAATGCCGATCCTAGAGCCCTAGAAATAACTCTTAATGCATGGAGTGTTCAAGAGCGACTAGGAAGCCCAGAAGGGGAGTTAGCCCTTGCTCAGGCGGTAGCCTATTTAGCCGTTGCGGCAAAAAGCAATGCCGTATACAGCGCCTTTAATGCGGTCATGGCAGATGTAAAGTCACACCCCAAACGCACCCACCAGGCTGATGAAAGATTTAGATTACGGCAAGAACTATCAGTATGCCCACAATCATGACAATGGTTATGTCTCTGGCGAAAAATATTTGCCTGATGAGTTGGAGGGCAAACAATATTACTTTCCCACTGACCGCGGTTTAGAGAAGAAGATTGGCGAAAAACTAGATTACTTACGCAGTCTCGACGATACTGGCGCCCTTAACAAAAACAAGGATAACGGCTAATGCATTGGCTCGCAGTCGCATTGGGCGGCGCTCTAGGCTCTATGGCACGATATGCGCTAAGCACTTGGATATTTCAGGTCTCTAGCCATAAGTTCCCTTACGCTACGCTCACAGTCAACGTATTGGGTAGCTTTGTGATGGGCGTACTGTTTGTTGTTATTGTCGAAAAGGCCGCGTTGCCTCAGGAAATGCGCAATTTGCTAATGATTGGTTTTATTGGCGCCTTCACCACTTTCTCAACCTTCTCGCTAGATGCCCTTGGTCTGTGGCAAAATGGCCATCTTTTTATGGCGTTTATTTACACACTAGCGACTGTTATTTTATGCATTATCGCCATCAGCAGTGCGATTTGGCTAACTCGTTTATTTTAAGGAATAGATCATGATCGACCCCAAGCTATTGCGCTCAGACTTGAACGCCATCGCTGACAAGCTCACTGTCAAAGGCTATGAACTTGACTGTGAAACCTTTTTAGCCCTTGAAGCGCAGCGTAAAGCCCTGCAACTTGCAGCTGAAAGTGTCCAGCAGGAAAGAAATGCCTACGCTAAGTCTATGGGTAAGCTCATCGGTCAGGCCAAGGCCAGCGGTGAAGATGTAGAGCCATTGAAACTAAAGGGTGAGCAGCTTAAGAATGACTCAATTGCCGCTGATGCCGCTTTGGCAGAAGTCCAGCAGGCGCTAGATGAACTATTACACGGCATCCCCAACATACCTCATGAGTCGGTGCCGGCGGGAAAGGACGAAGATGATAATGTCGAAGTTCGTACCTGGGGAACGCCAAAGACATTTAACTTTGACGTTAAAGACCATGTTGACCTTGGCGATGCGTTAAACAGCCTAGATTTTGACACTGCCGCTAAAATTACTGGATCTCGCTTCTCACAGATGCGAGGCGATTTGGCGACTCTGCACAGGGTTCTAACGCAATTTATGATAAACACCCATATCGCTGAGCACGGTTATGAAGAAGTCTATGTACCCTATATCGTTAACCGTGAGTCGCTGTTTGGTACCGGACAGCTCCCTAAGTTTGAAGAAGATCTATTTAAATTAGATGACGAGCGAGATTTTTACCTTATTCCAACCGCTGAAGTGCCAGTGACTAATATCTATCGTAATGAGATTGTTGATGAGTTACCCATAAAATTGGTCGCTCACACGCCTTGTTTTCGCAGTGAAGCAGGGTCCTACGGTCGTGATACTCGGGGAATGATTCGCCAACACCAGTTTGAGAAGGTCGAGATGGTTCAGTTTGTGCGCCCAGATAACTCATGGGATGCCCTTGAGGAGTTAGTTGGCCATGCTGAAAACATTCTGCAAAAGCTTGATCTGCCTTATCGTACGGTCATTCTCTGTGGCGGCGACCTAGGTTTCTCTGCCGCAAAAACCTATGACATTGAAGTTTGGCTACCATCTCAAGGCAAGTACCGTGAGATTTCCTCCTGTAGTAACTTCGCTGACTTTCAAGCCAGGCGCATGAAAGCTCGCTATCGTAATGATCAAGGCAAACCTGAGCTACTTCACACCCTCAACGGTTCCGGCTTAGCAGTAGGGCGCACCCTTTTAGCGGTGATGGAGAATTATCAGCGCAAAGATGGGTCAATCGAGATTCCAGAGGTTCTTCGGCCAATGATGAATGGCAAGACTAGCATAGGATAACAGGCACTCAGCACATGGACTTTCTGCCACTTTTTCACAATCTAAAAGGGCGACAGGTATTAGTTGTCGGCGGCGGCGAAGTGGCCGTGCGCAAAGTGCGCTTAGTCCATGAGGCCTCAGCCCTTGTGACGGTTGTCGCAAAAGAGTTTTGCCCAGACCTCCTGGAAATGGCTCGTGTCGACCAAAAGTCCCGTCATAACGCCATTAATCTAATAACAGCACCCTATGACCATAGCCATATGATCGACCTTGCACCAATAGTATTGGTGATTGCAGCAACCAACGACCGGAAGCTTAACCATGTAGTCTCTGAACATGCACAGGCCAGTAACATACTCGCTAATGTGGTTGATGATCCGGAGTTTTCGACGGTGATATTTCCGTCGATCGTCGATAGGTCGCCCATTCAAATTGCTATTTCTAGTGGTGGCGATGCTCCTGTACTAGTGCGCTTGTTACGTACACAGCTAGAGAGCTTGATTCCAGCTGGGACGAGTCATTTAGCCGCTTTAGCCGGTCGTTTTCGCGAGACCGTTAAAGCGAAATTCTCATCTGGATTAGACCGCAAAGCATTTTGGGAGAAGGTTTTCTCCGGGACTGTCGCAGAGCAGGCTTATGCCAACAATATAACGGAAGCTGAACGCTTGTTGAGCGAATCGCTAGAAAATCACGATAAAATTGAAACTGGTGAAGTATATCTCGTTGGCACAGGCCCTGGCGACCCGGATCTACTCACATTTAAGGCCCTACGCCTAATGCAGCAGGCCGACCTTGTGTTTTATGATCAGGGCGTATCTGCCGCTGTATTAAATCTGGTGCGCAGAGATGCCGGCAGAGTTTACGTCGGCAGGGCAGAGAGTAAGCACCCTGTAACAGAGGAAAACATTATTCAGAAGATGATCACATCAGTCGCTCAAGGTAATCGTGTTGTGCACCTCGTTTGCGGCGATCCCTTGACCTTTGATCAAGGCAAACAAGAAATTGAAACGCCAATGGAGCACAATATCTCATTACACGTGGTACCCGGAATAACGACACCAGCGGGCTATGCTGGCGTTCCGGCAACTGATAAAAGGAATGACAGTGACATTAACGTTTGATTATGACCTATTTGTTATTGGCGCCGGCTCAGGTGGCGTGCGCGCCGCTCGTATGGCGGCCAACAAAGGCAAAAAAGTAGCTGTGGCTGAAGAGCGCTACCTTGGTGGCACCTGTGTCAATGTCGGCTGTGTACCCAAAAAGCTGTTTGTCTATGCATCACAGTTTCCCGAGCTATTTCATGCTAGTAAAGGCTTTGGCTGGAATCAGGCCGAGCAACCAACGCTTGACTGGCCAACTCTGCGAGATAATAAAACCGCCGAAATTGAGCGTCTCAACGGTATTTATCAAACCTTGATCGATAACAGTGGCGCTGATCTGTTCAACGGCCGCGCTACCGTGGTTGGGCCTCAACAGGTGGTCGTTAACGGCGAAACCTATCGCGTACGCACAATCTTGGTGGCCACCGGCGGCTGGCCGTTTATCCCTGATTTCCCGGGCAGCGAGCATGCAGTTAGCTCCAATGAGATGTTCTTTTTGGACCAGCTACCCAAAACCGCTGTGATTGTTGGTGGTGGCTACATCGCTGTTGAGTTCGCAGGTATTCTTAACGGGTTGGGGGTAGAGACTCATCTGGTCTACCGAGGCAGTAATCTGCTGAAATCCTTTGACCGCGAGATGAGTGACAAAATTACGGCAGGAATGCGGGATAAAGGCGTCAACATACATCTGCAGACACAGATAACCAACATCGAAAAAAACGCTGATGGCTTGCACGTCAACTTTGCGTCCGGCGAGTCGATGTCCGCCGAGTTAGTGCTTTATGCGACAGGCCGTACCGCGAACACGGCGGGTCTTGGGCTTGAGAATGCAGGGGTTGAATTGCGCAAGGATGGATCTATCCCGGTCGATGAAAATTTCTGTACCTCAGAACCTTCCATTTATGCGCTGGGTGATGTTATTGACCGCGTGCAGCTAACGCCTGTGGCCATTCAGGAAGCGATGGTTCTGGTGGATGCCCTTTATGGTGGTGGGCTTGCCTGTATTGACTATGACAATATTCCTACGGCAGTATTTTGTCAGCCAGAACTAGGCACCGTGGGCCTGAGCGAGGAAGCCGCACGGGCTAAATACACAGACATCTCGGTGTACACCTCAGATTTTAAGCCAATGATACAAACCCTAGGCGGAGGCAACGACCGAATAACTATGAAATTAGTCGTCGACCAACAGTTTGACAAGGTCGTTGGCTGCCATATGGTAGGTGATCATGCCGCAGAGATTATTCAGGGTATGGGTATTGCGCTAAAAGCGGGTGCAACCAAAGCTCATTTTGATGCGACTGTGGGCATACACCCTTCAGCAGCCGAAGAATTCGTTACTATGCGAGAGCCTACGCGCTAGAACTGGCTCTTAGCGCGCTCCAACAGGCAGAGGCTCAGAAACTTGAGATCCGACAGGGTGCGCGCTGAGTCGGTTGGGCTTTGGTCAACGATCACTAAGAGCAGGGCATGGCTGACTTCCATCCATTCGCTTCCCAGCCTAGATAGCTCTGCTTGATCTTCTGTTATTTCTAAACGCCTAAACATACGAGCCATCGACGCTATAATCAGCTCATCGTGCTGGCTGTCCAGCTCTTTGAGCTCTGGAACGCCGAACATAGCCTGCACCAGAGGCAATATGCCTTGCTGGTTCTTGTACACTAATAGGGTTCGATTCATCACTCTTTCGACGAATTTTTTGAGACTCAATGACTCGATCTTGTCAGTTTCAAGCTCCTGCAAGGCAACATTCCATTCCCCCAGCCACTGTTCCGCCAAAGCGTACAGAATGGCGTATTTATTGGGAAAATAGTGATAAAGAGTCCCGACCGAAACGCCAACCCGCTTAGCCACCAAAATCGTGGTTAAATCATCTTGACCAACTTCCTCGAGCAGCACCGCTGTAGCGGCCAAAATTTGCTCACGCCTTGCCAGTGCACGCTTTTGGACTGGCATACTTCGCGGCGACAGAGTTCTAATAGATGCCATGATAAGTTCTCCTAAATTCGATCGCGCATGGCATAGTAGAGCATACCGGCTACCATACCCGGCCAGCGTAGCAGGGTGCCTCCAGGGAACCTTCCGGAGGGAAGGTTAGCCATTATATCAAAACGCTCATGTTTGCCACTAATCGCCTCTGCTACAAGCTTTCCTGCAAAGGTAGCCGTTGGGACCCCGTGACCGGAATAACCGTGCAAATGCCAAATGTTGCCGTTAATGCGGCCAAAGTGGGGGAGACGGTTTAGGGTAACAGCCAGAGTACCGCCCCACCCGTAGTCAATCTGAGTGTTAGCCAGTTGTGGGTAGACCTTCAACATATTAGGCTGGACAAAGCCTTTGATGTCGGATGGAAATCCGCGCCGATAGTTTTCACCACCGCCAAAAATAAGCCTATTATCGCCAGATAATTTCCAGTAATTGATTACAAACCGCGAATCTTCCATGGCGGTGTCCTTTGGGATCAGGGAGGTTGAAACCTCAGCTGATAGGGGCTCTGTAGCAATAATAAAGTTATTAATCGGCATAATATAACCATTTATCTTAGGTTCAAGACCCTCGATATAGCCATTGCACGCTAGAATTAAGTCAGTAGCAGTAATTTGACCGGTTGCCGTCTTAACAACCACAGGTGTTCCACTGTATGACTGCACCCTAGAGTGCTCGTAAATGGTAACGCCTGCGTCCACCGCGGCCTTTAAGAGACCTACAGCGTACTTCAGCGGATGCAGGTGCAAGGATGCCTTGTCCCACTGGGCACCGTAATAGGCATCACTTCCTATAATTTCTTTGAGTCTATTTCTATGAATATACTCTATATCATTGAAATTATAACGCTTTTGCAGGAACGCTATGTCTTCCTCAAGCTCTTTACAGTAACCAGGCTTGTGCGCCAAATGCACACCGCCATACTTTAAATCGCAATCAATGTCGTGGTCAGAGATAAGCTCCTTGACCGTATCGACGGCTTCTAGGCTCATATTCCACAGGGAATGTGCAACTTCACGGCCAAATCTACGCTCTATATCCTGCTGATCCATATTCATGCCCGTGCCAACATGACCACCGTTTCGGCCAGAAGCACCAAAAGCAACGGTCTCAGCCTCAAGGAGCACCACTTTATATCCTCTCTTAGCGAGATGCAGAGCAGAGGATAAGCCCGTATAGCCAGCACCAACGATACAGATATCGGCGACTTCCTCGCCGTCAAGAGGTTTGAACGAAGGCCGAGCAGGGCTGCTAGCGGTGTAATAAGAGTCCATAAAATCTTTCTAATTCACGGGTTTAATTGACATTATGATCTTTTTGAACAATAATTCAACTTTAATTGAACAATAATTCAATTTTAACCTACTATAAGGTGTTCCATGGCAAGTACTAAAACGATTGAAAGCTGGCTTCAGGAAAACAAGATCACCGAGGTTGAATGTCTCGTTCCAGATATGACTGGTAACGCCCGAGGGAAATTCATCCCGGCGAAGAAATTCCTGAAGGAAGACAGTCGTCTACCCGAAGGTATCTTGGCGCAAACGGTCACCGGCGAGTACTCCGATGACTTTTGGGAGCTTATAGATACCGTTGATGGCGACATGCTGCTTGAACCCGACCCGACTACCGCCCGTTTAGTGCCATGGGCCAATGAGGTTACTGGCCAGATCATTCACGACTGCTTCACCAAAGATGGGCAGCCGCATCCATTTTCCAGCCGTAATGTTTTAAAGCGAGTGCTGGCGCTGTACGAGAAAGAAGGCCTAACTCCCGTAATAGCCCCCGAAATGGAATTTTACTTGGTTGAAAAGAACCCAAACCCAGGCTTGCCATTAAAACCGCCGATAGGGCGCTCTGGTCGCCCAGAGACCGCTAGACAGTCTTACAGTATCGATGCGGCCAACGAGTTTGAGCCCTTCGTGGAGGCCATGTACGGATATTGCGAGGCTATGGAGCTGGATATTGATACCCTGATCCATGAATCAGGAGCAGCTCAACTAGAGGTCAACTTTATACACGGTGATCCACTGGACTTAGCCGACCAGGTGTTCACCTTTAAGCGGACCGTAAGAGAGGCCGCACTTAAAAATGACATTTACGCCACCTTTATGGCTAAACCAATGGCTGAGGAGCCTGGGTCTGCGACCCACATACATCAAAGTCTCCTGAATTCATCCACCGGCGATAACGTCTTTGCGACTAACGACGGTGAGTACAGCGATACCTTTTATCACTACATGGGCGGCTTACAGAAGTACACGCCATATGTCATGAGCCTGTTCGCTCCAAACGTAAATTCTTATCGTCGATTTACCCGTGAGGTTTCAGCGCCAATCAATCTTCACTGGGGTTACGATAACCGGACTACTGGGCTGCGTGTACCTGATGCCAAACCTAAAAATTACCGCGTAGAGAACCGCTTTCCAGGCGCTGACGTCAATCCTTATCTGGCCATAGCGGCCACCTTAGCCTGCGGTTATCTTGGAATGAAGCACAAAATCCAGCCATCGGAGGCTTTTGAAGGGAACGCTTATGAGGAAGATATCGAGCTTCCACGAACCCTCGAGGAGGCCTTACGCGGGCTCCAAGAAGACCAAGACATTATCGATATCCTTGGTGAGAAATTTATTCAACTGTATACCTCTATCAAGTTGGTCGAATTCGAGGAATTCAATAGGGTGATTTCATCGTGGGAGCGTGAGCACTTGCTGCTTAATGTATAGCTGAATCGGGCTATAAAGCAGGGCACCTGCCTGCTTTTTTGAGGAAATAGGCAATTAAAGGTTATACGTCTCTTTCTTTGCCCGTTCTGGCCCGTTCTTTCATGTCCGACTGAATATACACCCTGTCAGTGGTACCCATACTGGCATGGCCCAGATCGTCGGCCATATGCTTAAGAGGACGCGTGGCAATATCTTGCGAGGCGCCAGTGTGCCGCAGCCAGTGAGTTGTAGCCTCTCTAAGGGCGGTCGCTTCATCAGAAAACCCCTCTACACGCATTTTCTCATGGGCCAAATCAAAAGCCTGCTGCACAATGCGGCGTAATTGTCGTGACGTCATGCCACCAGCACCACGATTCTTAGCCACCAAGGTGGCATTTACACCAAAACTAGCACTTACGGACTGGCGATGGCTCTCGTAGCGCTTGATATAGGGCCCGAGCGAATTCGGCACAGAAACATCCCGTATTTTGTTACCTTTACCCAAGACTTTAAGCCAGTTGTTGCCATCAGTGTCCTGCCAGAAATGCTTCCAGACCGGCTGCCAGTTGGACCGATCAGACAGCTCTGAGACCCTTAGATACAGGGTCTTGAGCATTGCGACCGTAAAGAGCATCCGCTCGTATGCTGGATCTTTGTCGGCCGCCAAGGTGGCACAATCAAGGACATAATCCCACTGTAAATCTGAGAGCCTTTTAATACTTTTACTCGTCGCACCTTTAATTAAGAACGGCGACTGCTTACGTATCGCAGGTATTGGATTGCCAAACGCGTATCCTTCGTCAGTCAGGTAATCATAGAAACAGGATAATGCGGAGTAACAAATTTTCATCGCCTCGTGAGACAACGTATGCCCATCTTTAGCTGACGGTACAGATTTACCGGCTTCGACGGCATTTTTACGGTCCTGTTTGGCTATTTTGGCGACGAATGGCCGCCATTCTTTGTTTTGACGCGACTCTCCGCCGATCTGGCGAAAACGATCGTCCACAGAGTTGGCCACCCAGGCTGCCGGCGGGTTATGGACAAAGTCAAAGTAAGACTCTAAATTTTGACGCTTAAGAGCTATGACACTTTTGCCTTCGATGGTCCAGGTCCACAGCAATAAACGCTCAACCTCATTACGGTAGCTGCGATAGGTAGCTTCACTTTTGCGGCTGTAACTTTTCAAGAACGCCTGTGTATAGGAAAAATCCTCGATAGCCTCTGGAATTGAATGGCAGACATGCTCTAAGAAATCTTTTGAGTCAGGATAGTCATCCAACATGGGAGTGCCCATTGGCAATCTAATAAATGACTTATGGGCATCAAATAACGGTGTGGCTTTAAATACTTTGCTCATTGGTTCCTACAGCCTGAGAAGTTACTTTAAGTGAGAATGGACTGTATCAGCTGTTATAAGACCTGTCTAGCTATGTCCACTAATTAACATTATCGGACATAGACATTCTTACTACTCCCCAAGTCGGGACATGCTGTCTATCTCTTCTATTTGAGATTAGCGGACATAGCAAATTGCTTCTTAATAAGCTACTACTCTACTGGACGTCCCAGTAAACCATGCAATTTTCATCGATCATTTGAAAAACCCATAGATTATAGCCAGTCGACCCCTCGCTCCAAGACAGGTCTGCGTCATCGCAATGAGTGCGAGAGCCAAAACCTTCGGCGTGATCGGTGATCGCCACAAAATCCAGCGGACGGCTCAGTTGCATAACTTAACCGGCAGCGACGGTTAGCTGTTCACCTTTAGCAAAGCGATAGGCATCTTCAATACCCAGCCGGCGGTTTGTATATGTAACTCACCCCAATACAGGTTCATATTAGGGTTAGATTCCGCCTGGTAAATGGCATCTTGTGGTGCAGGCAAGGTAAACTTACTGTCATCCTGCAGCACATAATCACCTGCCACGGTAAAAGGTCCATACCTGCCAGTTAGTTTGTTATTTCAAACATTTTTAAGTTCAAACGCTCTATTTCTAACAATGAGCTTATTGATTTGGGCTTACCGTTACTGACTTAATATAAAAGTATCAGTCCGCGTTCGATACACCACATGGCCGACAGTCCGCCCAAGGCATAAACCGGCACGGGTACTAAGCGTTCTTGCCAAGGCAGCAAAGGTCGCTTGATTAACCTCCACACACCCAGCAAAAACACAATAAACGCGATCTGCCCTACTTCGATT
>LWDU01034364.1_pt1 | contig 32879 bp, 35 predicted proteins | sample 727161 | NCBI WGS metagenome assembly LWDU01 (sample SAMN04566230, study PRJNA314399) | hydrothermal vent metagenome | isolation source: deep sea hydrothermal plume seawater | place: Mexico: Gulf of California, Guaymas Basin | collected 2004-07-11 | reverse complement strand
AATACATTTGAATTAAATTTAATAAAGATTATATCAAAATGGCCTCGACAGGTGGAGGCTGCTGCAAAAGCTAATGAACCTCATAGAATAACTTTTTACTTAAATGATTTAGCTAGTGCATTTCATTATTCATGGTCTTTAGGTAATACTAATTCAGAATTGAGATATATTGTAAAAGATAATATTAAGCTCACTACAGCGCGTTTATCCTTAGCTAAAATTGTTAAAATAATTTTGTTTTCTGGATTATCTATAATTGGAGTAAAACCAGCTGAAGATTTATCTTAATTATGATGAGTAGGTAACTAAATGTTTAAAATTATAATATTTTTAGTGATTGTAATTGTTGGAAGTTATTTTATCTATGATTATGTACATTTAAGTTTTTTTAATGATTATAAGTTAACACATATTAAAACAGATAATCTTAAATATAAAAGTAGGCCTAAAAATCAAGAAGGCTTTAATTTTGTTGGAGATTCTCTTGAAATTTATGATGTAACTAGAGAAAAATTACTCCCCAAAGAAGTTATGCAAAATGAAGAAGTTATTGAAATTGATGATATAAATAAAAAAGAAACTAGTGTTAATACTAATAATATTAATAATCTATATTTACAATTAGCTTCTTATAAAACAATTGAAAAGGCTAAAAAATTAATTAATGAATATAAAATGTCTTCAAATTTAATTCTTAATAAATTAAATTTAAAGATTATTTCAGCAGATTTAGGTGATAGAGGCACATATTATAGAGTAAGAGCAGGCCCATATAATGATATTAAAGATGTATACGAGTTATGTTTAAACCTTAATGTTAATGATAATGAATGTTTGATAGTTCAAGATAAGTAGTAATTATATGGAAGAATCAAAGAAAGCAATAATTGGCATTGCAGGACTAGATTTGAATAATGGCTATATATTATTTAGTCGTAATATACATAATAAAGATCAAGTCAAAAATTTAGTAGGAAAAATTAGAGATATTATTGGTTGGAATTGTCCAATATTAATCGACCAGGAAGGAGGCAGAGTTCAAAGATTACAGGAGCCAGATTGGGCACAATATCCTCCGGCAAATTTATTTGGTAAATTAGCCAATATTTCATTAAATGATGCAAATAGAGCCACATATCTCAATTATAAATTAATAGGTACTGATCTTAAAGAATTAGGAATTAATGTTAATTGCGCTCCATCTTTAGATGTAAAGAGTAAATATATGCATTCAGTAATAGGGGATAGGGCATTTTCATCAAATCCAAATGTAGTTTCCTCACTTGGGCAATCCGCGTGCGATGGACTAATTGATTCAGGTGTTTTACCTATTATTAAGCATATCCCTGGTCATGGTAAAGCCAGAGTTGATAGCCATATGTCGTTACCAGTAGTAGCTGATAAAATAGATATTTTAGCATCTAATGATTTTTTACCTTTTAAAATTTTATCTAATATGCCTATAGCAATGACAGCCCATATTTTATATACAGATATAGATAAAAGTTTACCTGTTACACAATCAAAAAAAGCTTATGAATATATTAGAAATATTATTAAATATAAAGGTATATTAATATCAGATGATATAGAAATGTCTGCTCTATCCGGTACTATAGAGGATAAAGTATTATCCATAATAAATGCTGGTTTTGATATAATTTTACACTGTTCTGGAAATGTAAATGCTGCGGAGGAAGTACTACTAAATACTCCTTTATTAGGTAAAAGTTTATCAAATAAATGGAAATTATGCTTAGGTATGATTGAAAATGTAGATATATCCGTGAACAAAGTAATTTATAAAAATGAAATTAATAAGATTTTTAATGATTTATTAAAACTTAAATTAAAATATTTATAATAACTTTATTTCTATATATAGTAGTTATAATTAGTATATATATATATTGTGTTAAAAAAAGAAAAAAATCTATTTTCATTTGGGTAAATATGGAAGAAATTAATCATAATTTTAAAGAGAATATTGATAATACTCAAAATAATATGAATGATATTTATCAGGACAATCAATTTATATTAAATTTAAATGGATATGAAGGCGCCATAGATCTTTTATTAGATTTAGCTAAAAAGCAAAAAGTAGATTTAGTTAATATTTCTATACTAGAATTAGCAAATCAATACTTAGACTATGTAGAAAATGCTAAAAAATTAAATTTAGAGATAGCAGCAGAGTATCTTGTAATGGCCGCATGGCTAGCATTCTTAAAATCTAAAATATTATTACCAGAAGAAATAATAGAAGAGATGACTGGAGATGAGCTTTCAGAAGCATTAAAGTTACAATTAAATAGACTTATATCAATGAGAGAATCTGCTAAAAATTTATTTGAATTAAAATTACTTTATGAAGATAGGTTTCCTAGAGGAATGATATCAAAGGAAATGAAAATTATTCATAAAGTTGATAACACAACTTTAAATGATTTGCTTTTTTCTTATACCAATATAGTTAGAGGTGATAATTTATTAGATTACGTCCCACCAGAAAAAAAATTAGAGACTATTGAATCTGCTTTAAAGAGATTAAATAAGATATTAAGTAATAATAAGGAATGGGAGCAACTTTCTTTATTTTTACCAGAAAGTTTATCTATTGAAGATAAGGTTTTTAATAGTTCAGTTTTGGCAGTCACATTTTCTGCTACTTTAGAATTAGCTAAAAAAGGAGAACTAGAAATTAGACAATTAAATCCATTTGGAGATATTTTTATAAGAGCAAAAATAAGTGAATAAATGTGAATGAATAAAGAATTATACATTAAAATTGCTGAAGCAATAATTTTTACTAGCGATAAGCCTGTAAGTATTAGATCCCTTACTAATCGTTTACCTGAGACGACTGATATTAGTTTTATAATAGATTTTTTATTAAATAAATATAAAGAAGGAGGCTTTCTATTAGAAAGAATAGGTGATACATTAGCTTTTCGCTCATCAAGTGAAATTGCAAAATATTTAACAGTAGAAAAAACAATTCACAAAAAATTATCTAAAGCAGCACTAGAAATTTTAGCAATAATTGCTTATCACCAACCAATTACTAGAGCTGAAATAGAAGACATGAGAGGGGTAAGTGTAAGCCAAGGATCACTAGATGTTTTGTTTGAATTTAATTGGGTTGAGCCGCGAGGGTATAAAGCTGTTCCTGGAAGACCTTCTACATGGAGAACTACTCGAGATTTTTTAGATCATTTTGGTTTGGAATCAATTAAAGATTTGCCTGGCATATCTGAGCTAAAAGCTTCAGGTTTATTATCTAGAAATATTGGCCCCTCTGTGCTTTCACGTGATAATATTACTGATTTATAAGATTAACTTTAGCTTATATATATTTTTGTGCTTTATTTTATTATTATATTTCCCTATATTACAGTTGCGAATAATTATCAATCTCATTTATGATTATAATAATTAGCTATTTTGAAATAATGGGTTCTTTTAATGAAAAAATTAAACATTTTTTTTATACTTATATTATCAATATTTTTTTCTTCAGAAGTATTCGCTGAAGAAGTAAATCTATATTCAGCAAGAAAAGAACACTTATTAAAACCTTTGATGGGTTTATTTGAAAAAGAAACTGGTATAAAAGTTAACATAATTACAGCAAAAGCTTCACAATTATATGAAAGGATTGTAAGAGAAGGCAGTAATTCCCCTGCTGATGTATTATTAACTAATGATGCAGCTAATTTATGGAAAGCGTCTAATATCAATTTGTTTCAAGAAATTAATTCAGATTTTTTATCTAAAAGAATTAATAGTAAATATAGAGATCCTAATAATAGGTGGTTTGGCTTAAGTTTAAGGGCTCGAATTATTGTATATTCTTTGAATAGAGTTAATCCAAATGAACTGAAGGGCTATAAATATTTATCAGACCCTAGATTTAAAAAACGTATATTAATTCGTTCTTCTAGTAATATATACAATCAATCATTAATTGCACATATGATAGCTAAGTATGGCGAAGAATTCACGGAGAATTGGGCTAAAAACTTTGTTAATAATTTTGCAAGAGATCCTGCAGGAGGTGATAGAGATCAAATTAAAGCTGTCGCTGCTGGTTTAGGAGATATTGCAGTTGTTAATTCATATTATATAATTAAAATGCTAAATTCTGATAATAAAAATTTATTTAATAATTTAGGAATTTATTTTCCACAAGATAAAGATATGGGGGTTCATATTAATATAAGTGGAGCTGGATTATTATCTAATGCTCCAAATCCTATAAATGGTAAAAAATTAATTGAGTTTTTAGCAAGTGATAAAGCTCAAAAGATATATTCGTTCACTAATTTTGAGTATCCGGTAGTAAAAAATATTGAAGTACCAAATACATTAAAATATATAGGTAACTTTAAAGAAGATTCAGTAGAGATTTCTGAATATGGACGCTTAGCCAATAAAGCTATAAAATTAGCTGATCGGGTAGGCTGGAAATAATAATATGCTATATATAATTTATTTTATTATACATATAATTAATAAATGATTAGTTATACAAAAAATAGCTGGGCTTTACTATCAGTTTTATTAAGCTTAATTGTTATTATACCAATATTATCAGTAATTTTCTTTTTTATTGTTCCTGGCGATGATACATGGATACATCTAAGGGAAACTGTCTTAATTTCATATATTTTTAACTCAATTATTTTAATAATATTTGTATCGATTGGAACTATCCTTATAGGAGTGATTTCTGCATGGTTAGTTACGATGTATATTTTTCCTTTAAAAAAGTATATTGAATGGCTACTATTCCTTCCTTTAGCTATTCCTTCTTACGCTGTAGCATATGTATATGCAGATTTGCTTGGCTATGGAGGTTTTATTACTAATACAATTTCATTAATCTTTAATCATAATATTAAATCTATTAATTTTTATTCAATTTATGGAGCAATATTTGTATTTATTTTTAGTTTATATCCATATGTATACCTTCTCATGAGACAAGCATTTATTTCTCAATCTGGAAGTTACACAGAAATAGCTAAAATTTCTGGATTAAATATAATGCAAATAATATTTAAAGTCTCCTTACCTCTGGGGCGTCCAGCTTTGGCAGGGGGAGTTACTTTAGTTATTATGGAAACTTTGGCAGATTATGGAGTTTCTGATTATTTAGGTATAGATACCTTTACTAAAGGTATTTACAAAGCATGGTTTAATTTAGGAGACATTGCATCAGCTGGAAAATTATCTGCAATATTATTAATTAGTATTGCAATAATAATTACAGTTGAAAAAAAACTTAGAGGTAGGGCACAATATAATAATGAGATAAGAAGTGATAAAAAATACAAATTAAAAAAATTAAATAGAATTTTTAGTATATTGGCTGTAATTACTTGTATTATTCCGATTGTTATTGGTTTTGTAATTCCTTTTATAGTATTAGTATTATGGTCTTTGGATGGTATTAACAATATTTATTCTGTTTCATTTATAAATGTAGCTTTATCTTCTTTAGCTTTAGCTTTATCAGCATCCGTCTTATGCATAATATTTGCATTAATAATAGTCTATGGTATGAGAACTAATTCTAAAATAGTTACGCCCTTTGCAAGAGTTGCAAGTTTAGGTTACTCGATACCTGGTGCTGTAGCAGCAATTGGAATTTTAATACCATTAGTTTGGTTAGATAATTTTATTAATAATTTTAGTTTAAAATATTTTAATTTTTCAACTGGATTAATAATAACTGGTACTTGGTTTGCATTATTGTTTGCTTATTTAGTGAGGTTTATGGCTTTATCAATGCAATCGGTAGAAAATTCTTTTATAAAAATATCTAAATCTATTGACTATGCAGCAAAAATTTTAGGAAAATCAAATAGAAGAATTCTTACAAACATACATCTAAAAATTGGTCTGGGTGGAATTTCTTTAGGGTTGCTAATTGTTTTTGTTGATGTATTGAAAGAATTACCTGCTACTATGATTTTACGCCCATTTGGGTTATCAACTTTAGCAATTAAAGCACATGAATTCGCCATTGATGATAGATTACAAGATGCAGCAGCACCACTTCTTGCAATTATATTAGTATGTTTAATACCTTTATATTTTTTAACAAAGGTAATTAGACAATAATATTAATAAGTAATATAAAAACATATGGGTAGTAGTAAAATTTTAAAAATATCTAACATAAGCCATTGTTATAAAAGTGGAAAATCTATTAATAATTTTAGTTTAGAAGTATGCCCAGGCGAAGTAGTTTGTATATTAGGTCCAAGTGGTTGTGGTAAAACTACTTTATTAAGATTGATAGCTGGTTTTGAAGATCCTATATCAGGTCAAATAGAAGTTGGAGAAAACATAGTTTTTGGAAATAAGTATGTGCCAACTGAAAAAAGATCTATTGGGATGCTATTTCAAGATATAGCTTTATTTCCACATTTATCTGTAAAAAATAATATAGGTTTTTCTTTCTCAAATAAAAGTATTACCAATAGTAAAATTGTAGAAAACCTGTTGATAAAAGTTGGTTTAGAAGGTTTTTCAGATAGATATGGAAATACTATGTCTGGGGGAGAACAACAGAGAGTTGCTCTAGCTAGAGCTTTAGCAAATAATCCTACCGTTATGCTATTAGATGAACCCTTTGGTTCTTTGGATGTTTGGTCTAAATATGATATTGCTTATGATATAATTAATATTTTAAAAGAATCAAAAACTCCTACTATTATGGTTACGCATGATCCACAAGAAGCAATGAAGTTAGCTGATAGAATAGTAGTAATGTTTGATGGAAAAATAATAGATCAAGGCACTCCAAAAGAGTTGTATTGCAATGCAAAGCATGCATTTTCTTCTCGTTTATTGGGTCCTATAACTTGTTACAGAAGTAACGCAAATAATGGCTTTATAACTACACCTTTTGGAAAAATTGATATAAATGATAAAATTGCTAGTAATGATTATGAAGTACTTATTAGGCCTGACGCATTTACAATTCCTAAAAGTAATGAAGAAGCAATTTCAATAAAAATAATAAGTTATAAGTATATGGGTGTATTAACCGAAATTGAAATTGAAGATAAAAATAAAGGTAATAATTTAAAATTTTTAGTATATTCAAATATTTTTAAAGAAATACATGAGCGCAAAAAATTATTATTTAATAAAGATTGGGCTTTTGTGTTTCCTAATAAATAAATAAAGTATATACATTAATAAACATAAGGTTATTCTTTTAGTTAATTATTAGAATATGTCTTTTAAACAAGAATAAATGGAGGTAAGTTTTATGAGTATAGGAATTTGGCAAATTGTTTTAATTTTAGCAATTGTTCTAATTCTTTTTGGTGCAGGAAAGATACCACGTGTAATGGGTGATGTAGCAAAAGGAATTAAAAACTTTAAAACTGGCATGAAAGAAGAGGAAAATTCTGCAGAAGTAGATGAAGATGATGTTGTTTCAGCAAAAAAGGAAACAGCTAGCAATAAAGACTCTAAACCTAGTTAAAAGAGGTCTACCAATAAAAGGAGTCTAATATGCTTGATATAGGCTGGACTGAAATTTTAGTCATAACAGTTATTGCATTATTTGTAGTAGGACCTAAGGATATTCCTAAAGCACTTAGGACCGTAGGCATATGGATAGGTAAGTTAAAATCATTATCTAGAGAGTTCCAGAATACAGTAGATGATGCAGTAAGAGATTCTGAACTTGATGAAGTTAAAAAACAAATTGAATCTGCAAGAACAGGTATTACGAAGGGCATGACAGAAACTATTGACTCTGAAGGTGAGCTAACTGAAATGTTACGTGGTGTAGATGTAGTAGACGATAAAACAAATAATAAACCAAGTTCAGCATGGCCCATTCCTCTTAACAAAAATGATGAAGTAGCTGATAAAAAAAATAATGATGATACTTTAAAAAAAGACACCAAAAATAATTTAAAACAGAATAACAAAACTTCAACTACTTAGCAATTCTATGAAATATAATGACAGATAATAATTTAGATAATGAAAATGTAAAGAATTCTAAGGCGCCTTTGGTTTCTCATTTAATAGAATTGAGAGATAGATTAAAGTGGGCCGTAATAGCATTTTTTATAGCTTTTTTAATTTGTTATTTATTTGCTGATTATATATATGGTTTTTTAGTAAAACCTTTACAAGTTACTTATCAAGACATGGGGTATGAAAACCCTAGAATGATATATACAGGATTAACAGAAGCTTTTTTTACTTATTTAAAAGTTTCTTTTTATGCTGCATTATTTATTTCTTTTCCTGTAATAGCATCTCAAATTTATAAATTTGCTGCACCTGGTTTATATAAGAATGAAAGAAAAGCCTTTTATCCTTTTTTAATTGCTACTCCTGTGCTTTTTGCGCTAGGGGCGTCTTTAGTATATTATTTTATTTTTCCATTGGCTTGGAGATTTTTTTTAGGATTTCAAACTACAGGTTTAGAAACAGGTTTAGCTATTGAGCTTGAAGCGAAGGTTAATGAATATTTATCATTAGTGTTAAAACTAATGTTTGCATTTGGTTTAGCTTTTCAATTACCTGTAGCAGTATCCTTGTTAGCTAGAGCTGGTCTCGTCACATCAAAAGGAATGAGAAAAAAAAGAAAATTTGCATTTGTAGGTGCTTTTGGTGCAGCTGCTTTATTAACTCCTCCTGATCTTATTAGTCAGGTTGGGCTAGGTATACCTATAATAATACTTTATGAAATTTCTATTCGTCTCGCTTTAATTATGGAAAGAAAAAGAAATACAGATACAAATAATTCAGATGATCCAGATGATTCTGATAGTACTAAAAAGTCTGTAAAAGAAAATAATATTGATGATATTGATGATATTCCAGAAACGGATTATTCTGAAGACTAAAGGTACTGTTTATGCATGATATAAAATGGATTAAAGAAAATATAGTTTTATTTGATACGGCTATGAAAAGAAGAAGTATTCCTAGCGTTTCAATAGAAGTTACTAAATTATATGAATCCTATGTAGCTTTATTATTGCAACTACAAATATTACAAAATGAAAGAAATAATTCATCAAAAATTATTGGTATTAAAAAAGCTAAAGGTGAAGATACGAAATTAGAGATGGAGCAGGTAGCTAAATTAAAATTAGATATTATTTCGTTACAAGAAAAAAGTAATTCCGTAAGTTTAAAAATAAAACAATTTTTAGAAGTAATACCTAATATTCCATCTGAAGATACTCCAGATGGGGTTAATGAAGAATCTAATAAGGAAATTAAAGTTTTTGGTAATAAGCCTGTTTTTCCTTTTAAGCCTTTATCACATGATGTTATTGGGTATAAATTAAACATGATGGATTTTGATAAAGCAGCTGATATGTCTGGAGCAAGGTTTGTTATATTAAAAGATAAATTGGCTCTATTAGAGAGAGCTTTATGTTCTTTTATGTTAAATATTCATACTCAGAAACATAAGTATATTGAGATAAGTCCACCTAGCTTAGTAAGAGATAAAGCTTTATTTGGTACTGGCCAACTTCCTAAATTCTCTAAAGATTTGTTTAAAACTAATTCTGATCATTGGTTAATTCCTACAGCTGAAGTCCCTTTAACAAATATAGTTGCAGATGAAATTATCCCAAGTGTATCTTTACCTATAAGATATACAGCATTAACAACTTGTTTTAGATCAGAAGCAGGATCAGCTGGACAAGATACAAAAGGAATGATTAGGTTACATGAGTTTAAAAAAGTTGAGTTGGTATCGATTGTTAAGGCAGAAGATTCAGTTGCAGAACATGAAAGAATGTTGTCTTGTGCTGAAGAAATACTGAAGCAGTTAGAACTACCTTATAGAGTAGTTATTTTATGCTGTGGTGATTTAGGTTTTTCGGCATCTAAAACATACGATATTGAAGTCTGGTTACCTTCTCAAAATCAGTATAGAGAAATATCTAGTTGCTCTAATTGCTTGAGCTTTCAATCGAGGCGAATGAATGCACGAATGAGAAATTTAAACAATGATATTGAGCCAGTACACACTTTAAATGGGTCTGGAGTGGCTGTAGGAAGGGCATTATTAGCTATATTAGAAAACTATCAAAACAAGGATGGTAGTGTAAATATACCAGTTGTCTTAAAGCCATACATGAATGGCTTAGATATGATAGCTCTTAATGAATAAAATTAAAGATAATCCTTTAATATTTATTACAAATGATGACGGTCCTTATACAACTGGCCTTAATAAAATGATTAATATAGTTAAGGAAATTACTAATAATTATTTGGTAGTTGTTCCTGAAAATAATTGTTCAGGCTTTGGGCATTCTATTACATTATCTCATCCATTAAGATTGAATAAAATTGATAATAAGTTTTATACTTGTAATGGAACCCCTACAGATTGTGTTATGTTAGGTTTTTTTAATATTTTAAAGAATTCTAACCCAGATTTATTATTATCTGGAATAAATATGGGAGAAAATTTAGCTGATGATGTATCATATTCAGGTACTACATGTGCAGCATTAGAGGGATCATTGAGGAATATAAAATCAGTTGCTTTATCAAAAATAATTTCAAAGGATAATGATGTAGATAATTGGTCTGCAATAGATAGGTACTTAAAACAAATAATTCTTGATTTTTTAAAAATAGATGTATTAAAAAATAATTTTTTTAATGTCAACTTCCCAAATGTTAGTGCTGAAGATATTATAGATATAAAGTTAACTTATTTAGCAAGAAGAAAGCCTGTCGGAAATTATATTATTAGAAAAGATCCAAAAAATATTCCTTATTATTGGCTTACTACAGAGCGTTCTAAAGAAGAGGAAAATAAAGATAGTGATATATGGGCAATAAAAAACAATTATATTTCTATTACTCCACTTAATTCAGATATGACTGAGAAGTATTTTTTTAACAATTATAAGGAACAATTCAATAAAAATTAATGATTTAGATGACAGAAATTTAATGATGTTGTTAGAATTACGACAGAATGGCATATTAGATGATAGAATTTATAATGCTATAAGTTTTTTTTCTAGAGAAAATTTTTTGCCTAATAATTTAAAAGGTTTTGCTATGGAAGATCTAGACTTAAAAATTTTTAATGATGTCTTAGCTTCTAAAACAAGTGATATTGCTAAAATGATTTATTTAGGTTTAAGTCTTAATAATAAAGTAAGGAATGTATTAGAAATTGGAACTGGATCAGGTTGGCAAACAGCATTATTATCAAAGATTTATAATCGTGTATATACTATTGAATTAAATAAAGAGGCTTATACTTTTTCTAGTAATATCTTAAAAAATATCTCAAACAAAATATCTTATAAACATGGTGACGGTAAATTAGGTTGGCTTGATGCTGGTCCATTTGACGCCATATATATTGATTGTTGTGTTAAAAATGAACCTAAATATTTGTATTCTAATTTGACTCAAGATGAAGGTGTGTTAATTACTGCAAAAACATATGATAATGGACAATATTATTGTAGTTCTCTACCACATAATGGTAAGGGTTTAGTTAAATCTAATTATGAAATTAATAGAGGTTTTTTATTATAATGTTTTATCAAAATTTTTAGAGATGATTTATGAACTATAAGAATTTAATTTTTATATCTATAATATTTTTTTTGACTTCTTGCACAACGAATAAATATTTAGCACCAGTAGTAAATAAAAATGAATCCTTTGTGAATAAAAATTTTATTTCTAGAACGATTAACGTATATGCAGGTGATAGTCTTTATGCAATTTCTAAAAGAGAAGGAGTTTCTATACGTTCTATTATAAAAGCAAATAATTTAAAGCCTCCTTTTATTCTTTATGAAGGTGATAAACTTACAATACCAATATCTAAAATTTATATAGTTAAAAAAGGTAATACTCTTTGGGATATAGCTAAATGTTATGGTGTCTCTATAAATAGTATTAGAAGTATAAATAGTTTAAAAGTAAAAGATAAAATTTTTGAAGGTAAAAAAATATTTATTCCAATAAACAATTATAATGTTAATATTGAATGTAAGAGCCTAATAAAAGAAAAAAGAACTAATAAGAATAGAGATAAAAAGTCAAAAACTATAAATAATAAAAATGATAAAAGTTTAATTAACTTAACCTATTTATGGCCTGTAAAAGGTAAAATTTTATCAAACTATGGGTTATTAGCTAAAGGCTTACGTAATGATGGAATAAATATTTCTGCTAATAAAGGGGACCCTGTTTTTGCAGTAGAATCAGGAAAAATAGTTTATGCAGGAAATGAAATTCAGGCATTCGGCAATTTAATTTTAATTAAGCATTCTGACAATAAAACCACGGCTTATGCACACCTTGAAAAGATTAATGTTAAGAAAGGACAGTTTGTAAAAAAAGGTCAAGTAATAGCATCCCTAGGTAATAGTGGTAAGGTCTCTTTGCCACAATTACATTTTGAGATTAGAGATGTTAATGGTCCTTTAGATCCCTTAAAGTATTTGCCATAAAATATTAAAGTTTTATTTTAAGTTTACCGGCTCTATCTTGAATAAATTGCCATGCTACTCTTCCAGATCTAGACCCTCTAGTTACAGACCATTCTATAGCAAGTTCTTTTAAACTATTTTCATTTATTTTTAATTTAAAATGACGAGCATATGATTGTATTATATTTAGATAGTCATCTTGAGAGCATTGATAAAAACCTAACCATAAACCAAATCGATCAGATAAAGAAATTTTTTCTTCTGCACTTTCTGATGGAGTAATAGAAGTTGATTTCTCATTTTCAATCATGGATCTTGGCATTAAGTGTCTTCTATTAGAAGTAGCATAAAATATAATATTGTCAGACCTATTCATAATACCACCATCAAGAACAGTTTTTAATGATTTATAATGATTTTCATTATTATCAAAAGAAAGGTCATCACAGAATATGATAAATCGATATTTAAAATTATTCAATTGAGATATCAATACTGGCAGAGTTTTAATATCATCTCTATAAATTTCAATTAAAATTAATCGGTTTTTATTATTTTTGTAACACAGCTCTCTATGAACAGATTTTACCAATGATGATTTTCCCATGCCTCTAGCACCCCATAACAGGACATTATTAGCAGTATAGCCTTCTGAAAATTGTGTGGTATTATCTAAAAGTATTGATTTTACATGATCAATACCTTTTAATAAATTAATATTTATAGCATTAATATTTTTTACTGGAATTAATTCAAAGTTTTCTGCAGACCATAAATAACCATTTTCACTGGATATTTTAACTTTATGCCGATTGTTTGGTTTTGAAATTTTTTCTAAAGCTTTAGTTGATCTTTCAAGTAAAGATATAATTTGATCATTGATATTCATCTTTTTTCCATTAAGGCAATAAGAATAATAGTTTTTGTTGCAATAATATAGTATTTAATATTTATTACTTTAAACCTTCAGTTTATACTTTGCAATATAAGGGTTAGAAGTTATATTTTTTATTTAAGGAGTTTAAATGTTTATTTCAGAAGCTATGGCACAAGGAGCAGGAGGAGGATCTGGATTTTTAATTCAAATTGCTCCATTAGTATTAATATTTGCAGTTTTTTATTTTTTATTAATTAGACCACAACAAAAAAAAATGAAAGACCATAGATCGATGGTAGCAGCTTTGTCCAAAGGTGATAAAATAGTTACTGCAGGAGGTTTGATGGGAACTATAGCTAAAATTGAAGATGAAAGAATTGCTTCTGTTGAGATAGCTGAAAATGTAAAAGTTAAAGTTGTTAGATCAACCATAACTGAAGTAATTTCTGAAAATAGTGGCAAGAAAATACAATAATAATTATTAATAAATTGAACTATAGGATTTTAAATGCTTATTTTTGAAAATTGGAAAAAAATATTAGTATTAACAGTAAGTATTTTTGCTATTATTTTTTCTTTACCTAATTTTATTTCTAAAAACTTAATAAATAATACCCCAGGTTTTATGAAATCTGGAGAAATTAGATTAGGTTTAGACCTTCAAGGTGGCTCATATCTTTTATTAAGAGTTGAATCAGAGAGTTTACAAACAGATAGATTAAATTCTATAGCAGATGAACTTAGGATAGGGATGAGAAATTCTACTCCTAGAATAGGTTATAAAAATTTAAAAGTATCTGGTACCGAATTAAGTTTTGCACTTATTAAAAATGAAGACATCTCAATTATTAAAAACGTAATAGGTGATATTGATAAAGAATTAATTATTAATAGTGATAACTATACTAATATCAAAGTATCAATGTCTGAAGAAAAAATTAAAGAAATAAGAGATTATGCTATTTTACAATCAATTGAAATTATTAGAAGAAGGGTTGATGAAGTAGGCACAAATGAACCAATAATCCAAAGACAGGGCGATGATAGAATATTAGTGCAACTTCCTGGTTTAGATGATCCTGAAAGAATAAAAAGATTGCTGGGTAAAACGGCTAGAATGAATTTTAGAATGGTAAATGAAACAGCCAATATAGATGAAGCATTATCAGGTAGAGTTCCTCCAGGCTCAGATTTATTATTTGAGTTAGATGAAAGAACAGGAGAAAAAACAATCCCTTACGTAATATATAAAAAAATAGGGGTTTCAGGAGAACAATTAATTGACGCAAATCCAAGTATGGACCAAAATAATCAGCCCGTAGTTAGTATGAGATTTGATACGTCAGGTTCAAGAAAATTTGGAGAGCTTACTTCAAAGAATGTAGGAAAAAGGTTTGCAATAGTGCTTGATGGTGAAGTTATAAGTGCTCCAGTAATTAGGGAAGCTATAACAGGTGGTAGTGGACAAATATCAGGTAACTTTACTTTTGAATCGGCTAGTGATTTGTCCGTATTATTAAGAGCAGGAGCTTTACCAGCTCCACTAACAATTCTGGAAGAAAGGTCAGTAGGTCCATCTTTAGGAAAAGATTCTATAAATGCTGGAATTTATGCTGGTATAATTGCAATTATATTGGTTATTATTTATATGATAGTTATATATGGAATACGTTTTGGTATGACTGCTAATATATCTCTTATGGTGAATATATTATTAATTTTAGCTTTGCTTGGGGTATTAGATGCAACATTAACTCTACCTGGATTAGCTGGTATTGCCTTGACTATAGGTATGGCAGTGGATGCAAATGTTCTTATTTATGAAAGAATTAGAGAGGAATCTAGGTCAGGCAGATCTAATATAGGAGCCATAGATAATGGTTTTAAAGAAGCATTTAGAACTATTGTTGATGCAAATATTACCACGTTACTAGCAGCATTAATATTGTTCCAATTTGGATCGGGTCCAGTTAAGGGGTTTGCTGTTACTTTAGCTCTTGGGGTTATTACAACGATGTTTAGTTCTTTATTATTAAGTAGAGGTATAATTACTTTTTGGTATAACAAATTTAAACCAACTAGTTTAAATATTTAAGTCAGGAGAATTTATTAGTGTTAAGATTAATTTCTGATAATACAAGTATTAAGTTTATTAAATTAAAGTTAATTTCTTTTTCTTTTTCAGCTATTTTGTCAATTGCTGCAATTTTTGCAGTTATATTTATAGGTTTGAATTTTGGTATAGATTTTAAAGGAGGTATTTTATTAGAAGTTAGGACCTCTTCTAATATTGGTATAGCAGATATAAGAAATAAAATTACAGATTTAAATATTGGAGAAGTTTCTATTCAGGAATTTGGAGTAGATTCTGATTATTTAATTAGAGTTGAAAGACAAGAGGGAACAGATAATGCTCAACAAATTGCAGTTGAAGCAATTAAATCCTCTTTAGATAAGGCTTTTACTAAAGATATTGAATATAGAAGATTAGAATATGTAGGTCCTACAGTTAGTAAAGATCTTGTGTATGACGGTGTAATGGCAATTGTTTTTGCTATTATAGCTATGTTGGCATATATCTGGTTTAGATTTGAATTACCATTTGCATTAGGTGCTATTGTGGCATTGTTACATGATATTGTTCTTACTTTGGGATTATTTGCAATATTGGGGCTAGAATTTAATTTAGCTACCGTTGCTGCAATACTGCTAATTATTGGTTATTCGATGAACGATACAGTAGTTATATACGATAGAATTAGAGAAAATTTGAGAAAATTTAAAAAAATGGATTTAAATGAGCTGCTAGATAAAAGTATAAATGAAACTTTATCAAGAACTATAAATACTACTTTTACTACTATACTTGCTCTAGGAGCACTATATTTATTTGGGGGGCAAATAATTGCTGATTTTGCATTTGCCATGCTTTGGGGGATAATAGTAGGTACTTATTCATCTATATTTATAGCTTCTACTATCTTGGTATATGTAAACGTAAGAAGAACTAAAGAAATAGAAAGTTAAAAAATTTTATGGATTTAGAATTATATCCTAAAAATAATGCTCCATATATAGAGGGTTATGGAAATGGGTATATAAAAATTTCAGGAATAAAAATAAAAAATTCTGTTTTATTATTATCTGATAAATACATAGATATAGGTAAATCAATAGAACAAAAAATCAAAAATATTATTAAGATAAATTTATCTAAATATAAGCCAGACTTAATTATATATGGCTCTATAAAAGGATTAGGTTATGAATCAGATATGCTATCATTTATAGAGAGCTTTAATTTACCAATCGAAGTTATGCAAATAGGCCCAGCTTGTAGAACATGGTCAGTATTAATAAGTGATGGAAGAAATATATGTGCAATTATTGAATCAAGCTAATAAGTATTCAAATATTAATTTAATTGAAAAAGAAATAAAATTAAATTATTATTATTAATATAATTATAATTTCTTTATTAGATAAGCTCATATTAATTACTTTTATTATTCAATATATTTTTTTAAAAATTTAGCTGTATGGCTATTTTTATTTTTTACTACATCTTTAAGAGTGCCTTCTACAATAATTTTACCTCCTTTGTCACCACCTTCTGGGCCCAAATCAATAATCCAATCTGATGATTTTATTACGTCTAGATTATGTTCTATAACTATAACAGTGTTTCCTTGATCTACTAAAGTATTTAGAACATGCAAAAGCTTTTTTACATCTTCAAAATGTAGTCCTGTTGTTGGTTCATCCAATATATATATTGTATTACCTGTTGCTCTCTTTGATAACTCTTTTGATAACTTAATTCTTTGCGCTTCTCCTCCAGATAAAGTTGTAGCTGCTTGACCAAGTTTTATATAATTTAAACCTACATCAGATAGTGTTTTTAGTTTATTAAATATAGTAGGTATTGCTTTAAAAAATACTTTTGATTCTTCAATAGTCATATTAAGAATATCACTTATATTTTTGTTTTTTAATGTTATTTCAAGAGTTTCTCTGTTATAACGTTTTCCTTTACATTCTTCACATTGTACATATACATCTGGCAAAAAATGCATTTCTATTTTAACTATTCCATCACCTTGGCAGGGTTCACATCTCCCTCCTTTTACATTGAATGAGAATCTGCCAGGTTTGTAACCCCGAATTTTAGCATCTGTACTTTGGGCAAAATATTCTCTAATGGGAGTAAAGGTTCCTGTATAAGTAGCAGGGTTAGATCTTGGAGTTCTTCCTATAGGGGCTTGATTTATTTCTACAATTTTATCTATATTTTCTATACCTCTTATTCTTTTATATTTACTAATTTGCAACTTATTCTTGTTATTTATTTCTTTCTCCATTGCAGGTAAAAGCGTGTTTACAATTAGAGATGATTTACCACTTCCAGAAACACCGGTAATACTAATAAAATTCCCTAAGGGTAGTTTTACATTTATATTTCTTAGGTTATGAAGATTAGCTCCTTCTAAAAATATAAATTTTTCTTTGTTTATTTTTCTTCTATTTTTAGGAATTTCAATTATATTTCTTCTTGATAAGTAGTTACCTGTAATGCTTTTTCTGTTTTCACATATTTGTTTAGGTGTACCTTTAGCTATTATATTACCTCCGTTTATGCCAGCGCCTAATCCAATATCTACAATATAATCTGAGGCAAGCATTGCTTCTTCATCATGTTCAATCACAATTACTGTATTACCTAAATCTCTTAAATTTTTAAGAGTCTCAATTAGTTTAAGATTATCTTTCTGATGTAATCCTATAGAAGGTTCATCTAGAACATATAATATTCCCGTAAGACCCGATCCAATTTGTGATGCTAGTCTTATTCTTTGGCTTTCACCTCCAGATAAAGTATTAGATTTTCTATTTAAAGTTAAATAATCTAAGCCCACATCAATTAAAAATCTTAGCCTTGAAGATATTTCTTTTATTATTGGGTTTGCTATTTCTATAAATTGATTTGTTAATTTTTTATCAATATTATTAATCCAAGATTGCATATTTGAAATAGTCATCATAGAAATTTCTGCAATATTTTTATTATCTATTTTTACCGATAAAGCTTGTTCATTAAGCCTATATCCTTGGCATATTTGACACTCTTTAATGGACTGGTATTTGGAGTATTCATCTCTAAACCATGGATCTGTTGATTCTAGTAATCTTTTTTCAAGTGAGGGAATAACTCCAATGAAAGGTTTGTTAATATTAATTTTTTCTTCATCATTAAAAAACTCTATAGAAATCTCTTTCTCTCCACTACCATATAAAACTTCTTGTTTATGTTCATTAGATAAATCTTTCCAAGCAATATCTAAAGACATGCCATTAGATGTTGATAAACCTTTTAAAGCTTGATAATAAAAATCTTTTCCTTTACCTGACCAAGCTTTTATGGCTCCTTCCTTAATACTTAATTGATTATTTGAAATTATTAGTTCTTCATCAAAAAAACTTTGCTCTCCAAGCCCATCACACTTACTACATGCACCAACTGGATTATTAAATGAAAAAAGCCTTGGCTCAATTTCATCAATTGTAAATCCAGATTCTGGACAGGCAAATTTAGAGGAATAAACAGTTATTACGTTTTGATCAATATCTTCTATATATAGAAGCCCATCTGATATTGATAAGCATGTTTCTATGCTTTCTGCTAACCTTTGATGAATATTATTTTTTACCACTACTCTATCTATAACTACTTCAATATTATTTTTAGTATTCTTGTCTATTTCTGGAATTTCATCTATTGCAAATATTTCATTATTCATTTTAATTCTTTGAAAGCCTTTTTTTATTAAAGCTAATATTTCTTTTTTGTGTTCTCCTTTTCTATTTCTAACTATAGGTGCAAGTAAATAAATTTTATTACCTTTATTATTTAATTTTATTGCATCTACCATTTGTGTGATAGTTTGGCTAGTAATAGGTTTGCCAGTTGTAGGTGAAAAAGCTGTTCCAACTCTTGCATATAGCAGTCTTAGATAATCATTTATCTCAGTTACCGTTGATACAGTTGATCTAGGATTATGAGACACAGATTTCTGATTTATAGCAATGGCTGGAGATAACCCTCCTATATATTCAACTTTTGGTTTTTGCATTAATTCTAAAAATTGTCTTGCATAAGCTGATAAGCTCTCAACGTACCTTCTTTGGCCTTCTGCGTAGATAGTATCAAAGGCTAAAGATGATTTTCCGCTGCCAGAAACACCAGTAAAAATTATTAATTTGTATTTAGGTAAATTTAAATTAATATTTTTTAAATTATTTTCGCAGGCGCCTACAATTTTTAAAGTATTTGAATTAATAGATTTAGTATTATTCATCATAATATTACCTTAATATTTATAATTAATTATATAAAGCAGTTGTATAAACTTGGCGAGTTTTGTGTTATAAAATATTTATAATTTATTATGAGGGGAGCATTTATGTCAGGAAGTGTAAATAAAGTTATTTTAATTGGGAATGTAGGGCAAGATCCTGAAATTAGATCTTTTCAAAGTGGTGGAAAAGTTTGTAATTTGTCTATTGCTACTAGTGAACGCTGGAAGGATAGAGAAAGTAAAGAGCAAAAAGAAAGAACTCAATGGCATAGGGTAGTTGTTTTCAATGAAAATTTAATAAACTTAATAGAAATGTATGTTAAAAAAGGTTCAAAACTATTTATAGAAGGTCAATTAGAAACTAGAAAGTGGACTGATGCTTCAGGTCAAGAAAAATATTCTACTGAAGTAGTTTTAAGAAATTTTAAAGGAGAGCTTACATTTCTCGATTCCAGGTCTAGTAATAATGATAATGATTCTGTTGAGTCAAATAATCAAAAGAATGAAGTTGAAAATTCTGAGTTAAATCAAGTAGTTAATGAACCATCAGGTGTAGACTCTGATATTGATGATGATATACCTTTTTAAAATCTAAATCTTGTCATTTACTTGCTCTTACATACTAAATGTAGTATAAATAATTAGTATTTTACATATTAAGGATTATAATTTTGGCAGGACCTGAGGATTCAGATATCCCTGAAGAAGATAATAATGAAGAATCTAAATCACACGCTTTTGAAGAAGGTATAGTACCTGTAACAATTTCTGATGAAATGCGTAAATCCTACTTAGAATATGCAATGAGTGTAATTGTTAGTAGGGCACTTCCAGATGTTAGAGATGGACTTAAGCCTGTTCATAGACGTATTCTTTATGCCATGAAAGAAGGAGGCTACCACTGGAATAGGCCTTATAGAAAGTCAGCAAGGGTAGTTGGGGATGTTATGGGTAAGTATCACCCACATGGTGATAATGCGATATACGATGCAATGGTTAGAATGGCCCAAACTTTTTCTATGAGTCTTAAACTCTTAGATGGACAAGGAAATTTTGGGTCAATGGATGGAGATCCCCCTGCAGCAATGCGTTATACAGAAGTAAGGATGGATCAAACTTCCACAATGCTAATAGATGACATAGATAAAAATACTATCGATTATCAAGATAATTATGATAATTCTACGAAAGAACCTACTGTACTTCCTGCAAAATATCCGAATTTATTAGTTAATGGGGCGGGTGGTATAGCTGTTGGTATGGCTACAAATATTCCTCCTCATAATTTAGGAGAAATACTTGATGGTTGTTTAGCTATAATTGAAGATCCAAGTATATCTTCAGAAGGCTTATTAGAGATTATACCTGGGCCTGATTTTCCCACTGGAGCACAAATTATCGGTAAATCTGGTATTCGATCTGCTTTTGAAACTGGTAGAGGTTCAATTGTTATGAGAGGTAAGACTTTTGTAGAAAACGTTAGGAAAGACAGGGAAGCTATAATTGTATCTGAAGTTCCTTATCAAGTTAATAAAGCGAGAATGATTGAGCAAATTGCGGATGCTGTTAAAAATAAACATATAGAAGGTATATCAGATCTTCGTGATGAATCTGATAGAGTAGGTGTAAGGGTAGTAATAGAATTAAAAAGAGATGCCACTTCAGAAGTAGTATTAAATCAAATATATAAGCATAGTCCACTGCAAACTTACTTTGGCGTTAACATGTTAGCTTTAAATGGAGGTAGGCCCGAACAGCTTAGTACAAGGCAGGTTTTAGATTTATTCTTAGCATTTAGAGAAGAGGTTATTACTAGAAGGACAATATTTGATTTAGAAAAGGCGAGAGATAGAGCAAATATGTTAGTTGGTTTAGCTCTAGCTGTTGCTAATATAGATGAAGTAATTGTATTAATTAAATCTTCAAGAGATTCTGAGGAAGCAAAACAATTACTTCTAGAAAAAGAATGGCAAGCAACTGATATTGCAGATTTAATTAATTTAATAGGAGACCCTAGCGATAAATCTGATGAAAAAGGTTTATATAAGCTATCTATTAACCAAGCAAAAGCGATCTTAGAATTACGCTTACAAAGACTAACAGGATTAGAGCGCGAAAAAATAGTAGAAGAGTTGAAAGAAATAGTTGTAAGTATTGTTGAATATTTATCAATTTTAAGATCAAGAACTAAATTGATGAATATAATGAAAGATGAATTTGTAAAAATTAAAGAACAATTTTCGGTTCCAAGAAGAACCGAAATTTTGGATGTTGAGATTAGCCAAGATATAGAATCTTTAATTGAACGGGAGGATATGGTTGTTACACTTACCAATACTGGATATATTAAACGCACTACTTTAAGCACCTATAGAGCTCAAAAGCGTGGTGGTAAAGGTAGAGCATCCATGTCTATAAAAGATGAAGATTTTATCCGTCAAGTTTTTGTATTAAATACACATGATCCTGTATTATTTTTTACTAATACCGGTATTGTTTATGAACTTAAAGTATATAAGCTTCCACTCGGTAATCCTCAAGCAAAAGGTAGGCCAATAATAAATCTATTACCATTAAGTGATGGAGAACAAGTAACAACTATGATGCCCTTGCCTAATGATGAAGATAATCCTCCAGATTTAATGTTTGCTACAAGATCAGGTAATGTTAGAAGAAATCCATTATCAGATTTTTCTAATGTTAAAGCTAATGGCAAAATTGCAATGAAACTAATAAATGGAGATTCTTTGGTAGGTGTAGTTCCTTGTAAAGAAAATGATGATATACTATTATCTGCCTCACAAGGAAAATGTATGCGCTTTAGGTCAAATGATGTTCGTCTCTTTAAGGGTAGAGGTTCAGTTGGTGTAAGAGGTATAAGATTAAAAATAGATGATCATGTAATCTCTATTTCAGTATTAAAACATATAGAAGCAGATACAGATGTAAAAACTTTATATTTAAAGGCTGCTACAGCTAAGAGAAGGGGAGAAGACCAAGAGTATATTGAGGAAGAAAAATTTGAGTCTATGCATATTGATGATCAGTTCATATTAACTATATCAGAAAATGGTTTTGGAAAAAGAACATCCGCATATGAATATAGAATAACTAAAAGAGGGGGACAAGGCATTATTAATATTGAAACGTCAGATAGAAATGGGCCAGTAATAGCTTCTTTTCCGGTTCTAGATAGTGATGATGTCATGTTGGTTACTAATGAGGGAAGAATTATTAGGTCTCCAGTGAATGATATAAGAATAGCTTCTCGTAATACTCAAGGTGTTACTTTGTTTTCTATAGATAAAGGTGAAAAAGTAGTATCTGTTACAGCTATTTCTGGAGTCGAAAATGATGATGAAACTGAAATATTTACAGATTCTTCAGTTGAGGTAGATATTATAAATAATAGCTCTATAGAAAAGGAAATTAATGAAGATGAGTAAAAGAATAGGTTTATATCCAGGGTCCTTTGATCCTATTACTAATGGGCATATAGATATTATTAATAGGTCACTAAGAGTTGTTGATAAATTAGTTATTGGAATTGCTGTTAATGTTGGAAAATCAGGGCTTTTTAGTTTAAAAGAAAGAGAAAATTTAGTAGCATCAGATATTAGAAAGCTTGGCTTAGAAGAATTTGTTGAAGTTAAATCGATGCAAAGATAATTATTAGAGGTTTACGAGCTGTAACAGATTTTGAGTATGAATTTCAGATGACAGGAATGAATTCCAGGTTAGATTCAAGTATAGAAACTGTATTTTTAATGGCGAGTGAAAATCAGCAGTTTATTTCCTCTAGATTAGTAAAAGAAATATTTACTTTTGGTGGAGATATTTCTAGCTTTGTTTCTCCTAATGTGCTTAAAGAAATGCAAAAACAAAAATTAAATAATAACTAGGACTTTGATATGTTTTTAAAATTAAATAACTTATATAAATTTATTTTTATAATATTTACTATGATTGGATATTCTATGACTATAGAAGCAAATGATAATATTTTACTTTTAGAACTTAAAGATGGAATAGTAACTATAGAGATGAAATCTGATGTAGCACCTAACCATGTTAAAAGAATAAAAGAGCTAGTAAATGAAGGTTTTTATGATGGTTTAAAATTTCATAGAGTAATTGCAGGTTTTATGGCTCAAACAGGAGACCCACAAGGAAATGGAACAGGCGGTTCAGGGAAAAATTTAAAAGCTGAATTTAATAATGAACGCCATCTAAGAGGTACTTTATCTATGGCAAGGTCTCAAAATCCAAATAGTGCAGATAGTCAATTCTTTATTTGTTTAGACGATGTTCCGCATCTTAATGGTCAATATACAGTATGGGGTCAGGTAACTGATGGCATGGAATATGTTGATAATATTAAGAAGGGTGAAGGTAATAATGGCTCTATTATTGGGGAACCAGATATTATTATTTCTATGAAGATGAAAAAATAATTTATAAAGAAATAATATTTCCTTGGATTTAGATGCTTTTAATTATATTTTACCAAAACATTTAATAGCTCAAAAATCTGTTTATCCAGCAGATTCCTCTAAACTATTATGTATTACAGAAAATAAAATATATTTAAATAATATCAAAGACTTACCTAATATTCTTAAACCTGGAGATTTATTAGTTGTAAATAATACAAAAGTAATAAAATCGCGTATTATTGGGCTTAAAGGTTTAAAACCTTTTTCTATTACAATGTTAGAAGAAAATAAGATTGGCATATGGAAAGCTTTTGTTAAAGGGGCAAAAAAACTAAGTGTTGGAGATCATATAAAGATTACGAATGATCTTACTATATCCGTTAATGCTAAAGGAGATAGAGGGATTATTTATTTTAATGTGGGGCTAAAAAAATATGAATTTATAGATTTCTTGAATAAATATGGAGATCTACCATTACCTCCATACATTAAAGTTAATGAGGAGAATAGATCTAAAATTCACTACCAAACCTTATTTGCAAAAAGTTATGGTGCTGTTGCTGCACCTACTGCAGGCCTACATTTTACTAAAAATCTCAAAAAATCTCTTATTGATAAAAAAATAGATATTGCTGAAATAACATTACATGTGGGTGTTGGTACATTTCTGCCAGTAGAAGTTAAGGATATATCAAAGCATACAATGCATAGTGAGTATTTTGAAATAAGGAAAGATGTCTCTACTAAGATTAAAGATACTAAGTCCAATGGCGGAAGAATTATAGCAGTAGGAACCACTGTTCTTAGAGCTTTAGAGTCTGCCATTGACAAAAATAGTATTATTCAGCCATTTATTGGTAATACGAGTATATTTATAACTCCAGGGTATAAAATAAAATCCACTGATTATTTATTAACAAACTTTCATTTACCAAAATCTACTTTATTTATACTAGTATGTGCATATGCAGGAATAGATTTAATGCAAAAAGCTTATAAAAAAGCTATGGAAAACAATTATAGATTTTACTCTTTAGGTGATGCTTGTTTAATTAAGAAGGCGGATTATTAATGTCTATATCATTTAAACTTAAAAATAATGATTCATTTGCCAGAACTGGAACTTTAAAAACTTCACATGGACAGATAGATACACCAGTTTTTATGCCTGTAGGTACTTATGGAGCTGTTAAAGGCATTAGACCTGATGATTTAAACAATATAGGTTCACAAATAATATTAGCTAACACTTATCATTTAATGGAGCGACCTGGAAAAAATATTATTAGTGACTTAGGAGGTTTAAGGTCTTTTATGAAATGGGATGGACCAATTTTGACTGATTCAGGTGGTTTTCAAGTCATGTCCTTACAAAAAATGGCTAAGATAGATGAAGATGGTGTTACATTTAATTCTCATCTAGATGGCAGTAAAATAAGACTTACTCCAAAAAATTCTATGAATATGCAGAATGCCTTAGATTCAACCATTACAATGGCATTTGATGAATGTACTTCATACCCTGCCACTCATGTAGTTGCTAGTAAGTCAATGCAGTTATCAATGAAATGGGCAAAAATTTGTAAAGAAAGTTTTATAGATAGAGCAGGATACGGACTATTTGGTATTGTTCAAGGTTCCACATATGTTGATTTAAGAGAAAAATCTTCAGAATTATTAATAGATATTGGTTTTGATGGATATGCTATTGGGGGTTTAGCAGTAGGGGAAGGACATACTGAAATGATTAAAACATTAGAATCAAGTATTAATTATTTACCAAAGTCGTCTCCTAGATATTTAATGGGAGTAGGGTATCCTAAAGATATTATTGAGGCGGTTAGGTTAGGAGTTGATATGTTTGATTGTGTAATACCAACTAGATCAGGAAGAACAGGTAAAGTTTTTACTAAAAGAGCTACACTAAATATTAAAAATTCAAGACATAAAAATGACCCTAGAACAATTGAAAAAAATTGCTCATGCCCTGTTTGTTCAATTGGTATATCTAGGGCATATTTATTTCATTTATTTAATACAAAGGAAATGTTAGGATCAACTTATTTAACACTTCATAATCTTCATCATTATATAATGTTAATGAATGATTTAAGAGAAGCAATTAATAATAATAATTATCAAGAGGTAGCAAAATTTAAGTTAAATGAGTATAAAAAAAATGATATTGAAATTTATAGTTAATAATACTTGTAATTATCTCTATGATTTTGTATTTCGTATATAACTTTTGGGGGCCCTTAGCTCAGTTGGTAGAGCAGCTGACTTTTAATCAGCTTGTCGCAGGTTCGACCCCTGCAGGGCTCACCAAAGTTAATCTATTATTAAAGTATCTAATAAAAATTTCTAAGCATAAGCATAATTATATATAACACCTAAACCAGGATCTTCAGAAACAGTAATTTCCCCATTTGCATCAATAGAATCTACTCATCACTATAATCATTTTTGTAAATTGGAATATTAAGCGGATTAGATGTCTTAGGATGCACTAATCCCATCTCATAATTATTTGTATTCGGTAGCTTTATTAGATTTTTCATTAACATTTAATTTAAATATATCTGGTCGCGCATAATGACCTTTTACATCAAAATCGTATTGTCCTCTTATAATTTCTTTTAAATCTATTTCAGCAGTTAATATCGTAGGTCCTTCTCTATAAGGGCCAGCTAATATTTTTCCTAATGGTGAAATAATACAAGATCCACCATTCATTAAGATCGTATTCTCATCGTTTCCTTGAATTGGATTATAGTTATCTGGACAATCTTTTCTTAATAGATATTGACAGGAAGAGAAGACGAAACATCTTCCCTCTAGAGCTATATGTATCATAGATGATATCCAAGATTCTCTATCATCTGCAGTAGGTGCGCAGTAAAGTTGTATACCTTTAGAATACATAGCCATTCGCATTAATGGCATATAATTTTCCCAGCAAATAACAGACCCAATTTTACCTAGATTACTATCTATTACAGGAAGCGTGGAACCATCTCCATAACCCCAAATTATTCGTTCCATTGCAGTAGGCATAACTTTACGATGTTTACCCAAGAATTCTCCTTTTTTAGAAATAAATAAAACCGTACAGTACAATGTGCCATTATCTTTTTCTATTACACCTATAGATATAAAAATTTTATTTTGTTTAGCAATAAGGCATAATTTATCAAATTGTTTACTACCAAGTTCTAATGAGGAATTATAGTACTCATAGAACGTATTTCTTCCCTGGTCAGATCGTGATCCTACCCTAGCACCAAAATCTAAACCTTTAGGATATGCTGATATGAAGGCTTCTGGAAATACTACTAATTCTGCATTTTTATTAGCTGCTTTTTGAGTTAGATCTTCAATTTTATCAATTGTTGCATCAAGGTTAAAAACTACTGGGCTATCTTGAATTACTGCTGCAATAAAAGTCATATAACTTTCCTTATAAATAATTTAGTAAAAAATATACCATAAAATTATGTATGATTGTCATCAAATTTATGGATAATTTATTACAGGAAGTATTGAATCTTGATCTTTAAACAAAATTACTATTATAATTAATTAGTATTTAATTTTTAAGGATAATAAAAATGATTAAACTAATTAAAAATAATTTAATATATTTTCTAATAATTATATTTTTTACTCTTTTTTCTAAAATTTTGATTGCTGAAGAATTTGGAACTAAAGAAGAAGCTTTAGTTTTATTAGAAAGAGCAGTTGCATTAGTAAAAATAGATAAAAATAGAGCATTAGACTTATTTGCTTCTGGTGATGGAGGTCTTCATCAAAAAGATTTATATCCCTTTTGTATGACTCAAAATGGTTTAATAATTGGGCATCCTACACTTGAAGGACTTAATGTTTTAAAATTTGAAGATTCAAATGGTAAAGTAGTTGGGCAAGGCATGATAGATGTTGCAAGATATGGAGAAATTAATGAAGTAGATTTTATGATTGCAAGATTAACGACTGATGATGAAAAGTTATATAAAAAGACACAACTTGTAACAAGAGCTGCAGACTTAGTATGTGTTGTAGGATTTTATTCACAGTAAAACAATTAATATTTTTTACTATCTTAATAGTTTCTTATAATTATTGAGGATTGTTTTCATAACTCCTCTGGACATCACCTTTTTGTAAGTCTGGAGGAGTATAATCAACATATATTACTTCATATGCACCTGTGCCATCTCCTCTTACTCTGTATACTTGCTGATCATAGTCAGAGCCTTCGTCTCGCATTCTGTTCATTTGTTCTCTATTTAGCTTAATTTTATGTAATCTAGGAGCACCTTGTTTTTGTATATCTTTTATTAATAAGAATATGTCTAATTCTTCATAATTAGGTACTATTGAAGTTATTATTTTAAAGACACCTTTGGGGGATTTATTTACTGCTTTTCCGAGTGATTTATTCATATTATATAGCGGTAGCCAAAGAGCAAAAGATATTAAGATTATACATAATGTTTTATTAAATTTTATAGGAAATAATAGTGTAATCAATATTAAAAAAATTATTAATAAAGATATCGCTGACAGTAAACTAATCATAACAATTCCTAATTATTTGGTTTAGGGTAATTATTTAAAATTTCTTTTTCTTTAATTAAAGTGTCATCATTTATAATTTCATTTTTATCTACTTCTATAACATCATTATTTGTAGTATCTTCAAAACGTTTTATAAAAATAAATTTATATTCTAAATTATTATTATCATTATTTTTCGATATTTTTATAGTCATACTTTTATATGTTCCAGTATTTTCTGAAGCTTCTTGGAGTAATAAAGCGTTTTTTAAATCAAAAGGGATGACAAAATTTCTTGGTGTTTTGTTTTTTGGAATTGCCATAATAAAAATTTCATTATTTGATTCATCTACTTCCCATCCTTGAACACGGTATTCCCCAGGATCTGGTTGCATGGGATAACCTTTAAATTTATTATCATAATATATTATTATAAAAGCTGATAAAATGCAGAAAATGGAAATAATTATTTTGTTATATCTATAAGTATTATAGATAAATAATATGCCAGTAATAAATAATACAAAGGCAATAATTATAGAATATGTAAGTACATCTATTAAAATTGTATTCATGATTTACCTAAGGCTTAAAATTGAATAATAAAGGTTATGGATACTTTCTTTAACAAGTTTCTTATTATTATCAATCGTAAAGCGAGCTACAGTTACTTCTTCTTTTGTATTTTTTAACATTATTTCACCAGAAAAAATCTCTCCTAAATCACCTTTTCCTGTAATTTTAACAGTAACTGGTACAGGTAAATCATCTCCATATGGACCATACAAATGTAAATTAACAATATATTCTCCTGGCTCTAAATTTCTAATGGACGTCCATTCATAATTTAACTCAGAATTATCATTAATTTTTCCTCTATCGTCTCTCTCTAGGTTTAATGAAGGTGCTGCAGCAAATAAACCCCACCCAACTGGAACTTTGTCAGGTCCCATTGCCCATAGATCAATATCATGAGCGGCTCCAGTAGGCCATGTAGCTTCAATAAGTATTTCAGTTCTAAGGGGTATTTCTTGGGGTTTATTTACAGGGTTTATTAAGAACGTCAGTATAAAAATTATAACAATTAGGCTAAAAACCATCAAAAAAAGCATATCTCTAAAAACTGTTCCTGTGCCACCGTCACTATTTTGTCTAAAATTGCCAATTATCATTTTATTTCTCAAGTTTATATAAGGATGGAATAATTTCTGACTCAGCTTTTTCTATTATGTTAATTATTAGCCGCTCTACTGCTGAAGATAAAATTTCATGGTGTAATTGTAACCATATTCCTCCAAATATACTTCCTAAGAGTGTAGTGAATAATGCGATTCCCATACCATTTACAATTTGTCCTAAAACAGTTTGCACTCTTGCTAAGTTTTGTCCTCCAGCAAGACTATCTCCTAAGCCTCCAACAGCTATAATAAAACCAATTACGGTGCCTATTAAGCCTAGTAAGATAAGTAAATTTGCACTATATGATATGAACCTAATTTTTAGATAAAATTTTGCTTGAAGTGTGCTTGCTAATAATGAATGATCAAAATTTGATTTAGTAGAACCAGAGAATTTCTTCTTTATTAAATTATAATAATCATGAGCAAGTCCATTATTGAGATTATCATTTAGTTTATTAGTTTCTCTATTTAACCACAAAGCGGCATAAATGCTTATGCACCATGCAAAAAGAAAAATAATACTTATCACATAACTTAAATAACTACTGTCACTTGCATAAACCTTATCTACCCATCCTAATAAAAATGCTGCATATAATAATAAACTAAAAAAAGAGTTTATTAGTAAATATGAATAAATTAATATATTTGGGTAAAGCATTTTATTTTCCTTTTATAGTTAAAATATATATTTTATTTTTTTTCTTCATCTGTACTAGATAACATGGGACCACCGCCATTGCTATCATCAATAATAATAACTTTATCTGATTTCCTTTTTTCAGCGTCTTCAAGTTTTAGTTCCTTAACTCCAGGTAATATATCTTGAAAAAATCCCATTTGTTGAGCTTTTTCATATGCTTTATTAGATTTTGTCTTATATTTTATAACATCTTGACTATACCTTGTACCTGCTTCGTTTTGAAGCCTAGGCAATTTTGAACGTAAATAATATATATCGCCAATAATTCTCATTATTCTTGCATTTTTATGTGGGCTGTATTCTCTTGTAATTATATCCTTAACTTCCTCCATAATTGTGAAAGCTTTGGTTAAGTTTATTCTTGCTTGTTCTAATTTAGCGAGCTTAGCATATGTCATAGCAAGGTTGATTTTAGAGTCTGCTATATTGTCAATATTATTATGTTTCTCATTTAAAACTATATTATTTTCTAAAAGTTCTATTGCTTTAAATTTTATTTTGCTTGTTTTTACTATTGAATATTTTTCAATAAGAGTTACCGCAAAAAATGATGATAAATTATTATTTATAATATTTTCTGCTTTGGAAATTTGTAATGCTTTTTGTAGTAATAAAATGCTAGAATCAATATTATTAATTTCTAAATTAGGATAACTCATTATAGTTTCTGCCATAGAAAATAATGCTTGAATTTTTATCTTAGTAAGTGGAGATTCTATGAGTGCTTCAAGATATTTTAAAGAATTTTCAATATTTATCTTTTCTTTTGATAGTACTGCAATTTTAGCCATAGAACTCGCATAAATTAGTTTTAGTTCCTCTGAAGTATTAAAGTTTATATTGTCTTCAAAATTACCCAATATGTATGAAGCAGATTGTTTAGAATCAATAAACAATTTATTTTTATAATTTTCTTTTATTAAGACTATTTCTTTATTTATCTTTTCAGTAAGTTTTCTTTCTCTTTCTGGTATCATTGAATTATTTATGTGGTTTCTAATAAAAAAAAGGCCTATTAAAAATAAAATAAAAATAAACGTAATAATAAATTTATGTAATGTAATATTCATTTATTTTATTTTTAAGGTATTTTGATTAAAATTTTTATTGGAATTACAGACGCAGCTCCTCTCATAATGACAGTTACCCACTCGCTTAAAAAATAAGCTTCTTTTAGATTATCATTAATTTCAAAATAAAAGTTAGCATTTTTACCTTTTTTTGGTTCAACGTTTGTAAAAGAGTTACTTAAAACGCCATCTACTTTAACAGCTTTATACTTTACTGTGCCATCTTTGCTAGCTAGTAGCGCTAATGGAACATCTTCATTAGGAACTGGCATAGTTGTTATTGAGCCATCATCATTTTTACTTGTCATTGCCTGTGTATTTCCTTGAGATAAAAATATTGGTCTTCTATAGGAACCTTTATTTAAGTATCTTATAGTTACTTTGATCATATTATTATCTTTTGATACTTCTTTTAATTTAAAATGCCAATGGCTATCTTTCAGAAATATTTTATTTATTTTCGTATATTGATCCTTTTCATTTGCATACGAAATTTCAATAGAAATAAAAAATATTAATAAAAATATAATTTTATATAGAGTGCTTAAATATTTGAGTAAATTCATTTATTACTAATATTTAATGAATTAATAAAATTTAAGCATCCTTCACCACTTTCATTTTCTATTTTATTATTATTATTTTTATCTAGACCATTATAAATTTGTTTAAATTGCTTAATTATTTCTTCACTATAGAAAGCCATGGCTATAGGTGAGGCTCCGCCCAAAATCATGTCTGTTTTATCATGAATTGAATTTATAAGATCATTAAGGTTTAATACTGACTCTTTTAAATTTTCATCTAAATCTGAAGATTTAATGGAATCTGCTGCTAATAAAATATTTTGTAATAAGTCCTTATCTAAAAAATTTCGTAGCTTAATTGTTTGTATATTAATATTTGAAGTATCTTCTAAATTTTTTATATTTAAAAGGGATATGGTATAGGCCGTTTTAATGTCATTGTTAATAACTTCTAATAATGATTTTTTTCCATTATTAGAATAATTTTCATCAAGTATCATACTATTTACGACACCAAGATTAAAAAAAGTATATAAGAATATTATTAATCCAATATATTTATGTATGTATGTCATTTGATTTCCTAATCTTTATCTTGCCAGTTAGAACCTTTTATACCAATAGTTTCTAAATATGCACCTATTTTATTTATTTGTTCGTATTCAAGTGGTCCCTGTGAACCCCATG